>Ga0070667_100005273_pt1 | contig 10813 bp, 10 predicted proteins | sample KBSS33metaG_FD_64659 | JGI IMG/M metagenome (GOLD analysis project Ga0070667, IMG submission 64659) | Switchgrass rhizosphere microbial communities from Kellogg Biological Station, Michigan, USA - KBS S3-3 metaG | ecosystem: Host-associated > Plants > Roots > Rhizosphere > Soil ...
GTCGACCTGGCCATGGGCGGCCTGAACTACCAGATCGAGCACCACCTGTTCCCGAGCATGCCGCGCCCGCACCTGAAGCGGGTCCGGCCGCTGGTTCGCGACTACTGCGCCGCCCGCGAGATCGCCTACACCGAGGTCGGGTTCTTCGCGTCGTACGTCGCGGTCATCGGCCACCTCAACCGGATGGGGCTTGCGGGCCTCGAACGGTTCGACTGTCCGCTGGCGATCCAGCTGCGGGACTGAACCGGGCCGAAACGCGCTGGCTGGAGCGGCGCCGGTCGTGGAGACTTGCCCCGTGGGCCACTCCCTCCTCGCCTTCGTGGTCGCCTCGATCCTGTTCATCCAGGTGCCGGGGCCGAGCCTGCTGTTCACGATCGGCCGGGCGCTGAGCGTCGGCCGCAGCGAGGCGCTGCTCTCGGTGGTCGGCAACGCGCTGGGGCTGCTGGTGCAGATCCTGTGCCTCGCGGTCGGGCTGGGCGCGGTCGTGGCTGCGAGCGCGGAGGCGTTCACCGTGCTCAAGCTGGCGGGGGCGGCGTACGTCGTCTACCTCGGCGTCCAGGCCGTCCGGCACCGGAGCGACGCGCGGCTCGCCCTGGACGACTCGGTGGAGGCACGGCTGCCCGCCCGCGGTTGGAGCTCGGTCCGCACCGGGATGATCGTCGGGGTGACGAACCCCAAGACGATCGTGTTCTTCGCCGCGTTCCTGCCCCAGTTCGTCGACGACGCCAAGCCGGCGGCGCCGCAGCTGCTCGTGCTCGGCGCCCTGTTCGCGGCGATGGCGGCCGCCTCCGACTCCTGCTGGGCACTGGCCTCCTCGAAGGCCAAGGACTGGTTCGCGCGCAAGCCGCACCGGCTCGACCGGCTGGGCGCGACGGGCGGCGTGATGATGATCGGCCTCGGGGCGGCCCTCGCCACGACCGGCAACAACGCCTGACAGGCCGGCCGACGCGGCGGGACACTAGTGTCCTGAGTCAGAAGTTCGGGCGCACTTGGCGTGCTCAGTGTGCGTGCAGCGCAAGGCGCCAGAGCGACGCTCTACTTGTTCGTCCAGCTAGCTTCGGCAACGCCGCGGGGTGCGTGCAATGTGTGCGCGAAGCGCACGCGAACTTCTGACTCAGGGCACTAGTCCAGCAGCGCCGCGAACAGCTCGAGGTACTGCCCGAGGTGCCGGTCGCCCAGGAACTGGTCGCGGACCCGCTCGTGGGCCGCTGCCCCCAGCTCCTCCCGGAGCCCGGGGTCGGCCATCACGAGGCCGACCGCGTCGGAGAAGGCGCCGAGGTCGCGCGGGTCGTCGAGCAGCAGCCCGTTCTCGTCGTCGATGACCTGGTCCTGGATGCCGCCCACCCTGGTGGCGAGCACGGCGCGGCCCTTCCACATCGACTCGGTGACGGTGAGCCCGAAGCCCTCGGCGAGGCTCTTCTGCACGACGAGCTCGGCACGGCGCTGCAGGGCGTTGACGAGGTGGGCGTTCTCGTCGGGGTCGTCGACCGGCAGGCTGCACAGGTGGATCCGCCGCCGTACGGTGGCCGGGAGCCGATGCCAGGCCGCCAGGCACTCGGCGGCCACCTGGGGGCCCTCGGGGTCCTCGGTCACGGCCTCCGGCCGCGGACCCGCCAGCACCAGGTCCACGTCGTCGGGCAGCGAGGAGAGCGCGGAGACGAAGCCGGTGAGCACCCCGGCCATGTCCTTGAGGCGGTCCCAGCGACTGACCTGCAATACGTAGCGGGCTCCGGCCGAGAGCATCTCGCCGCCCATGATCACGCCGGAGTGGCTGCGCATGTGGCCGGTCGAGCCGTCGCGGCGGGTGAAGTCGCGGTAGCGGTCACCGACGTTGCCGGCCACGATGCCGGCCGCCCGGAGCGTGGCCGCCACCTGCGCGTCGGTGAGGTCGCAGTTCTTCGGGCTGAACGGGTCGAGCGACGGTGGGATCACGAAGCCCCGGGACCGGTCCAGCCACGCCGGGGCGTACTCGGCACGGGTGAAGATCACCGCGTCGGCCTTCTCGACGTAGGGCCGCAGGAAGGACCACGCGTCGGCCGTGGCCCGGTTGCCGACGTCGGCCCCGCCGTGCGAGCGCCAGATGGCGTGCGCCCCCAGGTCGCGGATGCCCGGCACCAGCCCCGCCGTCTGCGGGTCGTGCAGCAGCACCAGGTCACCGGGGCGCACGCGCTCGGAGAGCAGGCTGAGCTGGTTGGCCAGGACCGCCTCGTAGACCCGCCTCTCCGGGTCGTCGAGGCGGCCGGCGTCGCCGACGGAGCCGTGCAGGAAGTTGTGCATCCGCTTGGTGATCCGGAAGAACTCCTGACCACCGTCGAGCACCAGCCAGCGCGTGTCGACCCCGGCCGCGCGCCCGTAGGAGAGCAGCGCCATGAGCATCTCGGCGACCCCTCCCCCGGAGGCGGTCGCACTGACGTTCCAGACCACCCGGTCCCCGAGCAGCTGCTGGGCCCTGGCGGCGTAGTCGGCGAACAGCTCGGCTCGGTCGGGCCGGACCACCTGGGCCAGCCGCTCCAGCGGCAGCACCCCGACCGGGACCTCCCGAAGCGACTGCTCGCCCATCTCGCGCCCTAACTCTCGACCCGTTCCTTCAGGCCGCGCAAGGTGCTGGCCACCAGCCCCGTGATCACCCGCTTACGGACGAAGCCCGGCAACGGCAGGTTGTGGTGAATCGTGAGCCGGTAGGTCACTGCGCTTCGATCGTGGGCGAGCTGATGCACAGCGTAGTCACCCTCCTGGCCGGTCTGCAGGCGACCGCGAATCATTGTCCAACTCATTCCGTTGGGGCGGTGCTCGTAGGCCAGCGTGTACTCGTCGGTCCCGACCGGTGCGGCCGCCTTGAACGAGGCCGTCGCCGGCATCCCGGAGCCGTCGACCTCGAGCACCTCGGCCGCCCGGATCTCGGGGATCCACTCGGCCTGGCTCTCGACGTCGCGCAGGGTCTCGATCACGGTCTCGAACGGCGCGTCGACCTGGACGGTCTGCTCGGCGGTGTCAACGGGCATCGGGATCAACTCCTTCGTAGCCGCGGCGCAGCAGCTCGGTGAGCTCGGCGAGCATCGGCATCCGCGGGTTGGTGCGGTTGCTCAGGTCCTCGAACGCCGTCAGCGCGAGGGCCGGCAGCCGGGCCTCGAACTCCTCCCGCGAGACGCCCAGCTCGGCAAGGCTGTGCGGCATCCCGGTCTGCTCGAGGAGGGCGTCCACACCCGCGAACAGCCGCTGCCGGCTCTCCTCCGGCCCCCGGCCGCCGAAGACGACCCGGCCCAGCTGCGCGTACTTGTCCGGCGCGACGTACGCCGAGTAGCCGGGCGCCGGCATGAACTTGCTGGGCAGCGCGGCGTTGTAGCGCAGCACATGTGGGAGGAACACCGCGTTGGCCCGCCCGTGAGCGATGCCGAAGGCGGCACCGACCGCGTGCGCGATGGCGTGGTTGGTGCCGACGAAGGCGTTGGAGAACGCCAGCCCCGCCAACGTCGACGCGTTCGCCATGTCGGTGCGCGCCCTGAGGTCGGCCGGGTCGTGGTAGACCTGCGGCAGCGCGTCGAAGATCAGGCGGGCCGCTTGGACGCAGAACGCATCGGTGTAGGGCGAGGCGAAGATCGAGACCGCTGCCTCGAGCGCATGGGTCAGCGCGTCGAAGCCACTGTCGAGGGTGACCGACTCCGGCATCGACAGGGTCAGCACCGGGTCGACGATCGCGATGTCCGGGACCAGGCAGTAGTCGACGAGCGTCTGCTTGCGGCCGTCGAGGGTCAGCACCGCCGCGGGCGAGACCTCCGAGCCGGTGCCCGAGGTGGTCGGGATCGCCACCAGCCGGACCGAGTGGGTGTCCCGCGGGTACTCCGCCACCCGCTTGCGCGGGTCGAGGAACGGCAGGGCGAGGTCCGACACCGACTTCTCCGGGTGCTCGTGGAAGAGCCGCATCGCCTTGGCGGCGTCGATCACCGAGCCGCCGCCGACGGCCACGATCAGGTCGGGCCGGCAGCGCTGGAGCACGGCGACCCCCGCCTCGACGATCTGCATCGACGGCTCGGGCTCGACCTCGCTGAAGACCTGCACGTGCGTGGCCTGCAGCTTCTCGCGAAGCAGGTCGACCACACCGCGGCGCTGACTGTCGGCGTCGGTGACGATGACCGCGGTGCGGCACTCGATGTCGCGCAGGTTGTCGAGTGCGCCGGCGTTGAAGTAGGTGTTGGCCGGCACCCGGAACCACTGCGGGGGCGTGCGCCGGTGCGCCACCGTCTTGATGTTGAGCAGCTGCCGGTAGTTGACGTTCTCCGTCGTGCTGGACCCGCCCCAGGTGCCGCAGCCGAGCGAGAAGGTCGGCGTCAGGTTGTTGTAGACCCCGCCCAGGGCGCCGACCGCGGTCGGCGCGTTGACCAGGATCCGGCCGGTGCGCACTGCCAGGGCGAACGCGTCGGCCACCGAGCGGTCGGTGGTGTAGACCGCCGAGGTATGGCCCAGGCCGCCGTGCTCGGTGACCAGCACCGCGGCGTCGATGCCCTCCTGCACCGAGTGGGCGCGGTAGACGCCCAGGACCGGCATCAGCTTCTCCTGGACCAACGGATGCCCGGCGAGGCGGTCGAGCCCCTCGGGCAGGATCGCCAGCAGCACCTTGGTGGCCGGGTCGACGGTGATGCCGGCCCGGGCGGCGAGCTCGGGCGCCGGCTGGCCGAGCGCCTCCATGTTGACCTTGCTGGTCGGTTCGTCACCACACCCGAACGCGAACTCGGCAAGCGCGTCCGCCTCGGCGTCGGTGAGCACGTGGGCCCCCATCCGGACGAACTCCGCCAACACCTCGTCGTAGACCTCGGCATCGATGATGCAGGTCTGCTCGGCGGGGCAGATGACCGAGGCGTCGAAGGTCTTGGAGATCAGGACGTCGACGACGGCGCCCTTCACATCGGCGCTGCGGTGGATGTAGATGGGGGCGTTGCCGGGCCCCACGCTCAGGCACGGCTTGCCGGCGGAGTTGGCGAGCGCCACGATCTTGGGCCCGCCGGTGACCCAGATGAAGTCGACCTGCGGGTGCTTGAACAGGTGGTGCGTGACCTCGTGCGCTGCGTCCGGGATCACCTGGAGCGCATCGGCCGGTAGCCCGACCTCGAGCGCGGCCTCCCGCAGGATCTCGACGGCGCGCTCGCAGCAGCGCGTGGCGAACGGCGAGGGCCGGAAGATGATCGCGTTGCGGGTCTTGGCGGCGACGATCGCCTTGTAGAGGACGGTCGAGGTGGGGTTGGTCACCGGTGTCACGGCCAGGACCACGCCGATTGGCTCGGCGACCCAGGAGATGTTGTGCTCGACGTCCTCCTCGATCACGCCGACGGACCTCTTGTCCTTGAGGTAGTCGTGGAGGAACTCCGTGGCGACGTAGTTCTTGACCACCTTGTCCTCGAAGACGCCGAAGCCGGTCTCCTCGATCGCGAGCTGCGCCAGCTCCCCGGCGGCCAGCAGCCCGGCCCGCACCATCGCGTCCACGATGGCGTCGACCTGACCCTGGTCGAGCCGCCGCAGCTCGGCGGCGGCCGTGGCGGCGCGGGTCACGAGCTGGTCCACCTCCGCGAACCTCGTGTCGGCCAGCGCCTCGAGGGGATCCGCCTGGCTCGGGCCCTCGACCCCCGGCTCCACTGCTGCCTGCGTGACCTGCGTCTTCGTCATGGCTCACCTTCGTCGCGTCCAGGAGGATGCCCGGAGCGAGCGCCCGCCGTTCCCGACGCTAGGAGGAGCCGGCGACCGCCGTTAGCGGCGGACGACCGTCGCGCTCGGGTCTTGTGGCCCTACGCCGCCGCCCGTGGGAGGAGACTGCTGGCGCCCGCACCGAGGAGCACGCCATGGGCGTCACGCCCCAGCAGGTCACCGACTCGCTGGCCCCCCTGAGGCCGCCGAAGCTGCGCAGCGCGTCAAGGAGTACACTACGAGAGCCGGTCGTCCCAGTCCCCGACGACGCATTGTCGTCGCATGCGTGGAGGGACCATGGCCGTGCCGTTGCTCACGAGTCCGCCGAACGGGCTCAGGACGTCCTGAGAGTACGTGGATGTCGATCCTCACGCTGCGCCATCGCCGGCCCTCCCACCGACGTGCCTGGGCGCTGGCCATCCTGCGTCGCCACGTCGCTGCGGAGGGCGAATGCGCCCTGTGCGCCGAGCTCTATGCCAGAGCAACAGCCTGGCCGTGCGTTCCGGCCCGGATCGCCCTGATCTACGTCGGGCAGTCGCGGCGTTGATCGCCGGCGGGTTCCGCCGCGCCTCCCCCGCCGCCAGCACGACCGCGTTCCCGGTCAGCAACGAGCTGCCGGACCACGACCCGGCCAGGCTGCGCCGACGCCTCCTCGAGGAGCTCCACCGCGGACCGGATGCTCGCGCTACGGCCGCGCTCGAGCACCTGTGCCGGTCACTGGTCGACACTCTCGTCGCCGACGTCGACCTCATCGACCTCCTGGACCTCCTCACCGACCACGCGGCCGACGTGAGCGGCGCCGACGCCGTCGGACTCGTCCTTGCCAACGCACGCAGCCGGCTGCAGTCCGTGGCAGCATCGAAGGACGCCGGGGAGGCGCTGGCCGGCCAGCTCCAGGTCGCCCTCAACAGCCGGATCGTCATCGAGCAGGCGAAGGGGGCGCTGTCCCGCATCGAGGGCGTGTCGGTGGACGAGGCGTTCGTCATCATGCGCCAGCGCGCGCGCAGCAGCCGCACCCGCCTCGTGGACGTCGCCACGAAGATCCTCGAGCGCTGAGCCGGCCCGCGGACGGTCCGCCGTGGCGCACGGAGGAGACTGCCGCTCAGCCATCGACATCGAAGGAGCACGCCATGGACTTCACCAACCAGCAGGTCACCGATGCGCTCACCGCCCGGCAGGTCTCGACGCAGTGCCCGCGCTGCACGACGCCGGAGGCATTCGACGTCAGCAGGGGGTTGATCTACCTCGACCACATCGGCGGTCAGAACGTCCGCACCGCATCGCTCGTGTGCCGACGGTGCGGCTACCTGTCGCTGCACTCGCTTGCGGCCCTAGGCCTTGAGGATCAGTGAGGTAGCTCCGGGCGCAGCCGTGGCTCCGAGGTAATTGACGCGACGTGGTCGGCGGCGACTGGTTGGGTTGACGGCGATGATCGCCACGCTCGCCCGCAGGATGCGCCCACCCTCCCCCTTGGCGGGCCGCCTCGCCGTCCAGTCGCTCCTCTTCGCGCTGGGCGAGGGCACCTTCATGACCGGGTCGGCGGTCTTCTTCACCCAGATCGTGGGGCTGAGCGCCGCCCAGGTGGGGCTGGGGCTCACCATCGCCGGCGTCGCCAGCTTCGTCGCCGCCTGGCCGGCGGGCCGGCTGGTCGACCGGTTCGGGCCGAAGCGCTGCTGGGCGGTCAGTGCGGCAGGCCAGGCGAGCCTGTTCACGCTGTGGCCGTTCATCGACGGCTTCGGCGGCTACGTCGCGATGGCGGTCGCGATGGAGGTGGTGGGCTCGCTGGGCGGGGCGGCGCACAGCGCCTACACGATCGACGTGCTGCCTCCCGAGGAGCGGGTCCAGTCCCGGGCCTACATGTACTCCGCGCTCAACGTCGGGTTCACGCTGGGCTCACTGCTGGGCGGCATCGCGCTGGCCTTCGACTCCAACACCATCCTGCACGGGCTGCCGTGGTTCACCAGCGTCGCGTTCCTGGTCAACGCGGCGGCGATCCTGCGGCTGCCCAACGCCTCACACGACGACCGGACCCCGGAGCAGCGCAAGGAGCGGATCCCCGGCCCGGGCCCGATGCGCAACGTCGGGTGGATGATCAGCACCTTCTTCGTGGGCGTGCTCTGGACCAACCAGGTCCTGCTCAACATCGTGATCCCGCTGTGGCTGGTGCAGGAGACCGACGCCCCGCGGGTGCTGTTGGCCTTCCTGTTCGGCACCAACACCGTGATGTGCATCTTCCTGCCGATGGCGGCCGCGCGCGGGGTGCAGGACGTCGGCACCGCCCTCCGGGCGCTGCGGGTCTCGGCGGCATTCTTCGTGGGCTCGTGCCTGATCACGCTCTACACCCACGACACGGTCGGCTGGGTCACCATCGCCCTGGTCTGGCTCGGCCACGTCACCGTGACCGGGGCCGAGCTCTTCCTGTCGGCGGCCAGCTGGCAGTTCGAGGCCGAGCTCATGGACCCGCGGCGGCGCGGGGAGTACTCCGGCGCCGCGGGGCTCAGTGGCACGCTCGGCAAGGTGTGGGCGCCGGCGGTCTACACCTTCCTGGCGATGACCTGGGGGACGGTGGGCTGGCTGGTCATCGCCGCGATCGTCGTGGTCGCCACCGCGGGGCTGCACCGGTCGGCGGGCTGGGCGCAGGCCTTCCTCCGCGAGCACGTGCCGCCCGAGGAGCTGAGCGCGGCCGACGATGCCTCCGGCGCCCCGTTGCCGCCGCCCTCGCTGATCGACGATGCGCCGGTGCAGCATGGGGTCTGACCCGGCCCGAGCCGGGTCAGACACCGGTCAGTGGACCGTCAGCGCTGGGGTCCGGCCGGGGCCGGCGGCGCGGCCGGGTCGGGCGGGAACGTCGGGGTCCCGGAGCGGGACACCATGGCGGAGCCCGGGTCGGTGCCGCCCTGGTCGAGCCGGAACGGCGGGTACTCATCGGTCATCAGGGTGACGTAGGCGGCCACGCGCAGCACCCAGCGGTTGAGCCCCAGCACCAGGTCGAAGACGGGGCGCGGGTAGCGGCCGGTGAACAGCAGCACCACCGCGGCCACCAGGACCAGCAGGCCGATCAGGCCGAAGCCACCGTTGTGAGCGTCACGGCCACTGGCGACGTACCAGCCGCCGCCCATGAAGATCCCCAGCACCAGGTAGTGCGGGATGGCCAGCAGCCACCACTTCACCAGCACCAGGCCGCGCGAGAGGTGCTCGGGGTAGTCGATCTGGAGATGCGCCGGATAGTCGGGACGCTCCGCCAGCGTGAACGGCGGGTACTCGTCGGTGCCGAGGCCGCCGTAGGCGTAGTAGGTGACCCGCCAGGTCCAGCGCAGCACCCCGACGTTGAAGTCGAAGATGCGCCGTGGATAGCTGCCGGTGAACAGGATGGCGAAGAACGCGACGACGCTGAGCACAGCGAAGGCGATCCACAAGAAGAACAGGACGATGTAGTGCGGGATGACGAGTAGCCACTTGACCAGCCAGAGCCAGCGGCTCAGCCGGTCCTGGAGAGTGGCGTCGACTCGTACGGGATAGCTGTGGGTGCTCATGGCGAAACCTCCCAGACGTGCCTTGGGCTCATGCCCAGCCTGCTCCGCTCACCCGTCCGAGGGCAGGGGCGAACGTCCTCGGCGCCGATGACGAAGCACCCGTTCGGGCACAGTGGCGCCTGCGTGCGTAACGATGTCTTCCGCTGCGGACACCAAGCAGTCCGGAGGGACGAGGATTCGACCAGGAGGTGGCCATGCCAGTGACGCGAGGCTTCGTGGGCCGCAGGCGCGGCCAGGAGCGACGCCTGCCGCCGGGCCAGTACGACACCGGCGCGAGCTGGCCGGTGCTCACCGCGGAGGCGACGCCGCGCATCGACACCGAGAAGTGGTCGCTGACCGTCGACGGCCTCGTCGAGCGCCCGACGACGTGGTCGTGGGACCAGATCCACCGGCTGCCCGACTCGTCGTACGTCGGGGACATCCACTGCGTGACCACCTGGTCGAAGTTCGACGTGACCTTCCGGGGCGTCAGCGTCGACGAGCTGCTCGCGGCGGCCGGGCCGCTGCCCGAGGCGGCCTTCGTGCTGGCCCACTCGAGCACCGGCTACACCACCAACCTCCCGATGTCGGACATCGTGGACGGCAAGGCCTGGGTGGTCTGGGACTACGGCGGCAAGCCGTTGCCTCGCGAGCACGGCGGACCGGCCCGGCTGCTGGTGCCGCACCTGTACTTCTGGAAGTCGGCCAAGTGGGTCTCCCGGCTCGAGCTGCTGGCGTCGGACCGGCCGGGCTTCTGGGAGCAGAACGGCTACCACGACCGCGGCGACCCCTGGCTCGAGCAGCGCTACCAGGGTGACTGAGGCCAGCGAGGAAGAGCGAGACATGAGCGCCATCGACGAGGTCCAGGCGGTCGAGACCGTGTGGACGACGGGCCGGGTCATCGAGAAGACGCTGCCGACGCCGAACACGGTGCGGCTGCGGATGCATGTCGACGGGCGGCTGCGGCACCGCCCGGGGCAGCACTACCTGATCCGGCTGCGGGCGCCCGACGACTACACCGCCCAGCGCTCCTACTCCATCGCGTCGGACGACGACGACCCGCTGGTCGAGCTCCTGGTCGAGCGGCTCCCGGACGGCGAGGTGTCGGAGTTCCTGGCCGATGTGGCCGAGGTCGGCGACGAGCTCGAGATGCGGGGGCCGATCGGGCGCTGGTTCACCTGGGACGTGCGGACTCCCGCGCTGTGCCTGGTCGGCGGCACGGGTGTGGTCCCCGCCGTCTCGATGCTCCGCACCGCCCGCCGGCTCGGCCGCAGCAGCCTCCTGCGCGTGGTGGCGGTCGCCCGGGACCCCGAGATGCTGCCCTACGCCGACGAGCTCGGCAGGGCGGGCGCACACCTCGCGTTCACCCGCGTGGACACCGACAACCGCCCTGCCGGCGCCCCGACGGCGGCGGAGCTCACGCCGCTCCTGCATGGTGTCGACCTCGCCTACGTCTGCGGCTCGGCCCGCTTCGCGGCGTACGCCGAGACGCTGCTGCTCGACTGCGGTGTCACGCCGCAGGCGATCCGGGTGGAGCGGTTCGGGCCGACGGGCTGAGCCGGGCGACTCCCCTAGGCTGCCGACATGAGTGACTACGACGTCGCGAAGGTCCGCGCCCACTTCCCCGC
>Ga0070667_100005274_pt1 | contig 10812 bp, 9 predicted proteins | sample KBSS33metaG_FD_64659 | JGI IMG/M metagenome (GOLD analysis project Ga0070667, IMG submission 64659) | Switchgrass rhizosphere microbial communities from Kellogg Biological Station, Michigan, USA - KBS S3-3 metaG | ecosystem: Host-associated > Plants > Roots > Rhizosphere > Soil ...
TGGCGCCGGAGCCGACGCTGTTCCACTCTGCGACTTGCGCCGGACTGACGCGATAGCGCTTGGCGACGGAGTCGACGCTGTCGTTCTTGCCGGCGCGCAGAGACACCTTGCGCAGCGGCGGCGCGTCGGGGGCGAGCATGATCGTCGCGTTGTCGGCGACGGTGCTCGAGACGTCGGCGATCATTGCGTTGCGGCGTGGCACGACCAGCGTCGATCCCGACTTGATCACCATGCGCGCCGGGATGCGATTGACTTCGCGGAATTCCTCTTCCGGCATGCCGACCGCGTGCGCCGCTTCCGCCGACTTCATCGTCCTCGGCGCGATCCAGGTCGTCCAGCTCGTCAGCGGGCCGCGGTGCTGAGGCAGCTCGCGGACGAAGCGGTTGGCGTTGTCGTAGGGGAGCAGGATCTGCGGCGTCCCCGCGGCGAGGATCACCGGCCGGTTCATCTGCGGATTGAGGTTCTGGAATTCGTCGCTGCTCATGCCGGCGAGACGGATCGCGAGGACGACGTCGATGTCGTGCTCGATCGGCACGCTCAGGAAGTACGGGTGGTTGTAGAGCTCGGGCAGCTGCAGGTTGAAGCTTGCCGGCCGGCTGACAATGTTTTTCACCGCCTGAAGCTTGGGCACGTAGCCTTGCGTCTCGGCGGGCATGCGCAGGCTCATGTAGTCGGTCGGCCTGCCGGCGCGCTGATTCTTGGCGATCGCCCGCTGGACGCTGCCCTCGCCCCAGTTGTAGGCGGCCAGGGCGAGATGCCAGTCGCCGAACATGCCGTACAGCTTCTGCAGGTAGTCGAGCGCGGCGCGGGTCGAGGCGAGGACGTCGCGGCGATCGTCGCGAAAGACGTTCTGCTTGAGCTCGAAGTCGCGCCCGGTCGACGGGATGAACTGCCACATCCCGGAGGCGCGCGCGACCGACATCGCCTGCGGGTTGTAGGCGCTCTCGATGAACGGCAGGAGCGCGAGTTCGGTCGGCATGCCGCGCTTGTCGAGCTCCTCGACGATATGGAAGAGATAGCGACCGCCGCGCTCGGTCATTCGCGCGACGTAGTCGGGCCGGGTCGCGTACCAGCGCTCGCGGTCGCGAACGAGGTCGCTGTCGAGGTCCGGCATCGAGAAGCCGCGGCGGACGCGCTCCCAGAGGTCGACGCGCGCGGCACGCGCATCGAGGTCGAGACGAACTTCCGGGCGCAGCGGATCGACAGGCACCGGCGCGGCGACCTGTTCCTCGGCCGGCGCAGCCGCAGCGACCTCGGCGGCAGGGGCGGAGGCACCGGCGGCAGCGGCCACCGGCGCCGCGACGACGACCGGCGGAGCTTCGGGTGCCAGGACCGCCGTCGTCGGCGGCACCGACACGCACCCCGCGAGAAGAAGGATCGGCAAAGCGAGCCACTGCAAGGTCCGCGCCGCCCGGGGCTGCGTATCGGGTCGTGTCGTCATCGGAATTCGTTCTTCCAGATTCGAGGAGCGGCCAGCGTATCGCCGCCCAGGATCATCGGCTCTCCCGCGCGCAACGGCGCGAGGTAAACGATGTGACCGGTGGTTCGTACCGCGATATCGGTCACGAAGCGGGAACCGGAAGCGGCGTCGACGCGGCCGGGAACGACCGCGCGAGGGTGCGTCATTAGAATCGCCGCCATTCGAGGCGCCGGGCACCGAGCGCCCCGGCCAGTGGTCCCGGCTCGACCGGATCGACGATCGCACGAACGCCGTCGTCGCTCATCGAGATGCAGTTGTCGGCGAATGCGGGCAGGGCGATCAAGTTCATGACGGACGGCGCGATCATACAGTTGCCCCAGTGGCTGAAGTCCCCTGCGGGACAGTACCTGCTCGCGTGGGAACAGCGCCATCTCGACCACGCCGTGGCCGACCTGTTCGGCTTTCACGCGCTGCAGCTCGGCTTGCCGCAGCTCGATGCGCTGCGCGCCAACCGGATGCCGCATCGCTGGCTCGCGGTCGAGTCCGCGCGCGACGATGAAGTTCCTGCGGGATTGCACGATGAAGGCGCCGGACCGGCCAAGGAGGCCGGCGCCGACGGCGAGGATGCGCGCGTTCTCGTCGTGCCGCCGCCGTCGTTGCGCTGCCACTTCGATGCCTTGCCGTTCGATGCCGCCAGCCTCGACCTCGTCATCCTGCCGCATGCGCTCGAGCTCGCGCGCGATCCTCACTTGGCGCTGCGCGAGGTCGAGCGCGTCCTCGTTCCCGAAGGCCGCGTGATCATCGTCGGCTTCAATCCGGCGAGCCTGTGGGGAACGCGCCAGAAGCTCGGTCGCCTGCGCCGGCGCGTCTCGCGCACGTCGGGCGAGCTGTTCCTGCCGCACGCCGGCGAATTCGTCGGCTACCGGCGCCTGCGCGACTGGCTGCGCCTGCTCAGCTTCGAAGTCGAGGCCGGCCGCTTCGGCTGCTACATCCCGCCGCTCACGTCGGCGCGCTGGCTCGCGCGATTCGCCTGGATGGAGCGGGCCGGCGAGCACTGGTGGCCGGTGTTCGGCGCGCTCTACTACATCGTTGCGGTGAAGCGCGTGCGCGGAATGCGGCTGGTCGGGCTGATCCGCAAGGACGCGCGGCTGAAGGCCGTCACCGCGCCGGCACCCGCCGGTATCACGCCGAACGCGAGCCAGGTGTCGGTCGAAAGCGACGAGACCGCAGGCATCATCGGGTGATGAAATGGATCGCCTACACCGACGGCGCGTGCGCGCCGACCAATCCCGGCCCCTCCGGATGGGGCGCCGTGCTTATCGCGCCTGACGGCGCGGAGGCGGATCACTTCGGCTACATCGGCCTCGGCACCAACCAGATCGCCGAGCTGACCGCGGCCATCGAAGGCCTCGCCCTGGTTCCTGCCGGTGCCGAGGTCGAGCTCGTGTCCGACAGCCAGTACGTCCTCAAGGGCCTGACCGAGTGGCGCGCGTCGTGGGAACGCAAGGGATTTCGCAACTCGAAGGGCGACCCGGTCGCCAACCTCGCGCTCTGGAAGCGCCTCTTCGAAGCGGCCGACCGGAGGCGCGTGAGCGTGCGCTGGGTGCGCGGCCACAACGGCGACCGTTGCAACGAGAAGGCCGACGCGCTCGCCAACAAGGCGCTGGCGCTGAAGACGCGAAGCGACGCCTGAGGGCGCGCGCCCGGGCTTCTAGGGCAGGCTGCGCTCCACCTCGAGCAGCTGGAAGCGCGCCAGCGCGAGGTTCGTTCGGTTCTTCTCGAGCAGCGCGACGAGCACGAGGTCGGCATGGCGCTGCAAGGCGCGGATCAGCACGTGGCGCGATCCCGCCGTCGTGATCACTTCGTCGATCGGATCGGCGAGCCCCATGGTGACGGCCGCGCTCCGATGCGCTGCGAGCACCTGGGCGCAGGAGGCGGCGGCGACCTCCATGTCGAGCGATTCCGGATCGCGCGTCTCGTGGGCGAGGACGAGACCGCTCATCGCCTCGACGAGGGCGCAGCCGAGCAGGCCGTCGAGCTTGAGCAGGCTGGCGAGCGCCTGGCGCCCGCGCGCCGCGTCGAGCACCGGGCGAGCGGCCATCGCGTTCGCGCCGACCGGGCTGTCGACGCTGCCGAGCGCTTTCGCGCCGGCCCCGTTGCCGTTGCCGGCGTCGAGCTCGCCGACCTTGATCGGGAAGTCGCTCGTTCCGAGCATCGGCGAGACCGCCGACGGATCCCAGCCCGGCTGCAGCTTGGCTTCGTTCCAGACGTTGAGCATCGCGTTCCAGACCGACGACGCGCCGGTCATCGGCTCGCTGACGATGTGGACATGCAGCCGGTCCGGCCAGTCGATCGCCTCGACCTTGGCGTTGATCCAGTTGGCGTTCGGTGGCAACTGGAAGAGCAGATGCGCGCAACGCCACGTCGCCAGGCTGGTCGCGTGCTTGAGCGAGCCGAGCAGCGCGTCAATGGCGTGCGGCTGCATCGGCCCGATGATGACGGCCGTCATCTGGCTGCGCTCCATCAGCGCGACCGGAATCTCGGCGTTCTCGGGGCCGGGAGCGCGCACGTCGGCGTGGAAGATGCGCAGGGTGTCTTCGTGGCGGCGCACGAGCATCGTGCGCTCGATCATGGCGATCGTCCTGAGCGTCGATTGCTCGCGCAGGTGGAGCTTCTCGATCGGCCGGCCGCCCGCGTCGGAGAGCGCCTTGACGACCGACGATGCCCACACGCCGACCGGATCGAGCAACGTGATCATCGACGTCGCGGTTTCGAGGTCGGCGCGGGTCGCCGCGAAGTGCTCGCGAATCGCCTGCGCCGGTGAGCCGGTGACGACGAGATCGCTGACGTGGCGATCGATGATCTGGCCGCGGTCGTTGACCTCGGTCGCGGTGCTTTCCATGATCGCGGTGGCCGCGAAGTCCTGACTGCCACCGACGACCTGGGTGTCCTCGAACTCGGAAGATTTGGCCTTCGCGTCGCGAGCAGACCTCAAGTCCCCGAACAGCGATGTCAGCATGGCGGCTCCTGGTGCCGGGCAAGACCGTTCCGGCCCCGTCACACGAGCAGTCTAGGCGCCGCCGCTCGGTACGTTTTGTTACAGCGACACGCGGCAGCAGCCAACCGATGGCCGGAAGCGATCGCTGCGGCGCTAGATCCGCCTGACCCGTCCGTTGCCGACGATCGCGACCTGCGGCACCGCCGCGCCGCTGTGGTGCACGTCGCCGCTGCCGGCAATCGATGCGCGCAGGTTCGTCTCCGCGCGAACGCGCGCGTCGCCGCTGCCGGCGACGCTCACGTCGACATCGCTCGCGACCAACCGCTCGGCGTCGCAGCGACCGCTGCCGGCGACGGTCACCGACAGCGCGCGCGCCTTTCCGTCGGCGCGCAACGTGCCGCTGCCGCCGATGGCGACCGTCAGCTTTCCGGCGTCGAGGTCGACGAGGTCGATCTTTCCCGAGCCGCCGATCGCGGCGTCGAGCTTGGGCGCCTTCATCGAGCTGGCGGCGATGCTGCCCGAGCCGCCGACGGCGAGGTTCTCGAGACGGACGTAGTCGATCGTCACGACGACCGGCGTGCGCGCCTCGATGCGGGTGCCGCGCGGCAGGTCGATCTGCAGCGTGCGCTCGCTGCCGATGCCCTCGACCCTCGTCTGGACGAGCGCGAGGATGTTGTCGTCGGCGACGATCTCGATCGCCTCGCGTGCGCCCGGTCGCAGGACGACGGCGAACGGCGCGCCGAGGCCGATGCCGATGAACGCGCCGACGTCGCGGCGCTGCGACCCGGCGACACCGGAACCCTTGACGAGCGTCTCGGCGGCGGCGCTGCGCGCGAACGGCAGCAAGGCGATCGCGGTCAAGGCGAGGAACGGTCTGCGTGCGAGGCTCATCGTCAGGCTCCGGAGATTCGAGACGAGCATCGTGGCGACGAGCAGCCGCTTCCGCCAGTGCCGGGCGACGAGTTGCCAGTTCCACGGAATGCGCTGTCGGCACGGGCGACGGAGCGTCACCAGGCCTGGCGCCGGCGCCTGCCCGCGCGCTATCGGCCGTCGCTCGGGCGCAGGAAGCGGCTGGGCGGCGCGCCGACCGAACGGCGGACCATGGCGGCGAAGGCGCTCGGGCTGGCGTAGCCGAGCTCGGCGGCGATGCTCGCCATCGGCAGCTTGCGCGCCGCCAGCGGCACGGCGCGCGCCAGAAGCACCTGCTGGCGCCATTGCACGAACGACGTTCCGAGCTCGCTGCGGAAGAGGCGCGTGAGGGTGCGCGCGCTCGCGCCGGTGTCGGCGGCCCAGGCGGACAGCGTGGCGTGGCGAGAGGGCGCCTCGATCACCGCTTCGCAGAGGCGGCGCAGGCGCTTCTCCTGCGGCAGGTCGACGCCGAGGCGAACCGGCGCGGCGCGGCGCAGCTCGTCGAGCACGAGCGCGGCGAGGCGGCGCTCGCGCGCGAGCGTCTCGCGCGACGGCGCCTGGCGGCGCGCGTCGGGAGTCGCATCGAGTTGCAGCGCCAGGGCGAGCAGCAGGCTCGAGACCTCGAGGACGCGACACTGTCGCCAGCCCGCCGACTCGGCCGCCGAGCGCGCCGGCCCGCAGCGAGAGCGCGGCTGGTGCAGGTACAGCGTGAGCAGCTCGGCATCCTCGATCACCGTGACCGCATGCTCGACGCCGGGCGGGATCCAGACCGCCCGTGACGGCGGCACGATGTAGCTGCCGTGCGGCGCGGTGACCCGGATCACGCCGGTCGACGACAACGCGACCTGCCCCCAAGGGTGGGCGTGCGGAACCACGCGCGTGTCGGCGCGCAGCCGCAGCAGCTTGGCGCGCAACGGCCGCGCCGCCGTCGGCGTGTAGAGATGCGGGGTCAGGGGGCCGATGGCGGTGGCGCGAGCGCGGTCCGGCTTCATTGGCGCGATCTCGATAGAAGTTGACGCTCTGTCGCTAATGCGACGGACGCGCCGAGTCTACGATAGGGCATTGCTTCGCGCCGTGGCGCGCCGCCATTCCGACCTCGTGACTGTCTCAGCAGCTTTCTTGCCTTCGTCCTCGGCGCGCCAGGACGCGACCGTGATGGGCCTCGTCGGCCTCGCGCACTGCGTCAGCCACTTCAGCCAGCTCCTGCTGCCGCCGCTCTTCCCGTGGCTGAAGGACGCCTTCCACGTCAGCTACGCCGAGCTCGGGGTCCTGCTGACGGTCTTCTTCATCGTCTCGTGCGCGGTTCAGGCCGTCTCGGGCTTCGTCGTCGATCGCTTCGGTCCGCGGCCGATCCTGTTCGGCGGCATCGCGCTGCTCGCCGCCGCAGCCTTCGGCTTCGCGGCGAGCACGAGCTACGCGATGCTGGTGCTGTTCGCCGTCGTCGCCGGCGTCGGCAACGGCGTCTTCCATCCGGTCGACTACACCTTGCTCAACCGCAAGGTCCACACCTCTCGCCTTGGTCACGCGTTCAGCGTGCACGGCATCACCGGCAGCCTCGGCTGGGCGCTCGCGCCTGCGGTCCTGGTGCCGATCGCGCTGGCGTTCAGCTGGCGCGTCGCCCTCGCGAGCGCCGGTGTCCTCGTGCTCGTCGTCCTCGCGGTGCTCGTGCTCAACCATTCGCGCCTGCACATCGACGTGACGAGCGCCGCCGCGCGCGCGACGAAGCAGGCCGGCGCGCATGCCGCGGCCGACGGCAGCCTCGGTTTTCTGCGCATTCCGGCGGTGTGGATGTGCTTCGGCTTCTTCTTCCTCTACGCCGTCGTCCTCGGCGGGGTGCAGGCGTTCGCTCCCGAGGCGGCACGACAGCTCCACGACGTGCCGGTGCGCTGGGCGGCGATGTGCCTGACCTTCTACATGGTCGCCAGCGCCGGCGGCATGGTGATCGGCGGTTTCCTCGCCGCCGATCCGAGGCGCTGCGAAAGGATCGTCGGCGTGGCGTTCGGCGTCGCCGCCGTGCTCGCGCTCACGCTCGGCTTTGCGCCGCTCGCGCCGATGGCGGTGCCGGCCCTGTTCGCGCTGATGGGTGTCGCCTCCGGCATGGCGGGGCCGTCGCGCGACCTCATCGTCAAGCGCGCCGCACCCGACGGCGCGACCGGCCGCGTCTACGGCGTCGTCTATTCCGGCCTCGACATCGGCCAGGCGTTCGCGCCGCTCGTGTTCGGCCCGCTGATGGACCTGCACCGGCCCGCCGACGTGTGGCTCGGCATCGCGATCGCGCAAGCGCTGCTCATCACGACCGCCTTCAACGTTCACCGTGCACGGCGCACGGCGCTGCACACGGTGACCGCCTAGCGCCCGCGCACGAGTCGATCCGAAGCGAACGCAGGTCTCAGACCGCGCTGCGGTGCCGCTCGATGCAGGTCGCCATGACCTCGTCGGTGGGCCGTTTCCACCAGTTCTCGGCCGAGAAGATCTCGACCTCGCTGTAGCCCGCGAACCCGGCTGACTCCATCCAGCCGCGGATTCGCTGGATCTCGATCACGCCGTCGCCCATCATGCCGCGGTCGTTGAGCAGGTCGCGCGTCGGCACGAGCCAGTCGCAGACGTGGAAGGCGTGCAGGCGCGCCTGGCCGGCGCGCGCGATCTGCGCCTCGAGCTTGGGATCCCACCAGACGTGATAGACGTCGACGGCGACGCCGAGCGCGGCAAGCGCCCCCGACGGCGCCGCGTTGCCGACGCCGCGCGGCGGATCGAGCGCCTCGCACAGATCGAGCGCCTGCTCGATCGTGTTGACGCAGGCGCGGTCGGCGGCGTACATCGGGTGCAGCGGCTCGATCGCGAGCGGCATGCCGACGCTCCGCGCGTACTCGAGCGTCGCGGCGATGCCGTCGCGCACGTCGGCGCGCGCCGCGAAAAGGTCCTTGGATTGCGGCGTGCCGCCGAGCGCGCCCGGAAGGCCGCCGACGACGAGGACGAGGCACGTCGCCTCGAGCTGCTTGGCCTCGTCGACCGCGCGCCGGTTGTCGTCGAGCGCGGCGCGCCGGCCGGCCGGATCCAGCGCCGGGAACATGCCGCCGCGGCAGTAACCCGAGAGATCGAGCACGTGGCCGCGAACGAGCTCGGTGGTGCGCTCGAGACCGATCGCATGGACCTGGTCGCGCCACGGCGAGATGGCGCGGATCCCGTGCCGAACGCACGCCTCGATGATCGTGTCGAGCGTTCCCGCGCCGCGCAGCGTCGCGGTGTTGATCGAGAGCCAGCGATGGTCGCGGGAGAAGTCGCGCACGGCGAGAGTCGAGACCCGGGCTCAGCCGTCGACGCCGTGCAGCGCGAGCAGGTGTCGCATGCGCGCGACCGCCAGCTCCGGCTGCTCGATCAGTCCGGCGCCATCGGCGAGGCGGAAGATCTCGGCGAAGTGGCCGAGCGAGCGCGCGCTCTGCTGGCCGCCGACCATCGTGAAGTGCGACTGGTGGCCGTTCAGCCAGGCGAGGAGGACGATGCCGGTCTTGTAGAAGCGCGTCGGCGCCTGGAAGATGTGGCGCGACAGCGGCACGGTCGGCGCGAGGATCGCGTGGAAGCGCTCGACCTGCCCGTCGCTCAACGCGGCCAGCGCTGCGCTCGCCGCCGGCGCGATCGCGTCGAAGATGCCGAGCAAGGCGTCGCTGTGCTGGCGGTTCGGAGCGCCGCCGACGTCGTCGCCGGCGATCAGCTCGGCGTAGTTGAAGTCGTCGCCGGTGTACATGCGAACGCCCGCGGGCAGGCGCCGCCGCATCGCGATTTCCTTGTCCTTGTCGAGGAGCGAGATCTTGATGCCGTCGACCTTGCCGGGGTTGGCGGCGATGACGCCGAGCGCCGTCGCCATCGCGGTGTCGACGTCGGCGCTGCCCCAGTAGCCGGCGAGGGCGGGATCGAACATGTCGCCGAGCCAGTGCAGGATCACCGGCTGCTTCGACTGCATCAGGATGCGGTCGTAGACGCGCTCGTAGTCGGCCGCGCCGGTCGCGAGGCGAGCCAGGGCGCGGCTGGCCATGACGATGAGCCTGCCACCCAGCGATTCGATCGCCGCCATCTGCTCTTCGTAGGCGCGGATGACGTCGTCGACCGTCGTCGCCGCGTCGAAGGCGAGGTGATCGGTGCCGCAGCCCGAGGCGACCAGCGCGCCGGGATGGTCTCGGGCGGCGTCGAGCGAGCGGCGGATCAGCTCGAGCGACGTCGGCCAGTCGAGGCCCATGCCGCGCTGCGCGGTGTCCATCGCCTCGGCGACACCGAGACCGAGCGACCAGAGTCGCTGCCGGTAGGCGATCGTGGCGTCCCAGTCGATCGCGGCGGTGATCCACGGATCCACTGTCGCGACGGGGTCGGCGACGACGTGTGCGGCCGAGTACGCGATCCGCGTGAACGGACGCTTCGGCGCGGCGGTGACGAGCGGCGTCGCCATGCGCAACGTGTAGTTCTCGAGACGACGATCGGCGCCAGGGAGGCGGATCGACAGGGACGATGTCGTGCTCATGGCCGCCTCACAGTGCAAGCGCCGGCAGATCGACCCAGCGCCTCTCCTTCCAGCTGGAAAGCGCCGCTTCGACGAGCTGGACGCCCTTGGCGCCTTCCTCGAGCGTCCACTTGTAGGGTGCGGCGTCGACGACGTGGCGGATGAAGTGCTCCCACTGGATCTTGAAGCCGTTGTCGTACGCCTCCGAATCGGGAATGACCTGCCATTGATCGTAGAAGTTCATCGTCTGCTTGACGTCGGGATTCCAGACCGGCCGCGGCGTCGCTACGCGCGATTGCGCACGACACTCCTGAAGGCCGGCTACTGCCGACCCATCGGTGCCGTCGACGTGGAAAGTGGCGAGGTCGTCGCGGCGCACGCGCGTCGCCCACGACATGTTGAGCTGGGCGACGATCGGCTCGCCGCCGTGGCCCTTGAGCTGCACGGTGGCGTAGGCGGCGTCGTCGGCGGTCGCGGCGTAGGGCTTGCCGTCCTCGTCCCAGCGCGTCGGGATGTGGGTCGCGCCGAGGCACGACACCGACTGCACTTCGCCGAACAGGTTGTCGAGCACGTAGCGCCAGTGGCACATCATGTCGAGGATCATGCCGCCGCCGTCTTCGCTGCGGTAGTTCCACGACGGCCGCTGGATCGGCTGCAGATCGCCCTCGAACACCCAGTAGCCGAACTCGAGCCGCAGCGAGAGCATGCGGCCGAAGAAGCCGGCGCGGCGCAGCATGTCGAGCTTGCGCAGGCCGGGCAGGAAGAGCTTGTCCTGGACCGCGCCATGCTTCAGGCCCGAGGCCTGCGCCGTGCGCGCGATCTCGACCGCCTCGTTCAGGTTGGTCGCGATCGGCTTCTCGCAGTAGACGTGCTTGCCGGCCGCGAGCGCCTTGGCGAGCAGCATCGGCCGCATCTGCGTCGTTCCGGCGTCGAAGAAGATCGTGTCGTCCTTGTTCGCGAGCGCGGCGTCGAGGTCGGTACCCCAGCGGGCGATTC
>Ga0070667_100005275_pt1 | contig 10810 bp, 3 predicted proteins | sample KBSS33metaG_FD_64659 | JGI IMG/M metagenome (GOLD analysis project Ga0070667, IMG submission 64659) | Switchgrass rhizosphere microbial communities from Kellogg Biological Station, Michigan, USA - KBS S3-3 metaG | ecosystem: Host-associated > Plants > Roots > Rhizosphere > Soil ...
GAACTCGGCCTGGAAGCGGACACGCCGGTCATTCTCGGCATTTTCAGGCTCTCCGCCGAGAAGGATCCCGGGACCTTTATTGACGTGGTCGCAAAGAGCGTGGCGGCGGTGCCTGGCGCAAAGGTGTTGCTGGTTGGGGTGGGCCCACTACAGGAGACAGTCGAACGGGCCGTTGAGGAACGGGGCCTTGGTGAGCACCTCCAACTTCTTGGCAGGCGCACGGACGTGAACGTCCTGATGTCGCTCGCGACGGTTTTTCTCCTGACCTCGCTCAAGGAGGGCATGCCCAACGTTGTGCTCGAAGCCCAGCTAATGGGGGCGCCGATTGTAGCGACACGAGCGGGCGGCACCTCCGAGACCGTTCGAGAAGGAGAAACGGCGCTGCTCGCCGACGTGGGTGACAGCGACAGTCTCGCGGCTCACTGCATCTCACTCCTACGCAACCCGGCGCGGGCCCGACGGATCGGCGAGGCCGGAAGAAAATTCGTACGTTCGAGCTTTCGGCGCGACTCGCTCGGCGAACGATATCTCCTTTTGCTCAACACCGAATCCGCTTCGGTGCCCGCCGATCTTGACGTCGCTTGATGTCGCACGCGCGCCATCGGAGTGAACCAACCCCATGACTTCCAAAAAGAGAACGGCAGCCGTGAATCACCAAGAACGCATCGCGAGGCTGCAAGCCGAAATGAAGCAATACGAGGGTCCCGATCGATTCTATAGAACTTACAGCTCGGAGCTTCTGTCTCGCGGCCGTGATGCGCGAGTCAGGTCTTGGTACGATGAAAATAAACGGTTCTCGATGCTGAACGTGACAGATCTTTGCGGCGTGACTGCATTGGCGTCGATGTCAACCGGGCCAATTCTTGAGATCGGTACCTACCTGGGTGGAGTCACTGTTGCGCTCGGCCGAGGAAGCTCGGCCCAGGGATCTCGAATCGTGTGCATCGAGAAAGGCGGCAGCCATACGTCGCATCCGCGCCTTCCCACCAAAGATATCTTGGCAGACTGGCGTACCAACATCGACAGTGCTGGGCTCGCTGACCGAACCGTCATGATCGTGGGAAACTACGGAACAAGTGACGCGCAAGCTGCCGCTGCTGAAGCCGCGGTCGAACCCTTTGGCTTGATCTTCATGGACGCGGACGGGCGTGTTGACGCTGCCTTCAATGGCTTTGGGCGATACATGTCTCACAACGCCCTGCTGATGATCGATGACTATGCTTCCCAAAGCTACCAGGACAAGGCACCTCTCACAAAATCGGTTGTCGACACCCTTTGTGAAAAGGAAATCCTTGTGCAGTGGGGTCTTCTCTCGGGACAAACCTGGTTTGGTGCGGTCGGACCTCGCTTCGCGGAATTTGTCGAAAAAGATATGCTTATAGTGCGTGTTCGCCTGATGGATGAGAGTCGGGCTGAGTCGCCAAACAAAGCGTATGTGCTTGATCTACCAGAGGAATATGCATTAGTAGCCGATGACGCCAAGCAAAAGAACTCGCCGTTGATCCTCTTGGAAGGTGGCCAGTGCTCCGGACTCGCGCACTTTTCGTACGATGACATCCCAAACTATCCTGGCTCGTATACGCACTACAGGGGCCAATTAGCCTTCTCCACGCGTGATGGGAGTGACCCCCTCGCGAATGGTCGGCGGTATGAGATCGTCGTCGGTGACCGGCGTCGTGAGATGATTCTAACGTAAAGTCGCGAGAGCTCGCGACACCTTTGCACGGTGGCGGCCCTTCGGCGTCGGGAAGGTCGCTCGGAATTGCCAAGGTGTACGTGCGGTGATTGTCGTTCGGGGCTGATCCGTCGCTAGTCGAGAACCAGACGGCGCCGTCCCACACCGAGAAGGCTCCCGCACCATTGGCGGCAATGCTGTCGTGACTGCGGTGCGGGTAGGGCAGCTGACGTCCATCCTCGAAAAGGAAGATTGGAGAACGGCCATTGGTGGCGTCGTCACCGAGGCCCTCGACTTCTTCGCACGCCAGAGACCACAACAACTCGCGCTGGTGTTTGAACCTGCATCCCGAGAGGTCCACAACCCTCCCCGGGACCAAAAAGACATTTTCGTCTTCGCTCGTCCCGCTCGACTCGGCAGCCGCTGCGATCACAACGCGTTCCGGTGCCTCATCGTGGACGGAAATTAGCCGATCATTTCTCAAGACCAGGAGAGGCTGGCCCACGAGATATCCCGGGACTGCCACCGTCCAGCGGTTGTCCTCGAGCACCGGGGGACCATCCGCGCGAATGCCGAAGCGATGGGCGAAAGAACGATCACCGGAAATCGGCTGCGGGATCGTCAACAGCCTGTAAGTCTTTCCGTTCTTATTTGGGTCATCGCCATCCAAGGTCGAGAAATAGATGCCAGTTCCCCAATGTGAAAACCGCCCAGAACCGTAGCGGTCAATTTCGTCATGCGTGGCGTGCGGGAACGGCAGTTGGACGTCGTCCTCGAACAAGAAGGCGCTGGAGCGGCGGGGATCGCTCTCGTCGTCCGCGATGTGCAGGAGATCGGGTAAATCGGCCTGCCACATCTTCCCCCGGGTGCAGGTAAACGGCGGCGTGAGGATCCGCGACTGAGCAGGCACAACATACACGCCGGCGTTCATGACCGTATCCAAACCGCCCTTGATGGGCGGAAGGCGAACGCGGCCATCTTCAGAGAGCTCCGCCTGCCCGATGATCTTATTGTTATGGATGACGATCAGCGCCGTCGGGTCCATGTCCGGCGGGAGGTTCACCTTGCCGTAAATGCCGTCCGGCTCCTCCGAAAGCGGCTGGACAACCCGATAGCCCAATCGGCGAGCCATTGAATTGCCGCCCTCAAGCCGGGAATCGACGTACGTGCCCTGGCCCGCCACACGGCGAAATACGAACTCGTTACAACCGTAGCCGCTGCTCCGATCGATCAGGAGTTGGAGCTCAAATCCGTCGGGTGCATAAAAATCGACGATCTGCTCCACGGTCGCCCGTTCGTAGGGATAGCCGCCGATCCAATCGATCCAGTCATGCCATTTGCTCATGCCGCGGGTGCTGGACTTGTCGTAATCCGTCCACGTCGCGAGATAGCTCTTCAGCCCCTCGTTGTGCTTATGATGTTCCCAGGACCTCAACTCGTCGCGAGCGATGATCTTCAATGCGAATGCAAAAGCGAGCGGCTTGGGAAGGCGGTTGTAGAGCCTCTTGATGCGCTCCCATTCATCGGTTGGCTCACCCTGATCGTTGTAGATGGCGATGAACAGCCTGCCGCCTACGGGCACCAGAGGTTTGACGTTTTCGAGCGCTTCATACATCGCGCCGGTGTGGTGGAGTACGCCCCAAGAATAGACGATATCGAAGGTGCCAAGTGTCGAAAGGTAATCCCTGTCGAGCACGGACCCTTGTTCAACAATCCAGTTAGCATCGTCTGGGAAATAGCGTTTCCGTAACTCGCGCGTGCAGGCGACCGAGTGCGTATCGAAGTCAAACGAATGAACTTTTGCACCAAGGCGACGCGCGCAAAGACTAAACAGTCCGCTTCCGCTTCCTACGTCGAGGAAGGTTAGACCGTCCAAGCGATCTAGCTGCAAACTACTCTTCAGCGACTCTTCAGCGAGAAGAATCCGCGCGACAGTAAGATTTTTTAGAAACCGGCTCCAGTTCTCGCCAAAGGCAAAACGTTCACCCCGATCAACTTCGGCTTTATGCAAATCTGCGACGGACAAGCTTCACCTATTACAACGGCGCGAAGTACATCGCGTAGGGATGCTCGCAACGGGGTGCGGGTTAGACCAGCATGTCGGGACTAGTCAATTGAGAGTCATGGCCTATTTGTATCTGGGGCTGCATTTTTGTCCGAAGCGGAGAGGTGCACCGCGTCGCTGCACCAGTAGGCTCGGGCTTTCACCCGTCGCCGCGGATCTTCGCGTAGGGCAGTCCCCCGGAAACGGAGCCCGGATAGGAGACCGCTGGCCTCTTCGGGCGTTGCTTTTGAAACTCCACCCGGAGGTGAGATGCGTCGCTTGCGCAAACGTGACGGTTTGTCGAGAGAGGCGAAAGCGTCCCGTAGATAACGACCGAAGGAAGTATGATCCTGTTTCGTCAAGAAAAGGCACGAACCTTAAGAGCCCTGCTGGACCCTCTGTTCCGTGGTCAATCACGAGATGATTCCAAGCGCCCAGCGCTCAGCCAGTGGGACGCCTACCTCCAGAACAATCCGGATGTGAGGGCGGCGGCGGAAAAGGCCGCTCGCCGGCGACGGTTCAGGACTCCTCAGGATTTTGCTGCGTGGCACTACAAACAATACGGCCGCAACGAAGGGCGAGCCATCGGACCAATCAACCCGGCGATGACTTTGTCCTTGGACGTCGGCGTCCACCACGCCAACGAGCGTATCCCTTCCGATCTTTTGCCCGAATATCGTCTCGAATGGCACGACGACTCCGTCGATTGGACGGTTGAGCCGTCAATTCCCGAGCGTGGCGATCCAGTCGCGCACCCAATCTTGGGTGAGAACAAGGCAACGATCTTCGAGATCGTCGCGCCCGCCAGTTGCCTCGATAAGATCTGCCTGAGGTTTGCAAAACTTGCGCGAGCGAACAACGTGAAGCTCATCTGTGAGCTAATAGACGTCGACGGCGCGATTCTGGTCAGGGGCGAAATCGCGCCCGAATTGATTGTCGATGAAGCGGACGTTCCTGTCCTTGACCTCACCGGCCGAAACTTCGAAATCGGCCGCAAATATCACGTTCGTCTGTATTCCCGCGGGGGCAAACCGACCGACCGAATTGCGGTCTGGGCGCGAACAGTCGTTGCAGGGCGCTATGTCTTGCCCGCCAAAGTCGCTCGGTGGCGCGAAGACCGGGTTTTTGCATATGGCGGTCGTGACCTACAGGCAGAGGGCAACGGACATCTTCAATGCTATTTGGTGGTCGGCGACGCGTCGCACCTCACTCGCGAGTGGTTTGCCGGGCTGGTCGGTTGCTTCCCCGGACAATCGTTCACAGTCATCGAAGCAAGCACTGACGGCCGCTGGGAGGGGCTTTGGCCACGGCTCGCCACCGCCGACATCGTTGTTTTCTCCAATGTTCATCCGACCACTGAGTCAACTCAAGAGCAGTATGATGGGATGTGCTTCGCCCTTTATCGCCTCGGCGTTTGCACCGTGGCCCTCAGCGGATCCTCTCGACCACGCGAGCAATTTCCGGAGGTCACGTTTGCAGACGCGCTCCGCGGGCACGCCGAAAAAGTCGAAGCGGATCTTGCCAGATGCCAGTTTCAATTGGACGCTGCCAATTCCGAAGTCGTTCACAGCGATCGCCCGGCGGAGAATCTGTGGTCGAAACTGGGGTGTGGGACTGCCGACGCTTCACGTACCTTGGCGTCGCTCGCTCGCGCTCGCCGCCTGCCCAAGGTCGCCGTTGTGTCCGTTCTCTACAACAAGGCCGGCGTCATCGAAGCCTTCATCGATCACGTCATGCAACAGTCGTTTCCGGGGCACATCGACCTTGTTCTAGTCAACGACCAATCGCCTGACAGAGATGCGGAACTGGCGCGAACGCGCGCCGAGCGCCTAGCAGCCGCGCCCCTTGCAAACAGGTCGATCAAGGTCATCGATACGGTCGAAAACAGCGGCAACTGCGAAGCTCGTCTCGCAGGCCTCGGGGCGAGCGAGGCGGATCTATATATCGTCATTGATTGCGACTGCTTGATGAGCCCCGAATTCGTTAGCGCTCATGTGTTTGAGCACGCGCGCGACGATGTGGACGCGGTGATCGGGCCCCTCAACATCGAGAGCTGGAATCGGGATCCAGAAGCGTTGGTGCGGGACTTGACAGCGGAGCCCGCTAGAATCCCTTCGGAAGCTGCTCCCCAGGACGTTATCCAGCAGGACGGCTTCGTGAACTGCATTACGCGCAACTTCTCCGTGAAGCGGCGCGTGGTCCAGCGGGAGCCGCTGTTCGATGCCGATTTTGGCTATTCCGCCAAACCGGGATCCGGCTTCGGCTGGGAAGACGTAGAAATGGGCTACCGGCTTTACGCGCACCGCGGCGTAATCCGATTTACCGAGCGTGCATTTTGCGTTCACGTCTCACACGATTCTTCTGTTGCCGAGGCAAGGAAAATCGTCGGTTCCTTCAAGAATTTCGATCGCTTGTTCGCCAAACACCCGGAAATGGAATTTGCGGCGCGCCGGTGGGCTGTCGACACCTATGACAAGCTCGTTGACTGGACCAACTCTGCCGATTTTGACGCAGGCCAGCCGCAGCGAGCGGCGGAGCGACGCTTCGAAGAAACGGCCATCTGGCAGCGGCCGTTGATTAGGGCCTTTCGACCTACCTCACGACGCTTAAAGATTCTGACGCACCGGTGGCACGTCCCCCACCAATATGAGTTGCACAAGCTGCCGCATGATTTCACCCTGGCCACTCACATCGGCAAGAATGAATGGATAAACCGGTGGAGTTACAGCCAGCGTCCGCTCAGGCCAAATGCACGTCTTGTTCCGGCAGATCAGATCGACCCAAGTGAATATGATCTTGCGATCATCCATTTCGATGAGAACATTCTATTCCCCAACCTTTCCAACAACGTCATTCCGAGCTGCTGGGGCGAGGCCGCAGATTGGCTTCGCAGCCTCCCGGACATTCCGAAGGTTGCCATCTGTCACGGAACGCCACAGTTCGAAGGTCAGTACGCGCTTAATCCCGCACCGATCGAATCTTTCAGCATTCATGAGAGCGAACGGCTGCGTCTAGTTCGTTACTTCAAAGACGCCGGCGTCAAGATCGTCTGCAACTCTTGGCAGGCACTCTCCGAATGGGGTTTCGCAGATGCGCGGGTCATTTGGCACGGCTTTGATCCGCAGGAGTTCCCAAACGGCTCCCATACTCGCTATGTTCTTGCGCTTGCTGAAGACCTTAATCGTCCACACTACCGCGGGGCGTGGGAACATGAGCTCGTCGCATCGCGGCTCGACGCGGCGATTCAAATCGAGACCTCGGACCACCATGGTGCTGCGATTGAGCGCCGGGAAAGCAACGCATTCGCCGTTCGAAATTTTCGATCCTACGTCGATCGGATTGGCGAGTTCACAGCTTATTTGAACACCACCCTTCGCTCGCCGATGCCACGGTCCCGCGGCGAAGCGATGATGACCGGGGTGATTCCAGTGTCGCTTGCGAACCATGACGTGGAGAGGTTCGTCGACCAAGGAATGAACGGCTTCTTTTCAAGCGATCCGGCTGAGCTCGCGGACTGGCTGAACTACCTCTTTCGCCGGCCAAGGGAGGCCCGGAAGATTTCAGCAGCGGCACGTCGGACTGCCGTCGACGTCTTCAACCACGACCGATACCTTACAGCCTGGTCCGAGCTGATTGCCGATACTGTCGGAGAGAGACAGCATCAATGATCGTTCCGACGTTCACGCGACCCCGCTGGTGACGCGCCAATCGTGACCCCTTGTCAGTGTTCAGGCATGTGGTGCGTCCAAGTCGAACTTCCGTTCAGCAGCGTTGACTGACGACACCATGCATTTCAGGTCGTTCCGTTCAGCCACTGAATGGCTTGCCAACCTTCGGTTGCGCCGAGCACGGCGCATCATTGAGCGAAGCGGACTGTTCGACGAGCGGTTCTACAGATCGCGAGCGGGCGAGCTCGCAGCAAGCTGTGATCCCATTGACCACTATCTGCGCGTAGGCTGGCGAGAGCTCGATCCGAACCAGCTCTTCGAAACGAACTGGTACGCTCGGACCTATGCCTCCGTCCTCAAGCGTGAGGACAACCCTCTGCTCGATTTCATCCGTCATTCGCCGGCTCGCAACCCTGGACCCCAGTTCGATGCGGCCCGATACCTAGAGGATTATCCAGATGTGGCGGCATCGGGTGCGAACCCGCTCGCTCACTATCTCCGCTTCGGACGATTCGAGGGTCGGTCGGCGCGGCTCGTTCCCAACTATTTGCCACCCATCGGCGCGGTTCTGACGAGATATGAAAGCTGGTTGTCGGCCAACGCTCTCAGCAAGACTGATGTCGAAGAACTGCGCGAACGTCTTGCGGCCCGTGGCGCAAGTCTGCCCACTATTTCCGTCATTGTCCCAGTCTATCGCCCGGACGAGCAGCTGCTCGCCCGAGCCGTCGAGTCCGTGTGCCGCCAGCTCTTCGATGGTTGGGAGCTTTGGCTGGTGAACGACAGCGATTGCGAAAAAACCAGCGCGATTATCGACGCATGGACCGTTCGAGATGAACGGATCGGAACCGTTCACTTGGGCGAGAACCGAGGAATTTCGGCTGCTACGAATGCCGGCGCGGCGGCAGCAAGGGGCGATGTCCTGTTGTTCCTGGATCAGGACGACGAGTTGTCGGTCGACTGTGCTGGGGAAATCGCCATTCACTACGCCGACTTTCCGGCGTCTGACCTTGTTTACAGCGACGATGACAAGATCGACCGGAGCGGTCGCCGTTATGATCCTCAGTTCAAGCCGGATTGGTCACCGGCACTCTTGCTGTCGTGGATGTACGTCGGACACGTTCTGACCGTAAGACGACCCCTTTTTGAGAGCCTCGGCGGCTTTCGATCGCAATTTGACGGAACACAGGACTACGACTTCACTCTGCGCGCCGCAGAGGTTGCGCGCAGGGTGGGCCATGTCAGCAAGATACTCTACCATTGGCGAGCGATCGACGGATCGACCGCGCTCTCAGCTGCGGAAAAGCCGCTCAGCACTGAGCGGGGTAGGCCGGCGATCGAACAAGCGCTTCAACGACGCGGAATCACCGGTGCGCGCGTTAACCCGGCTGAATGGGCCGAGTGCGCGGGCGCCGGCGCATATAATGTGCAGTTCGGGGCGAGCTCCTCAACCGTTGCGGTGATTTTGGAGGTCCGCTCGAATGTCGACAGCTTCCGGCGCTGTATTGAGCTGTTGAACGCCACCACACCCGCTCCCGCGGAGATCTTCGTTGTCAAACGCTCCCACGACGGGGATTGGGAGGCGGTTGCGCGGCTTGCGGCGGAGTTCGGCGCCCGTTGCATCGCAGGCGGGGTTGAGGCCATTCTCGAGAGCTGCATGTCCGACATGCTGCTTTTTCTCAGTACCGACCTGGTACCGCCACCCTCGGATTGGCTGCCTCAGTTGTTGGGATGGATGGACGTGGGCCGAACGGGCGTGGTCGGTGCACGTATTCGTCGAGCGAGCCGCCTGGTTGAGGCCGGGCGGATCCGCGGTTCTGATGGGCTCCCTGTACGCGCCTTTGAAGGCCTCGACGCCCATCATGCTGGCTATCTGGGCTTGGCCAAGACCACTCGGGAAAGTTGCTTCGCGGCACGCCGGTGCTTCATGACTTCTCGAAGACTCTTCTCGCTGCTGGGCGGCTTTTCCGATGAAGAATATGGGGATGATTTGGCCGCCGCCGATTTCTGCAGTCGCGCTGCGGAAATCGGTTACGCAACAGTCATTTGCGGTTCGGTCGATTTCGACGAACTCGGCGAAGCTGCCAATCGCAGTGACTATGCGTTGGCTCCAACTGCCAAGTTCCGCGCTCGGCACGGAACAACCAAGGATCCTTGGTACAGCTCTCGCCTTTCGTCGGAAAACGGCCGTTTCGAGATTGCCTGTCTCAGGCCAGAAATCAGCGGCTCGCGGCCGATCCGGCTCGCAGCGGTTTCGCACAATCTCAATCGGGAAGGCGCTTCCAATGTCTTGTTCGACCTACTGGTGGGCCTCAAGGCGATGGGCGCGGCCGAACCGCTCGTAATCTCGCCGGTCGAGGGGCCGCTTCGGTATGCCTACGAGGCCGCCGGAGTAGAGGTCGTGGTGCGGACTGGCGTCGACGTCATGCCCGTCGATAGCCTTTCGCAGGAAGCGCAGCTGAGAGATTTTGCCTCTTTTCTTCAGAGCTGGAACACGGACGTAGTACTCGCCAATACGCTGCGGTCTTATTGGGCTGTCAGTAGCGCAGCGTCGGCTGAGATCCCGTGCCTGTGGGCGCAGCACGAGAGCGATCGTTGGGAAACCTATTTTGATTTTCTTCCTGCGAATGCTCGTTCCCTCGCGTTCCGGTGTTTCGCGCAGGCTTATCAAATCGTCTACGTCGCCGAGGCGACGCTCGAAGCTTGGCGAGCTTTGGAGACTCGACACAACTTCAAGCTAATCCGCCACGGCATTCCACCCGCGGCGCTTGCCCGCGATACGAGCCGGTGGACGAGGCGCTCGGCGCGGGCAGCGCTTGCAGTGCCAAGCGATGCGTTCGTCATCTGCCTTGTGGGCACGGTCTGCGAGCGCAAAGGACAACTGGATGCGCTTGAGGCCTACTCGAAGCTTGCGCGGAACCTTCAAGACCGGACCTTCTTGTTCATCGTCGGTGGAATAGGCGAGGATCTTTATGGAGATAAGTGTATCGCTGCTGCCGCTGCAATCGGCCCGGATCGCGTCAAGCTAAGCGGGCCCGTCGATGACCCCTTCCTTTATTACCGCGCTGCCGACGTTGCTCTTTGTACATCGCGGGTCGAAAGCGCCCCCCGCGTACTGGCGGAAGCAATGGCTTGCGGCCTTCCAATAGTGACGACGCCTGTGTTTGGCATTCCAGAAATGGTCGCAGAGCACGTAAATGCCGTCTTCTACCGTCCTGGCGACACGGATCGGCTGGCTATCCAGCTGGAGAAGCTGATGCGAGACGAGGGCCTGCGTGGGGCGATGGCTGCCAATAGCCCGCAAGTGCTTTGCTCGCAGCCGGGATATGCTGAGATGATTGACGCTTATCGCGGGTGCATCCGGCAAGCAGCGGCTCTTTCGATGAGCGACTTTCTCAATCCCCACCAGACCTTCCACGTTCCGGA
>Ga0070667_100005278_pt1 | contig 10805 bp, 10 predicted proteins | sample KBSS33metaG_FD_64659 | JGI IMG/M metagenome (GOLD analysis project Ga0070667, IMG submission 64659) | Switchgrass rhizosphere microbial communities from Kellogg Biological Station, Michigan, USA - KBS S3-3 metaG | ecosystem: Host-associated > Plants > Roots > Rhizosphere > Soil ...
ATGTCGGCCAACAGCGCGCACGCGATTCCCGCACCCACTGCCCACCCACGGACCGCGCTGACAATGGGTTTCGAGCACTCGATCATGTTGTAAACGAGATTGCGCGACTCCTTCATCGCCTGCATCCGCAGGTCGTAGTCGTCACAGACTTTGCGCTCATGCGTCAGATCGCCGCCCGCGGAGAACGCCTTGTCCGAGCCTCGGATGATGACCGCCGCGACCGTCGGATCGGTGTCGACGTCGCGCCAGATCTCCGAGCACTCGCGATGCAGCGTCTGCGTCATGGCGTTCAGCTTCAGCGGAGAGGCGATCGTGATTCTCAGGACTCGTGGGTGGGGACGATCGAACTTCAGTTGTTCATATCGTGCATAGCGATCTGTCATGTCAATCTCGCTCATGTCGGTGAGGCTATTTTCCCGTAAAGCGTGGCGGGCGCTTGTCCCGGAACGCGTTCACGGCTTCCTGGTGGTCCTCAGTCAGATTGGAGAGCGCTTCGTACGCGAAGGACGCATCGAGGACCGCGTGGGCAACCTGCTTCAGTCTGATATTGACCGCGAGTTTGGTCCACTGAATCGCCCGTGAGGCGCCCTTCGCCAACCGCTGCGCCAGCTCGTCGACGACGCCATCCAGATTGGCGGCGGATACCGCTCGATTGATCAAGCCGATTCGCGCGGCTTCTTCGCCAGTGAGCGCATCACCTGTCATCAGATATTCCTTAGCGCGGGCGTACCCGATCAGCTGTGGCCAGATCACCGCGCCCCCATCACCCGCTGCGTAGCCGGCCCTGACGTGAGGATCGCCGATTTTGGCGTGCTCCGCGGCAATGATGATGTCGCAGAACAATGCGATCGTGGCACCGAGGCCCATCGCGGCGCCGTTGACTTTGGCGATGATAGGTTTGGGACAGTCGAGGAGCGCGAAGAGCATGCGCTTGCCGTTTTCGGCCCCTTTGAGGAACAGATCGGGTTCGTCGATAGCCCTCTGCATCTGCTCGAAATCACCGCCTGCGCTGAAGGCCCGCCCGGCGCCCGTCAGGATCAGTACAGCCGTCTCATCGTCCGCCGCCACGTCCACGAACAAACGACTTACATCATCTTCCAGCTCTTCATTGAACGCATTCAGCGTGTCGGGCCGGTTGAAGGTGGCGTGCAGGACGCGCCCATCGCGGCGGAAGGCGATCGCTCGATAATCTGAAAAATTCATGTTTTCTCCGCGAGGCGGACCAGATGGTAGTCCGTATCGCCACAAAGCTTTTCGGTCGTGATGAACTTCTTGAAGTAGTGGCCGACGCTATACTCCTCGGTCATGCCCATGCCCCCATGCAGCTGGATCCCCAGGCCACCCACGATGCGTCCGGCGTTGGTCGCTACAACTTTGGCCGCTGAGATGGCGCGCCGGCGCGCCGGCGCCTCCGAGTCAATATGGGCGAGGCCACAATAGAGAATGGAGCGGGTCTCCTGGACTTCGACGAACATCTCCGCGAGCCGGTGTTGTGTCGCCTGAAACCTGAACAGAGGCTGACCGAACTGAGAACGCGAGCGCACGTACTCGCCTGTAATCTGCAGCACACGCTCCATACCACCCAGGGTTTCCGCAACCTTCGCAAGTATGAACCGGTCCCGCGCCTCCTCCAGGATGGCTACGACGTTCGAGCGCGTCAGTAGCTCGGCGGTGGTTACACGTACGTCATCCAGCACAATGTCGGCTGCGAACGTGTCATCCAACAGGCGGTACGGATACAACTTCACGCCGGGGGTGCCTCGATCGAGCAGGAAGAGCGCGATCGAGCCCGCCAGTTGCGCGGAGACGATCAGCTTGTCCGCGGAAGGTCCATCCAACACCAGGAATTTGGTCCCCCGCAGGACATAACCGCCGTCGCCCGGCTGCGCGGTGGTTCGGATATCGTCGAGTGCATAGCGGGTTTGCGGCTCCGAGTGGGCCAGGGCCACCCGCGCCTTCCCTTCAGCCATCCCAGACAAAGTTTCACGGCAGAGCGCCGCATTGTCCGCGCGCGCCAGAATGCGAGATGACAACACGACGTTGGATGCGTAGGGCTCCAGGACCAGGCCAGAGCCGAAGGCCTCCATGACCAGGGCCAGCTCGACGAACGAGCACTCGATGCCTCCGGCCTCCTCGGGCAGACCCAGCGCCAGCCATCCCAGGTCCCCAAATGTACGCCAATGCTCCGAACCGAATCCCTGGTCGCTGCCGATGAGCGCACGACGCTTCTCGAAGGTGTAGCTTTCCTGGATAAAGCGTGCGAGCCCGTCGCGCAACATCTCCTGTTCATCGGTGAGTGTCAGATCCATGGCGCTCGCTCAGCTCCCGAAGAGCAGCTTGGCGATGATGTTTTTCTGGATCTCGCGCGACCCCCCGTAAATGGTCGCGGCGCGTGTGTTCAGGAACAGGTTTGACGATCCTATGGTAAACGGCGGCCAGTTCGGGCCTTCGCAGGGCGCATCGGCCGGCACGAACGCATCCTCGTAGCGTCGTGCGGCAAGCGGTCCCAAAGCCTCGATCTGCAGGTCGGTGACCCGCTGTTGCATTTCGGAGCCGCGAATCTTCAGAGCGGATACGACTGCGTCGAGGTTATGCCGGTTCTTTTCTTCGGCCAGGATCCGCAGCACCGACCATTCGAGCGCCATCAGATCCGCCTCGATCCGCGCCACCTTGTGCGCGAAGGCCGGGGTATCAATGAGGCGTACGCCGCCGACTGTAACCTCAGAGGCGATCGACTTAGCGCGCGCAAACTGTCGCTGGTTGAAGTAGAGGAATGCGCTCGTGGTGCGCTCCTTCTCCAGCAGGAACTTTGCATAGGTCCATCCCATGCCGGGCTCCCCCACGAGGTTCTCGCGCGGCACGCGCACCTTGTCGAGAAACGCCTCGTTGAGCTCTGAGCGGCCGTCAATCGTGCGGATAGGCCTGAAAGTCAGCCCCGGCGCGTTGGTGGGCACCAGGATAAAAGACAGCCCTCGTTGGGGCTTGACCGTGGGATCCGTGCGGACCAGGAAGAAGCCCCAGTCGCAATGGGGAGCATCGCTGGTCCAGATCTTCTGGCCGGTAATGACATACTCATCGCCCTCGAGCGTCGCCGAGGTCTTGAGGCTCGCCAGATCGGACCCCGCTCCGGGCTCCGAGAATCCCTGACACCACAGCTCCTCACCGCGCAGCATCGGTGGCAGAAAGCGGGCCCGCTGAGCCTGCGAGCCGAACTCGATCAACACGGGAGCCAGCATGAACATGCCCTGCCAGCCGGCATCGGGGGCATCCGCCGCGTAAAGCTCCTGCATGAAGATGTGCTTGCGGACCGGGCTCCAGTCGGTGCCGCCGTACGCCTTCGGCCAGTGCGGCGCGCCCCAACCGTGCTCGCTCAGAATCCGTTGCCAGCGGCGATAATTCGCCAGCTGCGGGTTGAACCAATGGTGCACGTCGAGGGCGATATCGGGCGGCAGATGGCCACGGATGAACGTCCGCACCTCGTTGCGGAACGCGTCATCTGCGGAACTGAAGCCAAAATTCATGGGTTTCCCGGGGAAGGACCGTGTTCATTTATATGAACAGTATTCTGATTTTCACAGATGGTATCCATGGGGTCAAATCAACCCGTGGCGGCAGCTACGCACGAGACGGCCGGGCAGCACGCCCGTCGCCTCCCCCTCCCGATAGGTAATCTGTCCGGTCACGATCGTGGCTTCATACCCGCGTGCCTTCTGACTCAATCGGCGGCCACCCGCCGGCAGGTCGTAGGTGGCCCGCGGCGCATGCAGATGCAGACGATCGAAATCGATCACGTTCACGTCCGCTTTGTAGCCCGCCTTGAGCAGCCCTCGATCGTTCAACTCGACGGCCGCCGCCGGTTCCTGGCAAAGCTTCTTGATAGCCCATGGCAGTGGCAACTGCCGATCCGGCGTCGCATCGCGAGTCCAGTACGTCAGCAGATACGTCGAATATGCGGCATCGCAAATCATGGAGTAGTGCGCGCCACCATCACCCAGACCGAGGATTGTGAGCTCGGTTTTCAACAGATTGCGCCCGACAGACTGGAAACGCTCGCCTTCGTCATTGCCCATGGGCCTGTAGAGCACCTCATGCCCATCCCGGCGCAGCAGCGCGTCATAAATAAGCGCCGCCGGGCTCACACCGATCCGGCGCGCCTCGGCAGCGATGCTCTCTTGCTTCGTGGGGTTGTAATTCGGCGGATCCCCCAATATGAACATCTGCTCCAGGTCGCTCACGACGTACTTGAAAAAGGGATGTGGATCTTCGGGTGTTTCCGCCAGCAGGCGCGCCCTGAGCTGTGGATCGCGCAGTGCGCGCACTTTCTCGGCGAGCGTCAGGTGCGCGATGGCCCGGTAGCTGGGATTCAACGAGAACGGGTGATAGCTCAGCTCCAACCCCAACAATGCTCCCGTCGGGCGCGGAAGGACCTGACCGCGAATTTTGAGTCCTTCGCGCGCCCCTTGTTCGAGGTATTCATACATTTCCCGCCACCGGCCCGGCGCACCGGGAGTCTGCGTGAACGTGAATGACACGGAACGCCCTGACGTCTGGGCGATTCGGCGCAGCAGCTCATACTGCTGTGCGATGGGCAGGTCTGTGTTGGGGACCATTTGAAATACGCCGCGACCGGCATCTTTGAGTCCGGCAGCCAGCGCCAGCACCTCGTCTTCCGCAGTATTTACGCTGGGCGCCGGGCGGCCGTCCCGAAAACGGTGTGCGTACACGCGCGACGTAGTCACACCAATCGCGCCGGCGTGTACCGCCTCCGCAGTCAGGGCCCGCATGCGCGCCAGATCTGCCTCAGTCGGCGGCTCGAGCGTGGCACCGCGCTCACCCATGACATAGACCCGCAACGGCGAGTGAGGTAACTGTGCCGCGAAATCAATATCTGTCCGACGCGTCGACAGTGCGTTGAGGTAGTCGGGAAAGGACTCCCAGTTCCACGGCAGGCCTTCGGTCATCACGACATCCGGAATGTCTTCAACACCCTCCATCAGGCGCACCATCAACTCCCGATGCTCGGGTCGGGACGGCGCAAAACCTACTCCGCAGTTACCCATGACGACTGTGGTAACGCCGTGATTGGAGGACGGCGCAAGTCGATCCTCCCACGTAACCTGGCCATCGTAGTGAGTATGCACGTCCACAAATCCCGGTGTGACGAGCTTGCCGCGCGCGTCTATCTCCTCACGCCCACGACCCGATAGCTTTCCGACCGCAGCGATGCGCGCGCCTTGAATACCAACATCCGCTTCGAACGGCGCTCCTCCCGTGCCATCTACGACGAGTCCGTTGCGGATCAGCAAATCATAAGAGTGCATGACTCCACCTTCGATTGCAGTCGGGTTGCCGGATACCTACTTTGATAGCCAGTGCGCCTTCACCATGCCGTCACCGAACGGCTCGTCGCGGTTCTTCAGCGCTTGCTTGAGTCCGACAGTCGCCATGTCTTGTTTGAACCGCGTGCGCCGCGGTCCCTTGCTCAAATGGCCGCGCGCATCCATCTCCACAGCGCAGCGCTGCAGCGTGCGCGCGCCCTGGATCTCCAGGGCCATGTTCACCACACGCTTGTGCGCTGCCAGCATCTCGCTGTCGACAAAGCTGACACGCCGCGCGAGCTCGTTCACCGCGGCATCGAGCTGATCCGCCGGGACCGCATCCAGCACGAGGCCGACCCGCGCCGCGTCCCTGCCGTGCAGGCAGTCGCCCGTCATCAGCATGCGCTTTGCCCATTGCGGACCCAGGTGATAGACCCACATATGGGTTGGTGGCGTACCGTTGGCTCGCGTGGCTGGAAATCCGATACGAGCATCTTCCGCCGCAATGACCATGTCACACATGAACGCGAGGTCAGTGCCCCCTGCCAGGCAGTTGCCTTGTATTTTCGCTATGACTGGCTTGTGCAGATCGAAAAGTGCATTCGTCAGCCGTTGCGTGGCTTCCATCTGCCAGCAATCGTCGTCGTAAGTTCCCGCCGCACTGCGATACACCACCTCCTCCTGCGCAGGCGTCCGCCTGCTCATCGTCGGCCCGGGGCATCCCTCGCGGGATTGCCCGGGCGTCGCATGCGACGCCCCCTGAGCCGGTGCGTCGGATGTGTCATCGGCCTTTCGATCGGAATACGTCGTGACGAGGTCGTAGCCGGCGCAAAAGTCCTTGCCGGCTCCTTCGAGAATAATGACGTTGACGTCTGTTCGATCGTCGGCTTCCCACAGTGCGTCATGCAGCTCGCGAACGAGCGCGGTACTCAGTGCGTTGCGCTTGTCCGGGCGGTTGAGCGTAATGCGCGCGACCCGGTCCTGCACATCGAACCGAATCAACTCGGTGGTCTTGAGCCATTTACCCATCGCAGATCTCCTCCATCAACTCGAGCACAGCCTTGGCGGGCACGCGCGTCCGCCCACCCGCTGCAACCGTTAAATAGCGCCCGCCTCCCGCAGGCGGGCTATGTCGCCGCCGCTGCAACCGATCTCCGCGAGGATAGCGTCGGTGTGTTGCCCCAATGATGGCACCGGATCCATGCGGGGCACGAAAGAATCGGTGACACCGGGTGGCAACAGCGCCGGAATCGGTCCGGCGGGTGAGCCAATCTGCGTCCAGCGCGCCCGCGCCTGCAGCTGCGGGTGCTGCCAAACGTCATGCATGTCATTCATTCGCGCGTTGGCGATTTGCGCCTTCTCCAGGCGCTCAATCACCTGCTCGGCCGTCAGCGCAGCGAACGTCTCGACGATGATTGGCCGCAAAGCATCACGCGCCACGGTTCGCTTTGAATTCGACGCGAAACGTGCATCGGTAGCCAGCTCGGGCTGCATCAACACATGCTGGCAGAACGCGCCCCATTCGCGCTCGTTCTGCAAACCCAACATGATCGTTTTCCCATCGCCCGCCGGGAAGGGACCGTACGGGTAGATGGTGGCGTGGGCAGCACCTGCGCGTCCGGGCGGCCTGGCCCCATCGAAGGAGTAATACAGCGCGTGACTCATCCACTCAGTCATACTCTCGAGCATTGAGAGGTCGATCCGGCAGCCACGCCCGGTACGGCTACGTTGCATGAGGGCAGCAAGAATGTTGGAGTAGGCGTACATCCCTGCTGAGATATCGGCAATGGAACAGCCGGCCTTCACGGGCTCCTGCGGCGTGCCGGTGATCGAAAGGAAGCCGGCTTCGCTCTGGATCAACAAGTCATAGGCTTTCTTATCCCGGTAGGGTCCATCGCTGCCATAGCCGGAAATGTCGCACACGATGAGGCCCGGATGCCGCTCGCGCAGTGCCTCATAGGAGAGCCCGAGCCGCGCAGCTGCACCGGGCGCGAGGTTCTGAACCAGCACATCCGCGCCCTGCAAGAGCTTCGCCAGGATCTGCTCGGCTCCAGGCTGTTTGACGTCGAGTGTGAGGCTTTCCTTCGAGCGGTTGAGCCAAACAAAGAAGGAGGCCTGGCCGCGTACGCGCTCGTCGTACGCACGGGCGAAATCGCCACTACCGGGTCTTTCGATCTTGATGACACGGGCTCCAAGATCCGCCAGCTGGCGCGTGCAGAAAGGCGCGGCGACGGCATGCTCCAGGGTGACCACGGTGATTCCGTCCAAAGGGCGCATTATCGGCTCCTTCAGAACGATCGCGGCAGACCGAGAAGATGCTCCGCGACATACGCGAAGATCATGTTGGTCGAAACAGGAGCCACCTGGTAGAGGCGGGTTTCGCGGAACTTGCGCTCAATATCGTACTCGTTGGCAAACCCGAAGCCGCCGTGCGTCTGCAGACAGACATTCGCCGCCTCCCATGAAGCCTTCGCCGCCAGGTACTTCGCCATGTTTGCCTGCGCGCCACAGGGCCGTTGCGCATCGAACAATGCGCACGCCTTGAAGCGCATGAGGTTGGCCGCCTCGACTTGTATGTAGGCGTCCGCGATCGGAAACTGGACACCCTGGTTCTTTCCAATGGGCCGGTCGAACACAACACGCTGATTGGCGTAGCGGGTCGCCCTGTCTACGAACCAATAGCCATCGCCGATGCACTCGGCGGCGATAAGCGTGCGCTCCGCATTCAAACCGTCCAGGATGTATTTGAACCCTTTCCCCTCCTCGCCGATCAGGTTCTGCTCCGGGATCTCGAGGTTGTCGAAGAACAACTCGTTGGTTTCGTGGTTGACCATGTTGGGAATCGGGCGCAGCGTAAGCCCCTTGCCGACCGACTCGCGCAGGTCCACGATGAAGATCGACATCCCTTCCGACTTCTTCCTGACCTCGGCCAATGGTGTGGTGCGCGCGAGCAGGATCAGCAGATCCGAGTGCTGCACACGCGAGATCCACACCTTTTGACCGTTGATGAGGTAACGCCCGTCCTTCTTCACCGCGGTCGTCTTGATCTTGGTGGTATCGGTGCCCGTCGTCGGCTCCGTGACGCCCATCGACTGGATGCGCAACTTACCGGCGGCGATGAGGGGCAGATATTGCTCCTTTTGAGCCCGGCTACCGTTGCGCAGCAGCGTGCTCATGTTGTACATCTGACCGTGCACCGCACCGGAATTCCCGCCGGAACGGTTGATTTCCTCCATGATGACCGAGGCGGCGGTCAGCCCGAGACCGCTGCCGCCGTATTCCTGGGGAATCATCGCCGCCAGCCATCCCGCTTCCATCAGCGCATCGACAAACTTCTCGGGATACGCGCGCTCCGCGTCCACTTGCCGGAAGTACTCGTCCGGAAACTGACTGCACAGTTGACGCACGGCGTCCCGGATTTCTTGATGCTCGTCAGGTTCGTTGATCATCCAGGCTGATGCTCATCGAAAAATCATAGATATTGGTCTATCATAGATATTGATCGTTGGGTCACTCCAATAGAATTATGTGATCGCACCATTACCCCCCGGTATCGCCGCAGCCACGCCATGGACCTGAAGCAATTGCGTGCCTTTATGACCGTCGCCGATACCGGCAACGTCACCCGCGCGGCCGAGCTCCTCAACCTCGTTCAGCCCGCGGTGTCGAGGCAACTTCGCCTGCTGGAGGAAGACGTCGGAGCCGAGCTCTTCCAGCGTGAGCGACATGGCATGGTGCTCACCGAGGCCGGCAGGGCCCTGCTGGTCTACTCCCGCCGTGCAATGCTCGAGCTCGACCGAGCCCGCGCGGAGATTGGAGGATCCGCCGGTGGCATCGCGGGGCTCGTGACGGTTGGCTTGTTGCCGAGCACGAGCGACATGATCTCCAGCCGACTGGTGAGCGCGGTCGCGAAGGCCTACCCAGGTATCCGGCTGAGAATCGCGATGGGTTATGCGGGTGACTTGCAACAATGGCTGGAAACAGGGGATATAGACGCCGCCGTTCTTTATGGCGTTGACCGCGAGCCCGCGCTCCAGACCACCCCGCTCCTCGAGGAACCCCTGTGGGTCGTCGGGCTCCCTGCGGCGAACCTGCGCCGGCAGAGACCAGTTTCTCTCATGAGCTTGCGCGGCAAGCCGATGATCCTTCCAAGCGGTCCTCGCGGCATCCGTACGCTCGTTGACCACGCCTGTGCGATGTCCAACGTAGAACTGACGATCGTTGCAGAGACCAACGCAATGAGCATTCAGAAGAGTCTCGTTCTCGGTGCCCACGGCCTGACGATACTTCCACCGATCGCCTGCGCCAGCGAGCTCGCCGGCAAGCAGCTCACCGCGGCACCGCTCGTTGACCCGCGAATCACTCGAACGATCGTTGTTGCCCTGCCGGCCAACCGCTCCGTCGGCCAGCACGTAGAGCGCACCGTCGAGCTGCTGGTCCAGTGTGCAAAGGAGGCTGTACATCGAAAGGAGTGGTTGGAGGGGCGTTGGATTGCGGATTGAGGGCGTCACGTACTGCCAGGCATCAGGAGGCCGTTCCGATATCGACCCGCAGCCGCTGCAATTTCAGCGTCCTGATACACCAACGGCCGCTGTTCTTTTCATAAGTCTCAATGTAATGGCCGTAGCCATGGAGGGTCTGGTTCGGCGATGCCGACTCCTCACTCCAACGCAGCATGTCCTCCATTGCCCAAATTCCGGTGGCCGTGGTCGGCGAGGTGATCTCTATTTCCGGGCAATGACCATGATGAACACTGACACATCCCGTGAGAGGAGCGCTGGCAGCCGCCGCGATCCTGTCGGGGCCCACCAGAATGCATCCGGGCACATCCTGGCTGATGTCGAACAGCGCGTCTGGCGTAAACACCGCCTTGAAGCCGTCCCAGTCCTTGGTGTCCACGCAACGAAAGTAGCGGGCCTTGAGTTTCTTGACTTCCTCGATGGCGAGGAGTTTCTCGAGATCATTCACGTTGTGGCGCCCCTCTAGAACGTTCCAATGCGGCCGCCTGTCCAGGGCAGCCAGCGCATGTAGCGCTCGTTTTCCTCACGGGAGCTGCCGACAGGCTTGGCAGCGCGCGGCTTGTTGGACGAGCGAGACTGCCTCGTTGTACTGACTCAAGTCCGCACGGATGAAGTGAGCATCTGCGCCGAGCGCACGCAGCTTCGCCGCAACGGCCTCACCCTTCTGAGCGGAGCGCCCGTTAACGACAACCCGCGCGCCCTCCCGCGCAAAGCGTAGCGCTATGCCCTCTCCGAGGCCCTGAGTCGAGCCAGTAACGAGCGCGACCCTGCCGAACAATCTCATCGTTGCGGCTCCGCAGTGTGGTGGCCAGGGGTCTACTCCTCGCCAGAACCCGACTCGATCAGCGCGTGAGCCGCCAGAGGCCCGATTTCCGTAACACCTCCGTCCACAGGCAGGTGGACCCCGGTAACAAAGCGCGCTTCGTCGCTGGCAAGGTAACGGACCGCAAGCGCGACATCCCAGGCG
>Ga0070667_100005281_pt1 | contig 10800 bp, 9 predicted proteins | sample KBSS33metaG_FD_64659 | JGI IMG/M metagenome (GOLD analysis project Ga0070667, IMG submission 64659) | Switchgrass rhizosphere microbial communities from Kellogg Biological Station, Michigan, USA - KBS S3-3 metaG | ecosystem: Host-associated > Plants > Roots > Rhizosphere > Soil ...
GTGATGAAGCAGGCAGGGGTCGACCGCCTGGCCGCGCTGAACTCCGCGATCGCGTTGGTGCGCAGGGGCGGCACCATCTCGCTGTCCGGCGTGTACGGCGGAGCGGCAGACCCGATCAACATGATGGCGTTGTTCGACAAACAGATTCAGCTGCGGATGGGCCAGGCCAACGTCAAGAAGTGGGTGCCCGACATCATGCCGCTGCTGACGGCCGAGGATCCGCTCGGAGTCGAGCAGTTCGCGACTCACCGACTCCCGCTGGCGTCCGCGCCAGAAGCCTACGAAACCTTCCAGAAGAAGCAGGACGGCATGGTCAAGGTGGTACTCACGCCGTAAACGGGTACTCCGCCGATCATGGATCAATCCGAAGCGCCGATCCTCGATGCCCTTGTCGGCTACCGCAAGAGCAACCGGTACGGATACACCCCGCCGGGACATCGACAGGGTCGTGGCGTCGACGACCGCGTGCTCGCCGTGCTCGGCCACGATCCGTTTCGGGACGACTTGCTCGCCAGCGGCGGCCTCGACGACCGGCGAACCAGCAACAAGTATCTGAAGCGCGCCGAAGACCTGATGGCCGAGGCGGTCGGCGCCGACGTCGCTTGGTTCTCGACGTGCGGCAGTTCGTTGTCGGTGAAGGCGGCGATGATGGCGGTCGCCGGCGGAGCCGGCGATCCAGCAGGGGCCGGCGGCGATGGCAGCCTGCTGGTCCCCCGCGACAGCCACAAGTCGATCGTGGCGGGGCTGATCTTCTCCGGCGTACAGGCGCGGTGGGTCACTCCGCAGTGGGACGCCGAACGCCACATTTCCCACCCGCCGTCGCCGCAGGACTACCGCGAGGTCTGGGACCGGTACCCCGACGCGGCGGGCGCGTTGGTGGTCAGCCCCAGCCCGTACGGCACCTGCGCCGATTTGGAGGGCATTGCACAGGTGTGCCACGAGCGCGGTAAACCGTTGATCGTCGACGAGGCGTGGGGCGCACATCTGCCGTTCCATGAAGACCTGCCGACATGGGCGATGGACGCGGGCGCCGACGTGTGTGTGGTCAGCGTCCACAAGATGGGCGCCGGGTTTGAGCAGGGGTCGGTTTTCCATCTGCAGGGTGATCTGGTGGACCAGGACCGGTTGTCGGCGTGTGCGGACCTGCTGATGACCACCAGCCCCAACGTCATGGTGTACGCCGCGATGGACGGCTGGCGGCGGCAGATGGTCGAGCACGGCCGCCAATTACTCGGCGACACATTGGAATTGGTGCGAGGGCTGCGCGACGACATCGAGTTGATTCCCGACGTCGAGGTGCTCGACGACGAGCTCCTCGGCCACGAGGCGTCCCACGACCTCGACCGGCTACAGATCCTGATGGACGTTTCGGCGACGGGAACGTCTGGCTATCAGGCCGCCGACTGGCTGCGCGAGCACAAGCAGATCGACGTGGGCATGAGCGATCATCGGCGGATCCTGGCGACCATCACGTTCGCCGACGACAAGGCCACCGGCGAGCGACTGCTCGATGCGCTGTGGGGTTGGCGGAAGGCGGCCAACGACTTCGACTCGCCGCCCCCGATCCGGTTGCCGTCGCCGCAGGAGATCGAACTCGAGAATGTTCAACTGCCCCGGGATGCGTTCTTCGGCAAGGTCGAGGAGGTGCCTGCGGAGAAGGCCAGCGGCCGCATCTCGGCCGAACAAATCACGCCGTACCCGCCTGGCATCCCGGCCGTGGTGCCGGGCGAGCGGCTCAACGACGCCGTGATCGACTACCTGCGCTCCGGACTCGGCGCCGGGATGAACGTGCCCGACGCCGCCGACACGACGTTGAAGACGTTCAAGGTCGCGGTTACCTGATACCCCTGGTTTCGACTGGGGAGCTTCTGGCAATATTACTCACGAGTCAGTTCGTCCGACGATAGTCAGTGGTGGGGATGGCAATGACGGTTTCGACGGGGTATTCAACCAGCTCAGAGCGCTTTTCAGTGCTTGCTCAAGGCAGTGAGGGCGGGGGTGCGGCACTCGACCAAGTGATCGGCATGTCAGTGGTCGCGCTGGTGGTGACTGCGGGGCTGCTGTGGATCGGGTACCTGCACAGGCAGCGCCGCATCACGTGGCTCAACAGCCTCGCCGAGTGGGCGGGTGGCAAGTTCAAGCGTCCGCCGTGGGTGGCGCTGCCGATGGCGCTGTTCATCGCGACGCTGATCTGCGCGCTGTTCGGGTTCATCTGGGATGTCAGCCTGCACATCGGCAAGGGCCGCGACCCGGGTCCGCTGGCCAACCCCGCGCACTACTTCATCCTGTTCGGGCTGTTCCTGTTGTTCATTGCCGGCTGTATGGCGTGCGTGCTGCCATACGAGAAGCCGGGTCCATCGGCCGTCCGCATCACCAGAGATTGGTATGCCCCCGTCGGCGGCATCCTGATGGCCGGTTGTGGCCTGTACGCGTTGCTCGGTTTCCCCCTCGACGACATCTGGCACCGCATCTTCGGCCAGGACGTGACGCTGTGGGGCCCGACCCACTTGATGATGATCGGCGGCGCCGGCTTCTCCACGCTGTCAGCGATTCTGCTCAACCATGAGGGTCTGCGGGCCATGGGCGATGATGCGCCGACTGGCGGCTTCGGCATCAAGTTCGTCCAGTACCTCGGCTTCGGCGGCATCATCGTGGGTTTGTCGGTTTATCAAATTGAATTCGACTTCGGCGTACCGCAATTCCGCCAGGTGTTCCAGCCGATGCTCATCGCTGCCGCGGGCGCGTTCGCGCTGGTGGCTGCCCGCATCATGTTGGGTCGCGGCGCGGCGATCATCGCCGCCCTGTTGGCGATAGTGCTTCGCGGCGGGGTCGCGCTCGTTGTCGGCCCGATTCTCGGCGCGCCGATCAACTGGTTTGCGCTGTATCTCGGATCGGCGATCGTGGTCGAATTGATCGGCCTGACACCGCTTTACAAGCGGCCGATTGTCTTCGGCGCGGTGAGCGGTCTCGGGGTGGCGACGGTCGGGCTCTGGCTGGAATCGTTGTGGATCGACAGTGTCTACTACTTCGCCTGGCCCACCAGCATCTGGCCCGAAGCATTGGCCATGGCAATTCCCGTCGCCATCCTGACCGGTTGCTGCGGTGCGATGTTCGGTCTGGTGGTCTCATCGCAACGGCTGCCTTCGCGTGCGATCAGCATCGGTCTCGTGGTGCTGACCATTCTGGCGATCGGCGGGGCGACAGCCAACGGGCTGCGCTATAACGTCCCCCAAAATGTCACGGCCACAGTCACTCTCACCGAAGCGCCCGCCAGCCAGGGCCAGCGGATGGTGAACGTCGACGCGCGGATCAATCCGCCGAACTTCATCAGCGAAAACCCCAACTGGGTAGCGATCCTCGCTTGGCAAGGTCACCTGAACAACCAGCGCGGCCGGGTGATCAACAACCTCGAGAAGCTCGGCCCAGGGCACTACCGCAGTACCGAACCCGTCCCGGTCTGGGGCACCTGGAAGACGTTGCTGCGCCTGCACGACGGAAAAACGTTGACCGCAGTGCCGATCTACCTCGCAGGCGATCCCGGCATCGGCGCCAAAGAGGTTCCTGCGGACGCCACGTTCACCCGACCGTTCGTTGCCGAGGTCACGATCCTGCAGCGCGAGCGTAACCCCGAAACACCGGCGGTGCTGTGGACCATCGGCTGCGTGACTGTGCTGTTCTGCACGCTCGTCATGCTGGGTGGACTCAGTTGGGGCGCAGGACGAATCAACCGCAGCGAGGCCTGGGGCAGCAAGGCCGAGCTTCAACCGACGGCGCAGGCGTGACCGGACAACCGCCCGTCGAGATACTGGCCCACCACGGGTTGCTACTTGCGATACCGGCGTTCGCACCGGCGATAGCCGTCGCCGGTGTGGTGATCTATGTGGCGATCCGGGACCGCCGCAAAGGCGAGGACCCTCAACGTGAGAATTCGGACGCCTCGGGCCAAGATGGTTCACCGTGACAACTTCCAGGACCCTTGTGATCATCACGGCCGCCGCGCTCATCACCGCCGGATGCGGCGGTTCGAACAGCTCCGATAGCGCGTCGAACAGCACTTCGGCCAGCCAGCCGTCGACCGTCAGCCCGTCGGACATGTCGAACGAACAGGCGCCCCCGGCCCGGCTCGAAATCGATGTCGACATCAAGGGCGGTAACGTCACGCCGACCAATCAACAACTGCAGGCGGCCGTCAAGGAGCAGATCGTCGTGCGCGTCAACAGCGACGCCGCCGATCAGTTGCACGTGCACTCCACGCCCGAGCACAGCTTCAACGTCGAGGCCAAGCCGATGCAGATCTTCCAGTTCACCGTCGACGTGCCCGGCAAGGTCGACGTGGAGCTGCACAAGCTGAACAAGACCATCGCGACCATCACGGTGCAGTGACAACGGATCGGTCGACCGAGTTACTGGCCCACGGCCTCGGCGGCTCGACCGATCTACCAATCCCGTTGAGCTACGCGCTCATTGGCGGGGCATGGGCGCTGACGTTCACGTTCGCGGTCGTCGCGCTGGCATGGCGACGGCCCCGGTTCGACCCCGACAAGCAGGGCCGTCCACTGCCGCGCTGGGTGACCACGCTGGTCGACGCGCGAGTGACCCGATGGGCTGTCGGGATCGCGGTGCTGTTGTTCGCAGGGTGGGTGGCGATCGCGGGCTGGTTCGGCCCGCAGGACGCGACCAACCCGTTGCCCGGCGTGTTCTACGTGTTGCTGTGGGTCGGGCTGGTGGCGCTGTCGTTGGCCGTTGGACCGGTGTGGCGGGTGATCTCCCCGGTGCGCACCGTGCACCTGTTGCTGGGCGGGCGGTCGCTGGGGGTTCGCTATCCGGAGCGGGCAGGTTACCGGCCTGCGGCGGCCGGCCTGTTCGCGTTCGTCTGGCTCGAGCTCGCCAGCCCTGACCCGGGATCCCTTGGCGCAATCAAGATTTGGTTGCTTGCCTATCTCGCCGTGACGCTGTCCGGCGCGCTGCTCTGCGGGGAGCGCTGGTGTGCGCGCGCCGACCCGTTCGAGGTGTACAGCGTGGTGGCGTCGCGGTTGTCGGCGTTTCGCCGCAACGACGACGGCCGCATCGCGATCGGCAACCCGTTCGACCACCTGCCGTCGCTGCCGGTGCGGGCCGGCACTGTCGCGGTGCTGGCCGTGTTGCTGGGATCGACTGCGTTCGACAGCTTTTCGGCTTCTCCGCAGTGGCGGGGCTTCGTCGACCACCACACCGACTCGGCCGCGACGGCGGCGCTGTTACGGACCGCGGGCCTGCTGGTGTTCGCGGGCGTGGTGGCGGGCACGTTCTGGGTCGCGGCCCGCGCGACCGGCGGCGTCGACGCGGCGCGGCGTCGCGAATTGCCCGGCCTGATGGCGCATTCGCTGATCCCGATCGTCATCGGCTATGTGTTCGCGCACTACCTGACGTACCTCGTCGAGCGCGGACAGCAGACGGTCATCCTGCTGCTCGGCCTGCACGACGTGCAGGCGAATTACGTGCTGTCCATGCATCCGTCGGTGCTGGCGACCATCAAGGTCTGCTGCGTGGTCGCAGGCCACATCGCGGCGGTGATCGCCGCGCACGACAGGGCGCTGCGCATACTGCCCGCAGGCCATCAGCTGACCGGACAGTTGGCGATGATGCTGGTGATGGTCGGGTATACCTTCACCGGGCTCTATCTGCTGTTCGGCGGGTAGGGTGACGGCCGTGCGGGCGCTGATCATCGTCGACGTGCAGAACGACTTCTGCGAGGGCGGTTCACTGGCAGTGGCGGGCGGCTCGGCCGTCGCGCGCGGCATCTCGGAGTTGCTCGCAGGCGACACCGGCTATGCCCACGTCGTGGCGACCAAGGACCACCACATCGATCCGGGTGAGCACTTCGCCGAGGACCCCGACTTCGCGGCGTCCTGGCCGCCGCACTGTGTGGCCGGCACGGCAGGCGCGGACTTTCACCGCGACTTCGACCCTGCCGCCGTCGAGGCGGTGTTCACGAAGGGCCACTACTCGGCGGCCTACAGCGGCTTCGAGGGCACCGACGAGGCCGGCACCACGCTGACCGACTGGCTGCGCCAGCGCGGCGTCGACGAGGTCGACATCGTCGGTATCGCCACCGACTACTGCGTGCGCGCCACCGCCGCCGATGCCGCCGAAGCCGGGTTTTCCACGCGGGTGCTGCTCGACCTCACCGCGGGCGTCGCACCGGACACCACCGCCAAGGCAGTAGAGGATCTGCGAGCGGTCGGCGTCGAAGTCGCCTAACCGGTCGGGTCGCGGCCGACTCCGGTCCACCGCGGCGGGCGACGGTCCAGGTGCGCACGCACCCCTTCCTTTGCGTCGTCGTGATTCATCAGCGCCAGGTGGATGCCGGTCTCGCGAGCGCCGACGGCCTCGCGGTCGAGGTCAAACGAATCCCACAGCAGCCGCTTGCTGGCAGCCACCGACATCGGGGCGGTGTTCTGCGCAATGTCGGTGGCGAGGTCAAACGCGGCGGGCAGCACGTCGGCGGCGTCGAGCACCCGGCTGCCAAGCCCCAGCTGCACCGCCCGGTGACCGTCGAAAGTTGCTCCCGTCAACAGGATTTCGGCGGCGTTGGCGATCCCGACCAACCTCGGCAGCACCCAGTGCGAGTAGGCGTCGCCGACGACGCCGCGCCGCACCTGCACCACGCCGTAGCGCGCGTCGGCGGCGAAGTACCGGATGTCGCATTGCAGCGCCAGCGTCAGGCCGAGCCCGATCGCATGACCGTTGACGGCGGCGATGACCGGCTTGGACAGCGACCACGCAGGCACCTCGATGCCTGCCGCGCTGAAACCCGGCCCGGGTTCGGTGAACGTTCGCTCGCCGCTGGTGAGATCGGCACCGGCGCAGAACGCCGGCGGTGTGCCGGTCAGCACGATCACGCGCACCGCATCGTCGGCATCGCACGTGCGGTAAGCGTCGGCCAGTTCCTCACGCATCCCGTCGCCGATCGCGTTGCGTTGCTGTGGCCGGTTGAGCGTGATCGTGGCAACGCCGCGGTCGAGGTCGAGCAGCAAAGTCCGGTACCGGGGCAGGTTGGTATGGCTGGACATTGGGTACCTCCGTTGGGCGAGATCGGGCCACCGGTGACCCGTATTGTCGCTCTGGTCCGTCCTCTCGTCCCGCCTGTATCCGTCTGGAGCGTGCCCTTGCCCCCCGCCACCCCGAACGCCGAGCAGCCCGCGGCGCCGTCGCTGGAAATCTGGCCAGGCAAGGCGTACCCGCTGGGCGCCACCTACGACGGCTCCGGAACGAACTTCGCGGTGTTCAGCGAGGCCGCAGAAAAGGTCGAACTGTGCCTGTTCGACAACGGCGACGAGACACGAGTGACGCTGCCGGAGGTCGACGGCTTCGTCTGGCACGGCTTCATCCCGAACATCGAGCCCGGGCAGCGCTACGGCTACCGGGTCTACGGTCCCTACGACCCCGGGGCCGGTCAGCGCTGCAACCCGAACAAGTTGCTGATCGACCCCTATGCGAAGGCCATCGACGGCACCTTCGAGTGGAACCAGTCACTGTTCGGCTACAACTTCGGCGACCCCGACAGCCGCAACGACGAGGATTCGGCGGCGAGCATGCCGAAGTCGGTGGTCATCAACCCGTACTTCGACTGGGGTGTCGATCGCCCACCGCAGCACGAGTACGCCGACACCGTCATCTACGAGGCACACGTCAAAGGCCTGACCCAGACCCATCCGGACATTCCCGAGAACATCCGTGGCACCTATGCCGCCGTCGCGCACCCGGTGATCATCGAGCACCTGAAATCGTTGGGCGTCAACGCAATCGAGTTGATGCCCGTGCACCACTTCGTCAACGACTCGACGCTTGTCGAGAAGGCTCTTTCCAACTACTGGGGCTACAACACGATCGGGTTTCTCGCGCCTGACTCGAAGTACAGCTCGAGCCCGAACCCCGGCGGTCAGGTGCAGGAGTTCAAGGCCATGGTCCGCGCGCTGCACGAGGCCGGCATCGAGGTGATCCTCGATGTGGTCTACAACCACACGGCTGAGGGCAACCATCTCGGCCCGACACTGTCGATGCGGGGCATCGACAACGCTGCGTACTACCGGCTGGTCGATGACGACAAGCGCTACTACATGGACTACACCGGCACCGGCAACAGCCTCAACGTCGGCCATCCCCATTCGCTGCAGCTGATCATGGACTCGCTGCGGTACTGGGTGACAGAGATGCACGTCGACGGTTTCCGGTTCGACCTGGCGGCCACCCTGGCCCGCGAGTTCTACGATGTCGACCGGCTCTCCGCGTTTTTCGAACTCGTGCAACAGGATCCGACGGTCAGCCAGGTCAAGCTGATCGCCGAACCGTGGGATGTGGGACCCGGCGGCTATCAGGTGGGCAACTTCCCGCCGCAGTGGACGGAGTGGAACGGCAAGTACCGCGACACGGTGCGCGACTACTGGCGCGGCGAGCCCGCCACCCTCGACGAGTTCGCCTACCGGCTGACCGGGTCGGCCGACCTCTACGAGCACACCGGCCGGCGCCCCGTCGCGTCGATCAACTTCGTCGTCGCCCACGATGGGTTCACGCTGCGGGACCTGGTGTCCTACAACGAGAAACACAACGCGGCCAACAAAGAGGACAACCGCGACGGCGAGAGCCACAACCGGTCCTGGAACTGCGGAGTGGAAGGGCCGACCGACGACAAGGAAATCAACGCGCTGCGGGCTCGCCAGCAACGCAATTTCCTTGCCACCCTGCTGCTTTCGCAAGGCGTGCCGATGCTTGCGCACGGCGACGAACTGGGCCGTACCCAGCAGGGCAACAACAACGTTTACTGCCAGGACAACGAACTGTCATGGGTCGACTGGGCCAACGCCGACACGGAGTTGATCGAGTTCACCCGTGCCGTGTCGACACTGCGCACCGCACACCCCGTGTTCCGGCGGCGACGTTTCTTCAGCGGAAAACCAGTCGGTCGTCGTGGCGACGGCAGCCTGCCCGACATCGCCTGGTTCGCCCCCGACGGTTCCGAAATGACCGGAGAGGACTGGGAATCGGGGTTCGCGAAGTCGGTAGCGGTGTTCCTCAACGGACAAGGCATTCCCGACCTCGACGTGCGGGGCCAACGCGTCACCGACGACTCGTTCCTGCTGTACTTCAACGCGCACTACGAGCCCATCGAATTCGCGCTGCCACCAACGGAATTCGGTGCGTCCTGGGTGCCGGTGATCTACACCGCGGATACGACGGCCGCCGAGGCCGCCAAACCAGTGGCCGCAGGCACCAAGGTGGCTGTCGAGGCGCGCGCGTTGATGGTGCTGCAGGCTGTGACCGAGTAGGTCACTCGACGACCGGGAACAACGAGTCGCCGTCCTCGGGGGTTCCGCTGATCTGACCCTCGTCGGTGCCGTGGTCCGCGGGATCGATGCGGTCCATCGCCACTCCCTCATCCGACGGTTGCGCCGACGGCTCGGGTTCCTCGGCGGCGAGCTTCTCATCGAGCGATTCACCGTCAGGTTCCTCGGCGATATGGTCGGCCGCGGCCCAGTGCTCGGGCGGGTCCACGACCTCGTCGCCATCGTCGTTGCGGACGTCGTCCGGGTCGAGCGCCTCCGCGGGGCGGAGCGTGTCGTCCACTCCACCAGTGTCGTTGGGCGATTCGGGGAATTCGGGGTCAGCGCTATCCACGATTGACCGGTTGCCCACTCGTCCGATGACTAAACGCGCAGACGGGTCACTCGACGACGTCGTAGAACGACTCCCCATCCTCCGGCGTGCCGTCGATCTGGCCATACTCGCGGCCGTGCCGTTCGGTGTCCATGCGGTCGATTTCGTCATTGCTGACCAAGGTGAGGCCACCGCCCGCGTCGGAGTCGTGCGCGTCGCGCGGCGCATCGTCGTCATCATCGCCGTCGTCGGGTATCTCCTCGGCGAGTCGCTCGTCGAGCGTTTCGTTGTCCTTGGCCTCGATCCACTCATCGGGCGGGTCGACGACCTCGTCACCGTCGTCATTGCGGATCTCGTCGGAGTCGAGTTGCTCCTCGGGCTCCAACGGGTTGTCGTCGAAGGCGTCACTGGCCATGGGCCCCATGTTGCCCGACGCAGCGATGCACTGAAAGGGCGGGCGGCGGTTCAGAAGTGTTGCGCGGCAGGCCGCTTGCAAATCGAGATCACGCGTCCATACCAGGCCGTATGGTACGGTAGGGCGCTGCAGCAACCGTGGCCGCCGCCTTGGCTCTCGGGATTTCTCGAAGATCTCGCTGATGCCACCGGCCGGGCGGGCCGGGAGTAGGAGCCGAAGAGCGGCGGTGCCCTACCTGGCGGTCACGGTTGCCAGCACCCCTTCTGAACGCAATTTTCCCGGTGTCAACAGCGGCAACGGTCGATCGCCGTATGCTGCCCCACATGGCGCCGCCGCGCGATTCCGGCCGTCGGCTCACGGCCGACGACTGGATCGGCGCCGGATTTGCTGTGTTGGCCGACAGCGGTCCCAACGCACTGCGGATTGATCGGCTGTGCGAGCGGCTCGACGTCACAAAAGGCAGCTTCTACTGGCATTTCACCGACTTCTCGGCATATCGCGGCGCGCTGATCGAGGCGTGGGGCAGCCTGCACGACCGCAGCCGACGACATTTCGAACACATGCCCGACGTCGAGCCACGCGAACGCCTGACGGCGATGATCCAGACCTGGGTCGCCCCGCAGCACTGGCAACTCGAGCGGGCGATGCGGATATGGGCGTTGACCGACGACGCAGTGCTGGCCAGTGTCCAACAGAGCGACGCACGCGTGCTGCGCGCGATCAGACAGGCCTTCGTCGACTGCGACTTCGCT
>Ga0070667_100005290_pt1 | contig 10786 bp, 6 predicted proteins | sample KBSS33metaG_FD_64659 | JGI IMG/M metagenome (GOLD analysis project Ga0070667, IMG submission 64659) | Switchgrass rhizosphere microbial communities from Kellogg Biological Station, Michigan, USA - KBS S3-3 metaG | ecosystem: Host-associated > Plants > Roots > Rhizosphere > Soil ...
AAGTCCGGTAATCGAACGTTCCAGGCCAAGCTTCGAATAACGTTTTAGGATCTGGAAGGCTGAGGAGAAACTCCAACGGAAAATCGCGCTGTTTTCGAGTGAGGGGGGCAGCGCGATTTCGACTTTTCAATGGCGCTTATAAGCCCTCGCCAACGCGCATTTGGCCTGAAGCTACGCTGTTTGAAGCTTCCAACCTGCGCGGTACTCTCGCTTCACAAACCGATTGGCCTCATCAAAGTTTGTGACCTTCATCTTCGCGCCATCCCACATCAGCTTGATGTTTCTTCCCGGATAGTCGACCTGTAAAGCGGGATTCGGATTGGGCGGTGTCGGTTTCGCTTCCCGCAATTTTCGGATGTCGTGACTGCGAATCGCGAGATTGCCTATAAGAATCGTCTCCGTCAACGGACCGGCAATCTCAAAAGGAGAGCTCACTTCCAGTTTTCCGTATCCCGCAAGGCAGGCCTCGACCCATTGCGCGTAATGACCACCCTCACCCCCGGGGACGCGCTTGATCGTCTGTGGCACGTTGACGTCGTGGCTGCGTGTCATCGGAAGCAGGGAGGGAAAAGCGCCGTAGGTGCCGCACATCATTTTTGCTTTCGTGCCGATAAACAGCACGCCGTTGCCGCCATCGCCCATCACCTCATTCGGACCGAGTTCTTCCGGACGTTCCGGTTGAATTCCGCCGTCCATCCAGTGCAATTTGACGGGTGGCTTCCCGTTGCGGCCAGGGAACGTCAGAATCACGTATGCCGAAGGAGGACCGCTTTCGGGGAAATACCCGCGTTGGAATTCATCCACGTAAACGCTGCCTACGCTCGCTGTAACATCAACAGGATATTTCAACCCCAGTACCCTGAAAGGTGGATCCATAAGGTGGCAGCCCATGTCACCGAGTGCGCCCGTTCCATAATCCCACCAGCCCCGCCAATTGAACGGCACCAGCTTTTCGACATAGTCCTTGTAGGGCGCTGTTCCGAGCCAGAGATCCCAATCAAGCTCTTTCGGCACTTCTGCTTTTTTGTCAGGCCACGCGATTCCCTGCGGCCACACTGGCCGGTTGGTCCAGCAATACACCGTGTGCACATCTCCCAGCAGTCCGGCGTTGTACCACTCCATGAGCTGTCGGACACCATCGCCTGACGCTCCTTGATTACCCATCTGCGTCACGACTCTAAATTTCCTGGCCGCCTCTGTCAGGATCCGGGCTTCGTAGATGTCGTGAGCCAGCGGCTTTTCAACATAGACATGCTTTCCAAGTTGCATCGCAGCCAGGGCCTGGATGGCATGGTTGTGATCGGGGGTGCATACAGAAACGGCGTCAATCGATTGGTGTTCCTTGTCCAGCAGTTCACGAAAATCTTTGAAGTACTTTGCCTTCGGAAAATCGGCAACGGATTTGGCCGCCCTGCGGTCATCGACGTCGCAGAGGTAAGCGATTTCAGCCTTGCCGGTCTTCGCAAAGTTCGCAATGTCGTTTTCGCCCCTTCCGCCGGCTCCAATACCAGCGATATATAACGTATCGCTGGGAGCGCGATACCCGCGGCCGAGAACACGGCGAGGTACGATTACAAAGGCCGCTGCTGTGATCCCAGCGTTCTTGATAAAGACCCTTCTGGAGTTTACCCGTGGCGGATCGTCTCTTTTCGAGGACATCGTTTTAAGGATAGTCCAACACTATCACGAATCGAATCACACACCGATTCTCAGAAAAGGGCTGCAGGATCGTTCAGCCGGTCCGTTACGTCCTGCAATCGATTCGATCGCGCGGCCGCTTCGGACATCTGAGGCAACGGATCGCATCGGCTTTTTCGTTTGTGCATCAAAGCACCGAGTGATAAAAGCAGAGAAAAATGTCCCTGGGCTTCGGAGGCACGTCGATGGTGTCAGCGACGGATTGGCGATAAGGATGGAAAGAAGCAGCTCCATGCGGCGCAGATCCCTCCGCTCTCTATGCTGTTTCGCTCTCTCTATCCTTACTGCCCTCAGCGCGCATGCCCAAACGGGTGTGCGTTTCACGGCAACATCTGGCAACGTGAGTGGAGCGGGCGAAGCTATCAAAATTAATCTGACGGATTGGTCACCAGACAGCCGCAGAGACGAATTCGTGGCGGCCTGGACGCTAACGTCCGCCCCGGCGGAAGCCCGCGGAGGGCGTGGGGGTGGCGGCCGCGGAGGCACAGCCCGTGGCGGCGGAGGCCGCGGCGGACGAGGCGCCGCTGACGCACCGGCCGCGCCGGCCGCCGATGTACCTGCGGATCCAGACGCCGTTGACCTTGACAGCCCCGCCTTCCGATTCGGACGCGGCGCTCGAGGAGGACCTGCGACAAATGACTCGTCGCTCCAGACACCAGCAGGATCGCTAGCCGCCGCCATAAAGATGGCTCCGACCGTTGGTATTCTCTGGACTTCAGAGACCGTCGGATATTCGATTAAGTATGCGTATCGGTTGCCGCAACCGGACGGCGGTGAGCGCATCATCCTCGCAACGGATCGCCGCATTGGCGCGTGGAGCAACCTGTGGAAGCCCGACGCATCGGTCGCGCAGTCAGACTATACTTTTTCGATCATCGAACTGCACGTGAACTCCAGAGGCGAGGGCGAGGGACGAGGCGTTATTACTGGTCAGGTCGCCGTGGACAGCGCTGCGAAGACCATTGCACTCGAGGCATACGCGACATTGCCGGTCATTTTGAAAAGCGTGAAACGCTTGTAGGGAGCTCCTTTACTCATCCTCAGCAAGTATCGATCGATAATTGTTCGGGCGACAATCTTTCTTCTCTTGAAATGAATGATCGAAGTCTATAATCCGGCCAAAACCCCGGAGGTTAGCGATGAGCCGACCAATCCTTGCAGGAACTGTTCTGTTCCTGCTTGCAGCGAGCGCACTCGGACAGACGGCGAATGCCACTCTTGGCGGAAGCGTTTCCGACTCCTCAGGAGCACTTATCCCAGGAGTAACAATCAAGGCGACGAATACGGATACGGGCATCGTCAATACGGTGCTGTCGAATGAATCGGGCGTCTACCAATTGCCCAGCCTTCAGCCGGGAACCTATTCGCTCACTGCGGAATTGCCGGGGTTTCAGACTCAGGTGGTCCGGGCTTTGAAACTGGAGTTCTCACAGCAGGCGCGCTTCAACTTCACAATGCAGGTAGGCGCCGTAAGCACATCGGTTGATGTGAATGTTCCGGTCGATACCCTGCTGGCTTCTTCTTCGTCCGTTGGAACCATCCTCCCCGAATACAAGGTCAACTCGCTTCCTTTGGCGAATCGCGATGTGCTGGCTTTAACGAGCACCATTGCCGGTGTCGTGCAGGGCAATCAGACTGCGAGCTTCGCCGGCAGCCGAACGGGCGCGGTTCAAACCCTCGTCAACGGCATCAGTGTGAATGACGGCCGCTACCAGACGGGCGTTTATTCAGCGACACAATTGAGTCCGGATCTGGTAGAGGAAATCCGGGTCGTTGTTTCACCTGCGGATGCCGAGACGGGAAGGGGCAGCGGCGCCGTTCAGGTGTCGACGCGATCCGGAACGAATCAACTTCGTGGCAGCCTGTTCTATGCCAACCATAATTCCGCGCTCGATTCCAATACCTGGTTCAATAACTTCAATGGCGTTAAGACGCCCTACTCAAACAGGAACCAATTTGGCGGACGGATTGGTGGGCCCGTTATCAAGAACAAGACGTTCTTCTTTTTTGTGTACGAGGGGCAACGAACGGTGCAGAAGGCGATTATCAATTCGCCCGTCTATACGGAGCAGGCACGTCAGGGAATCTTCCGTTATTTTCCGGGAGTTCAGAACGGAAACGCGCTGGCCGCAAATCCAACCGTGGATGTGCTGGGCAATCCCATCCTCAATGGTCAAGCGGCCACGCCGCAATCGTTCGATGTCTTCACCCGCGATCCTAACCGTCCAGTCTTTGATCCGTCGGGCTATATGAAAGCGTTGGTGGCCAAGATGCCGTTGCCCAACAACTGGACGACCGGCGATGGTCTGAACACCGCGAACTATCAGTTCGCGCAGCGGCAGAGCGGTACAGAGTCCCCCTTCGCGGGAGCGGTTGAAGTGAACCGCGATCAGCTGAATTTCCGCGTGGACCATAATTTCAATCCGAAGAACAAGTTCTTCTTTACGGCCAGCCATGAGCGCGTTTGGGCTGATTCGCAACTGCCGACGTGGCCCGACGGGTTCCCCGGAACCACACGCCGGTACCCGGCGGCCTATACGTCGTCGATCGTTTCCACGATCACGCCATCTCTTTTAAACGAGTTCCGCTTTGGTCTGCGTAATGGCAGCCAGAAGGGTTACGCTGCCTATGACCGCGAGGATATCGGACCGGAGGTAGTCGACAGTCTTCCCAAGGTCAGTGGAATTCCTTACCTTCCGCGGCCTCTCACCTTCACCAACAATGTCATTACGTACACAGTGGGCAGCCGTGTTCAAACCACGCCTCTGTATCAATACGTCGACACGATTAGTTGGAATCGTGGGCGACATGCCTTCAAAGGCGGAGTCGAAGCACGTTTCGGTTCCACAAAAAGTCAGCAAGGCTCGCAGGCGATGCCGCTCGCGAATTTCGGGCCAGGGGGTGTACCGGTTCAGGGAATGACGACAGTCCCCGGTCTGAGCGCTGCCGACCAGACTGGCGCGCAGAACGTTCTCCTGAATCTCGCCGGTTCGATCGGGGCCGTTAACCAAAGCTTCTTTCTAAACAGTTCCTCTGCGCCCGCATTCCAGTCGTGGAGCGAGATGCCGAAGGTCGGCGAATCGGAAGGCGGTTTCCCTCCTGGAAAGCTTCGAAACAACCATCAGCGTGAAATGAGCAGCTTTTTCAAAGACGATTGGAAAATCAGGCGAGCTCTGACGCTCAATCTGGGCCTTCGCTGGGATTACTACGCTGTGCCCTGGGAGGAACATGGCCTGTTCGGCTCTCCTGCAAACAACGGAGGAAATGGCGCCGGCGTATTCGGAATTTCGGGATCCAGCTTTGACGATTTGTTTCAACCTGGCCGCATTAATGGTTCTCCGACAGTTGTTGAATTCGTGGGTAAGAACTCCCCGAATCCCAGCAAGCAGATCTATCAGGATGACTACAACAACTTCGGCCCGGCTATTGGGTTTAGCTGGTCTCTCCCCTGGTTTGGCGCGGAAAAAACCGTAATTCGAGCGGGCTATGGCATCAGCTACGTTGGTGGAGGCAACGGCATTCTCTACGACTACACCGTCAACGGCGCGCCGGGCGTGAATGACGATCAGACGTTGACGTCTGCAAGTTATCTGAGCCTTGCGAATATGCGACTGCCCACTCCGGGAATTCCTCTGCAACCGATTGGCTTCACCGACCGAACGAAAGGGATCGAAGCCTTCGACAACCATTTCGTCTCGCCTTACGTTCAGAACTGGAACCTGGAAGTTCAGCGCAGTTTGAACAATAGCCTGTCCGTCGCGGTCCGTTATATCGGGAGCAAGGGGACGAAGCTCGAGGGAGAAGTTCCCATCAACGAAGTGAATGTCTTTGAGAATGGAATCCTTGAAGCCTTCAATGTAACGCGAAGCGGCGGCAACGCCCCGTTGTTCGACGCCATGCTGATGGGCCTCACTGTCCCGGGCGCGGGCACTGTGAATGGCACGACGGTGACGGGATCTCAGGCTCTCCGGATCAGCACCGCGACACGCTCTCTTATTGCCAATGGTGACGTCGGGGGTTTTGCGGCCTATGTGAACAACACCACCAATTTTACGAACTCCGCCGGAGGCCTTGTTCGAAATGCGGGACTGCCGGAGAACTACATTACGGCCAACCCGCAATTCAACACGGGGGCACCAGGAACGACGACGCTTCCTGGCAACGCGACGTTTATCACGAACATTTCCGATTCGTCCTATCACTCGATGCAACTGGAATTGAATAAGCGGCTGTCGAAGGGGTTTGCCGGCCAGGTCACGTACACATGGAGCAAATCCCTCGGCCTCTCCGATGAAGACGGAGGTCTCGTTTTCAGGACTCTCCGCGACAGAAGCCTGAATCGAGGGCCTCTCGGCCTGGACCGCACGCATCTGATCACTGCCAACGGTACGTTCTCGCTGCCCTTCGGACCCAACCGGGCGTTGTTGGCCAATGCTCCTGCGCTCGTGCACCGCCTGGTCGAAAACTGGCAGTTGTCTGGCATCTTGAATTGGAGGTCGGGAGCACCCCTTAGTCTTGCGACGGGCGCGTCGGCCACCACAGGCAGGTCGTCGTTCAATTCAGGAAGTGAAGCCCCGATGGTTGTGGCATTACTTCCGAAAGACACCGGGAAGGCGGTGATCACGTCGGCCCCCGGAGTGGTGACTTACTTCAACGGCTATGGCCAGATCAACGATCCGGACCGAGCTTCGGTCACTAATTTGAACTCCACGCAGTCATCAAACAGCGAACTTGCCATCACAGACAGTTCGGGCAACCTGGTTCTGGTGAATCCACGTCCCGGTCAACTTTCCAATCTCGGTAAAGGCTATCTGCGTGGCCCTTCGGCCCTGGGTCTGGACATGAGTCTCGCCAAGAACATCAGGATCTCCGAAACCAAGAGCGTTGAATTCCGAATGGACTCCAACAACATTCTGAATCATCCAAACTGGGGTACGCCGAACGTCAACATCAATAGCAATACGTTTGGCCGCATCACGAGCGCAACCGGAAACCGCAGCTTTACCGGCAACATCCGGGTGAGTTTCTAGCGTATTGTCCAACAATTGTGAAAGTTCAGGTTTGAGTTGTGAGTAGAGCCCAGGCCACAGGAGAACTCATGAAAGTGTCCATCGCAGCAGTCGTTCTATTGGCTTTTCAAAGCGCTGTCTTCGCGCAATCAAGTTCGAAGTGTTCGGACATGATGAAGTTCAAGAGCCCAGGTGTCAGCCTGGAAATATCACGCGCTGCAAATATTCCGGAAGGACGCGCGCAGGGGCGCGGAGGCCCGACCGGACCGATGTTGCCGGCGCATTGTCGCATCGATGGAATGATCGATCGACGCACCGGATCCGACGGCAAGGCTTACGGCATACGCTTTGCCATTGCGCTTCCCGATAACTGGTCAGGACAGTACCTGCAGCAGGGCGGCGGCGGCTTAAATGGCACGGTTGCCGAACCCACAGGAGGTCAGGCCGCCGGAGATCAACCGGCATTGGCTCGTGGAATGGCCGTCGCGACAACCGACACCGGCCATCAAAGCTCGGGCGGCGCGTTCGATGGTTCCTTCATGCAGGATCAGCAGGCTGCGCTCGACTTTGAGTACGTTGCCAACGGCCGCGTTGCGGTATTGGCACGGCAGATTATTGAAAGCTATTACAGTCGTCCGCCTGCGCATACCTATTTTGTCGGCTGCTCAACAGGCGGGCGCGAAGCGATGCTGATGTCACAACGCTATCCGCTGTATTTCGACGGCATCGTCGCCGGCGCGCCAGCGATGCGAACCGGACATTCAAATCTTGCGACGCGGAGTGTCACGGTGGCTTTGAATCGCATTGCATCAAAAGGTCAGGATGGCCGACCCATTCCCGGTGGCGCACTCTCGGATGCAGATCGCAAAGCGATTATCGCCAAGCTTCTCGATGTCTGCGACGCGCGCGACGGCGTAAAAGACGGAATGATCTTCGATTTGACCGGTTGTAATTTCAAACCGGCTGACCTCCAGTGTCCCGCAGCCAAAACGGAAGGTTGTCTTTCAAAAGAGCAAGTGGACGCCATCACGACCGCCTTCATGGGACCAAAGGATTCGCGTGGCAATCAGGTTTATCCTGGCTTCTTCTTCGACACCGGCATCACAGCTACAGGCGGCGGCATTCCCGGATTGCTCGCTTCGGGAAACAGTCCGATCGGACCGCCTACCACATCCGTTCAGCAGGACATCGATGTGGAAGCCGCAAGGGTCAATGCCAATCCGACCTCGCTCATCGGCGACTCGTGGACCTGGACAAATCTCAGCACCTTCTCATCGCACGGCGGAAAGCTGATTTTCTATCACGGCGTCAGCGATCCATGGTTCTCCGCGAAGGACACCATCGACTATTACGAGCGGATGAGCGCGGCCAATGGCGGAGCCGCGAAGGTGAAGGAGTGGAGCCGCCTGTTTCTTTCTCCCGGTATGGGACACTGCGGTAGCGGCAGTGCAACTCTGGATTCGTTCGACCTTCTTACCGCGGCTGTGAACTGGGTGGAGAAGAGTTCGGCCCCCCAATCAGTAACGGCAACCGGCCGCGCATTCCCCGGTCGCAGTCGTCCGCTATGCGCTTATCCGGAACATGCGCAATACAACGGCGCCGGCAATCCCGAGGATGCTGCGAATTACACGTGCCGTCAGTGAGGGAGAAAAGAGCGGCAGGCCCCGAAAAGACGAAAGCCGCACGGAGCGTGTTTCCTCCGTGCGGCTTTCAAATAACGCTTCTATTCGATCTCTAGAGTTCGAGTCTTCCCGTGCTGGCACCGAACTTGTCGATTTGCGCGCCATAAAGTTGCGCGATCGCGAGCAGCAGATTTGCGGTCGGCTCCTTTTTGGCCACGATGTGACGATCGCCCTTGAGCTTGCCCTGAGCGCCGCCGAGCAAGAGAGCCGGCGGGTTACTTCGGTCGTGAAGGTTGCCGTTACTCATACCGCTGCCGAAATAAATCAGTGAGTGGTCAAGAAGCGTACCGTCGCCATCGGGTGTGGCCTTCAGCTTATCGAGGAAATCAGAAAGCTTGACCATGTGATAGGTCGCGATCTTCGCGTACTTGGTCATCTTCTCCGCATCGTTCCCGTGGTGCGAAACGCTGTGGTGAGTTTCAGGAATACCGATGTGGGGGTAGCTGCGATCTGTGGGTTCGTGCCCAATCATGAATGTGAACACGCGGCTCATGTCGCCCTGCAACGCCAGGTGCAAGAGGTTGTAGGTGACTGTCATATGATCGTCGAAGGCCTCCGGCAGGCCAACCGGCGCATCAGGAATGCCCGTAATTGTATCGAGCCGCTTCTCCATACGATCCAGTTGCTCCTCGACGTCGCGAATATTGCTCAGGTACTCGTCGAAGATCACGCGGTCGGGCGCGCCGAGGTTACCTTTGAGTTTGCGCGTCTCCTCGCTGACCGAATCGAGCAGGCTCTGCCTTTCCCTGAGCCGCGCCCAACGTTCATCGGATGCCCCTGCCTCGCCGAACATCCGCTCAAACGTCACCCGAGGATTGATGACTACCGGCAACGGGCCCGTGTCGCTACGCCAGGCCAGCGTATTGAAGAATGTGCAGGGGAAGCCGTCGCAGGCCCCCACGGAGGTTCCCATATCTTCCGTGCCCAACTCGATTGATCGCAATGGGGTGTCGCCCGCTACCGCATCCGCGATGTACTGGTCGAGCGTTTTCTTGGATTGAATCTTTCCAAACATGTCACCCGTGCCCTGACGGTCGGCAGCCGGACCCACGCCGTTGAGAAACGCGGTGCTGGCTCCGACGTGTACAGACTCACCCCACGGAGCCTGCATGTTGCTGATCGTCACAAGCTGCGACCGATGCTTCTCCAGCGGCTGCATCACCGGCTTGAACGTAAAGCCGGAGCCGGCGGCCTCGGGATGCCAGGTGTCCGGATAAATTCCGCAGGGCTGGTAGACCGTCCCGAACCGGAACGGCCTGGCCCCTGCTTTCGACTGCGCGGTCAAAGCGGGTGCCATAGCATCGAGCATCGGCAGCGCGACAGTAACGCCAAACGCGCCACGCAGGAACGTGCGGCGGGACAGGTGCTTCTTCGTGATGAACATAGTATTTATCCCCCTTGTTGAGCGGGTTCCAGACGTGTTCGCATCTGGAACGGCGCGCTTGCGATGATCTCGTTAACTATAGAACCAAGGCCGTAACTGTTCTGGCTTGCCTTCCTTACTATGCCACGCACCACGGGCATATCGGACGGCTGGAGGCCACGACCCAATGCGTACACCATCATACGCTCAGTGATCACTGTAGCAAAAGCTTCTGGACGTCCCGCGATGGCCTGCCTCAGGTCGATGGGTCCGCTGAGCTTTGAGCCGTCGGCGAGAACGCCGTCGGCATCGATCCTGGCACCGTTGTCCATGGCTGTACGCCACTGCCCGATGGAGTTGAAATTCTCGAGCGCAAAGCCCGGCGGATCGATAGTCCGATGGCACGACGCGCAAGGCTGGTTTTGCCGATGCAGTTCAAGTTGATCGCGAACCGACTTTGGCGCCGTTTCCTTCTCTTTATTGCTTTCCTCCAGAGCCGGCACGTTCGGAGGAGGAGGCAGGGGGGGCGTGTCCAGAAATGTCGACAAAACGTACACGCCACGGAACACAGGCGACGTTCGCGTAGCCAGTGCCGTTAACGACAGGACGCTGCCGTGACCCAGCAGGCCAAAACGATTCGGATCCGTCAACTTCACCTGACGGAAGCGCTCGCCGTAGACACCAGGAATTCCGTAATGCTTCGCGAGCCGCTCGTTCAGGAACGTGTAGTCGGCAGTCAACAGCTCCGTTGAGCTGCGGTTGTTGCGCAGGATGTAGCCAAAAAGCATTTCGGTTTCGCGGCGAAAACCCTTCCGGATGTTGTCATCGAATTCGGGGAACATCAAAAGGTCAGGCGACACCTTGGACTCCAGGTTTCGCAGCTGCAGCCACTGGCCCGTGAAGTTGCTGACGAAAGCGTCTGCCCGCTTATCCGAAATCATTCGCTGGACCTGCGCGTTTAGCACGCCGGGCCGGCGGAGTTCACCGGAAGTTGCGAGGTTGAGCAACTTCTCGTCAGGGATGCTGCTCCACAG
>Ga0070667_100005295_pt1 | contig 10778 bp, 7 predicted proteins | sample KBSS33metaG_FD_64659 | JGI IMG/M metagenome (GOLD analysis project Ga0070667, IMG submission 64659) | Switchgrass rhizosphere microbial communities from Kellogg Biological Station, Michigan, USA - KBS S3-3 metaG | ecosystem: Host-associated > Plants > Roots > Rhizosphere > Soil ...
GCGTGCCGTCGATGATCTTCACGCTCGGCATCAATGCGGTGGCCCAGGGGCTGATCGTGGTCCAGACCGGGGGCTTCGCGCCGCAGGACCGCGCCACGCCGGCCATGCACCTGCTGGCCACCGGGCGCTCGCTGCTCGGCATTCCCAACCCGCTGCTGGTGTGGATCGTGGTCGGCGGCTGCGCCCTGTTCCTCTTGCACCGCACCACGCTGGGCCGCGCGATCTACGGCGTCGGCAACAGCGAGCGCGCCGCCTACCTGTCGGGGGTGGACACGCGGCGGGTCACGCTGCTGTGCTTCGCGATCGCCGGCGCCTGTTCGGCGGCGGCCGGCGTGCTGCTCACGGGCTATTCGACCAAGGCCTACCAGGCCATGGGAGACGCCTACCAGCTGCCCGCGATCGCCGCGGTGGTGCTGGGCGGCACCCACATCCTCGGCGGCCGGGGCTCTTATGTCGGCACGGTGGTGGGCGTGATCCTGATCACCTTGCTGCAGTCGATCCTGTCCGTGATGCAGATCCCCGAGATGGGACGCCAGGTCATCTACGGCGCGGTGATCATCGCGATGCTGCTGATGTATGGCCGGGGGCGCCGGCATTCGCAGTAGGTTCCAGCGGATAGCCGGCCTCGCGCCAGGCCTTCATCCCGCCATCCAGCGCCACCGCGTGCAGGAAGCCCATCTCCCGCAGGGTCGCCGCCGCCAAGGTCGAGATGTAGCCCAGTTCGCAGCAGGTCAGGATCCGCCGCGTCGGGTCCGGCAGCTCCTGGTTGACGCGCAGTTCGAGCTGCCCGCGCGGCAGCAGCCGGGCGCCGGGGATGTGGCCGGCGTCGAAGGCATCGCGTTCGCGCACGTCGAGCACGATCAGGTCGTCCTCGGCGGCTTCGACCCGTCCCTTGAGCTCGGCCAGCGACATGAAGGGCACCGACGCGGTGGCTTCGGCCAGCAGCCGGGCCACGGTCTTGCCGCCGCTCATGTTGGTGCGCAGGGCTTCCGTGATGTGGGTCGGCATCGTCAGGTTGAGGCTGCGCATCATCTCGACGAAGGCGGCGCGCTCGCGCTTCTGCAGCCGCGGGTTCGATGCCAGCTCCTCGGCGATCGTCGAATGGCTGCGGCCCTTGTAGTCGTGCGCCGGGTACACCTTGAGCGCCGGGTCGAGGTGCAGCACGCGGTTGAAGAGGCTGTCGTACAGCGCCTCGGGGTCACCGCTCGGCAGGTCGGTGCGGCCGGTGCCGCCGATCAGCAGGGTGTCGCCCGTGAACAGCCGGTCGCCGACCTGGATGCACATCGAGTCGGCCGTGTGGCCGGGCGTGTGCAGCACCTGCAGGCGCATCTGGCCCAGGACCAGCATCTCGCCGTCGCCGAGCCGCATGTCGACGAAGGGCGCCGGGCTGGCGCGCTGCATCACGACCGGCGCGTCGAACTGGCGCGCCAGTTCCTTGGTGGCCGAGAAATGGTCGGCGTGGGTGTGGGTGTCGATGAGGTAGCGGATGCGCACCCCGTTCTGGGCGGCGAGGGCCACATAGTGGTCGATCTGGCTCAGCGCCGGATCGATCAGGACGGCGGCGCGGGTCTCGTCGCAGCCCACGAGATAGGACTGGCAGCCGCCGGTAGCAACTTGCTCGAAGATCATGGTGTGGGCCTCGCTTGCCGTCGAGTCTAGCGAGCTCTCCGGCCACGGGATAGCCCGCCGCTCGGGGCGCCGGGTGAAGCTCCCTTACGATAGCCGCATGTCCGACCTGCCACCGCTCGCCATCCTCGCTGCCCGCGTCGGCGCCACCCTGAAGGCGCGCGGCGAGACGGTCGCGGTCACCGAATCCTCGGCCGGCGGGCTGGTCTCGGCGGCGCTGCTGGCGATCCCGGGAGCCTCGGCCTTCTTCCTCGGCGGCGCCGTGGTCTACACCCGGCGCGCCGGCCGGGCGCTGCTCGGCCTGACGCCCGCCGACGTCGCTGGCCTGCGCGGCGAGACCGAGCCCTATGCCGCGCTGGTCGCCAACCGGGTGCGCCAGCAGCTGCGCGCCACCTGGGGCCTGGCCGAGAGCGGCGCGGCGGGCCCGTCGGCGAGCCCCTACGGCGACGCGCCCGGCCATGTGTGCCTGGCGGTCGCCGGCGCCGCCACGTCGACCCGGACCGTCGCGACCGGCGAGGCCGAACGGGCGCTGAACATGGACCTGTTCGCGCGCCATCTGCTGGCGCTGTTCGATGCCGTCCTGAACACGCCTTAGGACGAGGCTTCGGGCTCCCTGCCGGCCAGCGCCTGCGCGAACTCCGCCGACAGGCCGCGCAGGTGCAGGTCGCTCTGCGGCCGGGGCACCTCGATGCCGGCTTGCGCCAGGCCTTCGCGCACCGCCACCGCCAGGTTGCTGCGCACCACCACCCAGCTGACGCTGTCGGTGGTCCAGGCGCGCAGGTTGAAGTCGAGGGCGCCGGCGGTCAGGCCGGTCATGAGGGCGGCCGGTTCCGGCACCGTGGCCACGCCATCGACACTGCGGGCGATCGCCAGCAGCAGCTCGATGGTGGTGCGCGGGGGCACGTCGGGGCCGGTGCTGACGTTGATGTCGATGCGCCGGCGGGTGCCCCGCAGCGTCCAGTTGACCAGCTTGTCGGCCAGCAGCATGCCGTTGGGCACCACCACGTCGGCGCCTTCGAAGGTGGTCACGATGGTGGCTCGCATGCCGATCTGGCGCACCGTGCCGGACATGCCCGCGACGTCGACCACGTCGCCCGGCTGGATCGGCCGCTCGAACATCAGGATCAGGCCGGCGACGAAGTTCTTCACGACGTCCTGCAGCCCGAAGCCGATGCCGACGCCGAGGGCGCCGAACACGATCGCCAGCTGGCCGATCGGGAATCCCAGCACGGCCAGCGCCGACAGCAGGCCAACCAGCAGGATGGTGTAGTAGGTCAGGGTCGAGATGCTGTTGCCCACGCCGCGCGTGAGGGCGAGCGAGGGCAGGATGTCTTCGGCCAGCAGCATCCGGATCGTGCGCGCCAGCCAGAAGGCCAGGAAGGCGGCCGCCACGAAGGCGGCGATGTTCCCGAGGGTGAGCGAGACCACGCCGATCGTGAAGCCGTAGGAGAGGATCGCGACCAGCAAGTCCGACAGCGGGCGATAGATGCGAAAGGCCTGCAGCCCGACCACGACGCAGGCGACGGCCATCAGCGTGCGGCCGATCCTGGCGCCGGCGTCGATCAGCGAGCTGGTATTGCGGGCGCCCGGCCGTGCCGGCCCGGGCCGCGCCAGCAGCACCCTGAACAGTGCCACCAGCACCGTGGCGCCGGCGTACATGACCAGGGCCAGGTAGCTGGTGTCGAGCACGGCGCTCGTCAGCATGGCCGACAGCGACAGGTTGCCGAGCAGGTTCGAGACCGCGGCCGCCGCGAGCACCGCCGAGGCGGCGCCCAGCAGGTAGATCATCGGGGCCGGACTGGACGGCACGGCCGCCGTTCCGGCGGCGCGGCGTGCCCGCGCGACCAGCCAGACCAGGGTGCCGGCCATCGCCAGGTCCATCGCGAGCAGCATGCTGCGATACAGGAACTCGTTGCCGAGCAGCAGCGAGGCCAGCACGTTCAGGAAGTAGAAGACCGCGCTGAGGTAGGCCCAGGGGCCGACGGCCTGCAGGATCCGCTCGGGCAGCAGCCGAAGCACCGGCACCCAGGCCAGCAGCATGGCCGCCTGCTGGCGGATGGCCGGACCCTGGAAGTCGAACACCACCGCGCCGAGCGCCAGCAGCACCAGCCAGGCGGCCCAGGGGCGGGTCAGCGCCTGGAGCGAAGCGGCGCTCGCATGGCCCTGGGCGATCAGCTGCCCGGCGCGATGGCGCAGCCAGAACAGCAACGGCAGCAGCGCCAGGCCGACGGCCACCAGCACGCGCAGCACGGGTGCGTTGGCGGCATCATGGTCGCGCGCGAAGGCGGTCTCGATGGCCAGGCTCTTGCGCAGGCTGACGTTGGCCGTCTCGGCGGCCTGGCCCGCGGCGGCGCCCTGCCACAGGGCCGGAGAATCCATCGACAGCAGGCGCCGGTCGAGTTCCTCGACCTGGGTCAGCACCGCCGTCTGTCCGGACTCCACCTCGGCCGCCAGCACGCTCGCCTTGCGGCCGAGGTCGAGCAGTTCGGCCAGGGGTTGCGCGACCCGCTGCTCGGCTTGCTCGATCTGCGCGATCAGCTCGTCGATGCGCTGCAGCAGTGCCGGCGCCAGCTCGCTCGACCCGGCGCGCGTGGCCTGCCAGGCGGCGCGGCGGGCGGCCAGCGAGGCGGCATCCTCGGCGTGCGCGTGGGTGGTGCGCGAGAGGCGGGCGCGGCCGTCGGCGATCTCGCGGGCATAGAGCTGCCAGTGCCGCTGCAGGCTCTCGAGGCGGCGCACCGGCAGCGCGGTGAGGTCGGTGCCGCTGGACAGCGCGGACAACTGCTCGACGGCAGCGGACTGGCGGGCCAGCACGTCCTTCGAGCGCTGCAGCTCCTCGGGCGCTGCGGTCCGGCGCATGGCCGCCTGCACGAACTGCTCGTCGGTGTCGGCGCGGGCCGTGATGTCGGCGGTCGGGATCGGAGCGGCCGCCGTGGCGGTGGCCGGTGCGTCGGCTGCCGTCGCCGCCTGCGCGCCCATGAGCCACAGCGCGCAGGCAATGAAGGCGAGGAGGCGCGTGGGCATGGTGGGTCGCGGCGATGTTGCTTTCGAATGCGCGAGCGTGTCAAGGCGAACGAAGAGGCCGGCGCACGCCGCGCAGCAGCCGCAGGCCGTTGGCCACCACCAGCAGGCTCGCGCCCATGTCGGCGAAGACGGCCATCCACATGGTCGCGCTGCCGAACACCGCCAGCACGAAGAACACCGCCTTGATGCCGAGCGCCAGCGCGATGTTCTGCCACAGCACCGCGTGCGTGCGGCGCGACAGGCGGATCGTCTCCGCGATCCGGCCGAGGTCGTCGTTCATGATCACGACGTCGGCGGCCTCCATGGCGGTGTCGGTGCCGGCGCCGCCCATCGCGAAGCCGATGTCGGCCTGCGCCAGGGCCGGCGCGTCGTTGATGCCGTCGCCGGTCATGGCGGTCGGGCCGTAGCGCTGGCGCATGCCCCGGATGGCCGCCAGCTTGTCTTCCGGCAGCAGGCCGCCGCGGGCATCGTCGATGCCGGCCTCGCGCCCGACCGCGAGGGCGGTCGCCTGGTTGTCGCCGGTCAGCATGACCGGGGTGACGCCAAGCGCCCGCAGCGCGGCGATGGCCTGCACGGAACCGGGCTTGATCGTGTCGGCCACCGCGAACACCGCCAGCACGCCGCCCTCGTCCGCCAGCAGGGTGACGGTGCGGCCCTGGGCTTCGTGGGCCGCCAGTTCGGCCTCGAGCGCCGGATCGGCCTGGCCGCGTTCGCCCACCAGGCGATGGTTGCCGAGCACCATCGTGCGGCCGTCGACCACGCCCTCGACGCCGCGGCCCGGCAGGGCCTTGAAGCCGTCCACCGCCAGCGCGCCGGCTTCGATGCCCAGGGCGATCGCGGCCGACACTGGATGGTCGGAGCGCGCCGCCAGGCTCTTGGCCCATTGCCGGGCCTGGCGCTCGTCGGCCTCGCGCCAGGCCTTGGAGGCCACCAGCCTCGGCTTGCCTTCGGTCAGGGTGCCGGTCTTGTCGAGTGCCACGGCCTTGAGCAGGCGGGCCTGCTCGAGGTGGCTGCCGCCCTTGATCAGGATGCCGCGCCGGGCGGCGGCCGCCAGCCCGCTGACCACCGTGACCGGCGTGGAAATCACCAGCGCGCAGGGGCAGGCGATCACCAGCAGCACCAGCGCCTTGTAGATGGCGGCGAGCCAGGGCCAGCCCAGCAGCAGCGGCGGCAGCACCGCCACCGCCAGCGCGAGGGCGAACACGGCGGGCGTGTAGATCGCGGCGAAGCGGTCGACGAAGCGCTGGGTCGGCGCGCGCGTGCCCTGCGCTTCCTCGACGGCGTGGATGATCCGGGCCAGCGTCGAGTCGCTGGAAAGCGCGGTGACGCGGAACGCCAGTTCGCCGTTCTGGTTGATGGTGCCGGCGAAGACCGGGCTGCCCGGCGCCTTGTCGGCCGGAATGCTCTCGCCGGTGACCGGCGCCTGGTCGATGCTGCTGTGGCCCTGCGTGACGACGCCGTCGAGCACCACGCGCTCGCCAGGCTTGACGCGCGCGATGGCGCCGACCGCGATCTCGGTCGCCGGCACGCGGCGCCAGCTGCCGTCGGGCTGCGCCACCTCGGCGTCGGCGGGCGCGAGATCGACCAGGCCCTGGATCGCGTTGCGGGCCCGGTCGACCGCCCGCGCCTCGATCAGCTCGGCAATGGCATACAGGGCCATCACCATGGCGGCTTCCGGCCATTGGCCGATGACGAAGGCGCCGGTGACGGCGACCGACATCAGGGCGTTGATGTTGAGCTTGCCGTGCCGCAGCGCGCTCAGGCCCTTGGCGTAGGTCTCGAGCCCGGCCAGCCAGATCGCCGCCGCTGCGACCGCCATGCCGGCGGCTTTCCAAGCGAGGAGGTCGGGGGCGAGGAAGGAGATCGCCTCGGCGGCCGCCGCCAGCGCGAGGGCGGCCGCGAGCCGCCAGTGGGCGGTGCCCGGGCCGTGCGCGTGCAGCGCGTCTTCGGACGCCGGCGCCGTCTGGGCCGCTGCCGCCAGCGGCTCGGGCACGAAGCCGGCCTTGCGGATGGCGGCCAGCGCGAGCGGCACCGCGGCATCGGTGCCGTCGATGCGCAGCGTGCGCTGGCCGAGGCGGAAATGCAGCCCGCGAATCCCGGCGATCGGCTCCACCAGGCGGCGAATCTCGGACTCCTCCACCGTGCAGTCCATGGTCGCGATGCGGAAGGTGTTCGGCGCGTCGCCGGGCTCGGCCGGCGCGGGCTCGGGCGCCCGCAGGGGCGTGGCCGCGCAGCAGGCATGCGCTGCGGCCGAGGCCGCCGGCGCGTGAGGGTGGTGGTGTTGGGCCATGTCGTTGTCGCTTTCGAGGGTATTTCACACCCTCTACCCACTACAGGGTCAAGCGGGGCTCGGATCAGGCTGGCCAAAGGATCGGCGTGCCGAACCGGCGCTCGGCAAGGGTGGTCATCGTCATCCAACTGAGCCGCGCGCTGCCCGGACACGGGTTGCACTGCCGGCCATCCCCGGTGCCAACCGCTGCACCAGCAGCGGTCCGAGGATGGATGTGAACAGCACCATGATCAGGACGCCGTTGAACATCCGGGTGTCGAGCAATGGCTGGCCGGCGGCGTTGAAGGTCTTGGTCGCGACCAGGGCGGCCGCGAGCGTTGCGGCGACCTGGGGCAGGGTCAAGGCCCAGATCGTCCTGCGGGCGGCCGGCGCATAGCCGAAGGCGCGGCCGCAGGCCTGCGCCGCGATCAGCAGCGCGGCGACGATGCCGCCCGCGAGCAGTGCGTCCTCCGACAGGCTGCGAGCCAGCGCGAGCGGATCGATCAGGAAGCCGGTGACGACGAAGAAGACCGGGATGAACAGCGTGGTGCCCATGAATTCCAGCTTGTTCTTGGCCGGCTTGTCCTTCACGGCCGCGTTGACCGCCAGACCCGCCATGAACGTGCCGACGATGCCGGGCAGGTTGATGTACTGCGCGAGCAGAGCGGTCACCGCGAGAATGCCGAGCATCAGCACGAAATAGGTCTGCTCGTCGTGAATGACATGACACGATCTCCACCGGAAAGTGCGCCCTGCACCCGATGGATTGAATCGCTGATTCGCCCCTGGCGGGGTCTTTCCAGCCACGTACGTGCTCGATCGGCACCCCGCACGACCAGGCGCCGTCCGAACGGCCCCATGGTTGACGCGATCATGTGAAAGATGGAGCATGTCTTCACTTACTCTCACGACACCATGAAGATCGGCGACCTGAGCAACGCAACCGGTGTCGACGTCGGCACCATCCGCTTCTACGAACGGGCTGGCCTGCTGGCGGCGCCGGCGCGCCAGCCCAACGGCTACCGGGCCTACGGGCAGGCGCACCTGGAGGGCCTGTCCTTCGTGCGCCATTGCCGGGCACTGGACATCCCCCTGACCGACATCAAGAGGCTGTTGGATTTCGCGGCGACGCCGCAGCAGGACTGCGCCGACATCAACCAGCTCGTCGACGCGCAGATCGAGCGCGTGCGCGCCCGCCTGAAAAGCCTCAAGGCCCTGGAAAAGCAGCTGACCGTGCTGCGCGGGCGTTGCTCGCAGCCGCACGCCACCGAGGAGTGCGGCATCCTCAGCGAGCTGGTGTCCGCGGCGCACGGCGAGGCCTGCGCATGCCATTCGTGAGACTTTGCTCTGTCCTCAACTGACTGGACTCGCTGCGCGCTGGGCTCACTTCCCGGCCAGCTGCAGGCCCAGCAGGACCACCGTGGCCGCGCCCAGCAGCGCGGTGGTGCACTGCCAGAAGCGCACCGGGTGCCGCTCGACCAGCGGCGCGGTCCGGGGCCGCAGGAACTCCGGCCCCGGCGCCTGCAGGTCGTGCACGAATTCGGACACCGCCTGCTGGCGCCGGGCCGGGTCCGGGTGCAGCGCCTTCTGCAGCACGGCATCGACCCAGGCCGGCAGGTCGGGCCGGAAGTGGCGCAGCGGCACGTAGCGCAGGCGCTTGGCGTCGGCGCTCGAGCGCACGCGTGAGGCGTGCAGACCGTACGGCAATTGCTTCGTGAGCATCTGGTAGACGATCACGGCCAGCGAGAACAGGTCGGAGCGCGTGCTGCCGCCCTGGCCGACGAAGTACTCCGGCGCGGTGTACTGCAAGGTGCCGGCGATGGCGAGCGCGCGCCGCTCCCGGGCGCTGTCGGCCAGGCCCGCCACGTGCGTGGATGCCAGGTCGATGATCTTCACCGTGCCGGCGCGATCGATCATCACGTTCTCGGGCCGGATGTCCTGGTGCAGCATCTCCTTGCCATGCAGCGCCTGCAGCCCCTTGGCCAGCTGCGCGACGATGCCCCGCACGCTGTCCAGCGAAGGCCTGTGATGGTCGACCATCCATTGCGCCAGCGTCTGGCCGTCGACGTACTCCATGGCGACGAACAGATGCCCGCGCGTGCGTTCGATCGTGCCGGCCTTGACGACGTGGGCGCTGTCGATCCGCCGTGCCACCCATTCCTCGAGGACGAAGCGGTCCAGGTAGTCCGGGTCGTCGCGCAGGTCGACCGACGGCAGCTTGAGCACCACCTGCTGCCCGCGCGCCTCGTCCAGCGCCAGGTGGACGTGGCTGCGCGCGCTGACCTGGAGCTCGCGCACCAGGGTGAAGCCCTCGAAGCGCGCCCGCGGCGCGAGCACGGGCGGGATCGCCAGCCCCTCGCGCTGCGACTGCAGCTGCGCGGCATCGGCCGCCGGCAGTTCGTCGATGCGCACCAGCTGGACGGTGCGGTCGTCGTCGCCCCGCGCGCCCGACGCCAGCAGCCGGGCGGCCTCGTCGAGGTCGTCGCCGCAGCGGGCAAGCGCCTGGTGTACCGCCCGGGCGTCGAGGCCGGCCCAGGCGCCGTCGGTGGCCAGCAGGTAGACCTCGCCGACTTCCGCCTCCCAGCAGCGGTAGTCGATCTCCACGTTGGGGCCCGCGCCCAGCGCGCGCCCCAGATACGACTCGACCGACGACACATGGACCCGATGGTCTTCGGTCAACTGCTCGAGCGCATGCGGATGCAGGCGGTAGATGCGCGCATCGCCGACGTGCAGCAGGTGCACGTCCCGGCCCTTGAGGACCAGGGCGCTGAAGGTGCAGACGTAGCCGCTGTCCTTGTCGAAGCGGGCGTCGCTGCGCAGGGTCTGGGCATGCAGCCAGGCGTTGGTGGCGCTCAGCACCCGCTGGGCCGAGCGGCGCACCGACCAGGCCTCGGAGGTCGCGTAGTAGTCGTCGAGGAAGCCGCGCACCGCCGCGGCGCTGGCGACCTGGCTGACGCGGCTGGAGCCGATCCCGTCGGCGATCGCGATCGCGATGCCCTTGGTCGTCCGCAGCGATCCTTCCGGCAGCATGGCGCCGTGGAAATCCTGGTTGACCGGCCCCGGTCCCGCCAGCGAGTGCTGGCCGAGCGTCACGCGCAAGGCGCTGCCCATGAAGGCGCCGCGCTCAGCGCACGACGCGCTTCGGCGCCGTCTTGTAGTGGGTCGCGTACAGGGTCGCGCCGACGAAGCTCAGGCCGCCGACCAGGTTGCCCAGCACGGTCGGGATCTCGTTCCAGATCAGGTAGTCCATCAGCGTGAACTTGCCGCCCAGCAGCAGGCCGGTGGGGAACAGGAACATGTTGACGATCGAATGCTCGAAGCCCATGTAGAAGAAGACCATCACCGGCATCCACATGCCGATGGCCTTGCCCGACACCGTGGTCGACATCATCGCGGCGACCACGCCGGTGGACACCATCCAGTTGCACATCACGCCGCGGATGAACAAGGTCAGCATGCCGGCGGCGCCGTGCGCGGCGTAGCCGAGGGTGCGGCCTTCGCCGATATGGCCGAGCTTCTCGCCGACCGCATTGGGCGCCTCGCTGAAGCCGAAGGTGAAGATGATCGCCATGAACACCGCGACCGTCAGCGCGCCGGCGAAGTTGCCGACGAACACCAGCCCCCAGTTGCGCAGGCAGCCGCGCCAGGTGGCGCCGGGGCGCTTGTCGAGCACGGCCAGCGGCACCAGCGTGAAGACGCCGGTCAGCAGGTCGAAGCCCATCAGGTACAGCATGATGAAGCCGACCGGGAACAGCATCGCGCCGACCAGCGCGTTGCCGGTGTTGACGGAAACGGTCACGGCGAAGGCCGCCGCCAGCGCCAGGATGGCGCCGGCCATGTAGGCGCGGATCAGCGTGTCGCG
>Ga0070667_100005296_pt1 | contig 10777 bp, 8 predicted proteins | sample KBSS33metaG_FD_64659 | JGI IMG/M metagenome (GOLD analysis project Ga0070667, IMG submission 64659) | Switchgrass rhizosphere microbial communities from Kellogg Biological Station, Michigan, USA - KBS S3-3 metaG | ecosystem: Host-associated > Plants > Roots > Rhizosphere > Soil ...
AACCACCGGCGCCCCCTCGAACGCTGCGCGGAGCGCACTGTCGCCGCAAACTTGGGGTCTTCGGCGTAGAGCGCCTGCTCAATCTGATCGAGCATTTCCTGCTCACGATCGGAGAGCGGCATCATGCCCTCCTTAGCTCTAGCTGTTGCATCCGTCACTTTACTCAGATCTTGAGGAGTTTCCACCGTCATCGCGACAGCCTCCGACGGTAAAGATTTGGATACCCAGAACTCCCCGGCGGCACACGTCTTTCTGGTGCTCCTTTTCGAGCATACGAGCCCCCGCGCAGGACGCAAAGTGGAAACGACGAGCGACGGACCAGGACTTTGATGGCGGACACGGTAAAGGCGTCACGCACACGGACGTCACCTCGTCTGTGATGTAGGCAGCGCTCGTGCCTTGAGCAACGTTCCCCTGACTACAGCACCCTGGCCAAACCTGGCATTTGCCGCATCAATGACCGGATCGGTCGCCGACGATGCCGGTGAGGCCGATTTCTCCGCCGAAGCAAAGTCAAAACTGAGTTGCTCGTGCACCTGTTGCTGCTCCATCAGCCGTTCGCACTTCAACCCGACAAGTCTGATCCTGGGCTGATCGAGCGCCAGATCCTCATAGAGGGCACAACCGACCTCATAGAGGACATCAGTCGAGTTCGTACTGCGATCGATCGTTCGGACTCTGGTCACGGTCGAAAAATCAGCGAAACGCACCTTAATGCCGACACGTTGGCTGACCAGCTCTCGGCCCCGCAATCGTCGAGACAACTCATCGGCCGCACGCAGCAGCTCGCGCCGCACATCGTCATGACGTACGAGATCCCGCTCGAACGTACGGTCCGCGCTGATCGATCGTTCACGTTCACGAGGAGCCACGGGGCGGTTGTCCTCACCTACAGCGAGGGCACTCAGGTGCGCCGCCGCATTCGCACCGACCGCGCGACCGAGCACATCGACCGGCGTAGCACTGAGATCAGCAATGGTGCGAATGCCAAGTCGATGCAACGGTTCGGCCGTACTCGGCCCCACGCCCGCCAGCACGGTCACCGGTAGCGGATGCAGGAACTGCAGTGTCGCAGCGGCCGGCACCACGAGCAATCCGTCGGGCTTGCAGCGGGCGGAGGCGAGTTTGGCGACAAATTTGGCCTTGGCCACGCCGACCGAACATGTGAGGTGCAGCTCGTCCGCGACGCGCTGCCGGATGGCGGCGGCGATCTTTCGCGGCGAACCGTGCAGCCGCTCGGCACCACTGACATCGAGAAAGGCCTCGTCCAGTGAAAGTGGTTCGACCTGCGGGGTGTACTCCTTCAATATCCCCATCACGTCCGCGGAGGCCGTCGCATACTGTTCGCGATCAGGAGGCAGCACGATCGCCGTCGGGCACAAGCGAAGCGCTTGACCAATAGGCATCGCGCTCCGCACACCGAATGTCCGCGCCGGGTAGGAGGCGGCCGCCACCACACCACGCTTGCCGCCACCCACGATGACCGGACGGCCAGCTAACTCCGGTCGGCGCCTGATCTCAACGCTAGCGAAGAACGCGTCCATATCAACGTGCAAGATCACGCAACCGGAGTCGTCGCCCTCACCAAGGCTGCGTGTGCTCAGCCGTGGAACGTCAGCGCTGCGTCCCATGGTCCACTACCTCGCCGCGCCTCGTTACGACCCACAGCCGCGAGGCGATATCGCGAAATGGCGGCAATTGAGAAGCGATCCGCTCCAGCTCCTCCACAAGATCTTCGTCGTCAGGAGTCAACGTATGCCCGTTACCACTCACCAACTCGGTGAAGACACCCACACCTTGAACCCGTTCGACCCTTAACCCGGCCGCGGCGCACAGTGTTTGAATCTGACCGATCGCCAGGCGCATGTCCTTGCCCTGTGGCCGCAGCGTCGTCGCCGAACCGCCGCTTGCGATCTCGGCCAACTGGCGCACCTGCGCCAGTGCAGCCGCATGGTCGCCGAGCATCGTATGCGCCAACGCTGAGGACACCGGGTTTGCAACGACCAGACTGAGTAGACCGCCCGGGCGCAGATTTTGCGCCAACGTAGCCAACAAGGCTGACGCATGGTCGACTGAACTCAGCACCTCAAGCACATCGTGAGCCAGGATGATGTCGAATCCAGGCGTCGGGGCTATGCCACCCAACAGACCCGCGAAATCATCCGACTCAAGGTCGGCAGGCAAAGCGTGCACTCGTTCTGGAACGCCTGCCTCGTTCGCCCGACGCTGCAGGGTCGCCAAAGCATCGACGCTAAGGTCCACGACGGTGACATCGGCACCTGCCTCCGCGAGAGCTACCGCTACCGCGCCAGTGCCACCACCGCAATCAAGTACATGGGCACCAACGATCTCCACCGCCGCGTCCGCGCAGAGCTGTAACAGCATCTGCGTCATCGCCGCGTGCCGACCTGCGATCGTTCGCGCCATCTCCACGAGTGACCCCCTCTAGCTCTCAGCCGGGTTCACTGCAGACCCTAGTCGCTCGCTACGACAATTTCCGCTACCGAACACGACCCGGGCGGCAGAGGATCAAGCGGCGTGGATGGGCTGCTGCTGCGGGCAGGGACGACCGAAGTAGTAGCCCTGGGCGTGGGAGCAACCCAGCTGCGTGAGCACCGCTGCCTGCTGTGCCGTTTCGACGCCCTCAGCGATGATGCGTAGCTTCAACGCTGCGGCCAAGGCCACGATGGCGCGCAGGATCGGCATGTCACCGCTACCGAAGGAGATATTGGTAATGAAGGACCGATCGATCTTCAGCACGTTGGCCGGTAAGTGGTTGAGACGGTTCAGCGACGAGTAGCCGGTACCGAAGTCATCGATGGCGACATCGACACCGAGTGCACGCAGCTTGTGAAGAACGCCAATGACTTGTGGGTTGTCGGCATCGAACGTTGATTCCGTGACTTCGATGATCAACGAGGAGGGCTGAAGGCCGGTCTCAGCAAGCACCGCTTCAACGTTGGAGGCGTAGTCAGCGTGGCGCAGTTCCTGCACCGAGGCATTAACAGAGACGCGGCTAGTCACGCCGGTCGTCCTGATGTACTCGGCAGTATCGGAGCACGCTTCGTGCAGGATCCAGCGTCCGAGGGCATGAATAGCGCCGCTCTTCTCCGCCGCCGGGATGAACTCATCCGGAGAGACGACGCCACGCGTCGGGTGGTTCCAGCGGATCAGCGCCTCGTGACCGGTGGCGATACCCATCCGTAGATCGATAATCGGCTGGTAGAAAACGTCGAACGCACCGTCGGCCAATGCCTGATAGATGGCGTCGGAGGCACCGCTCTCGTCCCCCACGCCGTACTGGTGGGTCTGGTCTCCGCCACGGTTCTTGGCCTCATAGAGCGCGACGTCGGCACGCGCGACGAGCACGGACCTGCTGTCACCGTCGCGCAGTTCCGCGACCCCTGCCGAGCAGGTCGTCTCGCGTACCGCCCGACGTAAGACGTCAGCGAAGGCGGCCGCACGGTTAGCGGAATACCCCGGCAAAATCACCACGAACTCATCGCCGCCTTGGCGGCACAGCGTCTGATCATCGGCGACCATGTGCCGCCAGATGTTCGCCACATTGCGCAGTAACCGGTCCCCCGCGGCATGACCCTGCACGTCGTTGATCGCCTTGAAACTGTCGAAGTCGATCAGCACTAAGGACAGCGTTCGTCCCTTACGTTTGGATTCGGCAATGGCCTCATTGAGGCGACGGTCGAAGTTACGGCGGTTGCCCAGGCGTGTTAACGCATCTCGTTCTGCCGCGGTCGCTGAACTGGTCAGCCACCGTACCGCCGCGCAGAGCAGCACCAGACATGCTTGCTGGATCACCAGGTTGGACTCGCTCAACCCGACCGACTGCAGCACGGCAAAGGAGCACAACTCCACGAACGCGAGATGCATCAGCGCGGGAACCCATGGAAAGTAGAAGGCTCCGCCGACGACGATGAACATGTAGACCGCGGCCATATCCATGGCGTTGACTGACGCTGCTGTCTGATCTATCCCGGTGCCGAACAGATATACCGTAGCGGTAATCACCAACGTGCCCGCGGCAAGTAAGTAGTGGTGGGCGCGGACGCGCAATCGCCGCCCCAACGCAAGCACGACGAGACCAGTGACAATGCATCCGCCGCCGATCCAGGTAATGGGCACCGAACGCTCAGGCGGCAGAGGCGCAAGGAAGACCGCGCCCAACCCAGCGAGACCGCCCGCCAGGTAGCAGATCCCCGTCGTCACCGCGAAAATACGCCGTGGCCCCACCGTCAACGGCTCGTAAGCGATCTTGTTGATACCTCGCAGGAGGCGATTCACCCCGAACCGCTTACGCATTGATCGCAGCACGGAGCGATGCTCCGTTCGAACTAGTCCAACTTCCACTGCAACGCCCCAGATTGCTTGTGTGTATCACCTATTTCCTAGGCAACTAACCGCAAGGTTCGAGTGTGACATCCACTACACCTTTGCGCGAGCCCAAAAACTAAACATCCTTTTTATGCAGTTCGCACGATTCCGTGCTGCATCTAAGGATTCAGTGCTGGCCCTAAGGCAGTGCGTCGACTACCTCGCCGATGACCACCACAGTGGGGGCACGTAGTTGCGCTTGCTCAACCGCACGGGCTAGCTCAGCCAGCGGTGCCCGGACAACCTGCTGGCCGGGACGGCTGGCCTGATGAATCGCCGCCGCCGGAGTGGTCGCGGGGCGACCATGCTTAATCAACGCCGCGGCGATATCGCCAAGATGCTCCACGCCCATCAGCAAGACGATGGTTGCCGGACCGGTGGCCAGCGCCGCCCAGTCGGAGCGATCAGAGTCGCTGCCCGGGTCGTGGTGTCCGGAGATCACCGCGAAGTCCGCGGCAATCCCGCGGTGCGTCAGTGGAATGTTTGCTGCCGCAGGTGCGGCGAGGGCCGAGCTGATACCTGGCACGACCGATACGTCGACCCCGGCAGCGACGCAGGCAGCGTATTCCTCGCCACCACGGCCGAAGACGAACGGGTCGCCACCTTTAAGACGCACCACGCGTAGACCCTTCTGGGCCCGATCGACGAGGAGTTCGTTGATCTGTTGCTGCGTGAGGTTGTGTCCGTGACTGGACTTGCCACAGTCGATGACTTCGACGGCATCAGGCAGGTCCACCAGTAACTCGCGCGGTGCTAGTCGGTCAACGACGATCACGTCCGCCTCGGCGACCAGACGACGCCCACGCACACTGATCAACTCTGGATCGCCTGGGCCGCCCCCGACGAGGGCCACCGAACCGGTCCGTGCGGCGCGATGCGGCCGAGCCGTGATGCTCCCGATGTCCAGGGCCACGCCGATCGCGTCGCGCAGTGTGGAAGATCGGAACGGATCGTCGCTGGTGATGGCCACCGACACCTCTCCCCGCCGCAGTACGGCGGGAGTACGAGCGCTACCGCCACTGGCGTCGTCGGCACGGACGCAGAAGATGTGGGCTTGTTCGGCCCACCCAGCGACCTCAGCGTTGACGGTGACGTCGTCAGTACAGGCATAGATCAGCCAGGCGCGCGCGACGTCGGCATGCTCAACGCCTCGCTGGTGCAGCCTGAGCTGCGGATGCGTGGAGCGAGTCAGCTCCGGCAGCAGGTCCGGCGCGACTACGTCGACGACGGCGCCTGCTTCGAGCAGCCGGGGAACCCGCCTCGCGGCGACAGAGCCGCCACCGACCACGAGAACACGCCTGCCCGAAAGCACGAGCATGAGCGGAAAGTCGTTCACCGCGGACATGCGCAGACCTTCTCTACGTGCGACGTCAGGACGTACCGCTGATCATGCCTGCGGCAACCGTGGCGCCGCTCGCCTCGTCAACCAGCAAGAAAGCACCGGTGGAGCGGTTGGTGGAGTAGGCGTCGACGATGATCGGTTCGGCCAGACGGATTCGCACGGCGCCGATGTCGTTGAGTTCGAGTTGAGTGGCCGGGTTGCTCGTCACCGTGGAGACATCCAGCTTGCTGAGAACGGCATCGACCACAGAGCGAACATCGCGGGTCGTGTGACGCAGCGAGAAGCGGTCAGCGGCACGTAGCGGCCGGTCAGTGAGCCAGCAGACAGTGGCCTCGACCTCGCGCACCACACTGGGACGTGGGTCGCGATCGACGGCGATCATCTCACCGCGGGCGATATCGATGTCATCGCTGAGACGAAGAACCACCGAACGTCCCGCAGGGGCGTTGGTCAGCTCACCGTCGGGAGTATCAATGGCCTCGATGGTCGTGTTCCGTCCCGAAGGCAGCACGACAACCTTGTCACCGGCATGAATCGTGCCGGCCTCGACCCGCCCGGCGTAGCCCCGATAGTCGGGGTACTCGGCGCTGCGCGGACGCATGACGACCTGTACTGGGAAACGGGCAGGAACGTCCTCGCTCTCGCGCGGCTCCACCTCTTCCAAGTACTGCAGCAACGGCGTACCGGTGTACCAGCTCATATGCGTGGACTTGTCGACGACGTTGTCGCCGGCCAGCGCAGCGATCGGGATGGGCGTGAAGCCAGGCAGCGCGAGGTTGCCGGCCACCGCAGCGAAGTCGGAGACGATCTGGTCGAAGATGGCCTCGCTGTAGTCCACAAGGTCCATTTTGTTGACGGCCAGCACGATGTTCTCGACACGAAGCAGCTGAGCAACGGCCGCATGACGCTTGGTCTGCTCGACGACCCCACTACGGGCATCGACCAGGATCACGGCAACATCGGCGGTGGAGGCGCCGGTGACCGTGTTGCGGGTGTACTGCACGTGCCCTGGAGTGTCGGCCAGGATGAACGTCCGTCGAGCCGTGGCGAAGTACCGGTAGGCGACATCGATCGTGATGCCCTGCTCGCGTTCGGCGCGCAGGCCGTCTACGAGCAAAGCCAAGTCGGCGCCGTCATAGCCGCGGCGTTCGCTGGCGGCCTCAACGGCGCTGAGCTGATCACTCAGTACGGCTTTCGCGTCGTGCAGAAGCCGTCCGACGAGGGTCGATTTTCCGTCGTCTACCGAACCTGCCGTGACGACGCGAAGGAGCTGTCCAGGCATGTGGTTAGAAATACCCCTGACGTTTGCGGTCTTCCATCGCAGCCTCGCTGGCGCGGTCGTCGGCACGCGACGAACCTCGCTCGGAGATCGTGGAGAGAGCCGTCTCGGTGATGACCGCGGCTGCATCGGCAGCCTGCGAGCTGACGGCACCTGTGCAGGTGACGTCGCCAACCGTACGGTAACGGACGGACTGCACCCGGACCGTCTCGCCGTCGCGTGGCTGGGTATACGGGGTGACCGCGACGATCATGCCGTCGCGGTCGAAGACCTCGCGCTCGTGCGCGTAGTAGATGCTCGGTACATCGATGCCCTCGCGGGCGATGTAGGTCCAGATGTCAAGTTCGGTCCAGTTCGAGAGCGGGAAGACTCGGACGTGCTCACCTGGACGGTGGCGACCGTTGTAGAGATCCCAGAGCTCAGGGCGCTGGTTACGTGGGTCCCACTGACCGAAGTCGTCGCGGACGCTGAAGACACGCTCCTTCGCGCGCGCCTTCTCCTCGTCACGACGGGCGCCGCCAAGCACCGCGTCGAAACGATGCTGGCTGATGCCGTCAAGCAACGTGACGGTCTGCAGCGGGTTACGCGACTGACCTGGCGTTTCGTGGACACGACCTTTGTCGATCGATTCCTGCACGCTGGCGACGGTGAGCTTGATCCCGAGCTTGTCTAGGTGCCGGTCGCGGTACTCGATGACCTCATCGAAGTTATGCCCGGTGTCGACATGCATGACAGCAAAGGGCACCTTGCCTGGCCAGAACGCTTTGGCGGCTAGGTGCAGCATGACGATGGAGTCTTTGCCACCGGAGAACAGGATGACTGGTCGCTCGAACTGACCTGCGACCTCACGAATGATGTGGATCGACTCGTCTTCTAAATCAGTGAGCCAGGAACGGTTCAGCAGCTCGGCACTCGACGCAGGACTGGGTGTCACGCCGTCCAAGTCTGCCAGTGGCGCAAACGCGGTCACAGGACACTCTCCTTGTGCAGGTAAGCGACGAGGTCGTCGATGATGCTGTCGAGGCTCTGAACGCTGGTGTCGATACGAAGTTCGGGGTTGATCGGCGGCTCGTAGGAGCCGTCGATTCCGGTGAGTCCTTGCATGCCGCCGTCACGCTGTTTCGCGTACAGACCCTTCACATCACGCTCCGCGCAGATCTCCACAGGGGTTGCAACGTGGATCTCCGCGAATTTTGTTCCGTCCTCCCGATGTGCCTGACGCACGCCATCGCGGGCATCGGCAAACGGCGAGACCACTGACGCAATGACGACGGTGCCTTGGCGGGCGAGCAGCTTCGCGACCCAGCCGATGCGAGCCACATTGGCGTCGCGATCTTCGCGACTGTAACCAAGCTCAGGCGACAAAACCGGACGAACCGCATCGCCATCGAGAATCTCGTGGCCTCGGCCACGTCCGGCCAGCCGAGCGGACAAGGCGTTGGCGATGGTGGTCTTACCCGCACTGGGCAGGCCGGTGAGCCAGAGCGTCATACCGGCCGAACGCGTACCCACGCTGGGCTCAGGTACGACGGACCCAGGTATGACGGACCCAGGTATGACGGGCCCAGGTATGACGGGCCCAGATACGACGGGCCCAGGCTCCGTGCTGGAATCGGCTGACATGTTCTACCTCGGTGTTGGGCCCGGAGGGCTCGTATGCGGTGTTCTACGTTGCTATCTGGTCAGGACGTGGCGCAGTGACCGCGCTCTGGGTGTGGAGTAGGCGTGCGGATCGATCCGTCTCTAGCCAGGACGTGCCGGGCGAGACCAGCTCAAGGAACCGATCGGTCAGGACATAAGACAGGCCGCGCTGTTGACGCGCTGCAGATCGACATGCAGGCGAGCAACGAGCATTACGGCAAACATGGGGCCCATGGTCTCACATCGTTTGGGCGGGAATCCACCGCAGACGCACGGGAGTAACCTATGTAACGCCGTAAGGCTGCGCTAGGCAGCCAACCGATGAGCTGCACCCAGGCAGCCGAACCCAAAGGGCTGCACCTAGGCAGCCGGAAGACCACTGGAAGGACAGCACTTAGATGGCCGTGCGCCGAGGACAAGGACAATGGGCGCTTGGCTACCGCGAGCCGCTGAACCCCAACGAGCGCAGCAAGCGCGATAACGACGGCCTACTGGTCAAGCAGCGCATCCTCGACATCTACCAGTACACGGGCTTCGCAGGCATAGACCCGGCGGACCTGCGCGGGCGTATGCGCTGGTACGGCCTATACACACAGCGTCGTCCCGGAATTCCTGGTGGCCGCACAGCGATTCTCGAGCCGGAAGAGCTCGAAGACGAATACTTCATGCTGCGTATCCGTACCGACGGTGGGGCGACGACGGCCGAGCAATTGCAGGTCATCGCCGACATCTCCATCGAGTTCGGACGTGATCTTGCCGACATCACAGACCGTCAGAACATCCAGCTCCACTGGATCCGCATCGAAGACGTGCCCGAGATCTGGCGACGTCTCGCGGCGGTGGGCCTGAGCAGCACTGAGGCGTGTGGCGATACTCCGCGTGTCATGCTCGGCTGCCCCTTGGAGGGTGTCGCCGCCGATTCGGTGCTCGACGCCGGTCCAGCGCTGCGTCAGACCGTCGAGAAGTACCTCGGCGACCCGGCCTTCTCCAATCTGCCGCGCAAGTTCAAGACCTCGATCAGCGGCTGCTCGCAGCACTGCACCAACCACGAGATCAACGACGTCGCCTTCGTTGGTGTCGTGGGCCCGGACGGCACTGCTGGATTCGACCTGTGGGTTGGCGGCGGTCTCTCCACCAACCCGATGTTCGCCAAGCGCATCGGAGTCTTCGTCCGTCCAGAAGAAGTCACCGAGGTATGGGCAGCCGTGGCCTCGATCTTCCGCGACTACGGCTATCGCCGCAGCCGCAACCACGCCCGCATCAAGTTCCTGATGGCCGACTGGGGCCCGGAGAAGTTCCGTCAGGTCATGCAGGACGAATACCTCAAGCGCGCTCTGCCTGACGGCCCGGCACCCGAACGCTCCCCCAACCACCGTGACCACGTCGGTATTGAGGCCCAGCTCAACGGACGGGTAGCCGTGGGGGGCACCACCAAGGCCGGCCGCACCTCCGGCACCGCACTGGCCGCTATCGCCGCACTCGCCAAGCGTGAAGGTCTCGACGGCGGACGGACCCGATTCACCGCCCAACAAGGCCTCGTGGTGCTCGACGTGGATCAGGCGCAAGCCGAGGCAGTCGCTGAGGAACTCACCTTGCTGGGGCTGACCGTGCGCCCGTCGGCTTTCCACCGCGGGACGATCGCCTGCACCGGCATCGAGTTCTGCAAGCTCGCACTCGTCGAGACAAAGGGACGCGCCGAAGTCATCCGCACGGAGCTGGAGAAGCGTTTACCGGACTTCGATGCCCCGATCACGATCAACGTCAACGGCTGCCCCAACTCGTGCGCCCGGTTCCAGATCGCCGACATCGGTTTCAAGGGCATTGTCCAGAAGGCCGACGACGGCAGCGATGTGGAATCCTTCCAGGTGCACTTGGGTGGCCAGCTGGGCAGCGAGGCCGCGTTTGGCCGTAAGTTCCGTGGCTTGAAGGTCACCGCTGAGGAGGCTCCGGAGTACGCGGAGCGGATCCTCCGTGGCTACCTTGATCGGCGCGAAGAGGGCGAGTCTTTTGCCGCATATGTGACGCGCGCCGAAGAGGACTGGCTGCTCTAGAAAGCGGTGGGGAATGTCTGAGCGCGCCGCGCCGTTCTACTGCCCGTACTGCGGTGACGAAGACTTGCGACCGTT
>Ga0070667_100005299_pt1 | contig 10774 bp, 9 predicted proteins | sample KBSS33metaG_FD_64659 | JGI IMG/M metagenome (GOLD analysis project Ga0070667, IMG submission 64659) | Switchgrass rhizosphere microbial communities from Kellogg Biological Station, Michigan, USA - KBS S3-3 metaG | ecosystem: Host-associated > Plants > Roots > Rhizosphere > Soil ...
GGTCCGTGACCTGCCGGCAGACAGCAACAGGCGCCTGTTCATGATGGGATTTCTGACAAATCTTCTGAATCCCAAGGCGGCGATACTCTATCTGTCGTTACTGCCGCAGTTCATCGATCCTACGCGCGGTACGGTGCTGGCACAGGCGCTGCTGCTGGGAGGCGTTCAGATCACAATCAGTCTGACTGTCAACGCGCTCATCGCAAGCGCCGCCGGCAGCATCGCGGTGTTTCTGCGATCGCGACCCATGTGGATGGTGTTGCAGCGCTGGCTCATGGGGACCGTGCTTGCAGGCCTGGGGCTGCGGATGGCTTTCGAATCGCGCAAGTGATCGAGAAGATAGTCTGAGCGCGGCGGGTTCAGCGAGCGTTGTACGCATCCAGGAGTTGCCGCGCGCTGAATTTGGTGTGGTGGTTTTCAGGTACCGTCGGATCCGTCAACGCGGCGCGCATCTGCGCCTCGATCCACAGCCGCACCGCCCGGTCGCCACCCTGAGCCCACAGCCGCTCACGCAGGAACGCTTCATCGATGATCTCCTCGGATGACCGCTCGCGCTCGGGATAGAAGATGAGGTCGCTGATGCAGGCGTGCGGCATCACCCCGGTCAGTGCGAGAATGAGCCGGTCGCGTTCCTGCTCGGATATCTGCTGCCGTTCCAGCGTGCGCACACCCTTGAGCAATTCTTCCCGGGTCATATTCCACTCACTGTTGGCCGAAATGATAGCGTTTCCACAGGATTTCCTGATGCATTCGCGGGGTCACAATGGTCAGGTTGCTCATGTCGTACACCCCGCCTCCTTTTGCAATAGGGGTCGTATGATGGAGCGTGTACGATCTGCTGCCCCCAAACCATTGCGTCTCGACGGCAATTGGCGCTTTGCCGTTGCGCATCGCCGCCTGGTTGCTCGGGCTGAACTGCGAAGCAAGAGAAGGCGTATCGGCGACCGCTTGCCAGAACGCGGCGCGGAATTCGTTGAAATTCCGGAATTCGCGGCCGTTGAGCTTCTCGGCCACCTGCGCGGGGAACAGGGCTGCATTGCCTTCAGTACCGCGCCGCCAGGTACCCTCTATGGTCGTCAGGGGTGCAGTGGCATGAGCGGTGCCGGCCTGGTTGCGGGGATCTGTGCGGTTTGCGCTGGTTCCGCGCTCAGCCCGTAGATTCTCCAGCTCCGCGGTAACCTGTTCTGGTTTGGCGCCAGCGGCAGTCAGAGCAGCTGCCCACGTCTGATCTTCATTGTCCAATGACGGCCCGGTCCAACCCGGCACAGCCCGACCGTAAGCGTGTTCGAGGGCCGCCGGGTCATAACGCAACTCGCCGTTCTGAGTCGTCACTGGAACATCGAGGCGAGTCAGTTTCGGTTCAGTGCCGACCGTCGGGCCGATCGAATAGCCAAACACCTTGGCGAGGGGAGTCGGGCTCTGCTCGACTTTTGCGAAGTACGTGGCCTCGAGTTTGTCCGTCGTACCGGAATGTACTTGCACGACGGCGAGATCCGTTGTTCCAGGAATCAGTCTGGCGTCCGTGCGGGGCTGGGGAGTGTCGCCGGAAAGCATTAGAGGGAGGGCTATAACCGCCCCGGTGCGAGTGAGCAACCTGAGCGGGATGCGCCCGGGCTCGTTGTCGTTGGCCGCCGGAGGTAGATCGTCAAAGCTCGGCTTCACGAACGAGGAGGACGGGTTGGTCCTGGCCCGTTCGATTGAAAATGCGTCCGATCCGTTGGACTGCGGGATCGGCGCAACCGGGAGCGCGCCACCGTTCTGAGCAATCATAATGGGATGCGCGGCCTGGCTTGCCGACAGATACGCCTCGCGATCTCTTTCGTCCAGATGTTGCGCGATCGCATCGCGAAGCGCATCGCTGTGAGTCGCGTCCGAGAATGTCTGGGCGTATGTTGATCTCGCCAACGCGGCGACATCGACGACTCCCACCGAGGAGTTCTCCCGGATCAGCCGTTCAGCTTGCAACGTTGTCGAATCCAGCTGCGGCAGACGAGTCGTCAAACTCACCCCACCGACGCCTGTGACGTCCAAGCCCATACGACGCTCCACGTTCCATGTACGTGGGTTGACTAAAGCATATTTCAGCGGCATGCGTTAACTGGGGTATTCCCGAGCCGGGAACGATCCGCGCAAAATGGTGGTCGCGGCGCTCCACGCCAGGGCAACACCAACAGTAGACTTAAGTTCCCCGCTCGGCGGTGGGGAACCGTCGCTCTTCGGCGACGATGTTGTCCACGCAGGTCAGCGCGTGGCGGCAACCTAGTTCCCCAATCGATCGCGTAGGGACTACACTTTACACACAACTTGGAAGTACGCCGTATTGCGGGAACGGTTCCAATGACGGAGACAATGACGATCCCCGGCTACAGCATCGCCAGCAGGTTGGGGCAGGGTGGCATGGCCAGCGTATTTCTGGCTGTTCAACTCAGCTTCGAGCGCGAAGTGGCGCTAAAGGTGATGTCCCCGCTGTTGAATTCCGACCCGAGCTTCGCAGTCCGGTTCAAGCGGGAGGCGCGCATTGTCGCGCAGTTGAGTCACGCCTCGATCGTCCCGGTGTTCGAGGTTGGGGAGCACGAATCCTGCCACTACCTGTCGATGGAATACCTGTCCGGCGGCGATCTCAAGCGGCGCATCCTGGCCGGCGAACGCGGCGTGGGTCTCGCACTTGGCGTATGTACGGCGCTGAGCGCGGCGCTGGACGTGGCCCACCGCAAAGGCTTTGTCCATCGCGACATCAAACCCGAGAACATCCTGTTCCGCGAAGACGGTACACCCGTGCTGACCGATTTCGGCATCGCTCGCGCGCTCGACAGCGGGCAATCGCTGACGCTGGCGGGTATGTTGGTGGGCACACCGGACTACATGAGTCCGGAGCAGGTCAAGGGCCTGCAATTGGATGGGCGCAGCGACCTGTACTCCCTGGGCATTGTGTTCTATGAAATATTGACGGGCAGCGTGCCATTCAAGGCCGACTCGAGTCTGTCAGTGGCCTTGAAGCACGTCGGCGAGCCGCTGCCGCAGTTGCCGGCTGAGCACGCCGCCTATCAGGAGTTTCTGGACTGCCTCACTGCAAAAGATCGCGAGCAGCGTTTTGCGAGCGGCGCGGAGGTCATCCGCGCGCTGCGTGTGATCGGCAGCGGCCGGATGGTTAGAAATCGCGCGAGCGCACAGGCGCTGCCAATGGCCGAGGGGACGAATACGCAACCCCCTGCCGCTACAACGAATCCGCCTATCTCTGAGACGTACCTATCCCAACAGACACTCGCGCGGCCGCATGTCTCCGCGGAAGAGCACCATGAGACGACTCCTGCGATCAGCCCACCGGAGTCTGAACCCGAAATAAGCTCGCCGGAGCCGGAAGCGTCAGATAACCCACGACGGGCCAGCGGATCACCCGCGAGCGCGCTCGGTCAGCTGGGGAGCCAGATAGCCAGAATCGCTCAGCCGTTTTCGATTATTGCGGCGGCATTGGCGTCGCTAGCGGTGGGAGTGACTTTGATTTTCGGCGGCTTCCATAAAGGCTCCGGCTCGTCGCCCAACACCACGGACAGCCACGTCGCGCCAGCTGCAACAACCACCCGGCCTGACGCAGGCAGGCCGCAGTCCGCCACCTCGGCCGAACATCCGCAGCAGCCGATGCTTGCCAGCGTGCCCCCGCCGCAAAGCGCTCCTGCGCTGCAAACACCGTCCCAAACCCCAACGTCTGACACCACGACGCCCGAAATACCACCGCCGCAAACGCCGACATCCCCGTCGGCAGCCCCGCAACCGATCACTGATAGCGCTGAGGCGGCGCCTCCCGCCGAGGATGCCCGAACGCCAGGCGAGGAGGCTGCTCGCCGCAAACGGCTGGCCGAGTCGCGCCGCCAACGCAAAGCGGAGGCAGCATTGATAGCGCAGCACGCGGCTGAGTTGCGCGCGGCGCAATTGCAGGCTCAGATCCAGGTGTTGCTCGTCGCTGCCAAGGACGAATACGCGGCGGGAGCTCTGTGGCAGCCAAACGGCGCGAATGCCGCCGAGAGCTACCGTGAGATTCTCAAGATGCAGCCGGGGCATGCCGAGGCACTCGCCGGAGCGCAGCGTGTTGCCAACGTTCTCGCTGCCGAGGCCATACAGACGGAGTCGGTGGGCGACATCTACACCGCGAAACTGTTGATCGATCAGATTCAGTCGCTTCAACCGGGTCACCCGAAGCTGGCGGACTTAGAGGCACGGCTGCAGCAATTGCAGACTAACCCTGCCGTCCTGGATGCTCGTGATCGCGGCCGCCTGGAGAAGGCTGCGAAGTACATCGCTCGAGCGGAAGAAGACCTCGGTCGCACGCCCCTCGATTTCAAGGCCGCGGACGATGCCACTGATGAGTATGACAGGGCGCTCTCGGCCGCGCCCATGGCCCCAGGGCTGCCCTCGTTGAAAGAGCGGCTCATCGCCGCTTACGCCACGGCCACCCGAACCGAGGTGAACTATCACCAGCCAAAACAGGCGCTGAAGCTGATCAACACCGCTCACAAGCGCAAATGGTCCAACGACGAGCTTGACCAACTCGAGGCAAGCCTAAAGACTGCAGGCGCGGCAACAGCGCCTACCAAGGAGACCGGGGTGGCCCATTGAGCTCCTTGGACGCCAACCGGGAGACTCCCGCCACGGATTAGCTCACCGCGGTGAATTCGGGCAGATTGTGGCAATACCGTGATCTTTTGTGATGCCCGCCCAGAATGGGCTTTGTTGGGGCACACTGCCCACATGCGTTCGCCGACAGTGGAGGTCAAATGAACCGGCGCGAAGTATCGCGGTCCCTGCTATCCAGTATTGCCTCTTTTGCCCTGCTGCAGACGCTATTTCAGCGAGAGGCATTTGCGCAGTCGATCAGGCCCGTGGCCGACCAGTGGCTGCGAGGGCTGCACGAGATGAGCTGGGACCTGCGCATGAGCACTATCACTCCCGGGCAATGGCAAACGAAAGTCGCTGAGCTATTCAAGCAGGTGAGCCTCGAGGCAGTTCTCGCGCGCATCGACTTTGCAAGACTGACCGTCGGACTGAAGCTCCCGGACCTGGGAGTCAACGCGCGCGATGTGACCTTCCCCGACCTGCAGGTGCCCGAAAGGCTCGCGTTCCACAGCAAGATCTTCGGAATGCGGAAAAGTCGGGCGATCATTCCGCATGGTCATCGCAACATGGTTTCCTGCCACTACGTCCTGAAGGGTGAATTCCGGTTGCGTCAGTACAATCGCGTCGCCGATGACGCTACGCACATGATCATCGAGCCCACCGTTGATGAGCTAGCGCGAGTCGGAAGCCTCTCCTCCATATCCGACGAGAGAAACAACGTTCATTGGCTGACGGCAATGACCGATAGCGCGTTCACGTACGACGTACTGGTTACGAACCTCGGCGGAAAGCAGACTGAGGTCAATAACATTGATCCCGACACGGGCGAAAAGGCCGTAGGTAACCAGGTACGCGTACGTAAACTGACTGTTGATGAGGCGCTCAGGAAGTATGGCCACGATAGCCATCATCACGCGTGGCTTGCCCGCGGCGGCTAATGCTCGGCATTGATGAGGAGCCTTAGCCGAACCTGCCGGATGCTGCGGCCTCGTTCCGGGATCGGCTATCGACCGTTGTATCCTGTGTAGGATTCAAGAAAAGGTCGCAGCGCGATCTGGGGCGCTCAGCGATCCGAGGCGGGCCGGTCGGACGCCGTCAGCTCGAGCGCCTCTTCGAGAGTCTTGGCAGTTAGCAGCCGCTCCGCGATGCTGTCCACCTCCGCCGCGCTGACTCCGCGGACACGGGACTGCGCAGCCGGTGACAATGCCCCATAACGCGTGGTGAGCTGCTTCAGAACGATTTCGACACGGCCTTCAGCCATTCCCTCGGCCTTGCCTTCAGCCATTCCCGCAGCCTTTCCCTGTCCGAAAAAGCGTCGGGCGAATTCACTTTGATATTCGTACTTCCAGGCATCCATAGCTTGCAGGGCCCGGCGGGCGGCCTCCGGTAGGGCATTCAAAACTAGGTCACCCTCAGGAGCCAGTGCGGGGCGGTTGCGGAATAACAGCAGCAGCGCCTCGTGAAGATGAGACGGCATGATTCGACTTGCCGAAGTAGTGGGTTCATTCGAGCTCGAGCGGAATCGAATCGTAACATCAGTATCGATTCGATAGAACACAAACATCAACTAATCGGGCATTGCTCAGCGTACGCATCGGCCTCGATGCCGTCGCTAATGCCGTTGCCCAGATGTCCGGACTGCGGGCGCCTGTGCGCTCCCTGGTGGATCTCGACGTCCGTGAGCGATGGGTGATCGCACTCGCGGACCGCGCCCGTAGCCACATGGTCCTTGGGCAGCCTGCAATATGCGGCGGTCCTCAAACGTCATGCACGGTATGAAAATTCAGCCTGATTGCGCGTTCGGCCCGGGAGAAGTCGTGCCAGTGATTGACCGCGAGCGGTGCGAGAACAAGGGTCCGTGCGTAAGCGCGTGCCCCTATGACGTTCTCACAATTCGCAAGCTAACCGACGCGGAGAAGGGCACTCTAAGCTTGCGCGGCCGCATTAAGCTATGGGACCACGGGGGCGAACAGGCCCACGCCGAATTTGCGGACCGATGTCATGGCTGCGGCCTGTGTGTGGCGGCGTGCCCGGAGAAGGCGATCTCGCTCAGACGCTCGAGCCCGATGAGCCAGGAAGAGGGATTTCTCTAAACCGCGGGTTGCACCGTGACCTTGGATCCTAATGAAAAACAGGGCGAAAGAACGAGCGCTCGTAGCTGATGAAGCATTTCGTTTCTTTGTAGTAGTTCACCGCGGCCTGGCAATCCGGATCAGATGCAGCTGCGAGCCGATACTGCTCGTAAGCCGCGAGAGAGGCGAATGAGAAGAGGGCAAGCGCTACGTTGTTGCTGCCTTCGCTCGGCATGAAGTAGCCGTGATGAGTGCCGCCAAACTTTTCGACAAGCGGGATCCACATCTTGCCGTAGGTCTCGAACTCGTGCAATTTATCCGGATCGACGATGTAACGCACATAACACGTAATCACTGGGTACACTCCTGATTCTCAAGGTAACCGACGGGCGGACCGACGTGGCCGGTTTGCCCTGACCCACATGCAGGCCACAAGTCTATCAGTTGGAAGTGACCGCAATGGCCAACAAGAGGTCCATCAAGTCCACGAAGGCCGCAAAGAATGCCGCCGTCAAGCGAGTTTCTGCGAAGGTGTCCAAACCGCGCATGACGACACCGAAGCCGCAGTTGCACAGGGTCGCAAAGCCGGCTCTGCTCGCCGGCGGCAACCCTCAGATCGCGAAGGCGTACGGCGACGCCCCTGTGCAGGCCTATATCGCGGCGATGCCGGGCTGGAAACGCGACGTCGGGAGCCGCCTCGACGCGCTCATCGTGCGCACCGTCTCCGGCGTGCGCAAGGCGGTCAAATGGAACTCGCCGCTCTACGGAATCGAGGGGCAGGGCTGGTTCCTCGGCTTCCATTGCTTCACGATGTACGTCAAGGTGACTTTCTTCCGCGGCACGTCGCTGCGTCCCATACCCCCGGGCGAGTCCAAGAATGAGGGCACGCGCTACCTCGACATCCGCGAGGGCGACCAGATCGACGAGGCTCAACTCGCCGGCTGGGTGAAGCGAGCTAGCCAACTGCCGGGCGAAGACCTATGAGGCATCAGTAGGAGAACGACAGCCGAAGTCCTTCATAGCGCGAGCTGTCCCGCCCCGGCGTCCAGTTGATCGCGTCTGTGTACGGTGGAGCTGCGGGACTCACGTTGTACGCTCCGCCGCGCCCCCGGTTCTGCGCGAAGTGCTTGTCGAACAGGTTGTTGACGAACAGCGTTGCTTTCCAGTGCTCGCCTGCAAACCCCGTCGAGAGGTTGAAGATGCCATAGGAGGCCTGAAACGAATCAGGATCCTGAGTCAGGTTGTAACCCACCCGCGCTCGCCACCTGTAGGCCACGCCCACGAATGCGGAGTAACCCGCGCCAACCGCATGGTCATACTGCGCATTCAGGTTGCCACTCCATTTGGGGGCATTCGGCAATGGTTTTCCCGAGAGGTTCTGGGCTCCACTCACACACCCCTGCGCAACGGTCTGGAAGCCAAAACAGGGCGCAACGGGAAAGTCGACCATCTTGGCGATATCGAAGGCGCCGTTGACTGAGAGGGTCAGCTCCGGAATCGGCCGAGCGGCCAGTTCGGACTCGACGCCTGAGGAGCTCACCTTGCCGATGCTCACGAGCTCGCTCAGGTTGGTTACCTCATCTCGGCTCTGCACCTGGAATCCCGTGAATTCCTCGTAGAAGCCGGTGAGGTTCCAGGTCACGCGATGATCGAGAAACGCGCCCTTGAAACCGACTTCGTAGTTGCGGCTCCTCTCGGCCCGGACGGGCTGGCGCGCGGCGATGGCGTCGCCGGTCGGAATCCCCTTCAGCGGACCGGAAGCGAGCGGGGTGCGGGTGGTGAGCGAGCTCGTCAGATCATACGCAAGGCTCGTGTACCCCGTCGCGTAATCCGTAAAAAACATGAGGTCCGGTGTCACATGATATTGGATAGCCGCCTTGTGCATCAGGACGGTGTCGCTGTTGCAGGTCGAGATCGGCACCGTGGTGCTCTTAGTGGAGCACTCTGGCGTTCCGTAGTGCAGGTCATGGTCCCGGTCCCAGAAATCGTAGTGTATCTGCTCATGATGCAGGCGAATGCCTCCCAGGAGCGATAGATGCTCGGTGAATGCATACGTTGCCTGACCGAACAGTGCCTCGGTCTGGATGCCTGCGTGAGTGAGATAGCTGGCGAAGAGTGTGCTGTTGCTGGTGGGGAGGGAGGGCAGGCCGTTGTAGTTTCCCAGCTCGTTGGAGCCGCGCACGAAATCGTACTTCGTGTTCGAATGGCTGAAATAGGCGCCCAAGAGGTAGGTGAATGCATTCTTCGAAGGCGAGACCAGCCGCAACTCCTCGGTCACGCCGTTAACGGTGAAATAGCCGCCGTTGGCTGAGCCACCGTGGGGTGCGCTCGGCGCGAGGAGGCTGTAGTCATAGGAGGTCCCGTCCGTATCCTGTGTGTTATGCAGCGTGTAATGGTCATACGAGGAGATAGAGGCCAACGTGAGCCCATTGGCGAACTCACGGGTAATCTTCAGGCCCGATCCGATCTCGTAGGAGTTGCCTTTTGCGTCCACGTCGTTGCGCAGCCAGGTGTTGGTTGGAGACGGCGTGATTCCCTGCAAAATGAGTGATAGCGGCAGGTTCGATTTACTGAACGTGACGCCCGGGCTGATGTAATAGGGCGCACCTGTGCAGCAGCTCGCGACCGTGTCGAGCATGAAGGGCGTCAAGGTGATGGTCCAGTTCTCGGCGGGCTGCCACAGGAGCTTGCCGCGCAACGCCAGGTCCGAGTGACCGTTCAGCCAGCTGTCATTTGTCAGGTTATGAATATTGCCTTTGTAGTTGTCGTAGCCCGTGCTGATCCGATACTTGAGGGTTTCGGTGAGGGGGCCGGAAACCGTTGCCTGGACCTGTTTCTCGCCGTCAGTGGTTGCCATCACGTTTGCAAGCCCCGTGAGTGTGTCGCTGGGTGCCTGAGTGGTGATGTTGATCGCGCCTGCCGTCGAGGACTTGCCGAAAAGAGTGCTCTGCGGCCCGCGCAGGACTTCGACCTGCTGCACGTCCACCAGCGATGTAAAAGCCTGCGCCTGGAATGCCTGCGGGACGTCATCAACTACGACGACGGTGGCTGGCTGCGTGGCAATGCTGTACGCGTAAGTGCCAATGCCCCGAATGTTGATGCTGTTGTTGGCGGGCTGCGTGGTCTTCGAGATGGTGAGCGCGGGCGCAACGTTCTCAAGATCATCGAAGGTGCGCACGCTGGCACGCTCCAACGTCGCAGCCGATATGGCCATGATGGAGGCGGGCACGTTCTGAATAGATTCGGCGCGTTTGTTCGCGGTTACCACGACTTCCTGGAGCCCGCCCGCGTCCTGAGCGTCGGCACTCGGGTCGCCCGCAGCTTCAGCAAAGTTCGACTGCCCGCTCGCCAGCCAAAGAACGAGCGCAAGGCGCAGCACAGATTTGCAGGACATCCTTCCCCCTGTTGGCAATCCGAAGCGACTGCACCAGGAAAGGTTGCTACCGGTGGCCTGACCATGTCAAGGTTTGCTGTATGACCACCTGTAAGATGCTAGTTATCCAATGTGGTCTTCTTTGTCCGAGACTTGGCGCTGCTGTGCGCTGGTCGGGCCCGACTCGCGTCCCATTGGGCAGCAGTTACAAGGCTATACAATGGTTTGCGGCATATTTCTAAATCAGGCAGCAGGTCGTGAAACGCACAGAACCCGAGTCGTCCCATAGTCTTACCCGGAGAGAGTTTCTCGAGGGCTCCTCCGTCCTTGCCGCGGCGACGCTGATACCTGCCGGCGCCACGGCGCAAGCTGTGGTAGGCAAAGGTGGGAGCGGCGGTCAGGGCGCATCCGAAAAGGCAGTCGTAAAGCACGACGGTTCGCAAAGGCTGCTGAGCGGGTGGGAGTACCACGCTGGCTCGCTCGGCGGGGTCTGGGAGGTGTGGCGGGGGAAAGAGATCTCCGATCGCCGCTGGGAAAGCGTGCAGATGCCTCATTGCTTCAATGCGCGCGATGCCGTCGACCCCGATGAGCCCTATTACCAGGGGGCAGGTTGGTATCGATCTCACGTGAATGTCGCGAATCCCTACCAGGGTGGACGGACGTTGTTGCATTTTGAAGGCGCGGGGCAGACCACTGAGGTGTTTATCTACCTCGAAAAGCT
>Ga0070667_100005304_pt1 | contig 10771 bp, 6 predicted proteins | sample KBSS33metaG_FD_64659 | JGI IMG/M metagenome (GOLD analysis project Ga0070667, IMG submission 64659) | Switchgrass rhizosphere microbial communities from Kellogg Biological Station, Michigan, USA - KBS S3-3 metaG | ecosystem: Host-associated > Plants > Roots > Rhizosphere > Soil ...
ACGCCGCGGCAGCCGCGATGCGGAAGCATCTCGCCTCAATCGTGCGCATCACCCCGCGTGCTCGCTAGCCCGTCGTACGAGTCTGAGCACGGCGCTTGAGGCTGTGATCGTGCCCTCGCTCCGGTACAGGGCGCGGTTCCGCTCGAGCTTGTCGAGCTGATAGACGTAGTTCACCATCGCTCCCGCTGAGGCGCTGAGCCCGGCTGGTGACAGGTCGGCTCTCCAGTTGATCCGCTCGATCCTCGCGCCGTTGCCGACGTGGAAATTCTCGACCGGGTCGAGCGCACAACCGTCGTCGCGTTTTGCATCGAGGAGATAGCGCGCAACGAGTTGAAGGAACGTCTGTCGCAGCTGCCGGTCCTCGCTGCCTGCTCGTGCAGCATCCACCGCCCGACCAATCTGCGCAGGATCCCCAGCCGCGCCGCTTTCGACCCAGCGCATGAGCCCGGGAATCGGCGAAAGTGTCGCGAACGTCTTCAGGCGCGGGAACTCCGCCCGTAGAGCATCGACTGCCTGATCGATGAGCGTGGCGCCGAAGTTAAGGCCGTTGAGCCCCTTGTGCGCGCTCGAGATCGAATAGAAGGTTGCCGTGTCACCGAGCCCGGGATCGAGGGTGGGGGCCGTTGGGTCGAGCAAGACTCCGACGTCATCGGCGAGACCGTGCGTGATCGCGATCTGCGTGAACGCGAGCGGACGGTCCGGCATCGAGGGATGGAAGAGTGCGTAGAGACGCCGGTCGGCATCGACGCGGTTCTTGAGGTCATCCCAGCCGTGTACCGCATGTACCGCCTCCAATGAAGCGAGACGTTCAAGCAGCGACGCCGGCGCGTCCCAGTTGACCAACCGCAACTGCAGGGAGGCACGATCAAGCAGCGTCTCGAGAAGGTCCAGCAAGTCTCGATCGAGCGCCTTGAACTCGGGGTCCGATGCCTTGAACTGTGTGAGCTCGGCCCGGACGTCCATCGCGAACGCGGCGCCGTCGGGGGCGGATTGGAGGTTCCGCACCGACGGTGAATACGGCGGCTCGAGGAAGCGATATGCAGTGCGAGCCTCGATGGGTGAGCACGATGAGCTGAGCGCCGCGCGCGCGTTCTCCCAGGCGACAGCGCATGCACTGAACGACTCAGTCGCCAACTCACGCAGTCGGCTCGCGCGCTCGTCGGTTGGTATGGCGGCGAAGTGATCAATGAGCTCGCGGCCGGCGAGACCTCTGATCCCGTGGGCGTCTTCGTGGCGGCGAAAGAACCGGCCGGCCCGAAGCGCGGTTTCAGTGGTCCGGCCAATCGGCCGGAGAATCATGTGCAACATCCAGCCTTTACTCGCCGTGCCATTGGGCTAGTGAGTCTACCAGTTAGGCCCTTGACACAAAGATACTGCCGTGAGTAGTGTGCACCGAACTCTACAGGCGGAAGTCGCTCGCTGCGTCGTCCGCGTTCGCATCTCTAAGGAGGAATTGGGACCTTGAGCAACGTCTACGGAGGAGATCTGAGGAGGCACACCGGCGCGAAACCGTCGAGGTGGCGTCTCATGCTGGCGTTGGCCGTTGCGGCGTCGGTCTGTGCCGTTGCGGTTGGGAGCACAGGTGCCGCAGCGGCCCCGGCGATGAGCGGTGTTGCAGCGACGCCCACGGCGGCGCATACGTCCAAGGACACGATCAACCAAATCGTTGCGCGCATGCAGAAGGAGCTGCCTGGCGTTCCGGCCTCGCTGATCAAGCAGGCGTGTCAAGAGAAGTCGTTGTCGGTGCTCGGGCTGGCGTTCGCGAACATCCAGCAGATCGTCGCGTTGTTCCATTTCGACATGCCGTGCCTCTCGGTTGACCTGACCTCGCTTGGCGGGCCGCAGCTCCTCGCGCGGTTCCAGTCCGATCTTGCGGCGGGCCATCCTGCGGACATCGTCCAGTCGAGCTTCCCGAACGTTATGAACGACCTGGCGACGCAGGGAGCGTTCCTCAAGTACCAGCCGGTTCTTGCGAAGCGGCCGGGGTATAGGCTCGCGATCCGCAACCCGGGCAACTGGTACGAGTTCTGTGTCGCTCCGATCGGCATCTCGTACAACACGAATGTCGTCTCTCCGTCGGCGATCAGCGGGATCACGCAGTGGTCGCAGCTGACGAGCCTCAGCCAGGGATCGCTCGCGAACGTGCCGATCGCAATGGTGAAGCCTGTCGGCACGGGCAACTCGTCAGATCTCGTCGTCCATGCCGTAACCGGCGGTCTCGGTCAGACGGGTCTTCAGCAGCTCTTCAAGGGCCGGACAGTCCTTGAAGCTACCGATTCGACCTCGCCGGCCAACGCTGTCGTAAGTGGCCAGGTCGGGATTTTCATCGGTGTGGAGTCGCAGGTGGTTCCGCAGATCCAGAGCGGCGCTCCTGTGCGGATCCAGTTCCCCTCTCCGCTCGCGGTTGCCCCATTCCTCCAGGAGATCCCGCGTCTTGCCGCGCATCCGGCGGCCGCGAAGATCTTCCAGGAGTGGGTGCTGAGCCCGCGCGGTCAGCAGCTGTACAACACGCTCGGCGGGGTCGTCCCGGCGGACACGTCGATCGCCGACCACCGGAGTATCAAGGCGACGGGCTGGTACCACCTCCCGACCAAGATCCAGGTGCCGACGTTCTACGGAGCTTTCGTGAGCAAGCTCCAGAGCGAGGCGGCGTTCTTCAACACACTGAAGTCCGGCTAGGGCCGGCCGGACTTCCGATTCCTCGTGCTGCTGCTCGTCGCGTACCTCCTCGGCGCGAGCAGCAGCACGCACTTCGACGAACTGGAGGACGCACATGGGTTTGATTGCGCGCGGCGACGATATGCCCGTTATGCACCTCGTGATCGAGGCGGCGCATGGTGCCGACGGTGTCGGCGAGGTGACGACGAAAGTCGTGCACGGAAACCGCATGAATCTGATGGCCACCGAGCGGCTTAGCACCGGCTACCACTCGAAGCCGCATGTGCATATCGCCGAGCAGATCAACTTCCTCGTCTCCGGCGCGAGCGACTTTTACGTGCGGGACAAGTGCTTTCGCATGCACGCGGGCGACTTCGTACGCATCCCGTCCGACGCGTTCCACTGGTCACAATCGACAGGGGAAGCGCTGATTGTCGAGGTGCATAGCCCCGGCTTCCATCGCGATCCGCTCGTCAACGCGGTCCCGCTGTATGCCGCCAACGAGACACCCGCACCGGAAGGACACGCGCGGAATCTCTACCTCGACCTTGACACCTACGACTTCGATCTCTCTGTCGCCGAGGCGGCGGCCCCGACAGACCACGGCCTCTACGCGGCCGGCTCGAGCGTCACGCAGATCATCACGTCCACGGGCGGGACGCTATCGTCGGTGCACGGGGTCACTGTCGGGATGACCGTTCGCAGCGAACCTGCGGGCGCGCGGTCGCCGCTCGAGGCATCTGAGGCCGAGCAGCTCTACTGGTTTGCAGAAGGCACCGTGTCGTTCACCGTCGACAACGACACCTTCTTGCTCGGCCCCGGTGACTTTCTTCGCATTCCCGAGCTCTCGATCGTCCAGTGGAACGTGTCTGAAGACGCCCGCTGGGTTCAGGTGTACGCGCCCAACCTCGTTGGTGATCCCGTGATCGCCGCGCGCTCGCTCGGATTATTCGCGCCGGACGAGACCATCCCGGAGCCCGGCAGCGCTCGCCAGTTCGTGTTGACGCCAAACATGATCAAGCGGTAGGCACGCATGGCACCGCCCCTCTCGACGGCCCCCACCGCGAGCCCGCCAGGGGCGGCTCGTGCCCGGTTCGGGATGACAAGGCTGAAAGGGCGATCCCGATTCGGCAAATCCGGCGAGTACGCGATCGTCGGAGTCTTTGGGCTTCTACTGCTGATCGCTCCAACGTTCGCCGTCCTCGGCGCGCTCACACACGGCTTCGTGGGTACGCCGCGCGCCGTGTTCACCTGGTCGAACATCACCGGCGTTTTCTCGTCCGGCTACGTCACGCCGATCAAGAACACCCTTCTCCTCGGCGCGGTTGCGGCGACGATCTGCACGATTCTCGCGCTCGTCCTCGCGTGGATCCTCATTCGCGTGCCGCTGCGAGGGCAACGTGTGTGGTCGCTCGCAATCGTCATTCCCGCGGCCGTGTCGCCGCTCGTGGTCGCTCTAAGCTGGCTCGCGCTCTTTGCGCCCCATGCGGGGGTCGTGAACGGTGTCTGGCAGCAATGGTTCGGACACGACTTCGCGAACGCGTACACGCTCCAGGCGGCGATCGCCGTCATGGTGATCTCATACACGCCCTTCGCCTACCTGTTCATCGAAGGCGGCGTCCGCAATCTCGCGATCGACCAGGAGGAAGCCGGCCGTGTGCACGGAGCCTCGATCCGCCGAACGTTCATCAAGGTGGTCGTACCTGCGCTTCGCGACCACATCGTTGTGACCTGGATCCTCACGTTCGTCCTCGCGATCCAAACGTTCGCTGTGCCGGCACTGCTCCTCGACCCCGTCGGGATTCCGACGATGGCGACCGCGATGTACCGCGCCATCGAGCTCGGCCAAGGAACGCCGAATCAGGCGGCCGCACTCGCCGTTCTCCTCTTTATCCCAGGTCTGGTTGCAGCCGTTGTGCATACGTGGCGGCTCCGGCAGTACACGTCAGTCGGGGTCGGATCGACCCGCGTCGGGCACGTACATCAAGCTCTTCCGCGCTGGATCGTCTGGGGCGCAAAGATCGTGCTCCCGCTCTACGTCGCGGTCGCCGTCGTCGTCCCGATCGCGGCGCTCGTTCTCAGCTCGTTCCTGCGGTTCCCGACCACAGTAATCCACGGCTCGGATCTTTCGCTGAGCCACTACGCCACCGTCTTCAACGATCCACTGTTCGGTGACTCGATGCAGCACACGCTCCTGCTTGTCGTCGGCGGCGCAACTCTCGGGACAGCACTCGCGCTCGTGCTCGGCTACATCGCTGTCCGAGGGGCATCGCCCGTCACGCGCTCGTTCTCGCGGTTCTCATCGGTGTTCGCGCTCGCGATGCCGAACTTCGCACTCGCATTCGGGTTCCTGTTCTTTTTCACGGCCGTGCCGTTCCTCCGAGGCACAACGAGCTCGCTCGTCACGATTGGCGTGCTTCTTACGTTCACGTTCGTCAGCCTCGGAATCCGGCTCGTCTCGTCGGGAATCGCGCAACTACCGCGAGCTGACGAAGAGGCCGCTCGCGTCTCCGGCGCGAACGTCGTCATGCGCTTCAGGCGCGTGCTCATTCCGTCGCTCACCCCTGTGTTGATCTCTGTGTGGCGGGCGATCGCAATCGCAATGACGATCGAGCTCAACCTCGTCGTCCTGTTCTACAAGAACAACTCGATCACACTCTCGGTCTACACGTATCTGACCGAACAGGGACGACCGATCGGCGACACGTACGCAGCGGGCGTCATGCAACTGCTGTTCGTCCTCGCCGTCGTCGCGATCGTGACAGCGGGCGAGCAAGCGTTCCGGGCGTCAAGAACACGCACACGACTCAGGAGTGGTGGATGACAGTCGAGCTGGTGTCGCAGCTGGGTCAGGCGAACGCAGACATCTGCGGCGAGAAGGTGGAGGAGCGCGCGGGCTTAATCGTTCAGAACCTAACCAAGTATTATGGCGACCACCTCGCTGTCGACGGCGTCAGCATCTCTGTACAGACCGGTGAGGCGCTCGTCTTGCTCGGTCCGAGCGGGTGCGGCAAGACGTCGATGCTGCGGACGATCGCAGGCCTCGAAACCGCGAATGGCGGGACGATCGAAATCGAGGGCGAGGTGATGGTCTCCGGCCGCCGCTCCGTTCCGGCCGAGAAACGGCCAATCGGCATGGTCTTCCAGGGCTATGCCCTCTGGCCGCAGATGCGCCTGATCGACATCGTCGCGTTCCCGATCCGCGCACGCGGCGGCGTTAACAAGCGCGAGGCGCGTGCCGCAGCCGAGAAGGTTCTCGCGACCGTCGGCCTGACCGGATTCGAGCAGCGGTTCCCGACGTCGATCTCCGGCGGGCAGCAGCAGCGCGTCGCGCTCGCCCGCGCGATTTCGTCCCGGCCGAAGCTGCTTCTGATGGACGAGCCGCTGAGCGCGCTCGACCGCAATATGCGGGAAAAGCTGCGCATCGACATCCGGGAGTTCATCCGCTCCAGCGACGTCACCTGCGTCTACGTCACCCACGATCAGGAAGAAGCGATGGCGATCGGCGACCACGTGGCGGTGATGGAGCACGGGAAGGTCGTCGACTACGGCAGGCCCGAAGAGATCCACCGGCGCCCCGCGACCGCATCGTCGGCGGTGTTCCTCGGCGCCACGAACACCGTTTGCGCCACCGCCGAGCGAGCTGTCCACGGCGGCCTGTGGCGCGCCCGTGCCGACATCGGCATCGTCCACTTCCGCCCCGGGCCCGGTGTCGACGTCCACGCGGGTGACGAGATCGACTGTTATTGGCACCCCGAGTCGATGGCGCCGGCTCAATCCGACGTAGGCGACTCCGCCGAACTGAACATCTGGCCTGCAGAGATCCGCTCGTGCATCTACCTCGGACACGAATACGAGATCGTCGCAACGCTCGAACACCGCGAGTTCCGACTCCGCTCGCCAATCGGCGTGACGGCCGGAGTGACATATCCCGTCGCCGTCGCGGCGTCCTCTGTCTTCGGCTACCCGCAGGCGTCTTCGCAACTAGGAGGTGGCAATCGATGAACGCTGCTGCAGGCACCGCAACAGAGCGTCAACCGATCACGGTTTACTGGCACCGAGGTTGCTCCGCGTGCATGCGCACAAAGGAGTTCCTCGCCAAGCGCGGAATCGTGTTCGAGTCAGTCGACGTGGTCGAGGACCCGAGCGGACTCGAAGAGCTTCGCGCCCTCGGCGCCCTGACCGTTCCCGTTGTCCGCTGCGGCGACGACTGGGTCTCCGGCGAATCGTGGGAGAACGTCGTTACCTTTCTCGGCCTCGACGAGGACACGAAGCCCGTGCTCGCACCTCCTGCGCTCGTCGCTCGCTGGCGTTCCGGATTGGACGCCGCCCTGCGCACGATCGCGCAGTTCCCGCAGGAGAAGCTCTCCGAACCCGTCCATGAAGGAAGCCGCATCGCGCTGCCCGCAAACACCGACCTCGGTTTGGCGGCGAGCCTCAAGGACGAGGCGGTCATCGACCGCACCTGCGGGATCGTCGCTCACCATATCTTCATGATCCCGCGTGCCTTCCTCAACGCGATGGACGAGGGAACGTTTCGTCTCGAGGATCTCGGACGGATGCCTCCCGCCGGCGCCAATACACCGGAAGCGATCCTCGCGATCGCCGAGCCGATCGTGCAGCGACTCGATGGGTGGTGGCAGCAGAACACGTCCACCAACTTCAGCACGCGCGTGCCAACGTTCTATGGCGAACTGAGCAAGCACGCGCTGCTCGAGCGCTGCACCTGGCACTCGATCCAGCACACCCGCCAGCTGATATCCGCGCTCGAGGGATTCGGGATCGATCCGGCGGGACGGCTCCCCGCGGAGCTATTTGAAGGGCTGCCCATGCCGACCGACGTGTGGCAGTGACGATCCCGGCCGTTTCCGCACGGTGACATTGACCTTCACACTCGCCGACCGTTATGCCGTCGAGGACGGCGAGGTATACCTAGGGGGGCTCCACGCTCTCGTGCGGGTGCTGCTCGATCAGAGCCGCCGAGATCGGCGTGCCGGGTTACGAACCGGGGCAATTGTCTCCGGATATCCCGGCTCGCCGCTCGGTGGTCTCGACAGTGAGCTGTTCCGGCAGCGTCTGTTGCTCGACGACCACGACATCCAGTTCGTGCCGGGGCTGAACGAGGATCTGGCCGCCACCGCGGTATTCGGCGCCCAACTTGCCCACCTCCTTCCTGGCGCGCGCTACGACGGCGTCCTCGGGATGTGGTTCGGCAAGGCCCCTGGCGTCGACCGCACCGCCGACGCGTTCCGTCACGGGACCTATCGCGGCATCGGCCCGAACGGCGGCATCGTCGCGGTCGCCGGCGACGACCCCGCGTCGAAGAGCTCAACCGTCCCGAACGACTCCTTGCCGCTCTTCCAGGACCTGATGATGCCGACGGTGTACCCCGCCGATGTCCAGGACGTTCTCGACTTCGGTCTGCACGCCTACGCGATCTCCCGCGCCGCGTCCGTGGGTGTCGGACTGAAACTTGTCAGCGACGTCGCCGACTCCTCCGGCACCACACACGTCAGTCCCGGGCGGATCGCCCCGCTGATCCCCGAAGTAGAGTTTGACGGCAAGCCGTTCGCGTTGACCGTCGCGCCGAACCGCCGGTACGTCGAGCTCGAGCGAGGGTATGTGCTCGGCCGGCTCGAGGTCGCACGTGAATACGGCCGGCTCAACCGGCTCAACCGCACGACCGGCGCCGGCACCGGCGCGCGGATCGGCTTCGTCGCCCCCGGCAAGACCTACCTCGACGCGGTCGATGCGCTCGCGATTCTCGGGATCGGCCCGCGCGACCTTGACGCGAACGGCATCCGCCTGATGAAGGTCGGGATGCCCTACCCGATGCACCCCCGCGACATCGTCGAGTTCGCGGACGGACTCACTGAAATCGTTGTCCTCGAGGAGAAGCGGCCCCTACTCGAGCCGTTCGTTAAGGAGACACTCTTCGACCGCAGTGAGCGGCCACGAGTGCTCGGCAAGCTCGACGACGAAGGACGCCCGCTCGTGCCGATGTTCGGAGCGTGCAGCGCCGAAGACCTTGCGCCGATCCTCGCTCGTCGCCTCGACACGGTCCTGAACACTCGGTTAGCCGAAGTGGCTGAGGGTCGCCTCCGCAAGCCGGCAAAGGTGTTGTCGCTGCCGGTCGTTCGCGGGGGACACTTCTGCTCGGGCTGTCCGCACACGACGAGTCTCAAGGTTCCCGAAGGCGCCGTCGTGGGCGGCGGCATCGGCTGTCACATCATGGCCGTGCGAATGGATCGCGAAGAATTCGGCGACATCGCCGGCTTCACGCAGATGGGAGGAGAGGGTGCTCAGTGGGTTGGCGCTGCTCCGTTCACCAGGACCGAGCACATCTTCCAGAACATCGGTGACGGAACGTTCGCGCATTCCGGATCGCTCGCCGTGCGGTTTGCCGTCGCTGCCGGCGTCAACATGACCTACAAGCTCCTCTTCAACTCCGCGGTTGGCATGACCGGCGGCCAGGCGGTGACGGGCGGTCTCTCCGTCTCCGAAACCGTCAGGCTGCTCGAAGCCGAAGGCGTGAAAAAAATTGTCGTCACAACCGACGACCCGAAGGCTTACCGGCGCGTGTGTCTCCCACGCATCGCGAGCGTTCGCCACCGTGACGACCTGCTCGGCGTCCAGCGCGAACTCGCCGCGGAACAGGGCGTGACCGTCCTGATCCACGATCAGCAGTGCGCGATCGAAAAGCGCCGTGACTGGCGACGAGGGCTCCGAGCCGAACCCCCTCACCGCGTCGTCGTGAACGAACGCGTCTGTGAAGGCTGCGGCGACTGTGGGGCAAAGACGAGCTGCCTGAGCGTGCAACCAGTCGACACCGTCTTCGGCCGCAAGACGCAGATTCATCAGTCGTCGTGCTCGAAGGACTATTCGTGCCTCCACGGCGATTGCCCGTCCTTCCTCACGGTTATCCCGAGATCTGGTGCTCCAGCGCGAAAGCGGCCCACCGCAACGCTCCCGGATATCCAGCTGCCCGAGCCCGCGCCGGCTGTTCCGGTCGACGACTTCCGCGTCCTGATGAGCGGCATCGGTGGCACCGGCGTCCTCACCGTCAGTCAGATCGTCGGCACCGCGGCCGCGATTTCCGGCCGTCACGTCCGGATCCTCGACAGCTACGGAGCAAGCCAGAAAGCAGGTGCTGTCACCGCACACATCAACGTCTCGACAGTCGAACGCGAACGCGGCAGCTCCGTCACCGCGGGGTCAGCCGACGCGCTGCTCGTCTTCGACCTCCTCGTCGCCGCCGAAGGCGCAAATCTCGCCCGAGCCGACCCCAACCGCACCGTCGCGGTCGTCTCAACCAACCTGGTCCCCACCGGAACGATGGTCGTCAACCCCAGGCTCGAGCTGCCCGGCCTGCCTGCACTCATCAGCTCACTCGACGAGAACACCGCCCCCGGCCGAAACGTCTACCTCGACGCGCAGTACATGGCCGAGACGCTCCTCGGCAACCACCTCGCGACCAACCTCTTCCTGACAGGAGTCGCGTTCGAGAACGGCCTGATCCCGCTGCCGTCCGAGTCACTCGAGCAGGCCATCCGCCTGAATGGCGTGGCCGTCGACATGAACATCGCAGCATTCCGCTGGGGTCGGCTGATGCGTGCACGTCCCGACCTCATCGCCGAGCTCATTCCGACTCCTGCTCGCCTCGAGGCGCCCCCCAACGTACGCGAACTCACAGCGTGGGCCGACGGCACGCTGCGTGAGCGGCTGGATCTCCTCGCCGCCGAACTCGTCGACTATCAGGACATCGCGTACGCGCGCGAGCTCGTGAACGTTGTTCAGGCAACCGCCGAGGCGGCAGCGTCTGTCCCCGACGCAGAAGCCCTCCCCGCCGCCGTCGCCGAAGGGCTGTTCAAGCTCATGGCCTACAAGGACGAATACGAAGTCGCGAGGCTGCACTTGCTCGCCGCCGAACGCTCCAAAATCGCGGAGACGTTCGGTGCAGACGCGAAGGTCTACTGGCACCTGCATCCGCCGTTCCTCCGGGCGCTCGGCTATCGCCGCAAGATCGTCGTCGGGCGCTGGTTCGTCCCGGTGTTCCGGATGCTGCGGGGACTCAGGCGGCTCCGCGGCACCCGCCTCGACCTCTTCGGCTACG
>Ga0070667_100005306_pt1 | contig 10768 bp, 9 predicted proteins | sample KBSS33metaG_FD_64659 | JGI IMG/M metagenome (GOLD analysis project Ga0070667, IMG submission 64659) | Switchgrass rhizosphere microbial communities from Kellogg Biological Station, Michigan, USA - KBS S3-3 metaG | ecosystem: Host-associated > Plants > Roots > Rhizosphere > Soil ...
TCCGCTGGTCCGTATAGTGGATGACCTCGCCGAACGGGTAGACGCTGTGCGCGTGCTGGTACGCGCGAAGAGCGAGCAACGCCTTGAACCGCTCGCGCGCGCGAACGCCGAGCAGCGGGCGGTCGAAGGCACGGACGATGCCGGCGGGTGTGTCGACGGCGAGGAGACGGCCGCGGTGAATCAGAGCGATTCGGTCGCAGCGCCGGGCCTCGTCCATGTACGGCGTCGACACCACCACGTTGAGGCCGCCCTGCTTCAGTTCGCCGAGCAGCTCCCAGAACTCGCGGCGGGACACCGCGTCGACGCCGGTCGTCGGCTCGTCGAGGATCAGAATCTCCGGACGGTGGACGAGCGCGCAGCAGAGCGCAAGCTTCTGCTTCATGCCGCCGGACAGCGCCGACGCGCGCCGTGCCTTGAACGGCTCGAGCTGCGAGTAGATCGGAGCGATGCGGGCGCGTTCGGCGTCGATCGTGGTGCCGAACACGGACGCGAAGAACCGGAGATTCTCCTCCACGCTCAAATCGGGATAGAGCGAGAAGCGCCCCGGCATGTAGCCGACCCGCGCGCGCAGCGCCCGGAACTCCTTCACCACGTCGCGCCCCAGTACCGAGGCGCGCCCCGCATCCGGCTCGAGCAGCGTCACCAGGATGCGAAACAGCGTGGTTTTGCCGGCGCCGTCCGGACCGATGAACCCGAACAGCTCGCCCGGCGCGACCGTGAACGACACGTGATCGAGCGCCACGCTCCCGGCAAATGTCTTGGTGAGACCCTCGACGGTGACGGCGTTCATTTTGCCGGACCGGCCGGACCGAACGTCACGTCCACGGGCATGCCGATCTTGAGGACGCCATTCGCGTTGGCCACGCGGATCTTGATGGCGTAGACGAGATCGGCGCGTTCTTCCCTCGTCTGGATCGGGGTCGGCGTGAACTCGGCTTGGGCCGCCACCCACGACACCGATCCGTCGAGCGCCTGCTGGGCGTTGCCGGCGTCGACCGTGATCCGCGCCTGCTGCCCGACGCGGACCAGGGCGAGTTGCGGTTCGGTGATGTAGGCGCGCACATCCACGACGCTCAGGTCCGCGATCTTGTAGAGCGGCTGACCCGGCTGCACGACCTCGCCTTCTCTCGCATACGTGACGAGCACCGTACCGGCCGATGGGTTGACGATCTGTGCTTTGCGGATGCGCTCGTCGACCTGTCCGATCTGCGCGGCCGACACCGTCACCTGCTGAGCGGCGGTCTCCTGCTGCGCCCGCACCGCGGCGATCTGTCCGGTATGCGCGGCCACCTGCCGCGCCTGCGCCTCGATTTGATCGTGCTGCGCCTCGAGTTGGTGCTCCAGCGTCCGAACCTCACGTTCGGCTTGATCGAGTTGCTGCGCGGTCGCCGCCTGCTGCGCGAACAGCCGCTGTGTGCGCTCCTGCGCGCGCCTCGCGATCTCGAGCTGACTTGCCAACGCCGCGGCCTGGGATGTCGCGGCCTCGCGCTGCGCCTGCGCAGCCGCGCGTTGCGCTTCGATCACCGGGACCTGCCGGGCAACCTCCAACACCCGCGACGCGTTGGTGGCACGCTGGGCCGCCGCCTGATCTCGCTGCAGCGCGAGATCGCTGGAGTCCACCGCGCCGACGACCGCGCCTGCGCCGATCGTCTGGCCTTCCTGCGGCGCGAAGGTCGTGAGCTGTCCGCCCGCCTGCGCCGACACCACGACCTCGGTGGCTTCAACGTTGCCGTACGCGTCCGGTCCGGCGGGCTTCCCGCAGGCCGACACCGTGAACGCGAGCAGGCTGGCGAGGGTCGATGCGCGCATCACTGCACCTCCAGTCCAAGCGTGGTGAGGAGGCGTGCGCTCGCCTGCGCAAGCTCGACCTCGTGTCCGGCCCGTGCGAAGCGCGCCTGCAGCAGTTCCGACTGGCGATCGAGGTATTCCGAGGCGGTCACGACGCCCTCCTGGAGACGAATCTGCGTCGAGCGCGCCACCTGCTCGCGCAACGCCACGATCCGTTCATCGGCCGTCAGCGCGTGCTGCAGCCGTTCGATCGACGCGCGGTCGACGGCCGTCGAGTCGAGCAGGCCCCGGTCGAAGGCGGCCTGGTCCGCCGCGACGATCTGCTGGCCGATCGCCAGCGCCTCGCGCTCGCGCGCGGCCGTTCCCCAGGTCCACGCCTTCCACTCAACGCGCATGCCGCCGAACCCGTAGAATTCCCACTGGCTTTCGACGAAGTTCAGTCCAGGCAGACCGTAGGCGACCTTGCCAAAGGTCCAGACGCGAGGACGCTCCCGCGCCTTCGTCAGGTCCGCCTGCCTGCCGAGACGATCGCGGGTGCGGGCAAACTGCTCGTACTCGGGACGCGACCGGACGGCGGCGGACGCTTGCTGCGCGCGCGTCAGCGTTTCCAACACATTCGGCAGCGGCAGCACATCGCCGTCCCGCAGCGGCTGTCCGATGAGGATCGCCAGCCGCGCGAGCGCCGCCTCGCGATTGGTTCGCAGCTCGTCCTCGTCCTGGCGCCGCTGCAGGAGCGTCGCTTCGACGGCGGCGGCCTCGGCCGGCAGCGCCGTGCCCTGGGTCACGCGCGCGTTGACCTCGTCGAGGCGCGCCTGGAGATCGGCGACGGTGGCGGCCAGCGCCCCGGCCCTGGCCTGTAACGCGGCGGCAGAAAAAAACGCGTCGTTGACTTGCTGTCGCAGGCCGAAGAGCGCGGTGCGCACGCGCGCCTGCTGCTCGGCGAGCTGCGAGCGTTCGAGGGCGCTTTGCGCATCGAGGGTGGCATCGAACAACGATTGCTCGATGCGAATGCCGGCGTCGACGGTCGCCTTCGGCGGCGAGAAGAGCAACTGTCCGCCCGGCAGGGGAAACGCCGCGTGCACCACGTCGGATTGATACTGGGCCAGCCCCTCGACGCCGACAGCCGGCAGCCGGCCGACCGCGATGTTGCGCAGCCGCAACTCGGATTGCTCCATCAGCAGTCGCAGCTGCCGCATCCGTGGGTCCGACTCGATGGCGGCCCGTTGGAGCGCGGCGAGTTCGAACGTGCGCGGCGCCGTTGGCGCCGGTTGTGCTGCCATCGAGCCGGGAAGCAGGAACACGAACCCGAACACGACGATGACGGAACCGCGAACGGCGCGCGAAGCACTCATGGGCGTAAGGCTCTCAGAAAGAATGGGGCCAGCTCCCTGCGGCGTCGGTCGATGAACTGCTCGAATCCCTTGTCATCGATCCCGAACAGCGCCATGAACAACGGTCGCGCGGCGAACGGGAACACGCAAAGCGCGAGCAGGTTGACGGCGAACTGATCGGGCGAAATCGGGTGCATCGTCCGGTCGCGGACGCGGGCGTCGATCTGTGTCGCGAGCACACTCCGCAGGTGCGTGCCGAGCGCGACCGGGACTTCGCCGGTGACGGCGGCGATGAGCTGCGGCGCGCGGTCGGGGTGATGCGCAAGCTCGCTGAGGATGTACGCCGGCAGGTATGGAGCCTTGGAGAGGAACTGCAGCTCGACCTGCACGACCTGCTCGACCTTGTCCTCGAGCGTCGCGTCCGAGCCGAGGATGCGGACGACCGCCGGCAGCAGTTGTCCCGCTGCCCGCCTGAAAACCGCTTCGGCCAGACGCTCCTTGGTGCGGAAGTAGTAATGCAGGAGCGCCGGGTTCACGCCGGCTTCCTTCGCAATCTCGAGGGTCCGGGCGCCCGCCGTGCCGGCGCGGACGAACACCGCGTGAGCGGCGTCCAGAATCCGCCGTTCCGTCTCTTCGGTCGAACCGGTGCGCTTGACCCGCCGGCGGCGGGCTTTCTGCGGCGGTTGGTGTCGACCGGTCTTTCGTTGACTGAACGATTTAACCATTCACTTAACAACTACTGTAGATCAGGACGGCCGATTTGCAAACCAGGAATCGAGTGTGTCAGCGGCGGTGATTCACCGCGGCGTGCGGCGGAAGGCGATCGGGCTCATTCCGAACTCGGCACGGAACGCCCGATTGAAGTTGGAGACGTCGCCGAAGCCGGAGTCGAGCGCGAGGTCGAGCACGTTTCCCGGCTCGGCCACCAGGCGCATTCCCGCCGCGCGGAGGCGTGCGCGCCGCACATATTGATGCGGCGTGATACCGGTCACGCGTTCGAACGTTCGCAGGTAATGGAACGGGCTGAGACCGGCTTGCCGCGCCAGACCTCCCAGCGTGAGCGGCGCTGAAGGATCGCGATCGATCGCTCTCACCGCCCGCGCCACGCGGGCCTCGGCGTTCGGCGGGAAACTGTCATGATGCGACGAGATTCCTGCCGCGGCTTTCACCGTGCGCGCCGCCAGCGTCACCGCGAGCTCCTCCCACGGCACAACCGCTCCGATGGCGCCCGCGCCGGCGCGCGCAACCAGCGGCGACAACATCGGCAACGGCGGTAAACGGGGCACGCTGAAAGCGGCTGATCGGCTGCGCGCTCCGGCATCGGCCGCCAGCCGCTCGAAGTAATCGGCCGCGTACCAGAACGACAGGCACCGATCGCCCTCCCCGTGTTGATGCCCGCACACGAAACAATCGCCTTGGTTGCCGAGCATCAGCGAACCGGAGGTCATCAGTCCGCGACCGCGATCGGAACGGTATTGAAAACTGCCGGCCAGCACGATCGCAATCGTGTAGTGCGTGTGCCGCTCTTCGAAGGGGCGATCCTGCGGGCCCGATGTGCAGACGACGTCCGCTACGGTCCAGCCGTCGCCGCGGGCGATGATGCGCGGCGTGGTGCGGCCGGACGTTCCGGCTTCCTTCCGTCGTGCCAGGGCATCCTCTAACGCAAGCGCAATTTTTGCCAAGACCGATTCTTCCCCTGCGTCCTATAACAGTGTGACACGGAGGGCGCGATGAACACGAGTGCAGCGATCGGAATCGAATCACGGGTGCTGAACGAGGGCTATGGTGCAAGCGCCTGGCACGGCGCGGACCTGAAGGCGGCGATCGCCGATGTCACGCCGGCGCTCGCATTCTGGCGTCCAGCTGAGGGACGCCACAATATCGCCGAGGTCGCGCTGCATCACGCGTACTGTGTGCGAGCCGTGCGGGCACAAATCTCCGGGCGCCCAGCCGAGCCATTCATCCTGCGCGGTGAAGACTGGTTCGAGGCGGCCGACGAGACAGCAATCACATGGGAGAAGATTCAGGCGACCATGAACGCGGAGCAGGAACGTCTCGGCGCGCTCGTCGCGGAGATCGAGGCAGGTCAGACGACGTCGCCATTGACGGATGGCGGGCGTTTTGATTTGGTGCTGGGCATTACATGCCACGCGATCTATCACGCGGGCCAGATGCAGCTGATCAAGCGCCTTCGAGACGGCGCGGAGATTTCGGCTTGAACGTGACACCGGTTCGTTCGCGCGCCATCGCCGCAGTTCGACGCGCCTGCTCGTGCAGCGCCTCCTGTACGCGGAAGCGCGGTTCGTCCGCGTGCGCGGTGCGCCGGCAGTAGGTCCCGTCGGCCTGTAGCCATCGACTCTTTTCGGTGTCACGAAACATCGCCCGAAGCGCGTCGAGGACCTTGACCTTGTGTTCGGGCTGCTCGATCGGGAACATCAGCTCGGCCCGTTTGTCCAGATTGCGGGTCATCCAGTCGGCGCTGGCGAGGTAGACGTCCTCGTCGCCGCCGTTGAAGAAGTAATAGATGCGTGAATGTTCGAGAAAGCGATCGATGACCGAGACGACTTCGATGTGATCGCTGACGCCCGGCACACCGGGCCGGAGCGCGCAGATGCCGCGAACATTCAGGCGAATCCGCACACCGGCGCGCGAGGCCGCATACAACGCTTCGATGATCTCGTCGTCGATGAGCGAGTTCACCTTGGCGGTGATCTCCCCCTCCTGACCCGCCGCCGCCCGGCGGCGCTCGCGATCGATCAGCTTGAGCAACCGTTGCCGAAGGCCGGTGGGCGCCATCGTCAGTTTCTTGAACCGAGGCGGATCCGAGTACCCGGTCAGCGTGCTGAAGAAGGCGCTCGCGTCCTCGGCGATCGCCTGCGAGGTCGTGAGCAGCCCGAAGTCCGTGTATTGGCGAGCCGTCTTCTCGTTGTAGTTGCCGGTGCCGAGATGAACGTATCGCCGCAGACCCTGCGGGGTCCGTTTGACGATCAAGCACATCTTCGCGTGCACTTTGTAGCCGCGCACGCCGTAGATGACGTGCGCCCCCGCCTCCTCGAGGGCGCGGGCCCAGCGAATGTTGCGCTCTTCATCGAAGCGCGCGGTCAACTCCACGATCACGGTGACCTGTTTGTTTCGCTCGGCGGCGCGCTGCAGGCTGGCGATCAAGGCGGAGCCGCCGCTCGTGCGATACAGCGTCTGCTTGATCGCGAGCACATCGGGGTCGTCGGCGGCCTGCGCCAGCAGGGCCACGACCGGGTCGTAGCACTCATAGGGATGATGTAGCAGCAGATCCTGGTCGTCGAGAATCGCGAAGATATCCGTCTGCTCTCCGGTCAGCACGTCGACCGGCGGGAGCGGACTGTCACGCAGCTCCTGAAAACCCGGCAGCTCCACGAGGCCCATCAAGACCCGGAGATCGATGGGGCCCTGCACCGCGAAGGTATCCGCCGGTGTGACCGCGACCTGGTCGGCAATCAACTCGACCAGCTCCGGCGAAGACGACGCTTCCAGCTCGAGCCGGACGACATCGCTCCGGCGCCGCCGTTTCAGCTCGCGTTCGACCAGCTCCAGTTGTGTGCGTCCGCCTTCGTCGTCGAATTCCATTTCGGCGTCGCGCGCCAGGCGCATCATCGTCGACTGCAAAATCGTCTGGCCGGGGAACAATTGCGGGAGATGCGCGCGAATGATCTCCTCGAGCGGCACAAACGCCGCGCCGTCCGCGACGGCAATCCGCACCAGCCGGGCAAGACCGGCCGGCACCTGCACGATCGCCAGGCGACAGTCCGATTCGGCCGGCGCCGCGCCCAGCAGCACCGCCACGTTCAGGCTCAGTGACGACAGCAGCGGAAAAGGCCGCGAGACGTCAATCGCCAGCGGCGTCAACACCGGCAAGACCGCCTCGGCGAAGAAGGCGCCGAGCGCCTTCCGCTGCGAATCGTTCAAGTCGGAGTAGGCGAGCAGCCGGATCCCGTGTGAGGCGAGCGCCGGCAGGAGCTCCGCGGTGACGAGACGGTAGAGCGCCGCCACGAAGGCCTGCGACCGGACGCGAACCGCGTCGAGCTGTTGGGAAGGCGTCAGGCCGCTCAGATCGGGCGAGGTTTCGCCATCCTCGACCGCCTGCTGGAGCCCGGCAACCCGAACCATGAAGAATTCGTCGAGGTTCGACGCGGCGATCGCGGCGAACTTGACGCGTTCGAGCAGCGGGGTCTTCGAATCCACCGCCTCCTCGAGGACACGCTCGTTGAACGCCAGCCACGACAGCTCGCGATTGATGAACAGGCTGGTATCGTGCGGGTGTGCCGGCGTCACGGGATGCCCCCCGCCAGGCGGATCACCAACTGGCGGCCGAACACTTCGGTGAACAAGTCCGTCCGAGCCTTCGCCGCCATCTGTTCCATCGTGATGTCGCCAGCACTGTCCACCTCCAGCACCCACGACGCCTCGCCGCGCGCCAGCCTGAGGTCCCGCACTTTTTGAAGATGTTCGGCATCGAGCGCATTCGCCAGGCGAAGGATCGCGGCCAGCTTGGTCACCCGGATCCGGTCGCCGCGATCCAGGGCGACGTACGGCAGATGGCTCTGCTGGGGGCTCCGTCCGCGGTGATAGCGCGCGATATTGGACACCACCGCGGTTTCGTCGTCGGACAACCCGAAAATCTGCGAGGCGGCGAGGAGATATTGCGAATGCTTGTGATGCGCGCGCAAGCTGACGTAAATGCCGACGTCATGCAGGATGCTGGCGGTCTGCAACAGCAGCCGATCGCGTTTCGACAGGCCGTGTTCGTCGCGCAGGTCGTCGAAGAGCCGCGTCGCCAGCATCGCGACATGATGTCCGTGCGCCCGGTCGAATCGAAACCGATGGCCGACCGCTTCAGCACTCGCCAGCACTTGACCTTCGAAGTCGTCGGCGCCGAGGCGGCCACCGGGCTGAAGTAAATCCAGGAGCATCCCGGCCCGCAACGACGCATCCGACACCACGATCTGGCGCGCGGCCGTCTGGGCCAGCAGTGCCCGGTAGACGAGCAGCGCCGGCAGCAACGTCTCGGCATCAGCGACTGGCAGGCGAAAACGGTTCACCAGGCCGTCGTCGTCCAGCCGCTCGACTTCGTCGCAGAACGCCAGGAACTTCTCGCCGGGAATCTCGTGGACGCCATCGTCGTCCTCCTGTTCCAGAATCTGGGCGGCGGCCAGCCGCACGTCGCCACCAATCGCCACCACCTGCGTGACGCGTTCGAGCGGCATCGACACGGCAATCTCCTCGACGACATTCGCGATCGAGCGTTTGAGCAGCGCCACCTGCAGTTCGTGGGTGTGCCGACGGAGATCCAGAACCTGGCGCAGTCTGACGGCACCGAGCGCGTAGACACCGGACCGGTTGGGCCGGCCGCGCCGCAACAGCATCAGGCTCGTGCTGCCGCCGCCGACCTCGACCAGCAGTGTCCAGGCGCCCCTCAACGCGGCGTGGCCACGCAATGCATCACGCGCGGCCAGATAGACGAGCCGGCTTTCCTCCGCCTCGTTGATGATGTCAAACGCAAGGCCGGTCCGTCCGCGAACGCGATCGAGGAACAGCTCGCTGTTGCGCGCTTCGCGGACCGCGCTGGTCGCCACCGCGCAGATTCGCTGCACCTTGTAGGTGTCGATGATGTGGCGAAAACCTTCGAGGGCAGCAAACGTGGCGTCGGCGGTTTTCGGCCGGATCACGCCGCCTGAAAACGTGTCTCGACCCAATAACACGCCGCGCGAAGCTTCCTCCACGACTCGGATCGACCGCCCGGCCGCCACTTCGGCGATGACCAGTCGAACCGCGCTGGCCCCCATGTCAAGCACCGCGACGGCTTCAGGCGCGAGCGTGTCGGCGGTCATGGCTGGACAGGCGCATCGATGGTCTCACGATCAGGTCTTCCGTCATTTGACTGCAGGACCTCTATCAATTTCCACTGGCCTACGCTTCCTCCGGCCGAACGATGAAAGACAATTGGACGGTAGGGCCTCGTATAATCGCCGGGTCTTGATCAGCCAGAGTCCACGACATGCACGAGGAGGTGTCATGCCTACGCCACGAACGGTGATGTCCATATTCGGCGCCTGCGCGCTCTTTCTATTGACGGCGTACAGCAACCCCGGCTCACGGGTGACGTTGTCGGCGCAGTCTGCCGCGAAGGTGGCGAATCCGATCACCGGCGAGGGGCTGCCGAACCCGGCCCCGAAAGTCACGCGCAACTGGGGTGAGCTGCCTGCGGGGCGCAAGTGGGGCACGTCGGCCGGCCTCGAGATCGATCCGAAGGACGGCAACATCTGGGGATACGAACGCTGCGGCGCCGGCACGGCCGGCGGCGGCCCTGTCGATTGCGACAATACGCCGGTCGACCCGATTTTCAAGTTCGATCGCCACACCGGCAAGGTGCTCGCCAACTTCGGCAAGGGTGTGATGGTGACGCCGCACGGAATCTCCGTCGACAAGGACGGCAACGTGTGGATTGCCGACTTCGCCGCCAACAAGGAAGGCACCAAGGGACACCAGGTGCACAAGTTCAGCCCGAAAGGCGAGAAGCTCCTGAGTCTCGGCGTGGCTGGCAAGGCGGGCAATGCTGATGGCCAGTTCAACCAGCCCAACGACGTCGTCGTCGGGCCCGACGGCAGCATCTACGTCTCCGACGGCCACGACGCGCAGGGCATGACCACCGCGGCAGCGATCGCCGATGGGCTCAAGCGCGGCGCCACGTCGCGCATCAGCAAGTTCACGGCGGCCGGTAAGTTCATCAAGTCGTGGGGAACGATCGGCGTGCGCCACGGCGAGTTCCGCACGCCGCACGCGCTGATGTTCGACGCCAGGGGCCGTCTCTGGGTGGCCGATCGCGGCAACCACCGGCTCGAGATCTTCGATCAGGACGGCAAGTACCTGGAGTCGCGCTACATGTTCGGGCGCACCAGCGGGTTCTTCATCAGGGGCAACTTGCTTTACACCATCGACTCGGAGTCGGGCCCGCTGAACCACCCGAACTGGCGCGACGGCGTGCGCATCGGTCCGGTCGACGAAGATCGCATCACGGCGTTCATCCCGCCCTTCGAACGCGAGGATCGGGTGTACCAGGGGACCGCCGGCGAAGGCATCGCGGTCGATGCGGATGGCAACGTCTACGCGGCGGAAGGGCCGAATTCGCTCGTGCAGGCGGGAGGCGCGTTCACCAAGTACTCCGTGAAGTGAAGATCGCCGCAATCAGTGAAGCAGCGCGTCTGTGTGATTCTGGTCATCGGGCTGACGGCCGGCGCCTGCCGCCGCCCCGCCGCGGATCAAACCCCTCCGGCACCGCAGCAGGTCGTCGCCTGGCGCGCGGTGGGGTCGTGGTCGGGCCACGGCAGCAAGCAGACCGACTCGTTTACGAGTGAAAGCGGCGCGTTACGCGTGCGCTGGACGACCACCGCCGCGGCCCACTCGCCGGGCACGGCAGGGGCGTTCCGCGTCACCGCGCACAGCGCCATCAGCGGCCGGCTGCTGGAACAAGTGGTCGACCACGCGGGCGCCGGCAGCGGGCTCGGCTATGTCAACCAGAATCCCAATGTGTTCTACCTCACTGTCGAGTCGGACCAGTTGGATTGGACGCTCTCGGTCGAAGAAGCAATTGCGGGGACCATATCCGGCCGTTAGAA
>Ga0070667_100005316_pt1 | contig 10755 bp, 10 predicted proteins | sample KBSS33metaG_FD_64659 | JGI IMG/M metagenome (GOLD analysis project Ga0070667, IMG submission 64659) | Switchgrass rhizosphere microbial communities from Kellogg Biological Station, Michigan, USA - KBS S3-3 metaG | ecosystem: Host-associated > Plants > Roots > Rhizosphere > Soil ...
TTCCTGTTTTCCTGCTGCACAAAAATGCAGCAGGTTAGGGTGAATACCTGGCTCAGTTTTAGGTCGGCACAACCCTCAAACGTGGCTCAGTTTTCGGTCGGCGCCAACAGCGGAACCGACATTTGCGACGGTCGGCCACGTTCGGTGACCTTTCACGTGGTCGCCACCTCAGTTACGCGGAAGTGCGCGGCGCAACTGCCGCGAGGGCACATCAACATAGCCATGTCCGTTCGCATGCGGTGACACCGCCCCGCTGCGATGGTGACATCCTCTGCGGAGAAGGTAGCCAGGCGGGGTTGCCCCCTCTGGTCAATGTTCGAGCCGCGCCGACCGCGCGCGAGCTATACGACCGGATGCTGACTCCATCCCGATCACGCGAATCCCGGATCGCTGTGGAGTTCGACCCAGGCAGCGAAGAAGGGAGAGTGCTACGTGCTCACCACAAAGGAAAGTCTGAACAACGTGAAGCGCGATCGCGCCTTCAGAAGGATTCACCGTACGGACGCAAGTCCACCTCATGCGACCAAGCCGAACGGTGCTGCCGGTGGATCTCGTAGTAAGTCCGCGCGATCGCGTCGGTGTCAAGCAAGCCGTCCGGCCCTCGTTTGTCTACCAACTGTGGCAACCTGCTCAACAAGCGCTCGCCGTGTACACCGCCGTCGATCACCACATGCGCAACGTGTATGCCCAGCGGACCGAACTCTCGAGCCATGCTTTGCGCCACCATGCGAAGGCCCGACTTCGCGGCGGCGAAGTGGGCGTAGTTGGGTTTGCCGCGCAAACTGGCCGACGCCCCGGTGAAGATCACAGTGCCGCGCCCCAAAGGCGCAAGTCGTCGAGCCGCCTCTCGGCCAACCAGAAAGCCACTGAAGCAGGCAGCCCGCCAGAACTGCTCGAACTCCAACGCGGTGGTCTCGCGGAAGTCGATCGGCTTGTTGCCCCCTGCGTTGAACACCACGACATCGGTGGCAGAACGGGAAGTGGCTGACGGGAAGGTGCTGTCAAACAGCCGAAGAACATCCACTTCCTTCGTCGCGTCAGCCACGATGGCCTCGGCCTCTCCTCCATGCGCAGAGATCGTGGTGACCGCGGCGTGCACGCGCTCAGCCGTTCGACCCACGACGACGACGCGGTGCCCCTCCGCCGCGAAGCGCCGACACACGGCGGCACCAATGCCCTGTTCCGCGCCAACGCCAACGACTAAGGCTATCGGTTTATCCATTGCAGACTCCTGGTCATCGAGATTGCGGACTAAATCTTGTCCTCAATACGGCCGCGAGGGCGTGCCGAACGAGTGGCTTTTCGAGCGGGCTTGAAGCGGGCGTGCGCGCCCGCCGCCGGCTGCGCGGTTGTCCGCGCCAATGTGGTATCGGCCAATTCCAGAGGCAGACCGTCGGCCGATAACACCTGCATTCTTCGCACAGGGCGACCAGTGGCTCGCTCAACGAGTGCGAGGTCGGGGGAACCATGCGATTTTGAATGGGCCTCCCCCCATTGCCTGAGCGCAACGAGCACGGGGAACAGACTGCGGCCCTTCTCCGTCAGCAAGTAGGCCCTGGCCTGTCCGCCCTCGCCTTCCGCTTGGTGTTCGAGCACGCCCTGCTCCACCAAGGTACGCAGACGCGCCGCCAGGATGTTCTTGGCAATGCCCAAGCTCGCTTGGAATTCACCAAAGCGTGACATTCCCTGAGTGGCGTTGCGCACGATCAGCAGCGACCACCAATCGCCAATCTCATCCAGCGCGCGTGCCACGGGGCACGCGTCCCCTTGCAGACTGCTACGTCGCATCAATTCACTCCCAAAAAGCATCGAGTCGTACAAGTCAGGTTGCATTATGCAACCGCTTCGTCGATACTCCGTCGGTTTCATCATAAAACCTCTCTGCCCGAGCAGGAAGCGTTGGCTTGCTGCAGTACCGCCAGCGCTACTGCAGAACAGCATCACCCATCCGCTCGCGTCAAGAGCCCCAACCAACAGCACCAGGAAAAGCCAATGACCGTGCGTTTCGCATTCGACTACCGGAGCCCCTTTTCGTACTTGGCCAATTCGCAGCTGGCGGGCCTAGGTGCTTCCAGCATCGAATTCCAACCAGTGGATGTGTTGCGCCTCATGGAGAAGGTGAACAACCAGCCCTCGTCAAAATGCTCCAACAAGTTGAAGTACGCCTTTGCTGACGCCGCGCGCTGGGCTGCCATCTACGGCCTGCCTCTGCAGCCGAACAGGGCGTTCTTCGCTTCACCCGAAGCGCCCCAGGTAGCACGACTGTTGCTGCGAGGCGCCCTAGCCGCTGAAGCCCATGGCGTGTTCGGTCCCTACCACGCGGCAATCTTTGAAGCGATGTGGGGTACGCCTGCGGATCTGATCACGACGCAGGGGCGCCTGGCGGTGTTAGCGGCAAAAGTGCTGGATGCTCAAAAGCTATGGGACGCGGCCGCGGACCCAGTACTGAACGATCGGCTGGACTTGAACCATGAACACGCCGCGTCGGCAGGCGCGTTTGGAGTGCCAACCCTCTTTGTGGGTGGCGAGATCTTCTTTGGCAATGATCGTCTCGACATGGTGCGCACGCGGATCGCAGCGCTCAATAGTAGGGTCGATGCCGCAGCCGCCGTCGGGAGCGCGCCATGACCCGAAAGGTCGCACTCATTACCGGTGTGGGTCCAGGTACCGGTTCAGCCATCGTCAAGCGCCTTGTGGAAGGCGGATACGAAGTGGCCATGCTCGCTCGAACAGAATCGCGGCTGCGAGAGTTGGAGCAGGCACTGCCAGGAACCCGGGCCTTCGCGGTCGACGTCACCGACTCGTTGGCTCTCGATGCCACGGTCGACCGAGTGGTCGAGGACATGGGATCGCCGGAGTTGGTGATTCATAACGCAGTGGGAGGGGCGTTCGGCAGTTTCTTGGACATCGACCCACGGAAGCTCGAGCAAAACTTTCAGACCAACGTGATGGCCTTTCTGCATTTGGCCCGCAAGACCGCGCCGGCCATGGTCACGGCGGGTCGGGGTGTGATCATCGCCTCGGGCAACACCTCGGCGTTGCGTGGCAAGGCAAACTTTGCAGCTTTCGCGCCGACCAAGGCGGCACAACGCATCTTGGCCGAATCGATGGCCCGACACCTCGGACCGTTGGGTGTGCACGTAGCCTATGTGCTGATCGACGCGGTGATTGATCTGGAGTGGACCCGCAAGCTTCGGCCCGATACACCCGACGACTTCTTCATCTCCCCTTCCAACATCGCAGAAGAGATTTGGCATGTTGCGCATCAGCCGCGTGGCGCTTGGTCGTTCAACGTCGAGGTCCGCCCCTTCGGCGAGACTTGGTAGTCAAGTATCGGAACTGCTGCAAATATAAAATCGAATCGGCAAAGCCTGCAGATCCGTTCCTTGGTCAAAGGGATCGGCGAAGCTGAGCTGTCCTTGGCCCGCGTCGACATACCCGCTCCTTCGGCCCGCGAAGTGATCGTCACGGTCGAAGCGGCACCTATCAACCCCCCCAGAGCTTGGCGTCCTCTTTGCGTCCGCTGATACCAGCGCCGCAAGCCTGTCGGGAACGGCCGAACACCCAGTGCTCACGGCGCCAATATCCAAACGTGCGCTATCGATCTTGAGGCTGCGCGTTGCCAATAGATCCGTGCACAACGATTGAATCGTTTCGCTCGTGCATTTCGTGACGACTCGTCGCTGCCACCTTCACAAGTTGCTCGCGCGTAAGTTGCTGCCCCCGGGAAGAGCCAGCGAGAAACTGGAACAACGCGCGCATATCGCGCATCAATGCATCAATGCGCCCATGGAGAGGATCCTGCGCGCCCTTTGGGGCGCCATTGCAGCACCATGCACTCGAAAGTCCGCTGCTTGACGCTGGAACGGTGCCTGCAGCTTCCCGATGATGTCTCCGTTGCGAGAGGTTCTCCGAGTTTCGTCGGCCGCTGACTGCGCTTGCAATGGGCTAACTGCGCAACGAGATGGCCATTCCGCCATCATGAATACCTCTGGCGTGCAGTTTCCGTCGCGCTTGCCCTCCTTACGGCGCAATCTACGTCACTGCATTGCATACGCGCGCCCTGCAAGTCTCGGCGCACCAGCCTCGCGTCAATGAAACCGCTCGCTCGGAAGGTTGTACGCGGCGCACAGCGTCTCCAATATTCTGATGAGCAGGACGGTCGAGTCCACTGGCAGTTCATCCCGCGCACCGTTCACGACGGCGATCCAGTTGCACCCGCGACTGTCTGGATCACAAGCGTAGACGTTCACTAGCACGTCAGCCACGCCTTCGCTGGCAAGCGCGACAACGATCAGCCTGCGGATGGCGTCCTTGCTGGAAACCAGTCTTCCGGAGCGATCGGCACGCCTTGCTGCCTCCGTAAGATGCCTCGCGTCTGCACAAACGCGGCCGCGCGACAAGAGAGGGAATGGAATAGAGGGGTCCCACCGAGGGCCGTCGCTCCGCTAACTCAAGGCAGAGTTGACCTGGCATCCGGGCGGCCTCATTGGTTCACACTTGTCGGAGCCGGACCCAGAGGCGCGCCGCCGTACACGATCGTGCCATCCGCATTGATGTACGACTGCCATGCTTGCGTCGCTTGCTGCCCATTTCCCGCTTTGGTGTAGTCACATACGCCCGTCGGAAAGGCTGACTGCAACTGGGCCCACTGCGCATCGGAGAACGCCACCCCGTACGCGTTCCGATCAAGAGGAGCGAGTTGACACTCCAACACGTCATCGGAAAGCGGCGCACCGGCGGCCATCCGGGTGGATCCATCAGGCACTCCTGTGCACTGGACCATGCCAAGGTTGGTGCCGTCCGCGGTACCGCAGAGGTCAATCAGCGTCGAAGGGCGGTTGCCGACGATCTTAGCCGCCGTCGTTGCTGAGCTCTTGTCGTTGGCGACAGCTGCAAGCCAACCGTCCATTGCAGCAAGCGCTTGATCGGCGGACAGGCCCGCGTTGAACCACAGGACTTGGTTCTTGTGGTGCCCCTGCACATTGTCGAGACGCGCGCGCATCGCCCAGCTGCGATATTGATGGTGGATGCCCGCGGTGTCCGGTCCGCGCACGTCAAGCATCGCCACCTGATTCAGGTTGTTGGCCGAGTTGAGGTACCCGGATCGATAGGCCGAGGCCATGACACCTTCGTCAGCCGCAACGCGAAATGGTTGATAGGCGAAGTCGATGCTATGCGAACCCACCTTCGTGTTCAGATCAACAAACTGATCGACCGAGATCGTGCCCGCCTTCAGTGCACTCAACCCGTATTGCACACCGACGTTTGAATAGACCCTCTTTGCGAACATGTCGGTTGGTCTCTTGCCGACAATGCCGACCAGATAATCCTGCGCACTGCAACGCACGCCGGTGGGATTGAAGGTCGCTTGATAGACGTAGGCGGTCGCCAGGTCGCAACCCCCAAACGAAGTCGGCGAGATCGTCGGATAGGCGAACGTTCCCTGATGGCTTGGATCGAACATTTGCGTGAAGCCGAAGTCGACATTGGCTCCTAGGGCACGGATGCCGTGGGCCCAATCGTTGCAGACATCACCGACCTGCCCCTGTGCTGCCACCACCTGTGCGCTCGTCCAGCTGATGCCTGGCGACCACTGAGTGGCATCCGACAGGTAACGGTGCAGGAGTCCGCAGTCCTCGATCTCCGTCAAGGGACTCGCGCCGTCCGGAAAACTGGCATTCACAATGATCCCGTTATAGATGCCCGGATAGGCGTTAGCCACCCATTGCTGTGCGAGCGCGCCGCCGGATCCACCGACCCCAATGGAATAGCGCACTTCGCCGTAGGCCTCGATGAAGTGCTCCTTAAGCATCATCATGGACTCGCCTTGCACCGCGATATTGCTGTTGTGTCCCGTGTCATTCAACGCAGTGGTCATGACCGCGAAGCCGCGCGCGAGCGGAGTGACACTTTGAACACGCGGCGAAGTGATGTCAACGAACGGGGAGAATCCCATGCCGTACCCGGCACCGTGCATGAATACGACCTTGTGATTCCAACCCTTCTGCGGCGCCCACGGCTTCCAATCCTGGGAGCCGTCGAACAGCACCGCGATGCTGTAGTAGTCTCGATTGAGAATGCCGGTTTCGATCCGCACAATGAACGGGACACTCACGCCGTCGTCTGTCTGCGTATTGGCGACGTCACTTGCCGGATGAGCGGGGTCATAGGCCAGCAACGAGGTCTTTGTCACGTCGGTCGACTTGTAGAAGTACGTGAAAGTCGCCGGCCTGTTGCAAGAGGCGTCGACGGATCCGGCATCGCAGGTCCAAGGCGCGATTTGAGGACCGTACAGCACCGGGCTGCCGTTCGCATGATTCGTCAGTGTGATCGAGCTGCTCGCAGACCCGGCCGTCGCACTCACCTTGTTGCTGCCGCTCGTCAGGCCTGTGACCAGCCCGACGAATCGCCCGTCCGCGCGCGTGGCAAAGCTCTGGGTCACATCCGACCCGTTGAGAGCAACTTGCACGTCCTTGACATTGATGCCCGACGCCGGAACAAACTCCATCAACGCGTCGCCTCCGCTGACCAGGTCAGCCCGGTTCGAAAGAACCTTCAGCGTGCCGGCGTCCTGGGTTGGAGCTGAAGTGGAAGGAGACGAGGAGTCGCTCCCTCCACAGCCGATCAAGAGCGACGACACAATCGTCGCCGCGATCGCCAATCTGTACCATGCCATGCCCATCTCCTTTGTGGTCTCGTACGATGGCAAAGAGTAGTTTGGAGAGCTGAGTTTCCGTGTCTCCTCCGGGGACTTCACATGCAAGCATTGTTTGGGAGTTTCCCAGGCGGGATCTTCCCGGCATCCATGACGCCATGCGATGTCGCCAAAGCATCGAGAGCGAGGACGGTGATCCCATGTCGGCCCACCTTGATGTGTCCAAGCGCTGCCAGTTCTCCAAGCGCTTCGTTCACACGCTGGCGTGACATGCCTACAAGCATTCCCAGCTCGGACTGGGCTATGCGTATGCACGGTTCTCGCTCGGTACAAGACTTTTCATACACAAGCCGGCGGAGAACACGTGCCACCCTGTCAGCGCGTGATGCGCTTCTCGACGCGACCATCAGTTCGGTAAAGGCCGCCAGGCGCTCATTGAGAGCTGATTGGAGGAAGTGATTGAAAGCGACACTGGTGTCGCGAAGCCAGTGAAAGACCGTCGCCGGCAGGAGCACTGCTTGTGTCGTCCGGATTGCGACGGCGTCATACCGCCAGGACTCGCGATTGATCAGTGTGCCCTCTCCAAACCAAGCGCCATCGCTGACCGCGGACAGGAACAGTTCGTTGCCTTCCGGTGCACTGACGGACTGGACAACCAGACCTTCGACGATGCCGATCCAGATGTCGGCGCGGAAGCCAACCTTCACAACGGCCTCGCCGCTGCGGTACGACGCGCCTCGGGCGGATGCGAGAACCTTGCCCCGCTCCTCTTTTGTCAAAGCCCGGCCCCAGGGCGATCGGTCGATGTGCGACATGACCGCATCGTTGTACTGCGACGCCGATACGCTCACGCGACCTACTCTTTGTCCTGCAAACTCAATTCGCACCTTCTCGGTCCCCAGGTCAGACACTTCGAGCTACGATTGGGCTCTACGCGGCCCGGTTTTGTCTTTCAGGATCGAGCGATTTGCAGATTCTTGCCAGACGCGCTGGCGCTCCTCGTGAGTGCAAACCCCGCGCTTGTCTTGGAGTGGGTCATGGAGAGTTTTGCCGATCGCCTCGATGTCTCGAGTAGAACCCGAACGAAGTTTGAGCCAGACCGCATCGTCCTGCAGGACAAGGCCCACTGGTTCGGGACGCGGTTGGAGGTCTGGGAGACGTTCGGGGACCACGAACTGCCGGAAACGGTGCTGTTCCAGCACGGCATCGTGATCAACGAGAACATCTTCCCGTCCGAGGTCCGTTTCGCGGGTCAGCGCCCGACCCTCGGACGAAGTGCCGCGGGACCGGTGGCCATCCTTCCTGCCGGGCTTCCCTACAGCGCCGACGGATGGGGGTCGACTCGCAACGTTGTCGTCGGAATGGCGCCGGAGGTCCTGAAGGCCGCTGTGACGACCCGCAGTGTGAGGTTGGTGGAACTGAAGCCCTCTTACGGCGATCCCGATCCGTTCATCCAGGCGGCGTGTTCGGCGCTGACTGCTGACGTCCGAGAAGGATGTCCTCGCGGCGGCCTGTATGGTGATGCCGTCATCGCCGCGCTGGCTGCGCATCTGGTTCGATTCCACTCAGCGGACCCGAGGATCGCCATCTCCGCCCTAGGTCGAGGCACTGCCGAGCGGGAAAGAGTGAGGACGTTCATACTCGATCGTCTCGGCGAATCATTGACGTTGCAAGAGCTCGCCGGCGCCTTCGAGCTCGACATTTACTCGTTCTCGCGCTGGTTCAAGGCCACATTCGGGATCCCACCGCACAAGTTCATTCTGGCCGCTCGCATCGAGTTGGCCAAGCAGAAGCTGCTGGCCCCCAACCTCAGCATCGCACGTGTGGCCCAAGAAGCCGGATTCAGCAGTCAATCTCACCTCGCAACGGCGTTTCGCAGGGGCGTCGGAGTCTCACCGATGGAGTTCCGCCTCCTGCGTAGGCACTCGTTGCCGTCCAATTCGTGAGTCGACGACTGCGTCATTGGAGCATCGATCACTGAGCGCGCGAAGGGATCTCGCGCCAACCGTAGTTTCGACGGTCGAGATGTATGCAGTGAATCGCTGAGCGACTGTTGCTCGCCGCGCTAGGGTGCAACGAGTCTGACCTCGACCATCTCGCAACCCAATCTCACCGGCATCGCCAGTGCAGGCGATCGCTCAACCCGCAACCAACCTCTGGCGTCGTGGTTCGCTCACCCGCGGAGCGGGCCTGAGATCTTCTCTCAGTCGCTCAACCTCCTGTCCACCGCTCGTCATCGCCGCCGCGATCGGTACGAAAAGGGCCGCGTGCCATTGTCAATCCGGTTCGTACTGCTGCAAGAACTGTGTCGGCGACCCGTCGCTGCCGTCGCCCGCGCCAAAGTGAGCGCTCGGCCAGCGCCACGGGCCCGCCCACGAATTGGTGCAACGGTCAGTGCAGGACCTCGGCTCAGTCATCACGAGTCGCGCTCAATCCGAAGTTTGGTTGTGTGACCTGTCGCCGACTTACAGTCTCCGGCCGACGTTGACTAGGTGACGCGTTCGTCCTGGCCGATCGCCAGGCTTGGCGAGATTGCTGGCCAGGACGGCCCACCCACTACGGCATTCAGTCGGTACGTCGGTCAGCCGCCGGGGAGTCTACGCGCGCAGCCACTGGTGTCGCCTGCCTTATCAGGCTCGAGCGTGCGGTCTGGTCAGCCAAGTCCGTCGCGCTCATCAACCCACGCAGCCGCTCGGCGCCTCACATGGCTCCGAGTCGGTCGAGCGTGTACGCCGCACCGTATGCGGCAGGCGCCCGAACTCACGCTTGAACGCTCGACTGAAATGCGACATGTCGGTGAAGCCAGAACTGACTGCGGCATCGGTGACGTTATCGACCCGCCCCTCCGAAAGCGTCTTGTAGCTCGCGGCGAGACGCTGCTGCCAAAGCCAGCGAACGGGTGTCGTTCCTTCCGCGGCGAAGATGCGACTCAGCGTTCGTGGCGCCATGTTTTGAGCTCGAGCAATCGACTCCAAGTCGAGACCGTCTTCATGAAGATGGGCGAGGATGTAGTTCTGCACTTTCGGCAGCAGGCGATGACGCTCCTTCTGAAGCTCCTCATCGCCTGCAAGCTCCGATTCGAGGGCTGTGGCGACGATATCCACCGCCGAAGTCGCGAGGCGATCAGCGACATTGCTTCGAGTGACTTCATCAAAGGCACTTATTTGCCGCACCAGCGAGCCGACCAGTGCGCCCATCTTGGAGGCGCCCGGTATGCGGCGAGCGGTCAGGCGACGCACGCAGGGAATGCGAGACACAAGAAGCGCCCGCGGCACGTTCACCAAGATGGCGTGCGGTTGATGAAAATCCAAGCTGAAAGGCACTGTCTGGTCGTAGAGGAATAGGTCCCCTGGCGATGCACTGGTCTGACGATCTTCTTGCGAGACGTCGATTCGTCCTTGCATCACGAGGTACAGCATGAAGTGATCACGCTGATCCTTGCGGATCTCAGTCGGCCCCCGAGTCATGCGGACGCGCTCCGTCTGGAATGCGTCACTCAGGGTGCGTGGCTGCACACGGCCTGTCGCGGTCGAACCCCGCGTTGCGACGTCAGGTCGCGGCCTCTGACATGGCTATCGTTGCCGCAGCCAGCAGTTCTATCCGAGTTCGACCGCGACCACTGGTTGTCCTCCCGCATCATCGTGCACGACTCTGCGGCCCAAATCCCCATAGCGACTTAGCGCCCACCGGAGCCGCTGCGGACCCTGTCGCGGCTTCCTCCCTTGGGGCTTATCCAACATCCGCCCTCAGGCCGTGGCACCTCGCTGCCATGGAGCAGTGCACGGGTGGATATCGGATAATCCTAAACAAACGCAGCAAGACGGGAGCGTCTGCTCTCGTGAGCGATCGTGTTCGAGAGGCTGCGCGCTATGACGCCTTCGAAACCTGTCATTGGCTCAGCGATCGCCGACTCGATCGTATGACTGCAATTGGCCGCCGTAACTGCCATTTCGCCGTCAGGCCGGACAGCAGTCCTTCGGCACGGTCGCCAGTTTGCGCATCGGTAGCTCGCGCATGACTCAGGGGGCCTGGAAACCCGCAGGCTTGTGGCTGCCATCGCAATAGGGCTTGTTCTTCGACTGCCCGCAGCGGCACAG
>Ga0070667_100005323_pt1 | contig 10749 bp, 7 predicted proteins | sample KBSS33metaG_FD_64659 | JGI IMG/M metagenome (GOLD analysis project Ga0070667, IMG submission 64659) | Switchgrass rhizosphere microbial communities from Kellogg Biological Station, Michigan, USA - KBS S3-3 metaG | ecosystem: Host-associated > Plants > Roots > Rhizosphere > Soil ...
GCGCTGGGAGTGTTCGAAGAGATCGAGACCGGCCAATTGATCTCCCGCGCCCGAGCCATCGGTCAGGAGATGACGCAGCAGCTGCGCACAATCGCGGCGACAACCGACATCGTCGGCGAGATCCGGGGCCGCGGCGCGATGATCGCAGTCGAGTTGGTGCAGCCCGGCACCCGGGAGCCCCACCGCGACGCAGTTGCCGCACTCGCACGGCACTGCCACAACAACGGCGTATTGACCTTGACGGCAGGGACTTTCGGCAACGTCCTGCGCTTCCTGCCCCCGCTGACCATCTCCGACGAGCTGCTCGCCGAGGCCTTCGAGGTCCTGCGCGACGGCTTCGCCAAACTCTGAAACAACGAAGGAGCCAGACTATGACCATGACTGCTGCACCCACCGCAAAGAAATCCACGTACGCGCCGCTGGAACTGTTCGACACCGACCGGTTGCTCGATGCCGACGAGCGCGACATCGCCGCCACGGTACGCAAATTCGTCGACACCCGGCTGAAGCCCAATGTCGAAGAATGGTTCGAATCGGCAACGCTGCCAAGGGAGCTGGCCAAGGAGTTCGGCGCGCTCGGCGTGCTGGGCATGCATCTGGACGGCTACGGCTGTGCCGGCACCAACGCCGTCAGCTACGGCCTGGCCTGTATGGAGCTCGAAGCCGGCGACAGCGGTTTCCGCAGCTTTGTGTCGGTGCAGGGCTCGCTGTCGATGTTCTCGATTCACCGCTTCGGGTCCGAGGAGCAGAAGAGCGAGTGGCTGCCGCGACTGGCAACCGGTGACGCCATCGGCTGCTTCGGCCTGACCGAGCCCGACTTCGGTTCCAACCCCGCCGGGATGCGTACCCGGGCACGCCGCGACGGCAGCGACTGGGTCCTCAACGGCACCAAGATGTGGATCACCAACGGCAACCTCGCCGACGTCGCGACCGTCTGGGCGCAGACCGACGACGGCATCCGCGGATTCCTGGTGCCCACTGACACACCGGGTTTCACGGCCAACGAGATCCACCGCAAGCTGTCCCTGCGGGCCTCGGTCACCTCCGAGCTGGTGCTCGACAATGTGCGACTGCCCGCATCTGCGCAGCTGCCGCATGCCGTCGGGCTTTCCGCGCCGCTGTCGTGCCTCAACGAGGCCCGGTTCGGCATCGTGTTCGGCGCACTGGGGGCGGGCAGGGACAGCCTGGAGACCACGATCGCCTACGCGCAGTCGCGCGAGGTCTTCGACAAGCCGCTGAGCGGATTCCAGCTCACGCAGGAAAAGTTGGCCAACATGACCGTCGAGCTGGGCAAGGGCATGCTGCTTGCAGTGCACCTCGGGCGGATCAAGGACGCCGAAGGTGTACGGCCCGAGCAGGTCAGCCTGGGCAAGCTCAACAACGTCCGCGAGGCCCTGGCGATCGCCCGCGAGTGCCGGACACTGTTGGGCGGCAGCGGAATCACCCTTGAGTACTCACCGCTGCGCCATGCGAATAACCTGGAATCCGTGTTGACCTACGAGGGCACCTCCGAGATGCACCTGCTGTCCATCGGTAAGGCACTCACCGGCCAGGCGGCGTTCCGCTGATGACTGCGAGCATTCAGCATCTGATTGCCGGCCAGTGGTTCTCCGGCAGCGGGGACGCTGTACGCAGCCTCAATCCGGCCCGGCCGAGCGAAGTGGTCGCCGAAGGCGGCACCGTGGGCACCGCAGATGTCGACGCGGGCGTCGCGGCCGCCGCCGACGCCGCGGCGTCGTGGGCCGCCACACCGATTCACCAGCGCGGTGCGGTGCTACTCGCCGCGGCAGATGTGGTGGACCGCAATGCCGATGCATGGGGGCTGGAGCTGGCCACCGAGGAAGGCAAGACCAAGGCCGAAGGGATCGGCGAGGTGCGTCGCGCCGCGCAGATCCTGCGCTATTACGGCAACGAGGGCGACCGACAGGCCGGTGAGATCTTCGCTTCGCCAAGGGCGGGTGAGCAGATCCTGGTGACCCGCAAGCCGGTCGGCGTCGTCGGCGTCATCACGCCGTTCAACTTTCCCATCGCGATCCCGGCGTGGAAGCTCGCGCCCGCGCTGGTGTACGGCAACACCGTCGTGTGGAAGCCCGCCAGCACCGTTCCGCTGCTGGCGATTCGGCTCGCCCAGGCGCTATCGGACGCCGGGCTGCCCGCCGGTGTGCTCAACCTGCTCATCGGCGGCTCGGACATCGGCGATGCGATTGTGGGACACCGCGACATCGACGCCATCACCTTCACCGGCTCCACCGGAATCGGGCGCCGGATCGCGGCGACCGCGGCCGCGCGTGGCGTACCGGCGCAGGCCGAGATGGGCGGCAAGAACGCCGCCGTCGTCCTCGATGACGCCGATTTGGACCTTGCGCTCGACCAGGTGATGCTCGGCGCGTTCCGGTCCACCGGCCAGAAGTGCACCGCCACTTCACGATTGATCATCACCGACGGAATCGCCGACCGATTCCTTGGTGCGCTCACCGATCGTGCGCGGGCGCTCGTCGTTGGCGATCCGACCGACGACACGACGCAGATGGGTCCGGTCGTGAACGAATCGGCGGTCAAGTCGATCTCGGCGGGCATCGACACTGCTGCCGCGCAGGGGGCAACGGTGCTGGCGGGCGGCAAGCCGTACACCGACGGGCCGCTTGCGGCGGGCTACTTCGTCGCACCGACCGTCGTCGAACTGTCCGAACGGACCGCCGACATCTGGACCGACGAATTGTTCGGCCCTGTCCTCGCGGTCAAACGGGCCGCCGACGCCGACGAGGCGTTCGCTCTGGCCAACGACAGCGAGTTCGGCCTGTCGGCGGCGGTGTTCACCCAGGACCTCACCCGCGCGCTGCAGGCCGTCGAGTACATCGATGTCGGTGTGCTGCACGTAAATTCGGAGTCGGCAGGCGCCGATCCGCACGTTCCGTTCGGGGGCGCCAAGAAGAGCGGACTCGGCCCCAAGGAGCAGGGCGGCGCAGCGCGGGAGTTCTTCACCCACACCACCACGGTGTATCTGCGTGGCGGAAGGCCTGGCGCATGACCACCGGCGCCCTGGAAGGCATTGTCGTCGTCGATTTCAGCCGGGTGCTCGCCGGGCCGTACGCGACGATGATGTTGGGCGACTTCGGCGCCGATGTGATCAAGGTGGAAAGGCCCGAAGTGGGTGACGACACCCGCCACTGGGGTCCACCGTTCGACTCCGAAGGCGTGGCGACCTACTTCAACTCCGTCAACCGCAACAAACGGTCTGTGGTCCTGAATCTGGCCGACCCGGGCGACGTGCAGCGGGCCCGCGATCTGGTGGCCGGAGCCGATATCGTCGTGGAGAACTTCCGGCCGGGAACCATGGAGCGGCTCGGGCTGGGATATGACGACCTTCGCGCGATCCGCCCCGACGTTATCTACTGCGCCATCACGGGATTCGGCAGCGGCGGCGGCGCGGCGCTGCCCGGCTACGATCTGTTGGTGCAGGCGGTCGGCGGCCTGATGAGCGTCACCGGAACCGAACCGGGTGATCCCACCAAAGCCGGTGTAGCGGTTGTCGATGTGCTCGCCGGGCTGCACGCTTTAAGCGGCATCCTGGCTGCGCTTGCCCACCGGGACCGCACCGGAGAAGGCCAGCGGGTGGACACCAACCTTTTGTCCGTACTGCTGTCTTCCTTGGTCAACCAGTCCTCCGGCTACGTGGGGGCAGGCGTCGTCCCGGGCATCATGGGCAACCGGCATCCGAGCATCACGCCTTATGAGACGTTCGAGACCGCCGATCGGCCTATCGCGGTGGCTGTCGGCAACGACAAGCAGTTCAGGGCGTTCAGCGCCGCGATCGGCAGCCCCGAACTCGCCGAGGACTACAGGTTCACCACCAATCCGCTACGGGTGGCCAATCGGGATGCGTTGTGCGCCTTGCTGGAAACCGAGTTCAAAGCCCACGGCGCCGACCACTGGTATGCGGCACTGACTGCTGCGGGCGTACCGGCCGGACCCATCAACGATCTGTCGGAGGCGTTCGCGTTCGCCGGCCGGCTCGGCATCGAGGCGACGGTATCGGTGCCCGACAGTCCCACGCCGCAGGTCGCCAACCCTGTCACGTTGTCGGCGACGCCGGTCACCTATCGCAGCGGTCCGCCCCGGCTCGGCGCCTGATCGCCAGCAGTTCCCTGGCCCTGATTGCCAGCCACAGTTGTGTCCGCGTGTCGGCGGACTGCACGTCGTCGGCCAACAGTTCACTGATGCGCTGCATCCGGTTGCGCATGGTGTGGCGGTGGATGCCCAGACCTGTTGCGGCAGCCTCCATCTGTCCGTTGTGAGTCAGGAAGGCCGCAAGGGTACCGAGCAGTTCGTCGCCCTGCTCAGCCAGCGGATCCAAAGGTCCTGCGAGCACGCGGAGTTCGGCGTCCCCGCGACCGCCGAGCAGCACCCCGTAGACATCGAGTTGACCGAACTCGGTGAACTGGCTGCCCTTCTCGGCGAGCGCCGCGATGCGCGCCTGCTCCACGCCCTTGTCGATCTCGGCAATGCGGATTGGCTCGCTGGCGCCGCCGTGCAGCGCTTCGCCCGATTCCTTGGCGAGTCCTGCCAGCACCTCGGGGATGCGCCGCCGGCCCGCGGCGGGGATCACGATCACCATCTCGTCGCCGACCGGAGTCATCAGGTAGGGGCCGGCGGTTGCCAGTAAACGGTCGAGGACCTGTTCAGCGGCCAGTGTGGGGCCCGCACCGGTCAACACGACCACGACCACCTCACCCTGGGGGTCGAAGTCGAAGTAGCGCAACATACCGCTGTCGACAGTGCCGGTGCCGCATACCATCTCGTGGGTCACCGCCCGCCGCAGCCGTTGCTCGGCGTCGACGACCTGGGCGGGCTTTTCCAGTGCGATCGAGATCAGTGACACCGCGTGCGCGACGAGCAGGCGATCGGCGTTGGACATGGGGTGGATGGTCCGCACGGCGAGGTGGCCGCGAACCGGTTGGGCCGCGCGGAGTTTCTGGACGGTGACAAAGGCGTCACCGTCGGTGGTGACGTAGCCGGCCTGCCGGTTCGACGTCGCGGTGCGGACCGCCTCAGCCAACACGGCGGTCAGCCGTTCCTGCCCGCCACCGCCTGCGGCCAATATCGTGCCGTCGGTGTCGGCGACGATGACCGCGGCGGACAGGCAGTCAGCGAGCGCGCTCACCACACCGGGAATGCCGCCCTTCAGCGTTGCCCTTGCGAGCACCACTTGTTCATCGACCACGCGTTGCACCGATCGCAGTTCGTCGGCTTTGAGTGCATCGACGACCACCCGGGCTATCGCGATGAACGGTGTGGACGGCGGCACCTCGAGCACCGGCAGACCCAAGGCATTGCCCGCCGCGAGCACACCGGCGGGCACTTCGGTGAACGTAGTCCCGGTGTCGACGGCAATCGCCGCGGCATCAGCCGACACCAGCCGCGCAACATAGTCCAGCTGTGCCGCGTCGTCTGTTCCGATGTTGATGCCGGTGGTCATCACCAGCTCACCCCCGGCCAGATACGGCGTGGGGTCGGCGAGCTCGATCGCGTGCGCCCAGGCGATCTCACGATCCGCGGCGCCCGCCCCGGCGACCAAGGACAAGCCAAGGCTCTTGACTTTGGCCAGGCTCCGCGCAGTGATCGCCATGGCGCTATGTTGCCAGCTGCGCGACGCTCCCCCGGCGGGATTCTTCGGCGGCGGCGACGAATGCACGGAACAGGCGCAGCCGATCGGCCTCGGAGCCGTCGTCGTCCTCGGGATGCCACTGGACGCCGAGATACCAGCGGTCGGGACCCGATATCCCGTTCGGCGCAATCAAACGCTCCGGCTTCGGGCGTGAACTGGGCGCGCTGGGGATCGACGAGTTCGTCAGCAAGCAAATCTATGTCGTCGTCGAAAGCTGATCCGCCATCTCTAGCGAATCCCGTTGCTTGTCAAACACGTTCAGGATCCAGCGGAGATTCCAGTGCGGACAGCGCGCTCGCGCGAACTCGGCTGCAAAGAGAACGATTGCGGCATCGTCGGTGTACAGGTCATCAGTAGGACGAGTCGGACAGCCCGACTACGTCTCTGAAGCGGAAACGCAGCGTTGCAGTGTCGCCGTTACCGCCCCGTAGGCGAGGTCGGCCGCGGTCGACCAGGTTTGGCCCGCATCGATCGTGAGCGCCGCGGTGAAGTGTGGGCTCAGATGCGCACACACGTTCGCATGCAGTAGTTGCGGCGGCCGGTCGTCGCGCCCGGTAGCTCGCCACAGGGTTTGTGAGATGTCGGTCATCGCAGCGCGAAATTCTCGCAGGCGTTTGGCTGCCACCGTCGCCAGATCAGGTGAGAGATCTCGGCGGGAGGCGAGTTCGAAGAATCCGGGACCGATGGTGGCGTTCATGCGATGAGCGGTGTCGCACGTTGCACGGAGCCAGGAATCCCGATCGCCGTCGTAAGCGGGTAGTTGCTGGCGGTAGTCGACGATGCCGGCTTCAAAGGCCGCCGCCAGTAGTTTGTCGCGGGTCGTGAAGTGGCGGAAGAGCGTGCGTCGACTGGCTCCGCTGCACTCCGCCAACTCATCCATGGTCACGTCGAGACCCTTGGTCAGCACCAGACTCCGAACCGCGGCCAGCACATGGTCAATCGCGGCTTGCCGCTTGACCTCAGCAAACGAGCCAGGCTGAAGTGCGGACACCCTTAGACGATACCGGACAGTGCACTCTTGACACTTAAAAATGCTATATAGACACTGATGAATGTCACCTGCTTGCCGGCAGACCCTCAGCTGACGTCGTCAATGCGGTTCAAGGAAGTGGATTCATCAGGCACGCTCCGCATTTGGTCACAGCAGTGATCACCGATGACGACGCAGCTATCGCGGAGGCGCTCGCCGACGCACCTGTGCCTGCGCTGACGGCCGCCGCTCAGGAACCGATCCTGTAAAAGCGCTGCCGGTTCGCCCAGAGAGCAGTAAAGTTCCAGGAACGAACGACGTCAAGCGCACAGCAAACAGCGACTGCACTCGCGTCGTGTGACCTACAACACGCGTGTGGGTGCATGCAATAACAGGATCGCACGGCTCGAGAGCAAGGGGACACCGAAAAACTCATGATGCTTCCAACGCTTTACCTCTCCCGGCCCGCGACCCTCATTCCAGATACGGCGGTCGATAACGAAGCGGTGCTGTCACGCGTCCGCGAATCGTTCCGCGGCGCGGCGTCCGAATGGTTCGCGATGGAGCTAGCCATCCGCTATGTCTTCGACCGATGTAACACCAAGATGCGCTACCTCGACCAGTTCCAGAAGCTGAGGCCCGGCGAGTTCGCGTCGCGCGCGGCGGCCGCCTGCCTTCAGGAGAACGGCGTGGCGGCGACCGATATCGACCTCCTCATCTACGGCGGGATCGCCCGCGACGCGTTCGAGCCGGCGACCGCGGCGGAGGTCGCAGGGCGCCTCGGCGCGAAACCGCTCCACGCCATGGACGTGACCTGCGCCTGTGCCGGACTCATCGAGGCGCTGCACGTCGTCGCAGGCTACTTCGCCCTCCACGACGAACTCCAGACGGCGCTCATCTGCGCCGGTGAGCTGACGGGCGACCGGATCAACTACGACATGCAGTCGATCGAGGACGTGGCGCTCGGCGCCGCTGGCTTGACGCTGGGGCACGCCGCCGCCGCGTTTCTGGTCACCCGAGAGCCGCTGCCGCAGGGTGGCGCGCGGGTGGTGGGGCTGAGGCACAAGACGCTCAGCGAGCACTACGCCCTCTGCAGGGCGCCCGTCGACGGGAAATTCATGTCACGGTCGACAGAGCTGTTCGCGCTCTCGATCCACGCGGCACCCGAGACCCGCCGCCTCCTCACGGATGTCGGATGGTCGCCGGAGGACGTCGACCATTACGCCTTCCACCAGCCGAGCGAGGCGCTTGTGGAGCAAGTCTTGGCCGAGCTCGGTGCGCGGCCCCAGGCGTGCGTGCACACCCACTCGCTGTACGGGAACACGGCGAGCACCTCGTGGGCCCTCGCGCTCGACTACCGCCTGAGGCACGGCACCGTGCAGGCCGGCGACAAGATCGTGGTCGCGAGCGCCGCAGCCGGCTTCACAATGGTGTGTGCCGCCGCGGTGTGGGAGTGATGGATGGGCCACTACCTGCGGCTCTACCGGACGATCAACAAGACCTTCGGGTTCTGGCTGCGACCGCTCGGCGCGTTTCTGATCCTCCAAGTGCGGCAAGCGATCTCGGCGACGACACTGGGCCTCGACCACCTCGTCTATCCCCGCTACCGCAAGCAGGCGATCGACCGGCCGATCTTCATCATCGGGAACCCGCGGAGCGGCACCACGTTCCTGCACCGGCTGCTGCTGGGGGCCGGCGACATGGCCGCCTTCGAGCTGTGGGAGATGCTCTTCCCAGCCATCACGGCGCGCAAGCTGCTCGGCGGCGTCGTCCCGCGCCTCGACCGGCTCTCGCCCGCGCGTTACCACCCTTCAGACGTGCACGACACCAGCCTGCGCGGCATCGAGACCGACGACGTGATGTGGTTCTTCCGTACGCTCGACGGTCCGTTCGCCTGGGCGTACTTCCTTGCCTGGCAGGACGTCTGGGGAAGCGAGTTGTCCCGGCGCGAGTTGGGGATCGAGGGCGTGACGGCACGCGACGAAGAGCGCTTCTTTCGCTACCACGAGGCGTGCTGGCGACGGAACCTGACATACAAGCGCTGCAACCGCATCCTGGCCAAGACGAGCATGCTCACTCTTCGCCTGGATGCGGTGCTGAAGCGCTACCCCGACTGCAAGCTCGTGTACGTCGTTCGTGATCCGGTCGAGGTCATCCCGTCCGGTATGTCGCTCGTGGCAGGCGTGCTCGAGAACGGTTACGACGTCTGGAACCGCACGCGCGAGGAGGACCAGCGCCGCTGGATCGAGAACCTCTACCAGGCCTCGTGCGAGATGTTCCGCTCCTTTTACGAAGCGCATACTGCGGGGCTCATCCCGGAACGGAACCTCTGCATAGTCCGATACTCGGACCTCCTCCAGAATCTCGAGCCGACCATGAAACGGATCCTCGACTTCATCGAAATCGAGCCCAGCCCGGCCTTCGTGGAGGAGGTGCGGGCGCAGGCGGAGCGGCAGCGCGCATACAAGAGCCGCCACCAGCATTCACCCGAAAAATTCGATCTCGACCCCGAGCGCATCCGCCGGGACCTCGGATTCGTGTACGACGCGTTACAGGCCTCGGATCAGGCCGGCTGACGGGCCCGACTGTGATGCAGCAGAACAACTTCCGCAACAACGACATTCAAGCGCCGAATCGGGAGAATCGATGAATGCTGCATGGTATATCGGACGTATCGGGGGGCTGGCGGTTGCGCTGGGGGTGGGCGCGGCGCTGTTCACGGGTAACGGAATCGCCTGGGCCGGGCCCGATTCTGACGACTCATCTGTTTCGTCCGAGAGCGGTTCTCAGGACGACAGCGACGCGTCGGACTCGAAACCGGTGAAGAAGACCCCAGCGGGTCCTTTTGGCCGCATCAAGACCTCGACACGGTCCGGATCGACCGCCGCCTCAACATCACAAGGCGACGAGGGCAGCTCACGGACCGGCCGGAAGACATTGGCGGACATACTCGGCGCCCACCGGTCCGCCACCACCCCGGCGCCGCAATCAGCATCGGGCACGAGCGGGTCGACATCGACGACACCGCAGCCCAAGAGGAACCGGTTGCGGTCGAGCTTGACCGACCTAGACCCATCGGCCTCGATTTCGGCGAGGACAACCAGCGGCAAAGACGCGATCAACGACGTCGTGGTGAAGGCGCAGTCGACCGTGACTTCATTGCTGAAGCCGAGCGTCGCGGTGCCACAAATCGCGAGTACACCTTCGACGCTGCCGCTGGTGTCCATCGTGAAGAATTTTCCGGTAACGCGCAGTGCGATCGTCACGCCGCAGTCGGCAACGCCAAACGCCGCGCAGCCGACCCATAGTGTCGCCAATGTCCTTGCCACTGTGGTGAACCGGGTATTGAGCCCATCCGCGGGGACGACGCCGACCACGCCGCCGGTAGACCAGCCCGCTACCTTGGTGCTGCTCGCCGCGCTGCGCCGGGAACTGTCCGGTGCCGTTGCCAATCTTGACCAGTCGAACGCGACCACGGCGAGCCCGACACTCGTACTGAACGGTTACGACGTGGTTCCCACTTCCCCCGAACACGTCATTTCATTTTACGGGCTATTCACGAGTCCCCCGGCTACGCCGGGCTCGCTACAGGGAACGCAGGAATTCAAGGTCGTCGACCAAACCGGTAAAACGGTCGGAACCTTCGAAGCCTTCATAAGTAACAGCAATTCGTTCGTTCTCGGAGGCGGCACTTATACGGAACTCTACGTCACCGATTCTACAGCTACGGAAGGCAGCGACCCCGCGGCCACTCCGCCGATCGGCACGTTGATCTCCTCGATTACGTTTGGTAAGTCTGGCCGCTTGGGGCTGATTTACACTTCTACTCCGTCGGGACCTGACAGCGTGGTCTCGTTAAAATTGACGACGCCCTTGAAGGACATCCCCATTCCTCTGCCTTATGACGGAGCCCTAGTCTTTACGGCTGTCGATAGGCCTTTTGAACTCAACGAGGATTACTACATCGCTCCTGCACCCGGTTCCCCCGAGAACATCACCTCGATATCCGGAATTCCGCCTTTGTTCACGGTCGCTCAGGGAGAGCAGGTATTCAATGTTTACCAAAAGAGTGACGATGGCAACGATGTTGTGGTGGGTAGCTTCAAGGGCTACG
>Ga0070667_100005326_pt1 | contig 10748 bp, 8 predicted proteins | sample KBSS33metaG_FD_64659 | JGI IMG/M metagenome (GOLD analysis project Ga0070667, IMG submission 64659) | Switchgrass rhizosphere microbial communities from Kellogg Biological Station, Michigan, USA - KBS S3-3 metaG | ecosystem: Host-associated > Plants > Roots > Rhizosphere > Soil ...
TGCGGAACAAGAAATACCACAGCATGAGCAGGCGGTGGTTACAGATGCCGGGGACCATGATGCAACAGAAATGCCTGAATCAATGAATGCTGCAGGCGCCGGTATGGAAACAGGGGCAACCGACGAAAAACCGCTGCTAAAAACAATTATAGAAACGCCGGGGGCTAAAAACGATTTGCTGTTTGAGCCTTACCATACCGTTGACTATTTTGCCAGCCAGGGCATAAAACTGGGTAAACAGGAAACCGATCCAAAAGATAAACTGGGGCGGCAATTAAAAAGTTTTACCGACTGGTTGAAAACCATGAAAAAACTTCCACAGGTTTCAATTGATAAGATCTTGGCCGAAAATGAAGAGTCAAAAGTAGTAGAAGACGCCATTCATTCTATCGAAAACAAGGAAGTTATTACAGAGGCGATGGCCGAAGTGTTTGAAAAGCAGGGCATGCATGAAAAAGCGGCCGGAATTTACCAGAAATTAAGTTTGCTTAATCCCTCTAAATCTGCTTATTTTGCAGCCAGAATAGAAGCATTAAAACATTAATTGTATGATCTTATTTGTGATTTTGATAGTGTTGTCCTGTGTGATACTGGGCTTTATTGTATTGGTGCAGAACCCGAAAGGCGGAGGCCTCTCAGGAAGTATTGCCGGTTTCAGCAACCAGTTTATGGGTGTAAAACAAACCACCGATGTACTGGAAAAAGGCACCTGGATTTTTGCCATTATCGTGGCTTTGCTTTGCTTATTTTCCGCCGCATTTATACCCAAGGGAAGTTCCAACGGTTCTAACCTGGTAAACGAACTGGACACCAAGCCTAAAACAACACAAAGCGCCCCTGTTCAGCAGCAGCCTGCTCCCCAACCAAAGAAATAATTAAGTCGATACTTTTGTATAGCCCTGTCTTTGCAGACGGGGTTTTTTATTATTTTGGATGCGCTTACAGCCCTGTTTAGCCGGCCTGGCGGCGCGCATAAAAAAATCGATACCACGTTTTATTATTTATATCCTTTACAATGAAAAAAACCATCCGCCTCATCTTTATTGTTTTATTGATTATTACGGGCTGGTTTGCATGGAAATTTTTCGGCCCGGCTACGAGTTTTGACAGCAAAAATTATTACCTGCTTATCCGGACCGGCGCCGGCTACCAGGATGTGTTAGACAGCTTAAAAAAGAACGAAGTCATCAGCAATCCTGCCATCTTCAATATTATTGCCAACCGCCTCGACTATCCACAGAAAGTAAAAGCGGGCCGTTATGATATAAAGAAAGGCATGAGTGTTTTGAATATCGTACGGATGCTCAAAAACGGCCAGCAGGATCCTGTCAACCTGGTCATCACCAAATTCAGAACCAAAGAAGATTTTGCAGCAATGGTGGGAAGAAAATTTGAATGTGACTCCGCTTCCTTTATCGCGTTTCTTAATAACACCGATTCATTAAAGCAATATCATCTCGATAGTAATACCGTACTGACAGCAGTATTTCCCAACACCTATACTTATTTCTGGAACAGCACAGCTTCAAAAATTTTTGCCAAACTGCACAACAGTTATGAGTCTTTCTGGACAACTGAACGCCTTGGCAAAGCCGGGGAACATCATCTTAACCCGCAGACAGCCTATATACTGGCATCCATCGTGGAAGAAGAAACGCTGAAGAAAGACGATAAGGCGAAAATTGCGAGTGTTTACCTGAACCGCATAGAAAAAGGCATGCGTTTATCGGCCGATCCCACGGTCAAATTCGCGCTGCGTGATTTTGGATTGAAACGGGTATACGAGAAACACCTGGCTGTTGAATCGCCGTATAATACCTATAAAGTGATGGGATTGCCACCCGGACCTATCTGCACACCGTCTGCCCAAACCATTGATGCGGTTATTGCATCGCCTAAAACAAATTACCTGTACTTTGTGGCCAAGCCAAGTCTTGACGGCTATTCCAATTTTGCTGAAACCTATGAAGAACATTTAAAATATGCAAAAGAATACCAGCAGGCACTCGATAAACTGATGCAGCAAAAGCAAGTGCAAACCAAATAAGTCCGTTCAATAATGACCAAACTGGAGCGCATCATATACAACACGGCTATTTTCCGCTTCCTGCACGGCAGAAGCAAAAAAATAATCCTGCCCGGGTTTAGTGGCGTGCCCTTGTCTGATGTGATTAGTTTTTTCATAAGGCAGGTTAAAAAAACAAGTCTTACCGAAAGAGCTGCGGCCATTTCCTATAATTTCATTATGGCCATCCCTCCTATCTGCCTTTTTCTTTTCACTCTGCTGCCGCACCTGCCCTTCATTAAGAAAAAAGCGCTGGAGTTCCAGCTCAACAAACTCATTACAGATATTATCCCGGCCAGGGAACACAATACTGCCCTGATCAGCTTTGTAAATGGTTTCCTGGAACATCCCAAAACCGGGTTGCTCTCGTTCGGTTTTATCTTACTCCTCTTTTTTGGATCCAATGGCATGATGGGCATTATGCGCTCATTCAATAAGAATTATATGGGCGCTAAAAAAAGAACGGGTTTGAAAAAAAGATGGATCGCCATCCGGCTTACAATATTGATCATGTCTTTGTTGCTGGCCTGCCTGCTGCTGCTGCTGATGCAGGGTTTTGTATTAAAATGGATGAAGATCAATAATTCCAGCCTGCGCAGCACCATTGACCTGTTGCGCTGGGTGCTGATTGTTTGTTTGATATTTTATTCCATTGCCTTTATTTACAAATACGCACCCGACATCAATAAGAAATGGCGGCTCACTTCGCCCGGTTCTATCCTGGCCACTTTTTTGAGCATACTGGGCACGATAGGCTTTTCGTTATTTGTTAATAATTTTGGCCGGTACAATGCATTGTATGGTTCTATTGGTACCGTTATCGTTTTAATGAGTTTGATATACATTAATTCGCTGATATTGCTGGTTGGCTATGAGTTGAACGTGAGCATCCACTCATTGCAGGTAATGGCAGAAGACCGGCAAAAAAAAGATGCAGGCGCTAAGCCGGGTACAGAAAACCAGTCGCCCGGCCTGAAAGCGCATCAAATACCCGGTAAATAATGTGGTTGGGGCCTGTCGGCAGCCGTGTTTTAGCCAGCAAACATCTTTTCGGGGAATTTGATTGTCTTACTAAAAATAGCCATATGAGAAAGATGCTCCTTTTTTCTGTGCTTTTAATAGCCGCCCTGGCTTTTACCAGGGTTCAGGGCGGGCTACCCATTGGTGCCGATCTTCCCAAGGCCGATGTTAAAATGAAAGATGTGAGCGGTGTACTGATTTCCCTGCGTGAAGCTGCTACCCCCAATGGTTTACTGGTCATGTTCAGTTGCAATACATGCCCGTATGTCATAAAGAACCAGGGCCGTACAAAGGCTATCTGCGCTTATGCAAAGGAGAAGGGCCTGGGCGTAATTGTACTGAACGCAAATGAAGGTGGCCGTTCCAACGGCGAATCGCTCGCAGATATGCAGGCTTATGCGCGTCAGCAATCCTATAACTGGTTTTATGCGCTGGATAGCGACAATGAACTGGCCGATGCTTTTGGTGCTACCCGCACGCCGGAATGTTTTTTATTTGATAAAAATAACAAACTGGTTTACCACGGAGCTATTGATGATAGTCCGGCCGATATCAGCCAGGTAAAACGCAATCATTTAAAAGTAGCTATCACGGAAATGACGGGTGGCAGCGAAATAGCGGTAAAAGAATCCCGTTCGGTAGGTTGCTCTATACGGCGTAAGGGGACTTAGTTTTTAGTTCGGAGTCTTGAGTCCGGAGTCTTTAGTTCGGGCTCACAGTGCTTCCCAGCAATTCCTTTACATCTTTCTCAAACTGCAATGCTGTAATACCCGTCTCATAAAACTTCCGGTATTGTTTCTTATTGTTGACCATCAATGTGGAAGGAATAGCGCCGCTCCAGGAAGGATCTATCTGTGGGCAAAACACATCGGCATTGGATTCATTCAGCCAGACAATGGGAGCATCGTAATTTCGTTTCGCAGCAAATGAGGCGATTTTTGCGGGAAAGTAAGATTTGATATCCAGGCTCACCAGTAATAACGCTACCTGCCCCTTGTATTTTTCCCGGATGGTAGAAATAAAATACGGTATTTCTTCATTGCAAGATGCACACCAGGTAGCCCAGAAGCTTACAATGAGCGGTTTTTCACTTTTAGTGATATAGGCATTGAGTTCATCTGCCTTCATTTTTTGAAGGGGTTGCGAAAACGCAGGCTGCTGCAGCAGTGCAAAAAAAATAAATAGCGCAAATCTGTATTTCATGATAAGTTTTATTCTTCGTTGATAAATCCCCATTCCTGCAAAAGGCTGTTGTAACGTTCTTCACCCATTGCTCTCGAAGTGTAATGCCCTGCTAGGGTCTTCTGGCGCATGGCTTCATACACCGTAACAGCGCAGGCTACTGATATGTTCAGCGATTTTATTATACCTACCTGTGGTATAATAAAATTGCCATCTGCCAATGCCCTGATTTCTTCGCTTACACCATCATGCTCGTTGCCAAAGACCAGTGCGATGGACTGTGTAAAATCGATATCATGCAACGCTATGGCATCGCTGCTGAGGTGCGTGGTTAGAATAAGACTGTAGTGCCTGCGCAATGCCGCAAAACATTCCTGTGCATCGGTATACTGATGAACGGTCAACCATTTATCTGCGCTGGACGAGCTTTTCTGCCCGAATTTCTTATGCCGGGCAATTTTGGAATTGAGTACATAAATATCCTGGATACCCACGGCATCGCAGGTACGCATCACCGCTGAAATATTATGTGGGTCCGACACATTTTCCAACACAACAGTAATATCATTTTGCCGTTTATTGAGTACAGAGAGCAATCGCTCCTTTCTTTCTGGCGTCATATTTGCGATCCCTGATTTTATCAATAAAATTATGGCTTAAACCGATATAAAAAATGTAAACTACCCCATTTGCAGGTGCGTTACAATATTTGTACATTGCCGTTCCAAATTGCTGCCAACGCAGCAGTATTATGTATATCCAAAGGAAGACCCCATGCTAAAAAAAATCCTCAAAATTACCCTTATTGTTCTATTGGTGTTGATTGGAGTGGCATTTGCCGCGCCATTTTTATTTAAGGGAAAGATTACCGAGCTGGCAAAAAAAGAAATCAATAACAGCCTCAATGCAAAAGTTGATTTCGCAGACGTAAACATTTCATTCTTCAAACATTTCCCAAGGGTTGCCCTTGGCCTGGAAAAATTACAGGTGGTGGGTATTGATCGGTTTGCCGCCGACACGCTGTTTGCAGCTAAAAATATCGATGTGGCCGTAAACATCATGAGCGTAATAAAAGGCGGGGAATACAAAATCTACTCCATCAGCATTGATGAACCCCGTATACATGCCATCGTTACCAAAGACAGTGTTGCCAACTGGAACATTACAAAACCCGATACCGCAGCAGTTGCAGCGGGCAATAACAAACCTTTCCAGCTAAACCTGCAATCGTATACTATTCACAACGGGTATGTCAAATACGATGATGCCAGCAGTAATATGAGCAGCGAGATAAGCGGCCTGGAACACTCCGGCAGTGGTGATTTTACATCCGATCTTTTCACCCTTGCTACCAAAACCAGTGCAGACGCGGTCAGCTTCAGCTATGGCGGCGTGCCCTACCTGTCAAAGGCAAAAACTATTGTTGATGCAGATATACAGGTTGATAATAAAACCAATAAATACAGTTTCAAAACGGATAAGGTAGCATTGAATGAATTAAAATTGACGACCGAAGGTTTTTTCCAACTGGTAAACGACAGCGTTTACAACATGGATATCAAGTATGATGCGCCTTCCACCGACTTTAAAAATATATTATCACTTATACCGGCTATCTACCAGAAAGATTTTGCCAGTATAAAAACCAGCGGCAAAGCTTTGTTCAATGGTTTTGTAAAGGGAACGTACAGCAGCAAACAAATCCCGGCCTATAACCTCAACATGGAAGTAAAAGAAGGTTTCTTCCAGTATCCGGATCTTCCCAAACCAGTAAAAAATATCAATTTTTCTGTAAAGATTGATAATCCCGATGGCATAACAGACCACACTGTCGTGAATATTCCGCATGGCCATATTGAAATGGACAGCGATCCTTTTGATTTTCGTTTGCTGGTAAAGAATCCTGTTTCGGATATGTTTGTAGACGCCGCCGCAAAAGGCAAGCTGGATCTTTCCAAAGTAGCTCAATTGGTAAAACTGGAAGCGGGCACCCGGCTTTCTGGCTTACTGGATGCCGACGTTAGCGTGAATGGCAATATGAGTGCCATTCAAAAAAAACAGTATGAAAAGTTCAATGCAGCCGGCAACGTTAACCTCAATAACTTTTTCTACGCTTCAAAAGCTTACCCCGATGGTATAAAGCTAACCACCCTGCTGGCCAGTTTCAACCCCCGTAATGTAACACTCAGCAATCTTGCAGGCCAATACCTGAAAACAAACTTCACCGCCAATGGCAGTATCGATAATCTTTTGCCTTATGCCCTGCAAAACCAGTCTTTAACCGGCTTGCTGAATATCAAGGCCGACCAGGTGAACCTGAACGACTGGATGGGAACACCCGCTGACACTACTTCAAAAACTGTTGCTGCAACTGCCCCATTTGCAGTACCCGCCAATATCAGTTTCATTGTAAATGCCGGCGTAGACAAGGTTCATTACGATAAAATAGACATGCAGGATCTTTCAGGTGCACTGATCATAAAAGATGAGAGCGTTAGCCTCAGCAATATCAAAACCAACCTGCTCGACGGAAGCATGAACGTGAGTGGCTCCTACTCAACAAAACTGAACAAAAAGAAACCGGATATCAGCCTGACCTATGACGTAAAGAATTTTGATGTTGAAAAAACCTTTAATGCATTTAACACCGTGCAAAAGCTGATGCCCATCGGGAAATTCCTTTCCGGCAAGCTCAGTTCGCAATTGACGTTTACAGGTAAATTGGGCGAAGACATGATGCCGGATCTCAGCTCACTTACGGGGAATGGTAATCTTTTGCTGATTGAGGGCTTCCTTAAAAAATTTGCACCTATAGAAAAACTGGCCGGTCTTCTAAATATCAAAGAGCTGGAATCCTTTTCGCTCAAAGATGTAAAAAATTACATTGAATTTGCCAATGGCAAGGTGATGGTGAAACCATTCAAAGTGAAGGTGAATGCTATTGATATGGAAATCGGTGGCGTACATGGTTTTGATCAATCCCTCGATTATATTATCAACATGAAGGTGCCACGCGCGCTGATGGGCGATAAGGGGAATGCTTTCGTGAATAACCTGGTTAGCCAGGCAAACAATAAAGGCGTACCCGTTAAACTGGGCGATGTAGTGAACCTCAAAGTAAACATGGGCGGTACCATTACCAACCCGGTGTTGAAAACAGATTTTAAGCAGGCGGCAGGTTCATTGGCGGATGATTTGAAGCAACAGGCCACTGATTTCGCAAAAGCAAAGATAGACAGCGCCAAGAAAGCAGTGACGGGGGCCGTAAAAGACACGATTGCTTCTTTAAAAAAGCAGGCCGTCCAAACCGCGGGAGAGGAATTAAAAAAGCAACTGTTTGGGAAAGACAGCAGCAATGCCGATGGCAAAAAGAATATCGGCGAATCTGCGAAAGGCCTGCTGCAGAACCTGAGCCCTTTTAAAAAGAAAAAACCAGCCGATACCACGCAGCATCAATAAGCCTGGACCGGTTTAAATAATCGTTGTTTGATGGCTGTTTACCGTAATGGTAAGCAGCCATTTCCCTTACGCAGCACAGGTTTTCAGCCTATTTAAAAAAAAGGGCCTAAACTATTATTTTCGTGGCCTTTACCCTATTTTTGCATCCCTGAAAATTAAACAACAGAGAACAAAACGCTTATGAACAAATTGTTTTATGTAGTTCCGGCAATGGGCATTATTGGCCTGCTGTTCACAGCAGTAAGAAGTGCATGGGTGTCTAAACAGGATGCCGGCAATGAAAGGATGACGGAGATTGCAAAATACATAGCCGAGGGCGCTATGGCCTTTCTGAAAGCCGAATATAAAATTCTTACCTATTTTGTTATCATCGCTGGCCTTTTGCTTGGGTTTATGGGCTATTCCAATCCAAAATCAAGCCCGGTCATTGCGCTGTCGTTTATTATAGGCGCTGTATTCAGCGCGTTAGCCGGTTTTATCGGAATGCGTATTGCAACCAAGGCCAATGTACGTACTGCGCATGCTGCCAGGACCAGTCTTTCAAAAGCCCTGGCGGTTTCATTTACAGGCGGTAGTGTAATGGGACTTGGGGTAGCGGGCCTCGCTGTATTGGGGCTCGGCAGTTTATTTATCATTCTAAAAATGATTTTTGCTCCTGAATCTGCTGTTGATAGCGCAGAAATGGAAAAAACGATAGAAATATTAACTGGTTTTTCACTCGGTGCTGAATCCATTGCATTGTTTGCACGCGTAGGCGGCGGTATTTATACAAAAGCTGCCGATGTAGGCGCTGACTTAGTGGGAAAAGTGGAAGCAGGCATACCCGAGGATGATCCACGGAACCCTGCAACGATTGCCGACAATGTGGGTGATAATGTAGGCGATGTGGCCGGCATGGGTGCGGATTTATTCGGTTCTTATGTGGCAACGGTATTGGCCACCATGGTACTCGGTCGGGAAACTGTGGCGCATGGCGATGCGTTCGGCGGTCTCTCTCCTATCTTATTACCCATGCTGATTGCCGCCCTGGGTATTTTATTTTCTATCATCGGAACTTTTTTTGTGCGCATATCCGAATCAGCCGGTAACAGCACGTCTGCTGTTCAAAAGGCATTGAATATGGGCAACTGGGGTTCGATTGTATTAACGGCCATTGGTTGTTATTTCCTGGTCAATTATTTATTGCCCGATACCATGACGCTGCGCGGTAAAGATTTTACCAAGATGGGTGTTTATGGCGCTATTATAGTAGGCCTCACGGTGGGCACCTTAATGAGCATGATCACTGAATACTATACAGCCATGGGCAAACGGCCTGTAAAAAGTATTATCCGGCAATCGTCTACCGGTCATGCCACAAACATTATTGGTGGATTGGCCATGGGCATGGAAAGTACTTTCCTTCCCATCCTGGTGCTGGCATCCGGTATTTATTTATCGTTCTGGTGCGCAGGCTTGTATGGCGTGGCCATTGCCGCTGCGGGCATGATGGCTACTACGGCTATGCAACTTGCTATTGATGCCTTTGGTCCGATAGCCGATAATGCCGGTGGTATTGCGGAGATGAGCGAATTGCCAAAAGAAGTGCGCGAAAAAACAGATATCCTTGATGCGGTGGGTAATACAACTGCTGCAACGGGTAAAGGTTTTGCAATTGCCTCCGCGGCATTAACGGCGCTGGCCTTGTTTGCAGCATTCGTTGGCATATCCGGTATTACGGGTATAGATATTTACAAAGCACCCGTGCTGGCAGGTTTATTTGTGGGTGGTATGATTCCTTTTATCTTTTCATCGCTGGCCATACGGGCTGTGGGCGAAGCCGCGATGTCGATGGTGGAAGAGGTGCGCCGGCAGTTCCGTACCATTCCGGGTATTATGGAAGGAACGGGTAAACCTGAATATGATAAATGCGTAGCCATTTCTACTGATGCTTCTATCAAGAAGATGATGCTTCCCGGTGCCATTACTATCCTTGCACCATTGATTATCGGTTTTGCCTTCGGACCGGAAGTCCTGGGTGGATTCTTAGCAGGTGCAACGGTTAGTGGCGTGTTAATGGGTATGTTTCAGAACAATGCCGGTGGTGCCTGGGACAATGCCAAGAAATCCTTTGAAAAAGGAGCAGAGATCAATGGACAACTTTATTATAAAGGTTCAGACCCGCACAAGGCATCTGTAACAGGCGATACGGTGGGTGATCCTTTTAAAGATACTTCCGGCCCGTCTATGAATATCCTGATTAAGCTGATGTCGATTGTATCATTGGTAATTGCACCAACACTTGCTATCCGGTTTCATACCAGTACGGCAGATGCGGCACAAAGCGGACAGCGCATTGAAATGAAAATTACGGCTGATAATAAAACCCGGTCCAATGTAAATATTTCCATCGATGGGAACGATTCCAAAGATGATTTGAAAAAATTAATAGATGCACTGAAAGCCGATAACATGTATGAACATGGTAAGCTCTCTGTTGAATTAAAAAATGGATCACTCACTATAAACGGCAAATCACAACCTGCAGAAGTCTTAACGAAATACAGTCAGTATTTAAATGGAAAAAAAGATTTGAATTTCTCGATCAATATTGAAGAGAAATAATATATTCGCATTGCATTAATTAGGTACATAATACCGATAAGCCCGATGTTTCTACATTGGGCTTATTTTTTGGTAGGTAATGATGCGCGGGACATGTGCCTTGGCATCGTGGTTATAGCAACAGGTGGTCGGTGAAACACCGACCACGGAGTCCAGACATCGTCCCCATGGTCGGTATCTCACCGGCCATCACATAACTCAACATCCATTTATGTTTTTTTTGCGCCATGGTCGGTGTCTCACCGACCACCATTAAACCAACATCCGTTTCATAGTTTTTTCTGCTTTGTAAATGAGTATTTCAACAATCAACGAAGACCGTTATTTGATAACTTGGGCCTATGGCTACAAGAGATTTCAACTACAAGGGTCATCGCAATTCTTACACGGAGTTAAATCAGCCTTATTTCTGGACAAT
>Ga0070667_100005330_pt1 | contig 10742 bp, 9 predicted proteins | sample KBSS33metaG_FD_64659 | JGI IMG/M metagenome (GOLD analysis project Ga0070667, IMG submission 64659) | Switchgrass rhizosphere microbial communities from Kellogg Biological Station, Michigan, USA - KBS S3-3 metaG | ecosystem: Host-associated > Plants > Roots > Rhizosphere > Soil ...
AAAGAACAGGCCACCGTTGTTGCGAAACACGCGTCTGTGCGCATGAAGAACAGCGCCACATCGCGAACGCTTGCGACACTGGAGCCCGATACCAAGATCGATATCATGGAGAAACAGGGCAACTGGTACAGAATCCGGTCTGGGGAAACTCAGGGCTGGATGGAAGAAACCACACTTCTGACCGACGCAATGTCGTCCCAGCTTCAGTCGATGGTGATCGAAGCGAAGAAGCAGGAGGCACAGAATACGGCACTGCTTCGCGACGATGCCAATCTTCGACTGGAACCGGGACGGAACACGAAAGTCATGCGCCGACTTGCCGCGGAAACCAAAGTCGAGGTTCTCGAACGCAAAGCTCTGCCCCGCCCCAATTCATCCCCTCCCGCACTCGATGTATGGATCAAGGTCCGGGTATCGCCGACAGAAGTGGGATGGTTATTGGGAAGCGTGCTCGACTATGAGGCTCCGGCCGCAATCGGCGGCTACATGGAAGGGTCCAACTACAGCGCCATTAAGCCACTCAACACCGTTGAAGACTCCGAACTCGGTCCGATCATATGGTACGTCGTCGGAGAAAGACGCCCCGGCGCACCTCCGGAAGTCGCTTTCGACGGAATTCGCGTATTTACCTGGAATTTGAAAAAGCATCGCTATGAAACCGCATATCGAATAAAGGGGATTCGTGGCGCTTATCCGCTGGTGGTGGGTAAAGAGGGAGGCAATCCTACGTTTCAGTTTTCTGAAATGGCGGATGATGGCTCGTTGAAGCCACCCAGGAAATTCGTCATGAATGGCGTCATCGTGAAAGAAACGAAATGAGACGGCTAGTAGTTTTCCGGAGTGACTGCGATGTGCAAAACTCCGACCAGCGCCATCGCCAAACCAACACCCGCAATTACTGTGGGAAGGCTGACCTGCTCGAGACCCCACATCGCGCCTAAGAAAAGTAGAAAATTCAGAAGAACCTTTTTCATGTCGATCCGAATGGCGTATCGGCATGCAGGAGATGGAACGATAGGAGAATTTGGCAATGTTCAATTGTGATTTATCGAACATTGCCAAATTCCCCTTTCCCAATACAAAAAGGGGCGGGAAAACCCGCCCCTCTTCCTTTGAGAATCTGAAGAACCTTACTGCGTTTTCAGCTTATAAGCGCCGCTCTGATCCTTCTCACGATAGGTCATGTGGCAACCGTTGCAGCTGTCGGCAACGGCTTTCGTCGTTGCGGCGTCAACCTTACCGGATTTTGCGACCTTCTGAGCATCGCCAGCAGCAGCAGCGGCGGACTTCGCCAGATCAGCGGCTCCGCCAACTTTTTCCTTCGTAAACGCTGTTTGCGCCGCCATGAAAAGCGACTGCAGTGTTCCAAGATCTTCCGCAACTCCGGCAGCATCTCCCGCTGTGACCTTCGGGCCCATACCACGATTTGTTGCTGAAACACGCTGCATGATTCCAGGCAGGTCCGCAGCGCCATTTGCGCCTGTCGGAGCCGGGCCCGTCGGTGCCGCCGGCGGTGCACCACCGCGCTGTCCACCACCGCCACCTCTACCGCCGCCACCACCGCCTGGCGCTCCGCCCGGTGCTCCGGCCGGTGCCTGAGCTGCGATCGTCGCGACCATCACGGCGAGCACAACACATATCGCAATTAAAAACGTAACTTTCCGCATTGATTACCCTCCTTAAGACTACCTTCCACTCACTACGCTTACTGACGGGATACTATAGGAAAGGTTGCATCCCCCCGTCAATCAATCCCTTGCAGTTATTTCGCTTTTAAATCATTTATGAGTTTCGTGAGCACCGGGACCACTTTGAACAAGTCGTCAACGATGCCGTAATTCGCTACCTTGAAGATCGGTGCCTCGGGATCCTTATTGATCGCTACAATGCATCGCGATGACGACATTCCGACGAGATGCTGGATGGCTCCGGAAATCCCGATGGCAAAGTAAAGCTTCGGCGCCACGGTCTGTCCGGAGCTGCCAATCTGGTATTCGCGTGGCAACCACTCGGCGTCGACCACTGGTCTGGACGCGCCCACAGCACCATTCAGAGCTTTGGCCAGATCAAAGATCAGGCTGAAATTTTCCTTCTGCTTCAGACCGCGGCCGCCCGAGACAATCACGGCAGCCGAACTCAGGTCGACTTCTCCCGTCGAAGCCTCCGTTTGAGCGATCACGCGACGCCGACTGGATACTCCCGAGAAGTCGACTTCGACGGTTTCGACAGTCGACCCAACGCTTGCGCCGGGAGTGCCGGAATTTGGGACAACATCGGCCGGGAATGCTCCCGGTGTAATGGTAACAAGATATGGAGTGGCTTCTCGGGTTTCGACCTTCATATTCAGCTTCGCATTGAATATAGGACGCGTGAAGACGATCCGGTCGCCGATTCGTTCGTATTCCACGCAACCCGCAACCAAAGGTTTCCGAAGAGCAACCGAGAGCCCCGGCATGAAATCCATTCCTCGAGCTGAATGAGCCGTGACGACAATACTCGGCTTTTGAATCGAAATGATCGTCTTCAGCGCATGCAGGTATTTCTCGGGACCGTATTCGGCAAGAGCCGGATTGTCGACAATAAAGATTCGGTCCACTTTTCGCGTCTGAAGTTCTTCGACAATCGCCGTCGTTTCCGAACCCAGAATAACTGCCGCTGTGGGCATGCCGAAATCCGCTCCGACACGCGCCGCAAAGGCGAGAAGCTCGCCGGCATTGGGTTTCAGCGCGGCACCGGTGTGTTCAATAATGACAAGTATCATGAGGGATTCTTACAGCACCTTCGCGTCTTTGCGGAGTTTTTCAACCAGCGTCGTGACGGCCTCTTCAGGAGTGCCGGAGATGATCTCAACCTTGCTCTTTCTCTCAGAAACCTGAATCTCCTTCACCTCAAGCATGGCGCCTGCCGCACCGGCACGATCCAGACCGATATCGGCAGCAGTCCAGACCTTAAATTCCTTCTTCTTTGCAGCCATGATTCCCTTCAGGGACGCGTAACGTGGCTGATTGATGCCGTATTGAATCGTGAGCAGCGCGGGAGTGGATAGCTCCAGGGTCTCCGTCATACCGGCCTCAAGCTCGCGTTGGACGGTCAGCGTTCCGGAGGATGAGACATCCACTGCGATCACAATCGTGGCGTGAACCCATCCCAGAAATTCCGCAAGCATGACGCCCGTGGCTCCGCTTCCCATATCGTCGGATTGAACACCGGTGAGAACCACGTCCGCGCCGCCATCCAATTCAATCGCCCGGGACAACGCTTCCGCGGTTGCAAATTCATCGGCACCGCGGAATTTTTCATCGACCAGATGAATCGCCCGATCGGCACCCATCGCGAGAGCGGCTCGGAGGGTTTTGCCTTCGACTTCCCGTCCGATAGAAATGGCCACGACTTCCCCGCCGTGTTTTTCCTTCAATCGCAGCGCTTCTTCGAGGGCGTAATTGTCAGCCTCACTGGCAACGAGACTCAAATCCTGATCCTTGATCCAGGTTTTGGATTCATTGATGACGAGGCGGGATGCCGGATCCGGGACCGGCCGAATGCAACTGATAATTTTCATTAATGCGCCCGGAGAGAGTCGAACTCCCGACCTACGGATTCGTAGTCCGTCGCTCTATCCAGCTGAGCTACGGGCGCCGCCTTGGCAGTGTAGCACAAACTTTTTTAGCTTCCGGGTGAGGTCCCGAGTCGTTTCAGAATGAGTTCTGACTTATCGAAGGCACTCCGTGAGATCGTCAGTTGAAGCCCAGCAGGTCCGGCACTTCACTGTGCGGTCCCGTTTCAGATGGGACCGCACAGTGAAGTCATTACGGAAGGATCAGGAACAGCCACTGGTGGATCCGCAATTCAGGCATTTGTAGCAGGCGCCGTTGCGGACCATGAGTGAACCGCATTCAAAGCACACCGGAGCATCGCGGTCCTGGATATCGACCAGCGCTCCCTTGATGGCCGGCTGCGACGAATGAACAGGCGCACTCGCCGCGGTCGCCGAACTGCCCGTTGGATTGGACTGCGTCATGACGGTCAGGTTGGTCAGTGGCGCTTCATCCACTTGAACCCCAAGGCTACGGGCTTCTTCAACCGGCAGGAATTTCGATGCCAGGTACCTGAAAATGTAGTCCATTACCGACTTCGCGTATGGAACCTGAGGGTTTGACGTAAACCCGGACGGTTCGAACCGCGTGTGTGAGAACTTGTCGACGAGAATCTTCAATGGCACGCCATATTGCAACGCCATGGAGCAGGTCGTTGCAAACGAGTCCATTACACCGGAAAGCGTCGATCCTTCCTTCGCCATCACGATAAAGATTTCGCCAGGAGCGCCATCCTCATACATGCCGATTGTCAGATACCCTTCATGGCCGGCAATTCCAAATTTATGCGTGATGGAATGTCGTTCCACCGGCAGATGCCGGCGAACCGGCCGACGGTCGCCTTCGTTCTTTCCCTCAAGGCCTGCACCCGCGCCATATTTCTTTTCGGATGAACTGGTGCTCATGGGCTGAGTCCGCTTGGATCCATCGCGGTAGATCGCGACGGCCTTCAATCCGAGTCTCCAGCCTTCGATGTAGGCCTTTTCGATTTCTTCCACGGTGACTTCCGATGGCAGATTCACGGTCTTTGAAATCGCACCGGAAATAAATGGCTGCACTGCCCCCATCATTTTCAGATGGCCCATGTAATGAATGGAACGGATTCCGTTCAGCGGCTTGAATGCGCAATCAAATACCGAGAGGTGCTCATCGAGAAGCCCTGGAGCACCTTCGATGGTGCCGTTGTCATTGATGTATTCGACAATGGCTTTCACCGACGGATCGTCATATCCGAGTTTCTGGAGCGCAGCTGGAACCGTGTTGTTCACGATCTTGATGGTTCCACCACCAACGAGCTTCTTGTACTTGACCAGGGCCAGATCCGGCTCCACGCCCGTGGTATCGCAGTCCATCATGAATCCGATGGTGCCGGTTGGCGCGAGCACAGAGGCCTGTGCGTTGCGATATCCGTTCAATTCCCCGAGGTCCACCGCGTCAGACCACGCATTCCAGGCGGAGTCGTAGAGCTCGGCTGAAATATTATTCCGGTTGATTTTACGCACGGCGTCGCGATGCATGCGCATGACTTCGAGAAACGGTTTCTTGTTCGATTCATAGCCGGCGCACGGTCCCACCTCCGCCGCGATTTTCGCGGACTGGAGATAGGCTTCTCCCGTCATGATCGCGGTGATTGCGGCAGCGCAATCGCGGCCCAGATCACTGTCATATGCCATTCCCTGCGACATGAGCAAAGCGCCGAGGTTCGCGTAACCGAGACCGAGCGGCCGGTAATCGAAGGAGTTGATTTCAATTTTCTTCGTGGGGTAACTGGCAAACCCGACAATGATTTCCTGCGCTGTGATCGTGATGTCGACTGCCTTGCGGAAGGACTCCACATCGAACTTGCCGCCCTTGTCGAACTTCATCAGGTTCAACGAAGCCAGGTTGCACGCCGAATCATCCAGGAACATGTACTCCGAGCATGGATTTGACGCGTTGATCGGCGCGGTGTTCTTCGATGTGTGCCAGCGATTCACCGTCGTGTCGTACTGCATTCCAGGATCGCCGCAGATGTAAGCCGAATCGGCAATCTGGCGCATCATGTCGCGGGCCTTATAGGTGTCGACAACATCGCCGCTGGTCACGGCGCGGGTTTTCCATTCGCCGTCGTTCACCACAGCCTGCATGAATTCGTCCGTGACTCGAACGCTGTGATTCGCGTTCTGAAAGAAAACCGACGAATACGCTTCACCATCGACTCCACCGCCGTAGCCATTATCGAGCAGAACCCAGGCCTTCTTCTCTTCGTTGGCCTTGGAATTGATGAACTCCATAATGTCCGGATGCGCCGCATTCAGAATCACCATCTTTGCCGCGCGCCGCGTCTTGCCGCCGGACTTGATGACCCCGGCAAATGCGTCGAATCCTTTCATAAAGGACACCGGCCCCGACGCTGTACCGCCGCCCGACAGCGTCTCCTTGGAAGATCGAATCCCGGACAGATTGCTTCCCGTGCCCGAGCCCCACTTGAATAACATGCCTTCCGTTTTGGCAAGATCGAGAATGGAACCCATCGTATCTTCAACCGCATTGATGAAGCAGGCCGAACACTGCGGTTTCTCTTCAACTCCGCAGTTGAACCATACCGGTGAATTGAAAGCCATCATCTGGTTCAGCAGAAGATGCGCCAGTTCGTCATGAAAGACCTGCGCATCCAGAGGCGTCGCGAAATAGCCGCCGCGGAGGCCCCAGTTCTTGATCGTGGTCGCCACACGACCGATCAGCTGGCGCACGCTGGTTTCGCGTTCCGGCGTCCCCTTCTTTCCATGAAAGTACTTCGATGCGACGATATTCGTGGCCGTCATGGACCAGGTTTTCGGCACTTCGACATTCTTCTGTTCAAAGATCACTTCGCCGGACTCACTCGTGATGGCTGCTGTACGATATTCCCACTCCACGGTGTCGTACGGCGATATGCCTTCTCGCGTGTAGTAGCGGCGAAACTCCACTCCCTTGCCGGGCTTCATCTGCCCATTTCCACCAGCTCTTCTTTCGAGTATTTCTTCTTTCATGACCTTTGCTCCTTAACTGCTTACCGTGCTGCGAGGACCCTCTTTTTAGACGATGACCGGCTCCTTGTCAACAATATATTGCGCAATTCCTCAAATGCACCACAACATATCGATTTTTTGAAGAGATCCGTCTTCGGAGGAGGAATGGCGCATCCTATGTCCCCGAAGAGACAAATCAGGTCCACCAGAAATTACTAATTCAATGTTCCACGAATCCGCGCCAGTCCCTGCCGGGCAGGAAGGTAGTCTGGCCGATCGATCAATGCTTTTCGATATTCATCCCGGGCAGTGATCCATTCGTGTTTTGCCTCATAGGCCCGTCCGAGATTGACGTGCGGGAAGCAGTAGCTTTCATATCGTGGAGCTTCCAGGGCGAGTCGGAACCATGGGATCGCTTCGTTGACCTGCCCCTGCTGCAGCAAATAGGCGCCGATATCGTTGTAGGGATTTCCAAACTCGGGATCGACTTCGATCGCCTTGCGGCATTCCGCAATGGCGTCGTCCAGACGGCCCATATAGCTGTAGGTCCATCCTCGGAATGTGTAGGCCTCCGCAGTCGGGAAGCTTTCAATGGACTTGCTGTAAAGCTCCACTGCAGCCTCCAATTCTCCCTTCATCTGCTTCCTGTAGGCTTCTTCGAAAAATCGGGATGCGAGTTCTTTGCGTACTTCTTCGTCCATAGAAGAAAAATCGAATCCAATGGAAACACGTTTAATTCAGGAGTCCATATTTCCCTCCTGAGTCAGGAGGGCCGCGGGATTGCGAAGCACCCAGGCCGAACGGTTCCGGCCTGGGAACCACCCCTCGCACGACCTTCGGTCGTGCTGCCCTCCTGACTCAGGAGGGAAAATCCGCACACGACACAGCTTTCGGGCTATTCCCGCTAGACGAATTCGAGAGGAACCTGCTTCGGGATGATTTTCTTTTCGTACGCTTCCTTGAGAATCAAGGCGACCGCCTCTCGGCCGTCCGAACCGTAATCGAGAGTGGTCTCATTGACGTACATACCGATGAACCGATCCACCTGCGAAGGATCCAGTCCCCGTGAAAATTGCGCCGCGTATGCCATCCCTTCATCGCGATGATCGAGTCCGTACTGAATGCTTTTCTTAATGTCGCTGCAGATCTGCGCCGTCAATTCCGGGCCCAAATCGCGGCGGATCACATTGCCACCGAGAGGAAGAGGAAGCCCGGTTCGTTCCAGCCACCACTCTCCAAGATCCACCACCTTGTGCAGTCCCAACTCGCGGTACGTCAGCTGGCCTTCGTGAATCAACAGGCCGGCTTCATACTTCCCCTTCTGGACTTCTTCGAGAATACGATCGAACGGTACGACTTCTCCTTTAACCTTCGGCTCAAACAGCTGTAATGCCAGCCATGCCGTCGTCATCTCGCCGGGAATCGCAACCGTCTTGCCCGCCAATGCGTTTGGGCTCATCGGCTTTCCTGAAATCACAATGGGACCATAATTCCGTCCCATGCTGGCGCCGCAGGACATCAGCGCATACCGGTCTGCCATATACGCATACGCATGTATGGAAATTGCGGAGACCTCGTATTCCCCCTTCAACGCCTTGCGATTCAGCGTTTCAATGTCGCTGAGCAGGTGAACGTAATTTATATCTCCGGTATCGATCTTGCGGGTTGCAAGGGCGTAGAACATGAACGCGTCATCGGAATCCGGACTGTGTGCGACATGAATATCAGCTTTCAATTACCAGGCCTTTCTCAGGAAATAGTTTTTGGGAACCTCCCACAACATGGCGCGCAATGAATAGCGCATGCTGTCGTGGATAAAACAGACATGGGAACACCAGCACTGATCACAAGAAATCTTCGCAGGCTCGGTCTTTCGCGGCTCGGATTCCCAGAACACATTGAAGTTCATATCGTTCTTCCGCAGGTCGCCAATGGGGGCTCGCAGCTCGCATGCGCGAACACGGCCGTCAAAATCCACCACCGCGGAAGTTTCGCCGGCCGTGCATGGCATTGCCCAGGGTTTGGAGCCATCCGCATTTTCCAGCTGTGTACGGTGATGAAATGTCAGGGTACCCACATACGCCACCTTCTTAAGCCATCGAACGATGGGATTGGGATCGTGCATCAGCTGATTGGCATATCGCTCATGGATCGATGCAATGCCGGAATACAGCTTTTTCAGGCTCTCACCGCGAAAATCCTTCAGCCCTGGATCCCGGGCATCGCCACGAATCAAATTGAAGTAATGTCCGTCGACCAGATTCTCCGACAGAATCCATTCGGCCAGTATCAGGATCTCATCCCGATTATCGCGGGTGATCACGGTGTTGAAATGAACTTCAAGTCGCTTTCCAAATCGCGCTCTCAGGGTTCGAAGTGTTCGAGCCGTAAAGATGGCCTTGTCGAAGTTTCCAGGAACTCCCCGCATCTCATCGTGAGAATCCCGCAGTCCGTCGAGGGCAATATTGATGTTCAGTTCGAGTTTGGGATTGGCTTCAAGGCATCGTTCAGCGATCTGGAAGATCCGTGCCGGCTTCAATCCATTCGTCGGAAGGTTGATATGGCGGACTCCGTTATTTTTAACGAACAGATTGATGATTTCTTCCAGATCCCGGCGCAGAGTCGGTTCGCCGCCGCTGAACCACAGATCCGTAATCTGCGGCGTGCTTTTGGAAAGTTTTACAATTTCGTCCCAGCTGAGATCGCCGGCCTTGTTCAATTCGTCCCAGTAAAAGCAAGTGTCGCAGGTGGCATTGCAATGGGACGTGACAAAGAAGATCAGCGTGTTCAGCTTTCGCCGGCGCCATGTTGGACGATAGTGTGTTGTGGTGAGATCAGACTGTAACGCCGTTGTCGCCATATGATGTCTCTCGTGAATGCCGAACGAACCATATTGTACTCGTACAACAACGAGCCAAGGGGTGCTAACAGGATATAGGACCATTTCCATTTCGACAAGGTTCCGGAAGGCAGCACCGTGTTCACCGCTTCGAGCCGAATCCACGACTTCAAACCCGACAAAAGAAATATCGTCATCCAGACGCCAGCGGATACCGGATCCGGCCACATGGCCAGCATCCGTATCATCGACCACCAGAACGTGACGTTGAATATCGTCTGTCCGATGAAAGCCACACGCCACAACTTTGGTTCGTACACGCGCGTGATGATCATCTGTCGGGTTGTGAATTCCAGAAGTTCGAGCCAGCTGCAGCGGCCGTGAGAAGGAATGAGGCAGGCCGGCACAAAAGCGATTCGCAGGCCGGCGTCTCTTACCGCACGAGTTACCGCAAAGTCGTCACTGACGGCATGATCCCAGGCGTCACGGACGCGAGCGCGAGCAAATACATCGCGGCGCAGAGCCATGGAGCCGCCCCATGCGAAATTCCGGGAGTGCGAACCCAGCGCGGTGACAACCGATGCATTCCAGATCGAACGGAAAAGCGAAGGTACCGATCCGGGCTCCGCCATATACCAGCGATAACCGGTGGCAACACCAACGGTTTCATCTGCCAGTGGCGGAATCAGATTCGAAATCCAGTCTTCCGGGTATCGGGCATCGGAATCGCAGAACACAAAGACTTCCGAATCTCCCGCGGCGTGCTCGACCGCGTGGATGAGGTTGTGAACTTTCTGGCCGCGAGCTGTCGCGATCCCGGCAACCAGCACCGTCGCGCTTAATTTCTGGAGTGGCTGCTTTACTGGATCGCCATCGGCTTCAACGACGAAAACAGTGCGCAGATTCGGATAGTCCTGATTCAGGATCGATTCGGCATTAGCCGAAAATTCCGGCTCGACTCCTTTGCACGGACAAATCACCAGGACGCGTGGACGCCAGGTAGAAGTTGGGCGGTAGGTCCGGATGTGACGCGCGGAACGGATGCCGTCGAGCAGTCCGACGATTCCTAGGGTGATGGCAAGAATGGAGAGAACGATGAACATCACAAAGTGGTTCCCTCTCCCGACGGGAGAAGGTGGTGCGAAGCACCGGCTGAGGGGTACCGAAGGACTTTGGTTTTCAAATGGTACCCCTCTCCCGTCTGGAGAAGGATTTGTCCCAAAAATCATCGATGAATTGGTGCAAATCCAACCTTAATGCAACACCGCGAAATCGCCGATGCTGCAACGCAAACCGCACCACTTTTGCCATCACCCGCTT
>Ga0070667_100005354_pt1 | contig 10719 bp, 8 predicted proteins | sample KBSS33metaG_FD_64659 | JGI IMG/M metagenome (GOLD analysis project Ga0070667, IMG submission 64659) | Switchgrass rhizosphere microbial communities from Kellogg Biological Station, Michigan, USA - KBS S3-3 metaG | ecosystem: Host-associated > Plants > Roots > Rhizosphere > Soil ...
GTCCGTCGGACCGAGAATTGCGTGTGCCACTTTCCGCCCGGCTTCCAGTCGAAGGTGAAGTTCGGTTTGAGGAATTTGAGAGTACGGTCCGCCGTCGCGTCGCCGCTGACCTTGAGAGTGGAAAATTCGTAATTGACGCCGCCGTCGACCCTAATGGAATCGCCGAGGGTTCGGCCGACACTCAGGTAGACCTCGCCGCGCTTCTCCTCGACCCGGGCATCGGCGATCGGAAGGTCGATGCGAACCTTCTGGCCGCCGTCGTCGATGGCAAAAAGGTCAACCCGGTCGTCGAGCGTGTTGTAAGATCCTTCGGCGCCTGCCTCGAACGAGAAGCCCAGAAGGTTTGCGCGGGTCCAGCTCAGGCGGCCGAGGGTCTCATTGCGGTGCGCGTGGACCGATTGTTCGAAGCCGCCGACGATCGAAGCGTTGTCTTCGATGAGGCCATCGCGCTGGATGTAGTTATCGACGTCGTCTCGCTTCTTACGTGTCGCAAGCGCGACGAACTTCAAACCCCCGCCCGCAAGCGGCCGCGTAATGTCGCCGCTGAGTTCCAGTATGGGATCACGGTACGTCTGGATCAGATTGTCGTCGTGAACGGGGAGGCCCGTCGGGCTCACCCGATTATCCTGGAACAGGTCGAAGCTACTCGGCTGCCAACGGCCATTGAGATGAAGGGATTTGTTGATGCCGGTGTCGAGGGCCCAGGCTCCTGCAATGAAGGGGTCCTTGTTGAAATAGCTGTTGTGCTTGCGCCGGTGCTCGATGAGTTCCCCGGTTTCAATATTGGTGAGATCGTCCGTTCCCTCTTCGAGCTGGCGATTGCGTCCCGTTCCCGCGGACAGGTTGAAGGTTGAGGGGCCGCGGCGATAGACCATCGATCCTTGAATGTCGGTGTTGACGTAACCCGTGAACCAACGCTTCGCCGATGCCGTCACATTGGCGTCGAAGCCTGCTTCCTTGGAAAGAACGACGTTCAGCACCTGGCTCTTGCCGGCATAGTCGGAGCCGTACAGGTCACCGGCGCCGAGCTCGACGCGGATGACGCGCTGAGCAGGAATTCTGGAAAGGGTGGTGTCGAGCGCTTCAGCTTTCGTGCTCGGCCGCTGACCGTTGATGACGACATTGCCCGCGGTTCCGGCAAATCCGCGCACGTCCTGTCCGTTGGCGCCCTGGGTGTTGCCCAGATCCAGTGCGAAACCCGGGACAAGCTTTGCGATATCGAGTGCCGTGCGGGGCGCGTATTGGACGAAAAAGCTCGCCTGATACGTCGTCGTGCGACCGGTTTGGCCGGATGATGGCGCCGCCGGCGCCGCCGCATTGGTCTGCGCCAACGCTCCTGTCGCCAGGGTAAGCGCAGCCATCCCGGCCGTTGCGAGCAACAGCGCCCGAGTCATGGATTCCCCTTCTGTCTCTACAATTCGGAGAGGTATGGGAGGGCCCAAGCGCGGGCGACCCTCCGTCGATCAATCGGCCAACGTTTCGACCAATGCGCCCGCCGCGGTCTACGAACGGCGTAGAAGTAGCAATTCGAAACTCAGCGCTTCCTGCCGAACATCTTGATCTGCACCAGGTCGCTGACCGGCGGCATGCTCGATTGACGGCCAACCGCGGATTCGACGAATGCGGGCGTGATGTTCAGCGCCTTGAGTTCGACCAGCTGGCTGACCGGGAGGTTGCGATATCCGATGCGCTGAAAGCCCTCGATATATTCGGGGGTGATGCCGAGCGCGCGCATCTGCACCAGTCCATCGCCGGGAACATTGGCATATCCCACCCGGGCGAAACCGCTGATCCACTGCGGTGAAATTCCGAGCGCCTTGAATTCCACCAGCTGCTGGATGGATGTGGGACGATAACCCGCATTAGCCATCTCGGAGATGTAACGGCCGTCCACGCCGAGCGCGGAAAGAGCCATCAGATTGTCGATCGACGGCGTCGGATAGCGAGCAGCCGCTACGGCATCGATGACTTCGCGCCGCGCATTCACGGCCATCAACCCAAATGCCTGATCTGGGGTAGGGCGGCCGATGCCCCGGCTTTGCAGCGCCTGGGTGAAGGCTGGATTGGCGGTGAAGTTGCAATGGCCCGACGCATAATTGTTGCCGCCGTTTCCAGCACAATCGAGCCGCCCCGCCTCACGAACTATGGCGAAGTGAAGTGGCCGCGTGCCGGCAGCGCGAAAAAAGGACACCTCCAACCCGATGAGATCCGAAGGCATGAAGCCGGTCGACCAGTTATTCTCGTCGCGGCCGTTTCGTTCCTTGCGGAAATCTGCGTGGATCCTGGCCGGATCCCCGCGCTGCTGTTCCAGCGTGAATCCAACCTGCTCGGACGGCTGCGCCATGCAGGCGGAGGATACGCTGACGAATGCAAACAACAGGGCACATATGAAGGCGAGGGGACGGTTCACGATGGGTCTCCTTCAGGTATTTGGACAAAGTTCTTCCGTTCGCCGCAGAAGGGCGCTTCGAAATTCCAGTCAGTTGAAGATCAGTCGGTCGGTTAGCGGCTCGACGGATTAGCCGCCCGGATCAGGGTCTTGATTCCATCCTCGCGGCGGTGCCGGAGTCCGGGGCGGTTGTGGCAGCCTGGTAACTCCAAGCGCTCGAAGCTCGACCAGATCATCGGCGTTGCGAACCTTGACGCCTGACGCCTTCACCCGGGCCGCGAAGGCCGGATCGACCCCCACCGCGCGGAGCTGGACGAAATCGTCGAGATCGCCCTGAATGCCGGTGGAGCGCATGGCGCTGACATAGGAACCGGTCACACCAACAGCACGCGCTTCCATCAGCTCATCCGCGGTGATTGATGGGAAACCCGCAGCAACGAGCTCGCGTGCATATTCCGGAGTCACGCCTACCGCACGGAGGCCGCTGAAATCCGAGAACTGGACGTTTCCAAGCCGCGGGACTGCAGCACGCATCGCCGCTACATATTCCGGGGTCACGCCGACGGCCTTTGCCTCGATCGCAGCGTCTATTGCTCGATCGCGAGTGCGAGTCTGGACACCGTTGCCGTCGACATAAGTGACCGACCTTGCCCCATTTGGCGCAACTGCCACCATCCTTCGCCGGCCGCTCGAATCCGCCGGATACACTGTGACGGTGGCGCCTGACGGGCTCCGCGCTACGGTCATGCCGTTGACGCTTTCAACGGTCGCGCCGTTCGGCGCCACGGCACGAACGTCTTCAGTTGGCCGATAGGCGACAACGGGAGCCACAGCGGTCGCTGCAGCGACAGCGGTCGTCACCGAGGTGGAAACGCCCTGGGCAATGATATGCGGAAGATCGGTCGGAACCTCCACTGCAACGGGATCGGCGACGGGGGCAGGTGCACTTACCGCAGTGTGCTGCGACACCGGCTTCACGGCTTTGGGTGCGGGCGGCGTAAACGTGAGTGCAGCAAGGGGGGCCGCAACCAGGACTGCGCCGCTGAAGACGCCCAATGCAAAGGAACGCGCAACAGGGCCACGCACTGACTTGCCGTCGAGGACTCGCGCCACCCTGCGGGCGAGCGAGCTCTTGGATGGAGCGACGCCATGCGCGCCAAGCAGCAGGCCCGGACATTCGTGGCGCGCAACTCCGACCAGCAACTGGGCGTAATCGGTGTCCGGAATATCGGCGCCGAGCACGCTGTCGTCTGCTGCTTCCTCGCGTAGCTGATGCGCTTCGCGGCCGAGGATCCACACCAGCGGATTGAACCAGAATAATGCAGTCGCGACGCGCGCCAGCAGCAGCTTGATCCAGTCCATCCGGGCAACGTGAGCGAGCTCATGGGCGATAATCGCCTCGGCCTCGCCTGCCGCTTCAACCGCTCGGCTGTTGAGCAAGATGACCGGGCGCATCAGCCCCCAGCTGATGGGTGAGGCGAGTTCGTCGCTGGTGAGCAGGGCCGTGCCGTGCTTGAAGCCCATTCTGCGCTGAGCCCGTGCAAGAGCGCTTAGCCAATGACCATCGACGAGGACGTCAGCCCTGGCTCTCAGCGCGATCAATCGACAAAGCGCCAGGAACGTCAGCATGAGCAGGATCGCGGCAGGCACCGCATAGAGCGCAGTTGCCGCCAGCACCGGGCTGAGCGACGGCAAAGACGGTGTCGCCGCGACCTTGAGCGACGGCGCTGCGGGGAGGGGCGTTGCCGGCACGTTTGCAGCTCGAGCAGTCGACGCCACCGGCTGCTGCGCCACAGGCTCGGACGCAGGCACTGCGGCTCGTTCGAACAGTGCAGGGGTCTCGACGTTCCAGCTCGGCAGAACCAGCGGCGCAAAAGCCATAATCACCAGGGCCAGGAGCCCGATGTGAGCCACCCATGATCGCTCGGCCGCAGAGCGATTCTTGAGGAGCTGCAGCAGTCCCAGCGTCAGGCCGGCAATCAAGAGCGACTTGAGCGCTATCCCGAGGAGGACATGCATCAGCGGTCCCCTTTTTCCTTGCGGGCCCGGGCAATCATTTGCTCGAGCTGATTGAGTTCGTCTTCCTTGAGCTTGTCCGACATCCCGAGCAAGGCGCTTGCGGCGCTGGCAGGCGAGCCGTTGAAGAAGACTCGCACGATTTCGCTGAGGGCAGACTTCTTGGCGACCGTGTCCGACACGACCGGGCTGTACAGAAAACCGCGTTCGGATTCCGTCCGCTGCACAAAGCCCTTGTCTTCGAGGCGCTTGAGCATCGCGCGCACTGCCGATCCGCTCAAAAGGACGGGCAGGGCATCGCAGATATCGGAGACGGGAAGGGCGCCTCTTTCGTAAAGGATATCCACGATTTGTCGTTCGCGCGGTGGAAGCTTGCTGAGCATTTTCATTCCTTTCGCACGACAGACTCGCCGCGCTACATTTGTAGACTGCTACATTTGTAGCGTTAATGCAAGCTGAATTGTAGAGCTTTGGCGGATGGGGTGGGATTCGAACCCACGGACGCTTGCACGTCGCCGGTTTTCAAGACCGGTGCCTTAAACCGCTCGGCCACCCATCCAAGGATTCGCTCCATCTGTGGGCTTTGCGCTCTTTTCAAGCCCGGGCGCCCATTTATCGAGCTCCGGTCAAGTTTGACGACAGTCCGTGCAAGGCATGCGGTGAAGCAAGCTGGCGTGATCGGGGTTCCGCCCGATAGCCTCGACTCTCACGAGGAGGTTGCGTGTTGGGTATGAGCGGGTGGGTGTCGTTGGGTCTCTCTGCGGTCGCGTTGGGCAGTTCGGCTGCGCCCGCCACCGCAGCCCAGGTGGACGTGATGACTCCGGCATACGCCGCACCGGCCATGGACCCCTGGTACGGCTACAAGCTGCGCCTGGCGCAACTGGCCCGGCAGCAGGGGGTTCGCGAAGCAACCATCCAGGCCAATGTGCCGGGACTTGTGGTCAACCAGCGGGTCATCGCGCTCGAACGGACCGAACCTGTTGCCCAAACGAGCGGCGGCGTCGTCGGAGCGCTCTCACCCTATCTCCGCTCGCACGTCACTGCGTCCCTGATCCAGCGCGGTCGCGACAATTATGGCAGCAATTACAGCGCCCTTCGACGCTTGGACGGTCAGTTTGGAGTCGACCCCGCTGTGCTGATGGCGATTTGGGGTCTCGAAACCAGTTATGGGACCGTCACCGGAAGCACTGACCTGCTGCAGGCGCTTGCCAGCCTCGGCTATTACGGCCGCCGCCGGGCTTTCTTCGAAAGTGAATTCATCGCCGCGCTGAAGCTCATGGACCAAGGCGTTCCGCGCTGGCGGCTCAAAGGCAGTTGGGCAGGTGCGACGGGCTATCCGCAGTTCATGCCGACGGTCGCGCTTAGACTGCGTGCCGATGGCGATGGTGACGGCTATTCCGACATCTGGTCGAACGAACTCGACGGGCTGGCATCGATCGCTACGTATTTGCGCGACGCGGGGTGGAAGCCGAGCATCCCGTGGGGAATTCCGGTTCGGACTCCGACCACGCTGAACCGGGCGGCACTTGCGAGCAGGACGACGGCACCTCGCTGCCCGCAGGTCTATCGCCGCCACAGCCGTTGGCTGACGATGCGCGAATGGCGTGCGCTCGGCGTAACGCCACTGGGGCGCTCGTTGCCAGAAAATGAGATGGCGAGCCTGATCGAGCCCGACGGGCCCTATGAAACGGCCTACCTTCTAACCACCAATTATCGGGCGATCCTCGATTATAATTGTTCGAATTTTTACGGGATTTCGGTTGGAGTTCTGGCGGACGCGATTGCTCGGCGATAGACAGCTTCCATCACCTTTGAATCCGGGAAGCTGTTCAGCCTCATGTCGCGCAAAATCCTTCTACTAACCGCCGCTTCTGTCCTTCTTGCGAGTGCTGCCCCAGCCGCGGCACCCCAATTCGATACGCCAGCAAAAACCGCTTTCCTGATCGACGTCAGTTCGGGCGCGATTCTCTACGCCAAGAATCCGGACATGCGGATGCCACCCGCGTCGATGGCCAAGATGATGACCACGGACGTGGCCTTCGAGCTCATCGACAAGGGGCAGCTGCCGCTGAACAAGATGTGCACGGTACGTCCTGAAACCTGGCAGAAATGGCACGGCCCGGCCGCTGGCTCGACCATGTTCCTTTCGCCCAATGAGCAGGTCAGCGTCGAAAATCTGCTGAAGGGGATCGTGACTCTTTCCGGAAACGACGCGTCGGTGGTGCTGGCCGAGTGCATCGCCGGCACGGAGCAGGCCTTTACCGACCAGATGAATGCGCTCGGCAAGAAGATTGGTCTGACCAACAGCCAGTTCGGAACCGCGAATGGCTGGCCCGACAATGGGGTCACCTATGTGACCGCACGGGATCTCGCGACGCTCGCCCGGTACGAGATCGAGCATCATTACAAGCTCTACAAGCAGTTCTATTCACTGCCGAGCTTCACCTGGGGCAAGACGCTCGGCTCTGGTCAGGACATCACCCAGGCGAACCGAAACCCGATTTTAGGCAAGGTGCCGGGCGCTGACGGGCTCAAGACGGGGCACACGGACGAGGCGGGCTATGGCTTCACCGGCTCGGCGGATCAGAACGGCCGCCGGCTGATCGAAGTGGTCGCGGGCCTGGATAGCTGGAACGCCCGTGTTCAGGAATCGACTCGGCTGATCCAGTGGGGCTTCAACGCGTGGCAGTCCAAGCCACTGTTTCAGCAGGGAGCAAAGATCGGCACCGCACAGGTTCAGATGGGCAGCTCCAGCGCGGTCTCCCTCGTTGCGCCCCGCAACCTTGCGGTGACCGTGCCAGCCGGACTTTCGAGCGGCTCGATCCAGACCAAAATCCGCTACGACGGACCGCTGGTCGCTCCGATCACCAAGGGTCAGGAAGTCGCTCAGCTGGTCGTTACGACCGGCGATACTCCGCCGCAGATCGTGCCGCTGGTAGCGGGCGAGGATGTCGGCCGCGCCGGTTTCTTCACACGCATCTGGATCGGCCTCAAGTCGCTGTTCGGAATGGCGTGACATCACGCGGGCGCTTCATCAGCCTTGAGGGCGGGGAGGGGGCCGGGAAGTCGACCCAGGTGAAGGCATTGGCTTCTGCCCTCCAGGATCGCGGCATCGATGTGCTTGTCACCCGCGAGCCCGGCGGGAGCGAAGGGGCAGAACGGATCCGCGAATTGCTCCTCAGCGGCTCCGAGGATCGCTGGAGCCCGGAGGCGGAAGCCCTGTTGTTCGCCGCTGCCAGGGCCGATCACGTGGCCAAGACGATTCGACCGGCGCTCGAGGCAGGCAAGTGGGTGCTTGCCGACCGATTCATCGATAGCTCGCTCGCTTACCAGGGCGGGGCAGGTGAATTGGGCATCGAGGCCGTCCGGGCGATCAATGCTTTTGGCATCGGCGAGGATTTTCCGGATCGAACCTTGGTCCTTGCACTCGCCGAAGGCGGCGCTCGCGCCCGCGCCCGCGACAATGAGGAGAGTGACCGGATCGGCGGTCGGCCGGAAGGCTATCACCAGAAGGTCGATCTCGCCTTCCGCCTCGTTGCCGCAGAGGAACCGGACCGGGTGCGCATTATCGATGGTTCAGGAAATCCCGACGAAGTGACGCAGCGATTACTGAACGCGATCCAGGACCTCCTGCCGTGATTGTCGGACAGGAAAGGGCGGTCGAACAATTTGCCGCCGCCTGGGCTTCGCGGAAGCTTCACCACGCCTGGCTGCTTGCCGGACCGAAAGGTGTGGGCAAATTGAGCTTCGCGCATGCGGCAACTCGCCGACTCCTCGCCGAGGCGGCGGGGCCGCCGTTCGACCTTTCGGGAATCGGCACTGGCGACGACCACCCGATCGTCAAGCTGGTCGAGGCCCGAAGCCATCCTGACATGCGGTGGCTCGAGCGGCTGATCAACGAGAAAACCGGCAATCTCGCCCGCAATATCAGCGTCGACCAAGTGCGTGAGCTCGGCGAGTTCATGAGCATGACCGCCGCTCTGTCGCCGTGGCGCGTCGCGGTGATCGACTCCGTGGACGACTTGGAGACGTCCGGCGCGAACGCGCTCCTGAAAATCCTCGAGGAGCCGCCGGCCAACACGCTCTTCTTCCTGGTCAGCCACTCGCCAGGCCGGCTCCTTCCGACAATCCGGTCGCGATGCAGGCGGCTGGATTTCTCCAACCTTGACGATGACGCCATGACGTCAATCCTCGAGAACCAGACAGAGCTGAGCGCGACTGAGCGAAAGCGCATCATCGCGATGTCCGGCGGCTCTGCCGGAAGGGCACTCGCTTTTGCTGAACTGGATCTGGGCAAGCTCGAGGATGCAGCGCTCGCGATCCTTCGCCAGGGCGATCCGACCAATGCGCGCCGGTCCGACCTCGCGACCGAGCTTGGCAAGAAAGGGGCATCAGATCGCTATGCAGCGTTTCTCGATCTGGCGCCGTCGCTGATTGCGCGGGAGGCAAGGTCGTTGAAGCCCGCCGCCCGGGAGCGCGCGATCGACGCTTATGCAAAGGCGCGAGAGCTCGCAGCAATCGCTCCGAGGTTGTCGCTCGATCCGGCGGCAACTGTCTTCCAGATCGGCGGTATCCTTGCTGTCGTTGCCGAACCGGCTTCCTTGAAGCGCTAGGCGCGCCAAGCTAGGGCCGGACCCAAACCATGTCCGAACCCTTCTACATCACCACCGCCATCAGCTACCCCAACGGTCCCCCGCACATCGGGCACGCCTATGAGGCCATTGCCGCCGATGCCATGGCGCGCTTTCAACGCAGCCAGGGCCGCGACGTCCGATTCCAGACCGGGACGGACGAGCACGGCCTGAAAATGGCCCAGGGCGCGCGCAACGAGGGCATTGAACCGCGGGCCTTCGCCGACAAGATGTCGCCTCTTTTCCAGAAGATGTGCGATACACTTAACGTTTCGTATGATCGCTTCATCCGAACCTCTCAGCCCGACCATTATCGCGCGAGCCAGGCGATCTGGAAGGCGATGGAGGAAAGGGGCGACCTCTATCTCGATCGGTACGAGGGTTGGTATTCGGTCCGCGACGAGGCCTATTACGAGGAGGAGGAGCTCAGCACGAGCGACGACGGGGCCAAGCTGTCGCCGCAGGGGACGCCCGTCGAATGGACGGTCGAGGAGAGCTGGTTTTTCCGCCTGTCGAAATACCAACAGCCACTGCTCGATCATTATGCCGCAAATCCGGACTTCATCCGCCCGGAGAGCCGCCGCAATGAGGTGGTCCGCTTCGTCGAGGGCGGCCTCAAGGATCTCAGCATCTCGCGCACAAGCTTCGACTGGGGCGTTCCGGTGCCGGGTGGCAATGACCATGTGATGTACGTCTGGCTCGACGCGCTGACCAACTACATCACCGGGCTCGGCTATCCCGACGATACCGAACTCTGGCGCCGTTACTGGCCGGCCAACGTCCATCTGATCGGCAAGGACGTTGTCCGCTTCCACGCGGTCTACTGGCCGGCATTCCTGATGAGCGCCGGAATCGAGCTCCCGAAGCAGGTCTACGGTCACGGTTTCCTGCTGAGCCGCGGCGAGAAGATGTCGAAGAGCGTGGGCAACGTCATCGATCCGATGGCGCTGGCGGAGCGCTTCGGCGTCGACGCGCTGCGATATTTCCTGTTGCGCGAGGTCCCGTTCGGACAGGACGGCAGCTACAGCGCCGAGGCGATCGTCAATCGCGCCAATGCCGAACTTGCGAACAGCTTCGGCAATCTTGCCCAGCGCACATTGTCGATGATTCACAAGAACCTAGAGGGCCAACTTCCGATCGTCGATCTAAACAACCAAGAGGACAATGAATTGGTGGGTTGGGTCGCCGATGCAGCAAGAACCCAAGTTCCCCGTGAATTCGACAAGTTCGCCTTCTCACAGGGAATCGAGGCGTGGCTGCTCGCCGTGTTTCGCTGCAACCAATACGTTGATCGGATGGCACCCTGGACTCTTCGCAAGACAGATCCAGAGCGCATGAAGGCAGTGTTGGCGACACTTTTCCTGTGCATTCGAGACTTGGCAATAACCATCCGACCGATTGTGCCTTCGTCTGCGGACAAGCTTTTGGAAGTGATGGGCATTGGACCCGACGCACGCGACCAGGGCGCCTTGCAGCAGACCGATTGGTATGTGAACCTCGCGCAGAGCGAATATCGGCTGAGCGCTCCAACCCCGATCTTCCCGCGTCTCGAGCTTCCAGAGGACGAGGAGGAAGCGGCGGCGTGAGGTTGATCGACAGCCATTGCCACCTCAATTACGAAGGCCTGGCCGAGCGCCAGGACGAAGTGCTTCAAAATGCCCGGCAACAAGGCGTTGCCGGCTT
>Ga0070667_100005355_pt1 | contig 10719 bp, 12 predicted proteins | sample KBSS33metaG_FD_64659 | JGI IMG/M metagenome (GOLD analysis project Ga0070667, IMG submission 64659) | Switchgrass rhizosphere microbial communities from Kellogg Biological Station, Michigan, USA - KBS S3-3 metaG | ecosystem: Host-associated > Plants > Roots > Rhizosphere > Soil ...
TGCGCGGAGAAAGACCCGCTTACCTGCCATCGAACGGTACTGGTCTGCCGACATCTGCGATCGGAGCCCATCAGCATTGAACACATCCTGGAAGATGGCTCGATCGAGACGACCGAGGCGGCGGAGGCGAGGCTGCTTGAATTGGTGGGGCTGCCCCCCGCGCATCTGTTTAAGAATCGCCAGGAGCTGATCGAAGAAGCGTATGACATGCAAGGCGAGCGCATCGCCTACACCGAATCCGATCCGCCAAGCGCCACTAGCGGAGGGCCCGCGTGAACGTTCAGCTCTTTACCATCGGGTTTGCGGAAACAAAGGCGGAGACATTTTTCAGCCTGCTGCGCGAGGCGGGGGTTAAGCGGATTGTGGATGTGCGGCTTAACAACACCTCGCAGCTTGCAGGTTTCTCGAAGAAAGAGGATCTGCGGTTCTTCCTGCGCGAGGTGGGCGGGATCGAATACATCCATGTTCCAGAACTGGCTCCGACGCAGGAGATGCTCGATGCATTCAAGAAGCACAAAGGCGATTGGGCGGTTTACGAGCAAGAGTTCAATGGGCTGATGTCCAAGCGGGGAATTGAGAAGATTATTTCGCGTGATGTCGCGAATCTTGGCTGCCTGCTCTGCAGCGAAAAGAAGCCACATCACTGCCATCGCCGCCTGGTTTCGGAGTATCTTCAGAAGCACTGGGAGAGCGTCGTCACGACCCATCTTGTTTAGGCCCAGGTCATTACCGAAACGAAAAAGCCCACGGAACCGTTTTGAGTTCCGTGGGCTTTTATTTTTCAGACTGGCGGAGAGGCGAGCTTACAGACCGCCGCCCTGCGCGCCGCCGGGCATCTGCTGCAGATAAAGCTGCAGGCCGGCTGCAACCATGCTCTTGACGAGCGTGGAGGGGATGTAGCTATCGACGCGGAAGGCTGCGCCATCAGCGCCGAAGGTCATGCCGATCGGCGGAAGGTTCGCGGGAAGCTTCACGCCACCCGGAACGCCGCGCGCCGCCATCACATCAAGCACAACCGTGGCGATCTGATCGACCGAAACGTAGATAGCACCCAGACGCTCCTTCGGCAGGTTCGCCGTCACCGCGCCGACGTTGCCGCCCGCAAGGGCGTCAACATTCTTCGACGCAGCCGTGACCGCGGCGGTGGCGAATACATCATCGCCGCCGATGGTCTGGATAACCTTGTCGTCGGCAACCTTGCCCATGTAACCGCTCGGGCCGTTCTTTCCGTAGATGATCTGCATGATAAACGCCATCTGTTGTTCCTGCGGCGTTTGCGGCTCGCCCATCGTCGTGGTGTAGCGATCAAGCGATACGCCGGCCAAGGTGGCGGCGTTGGGGGTCATGGTCGTCTTGAAGTTGGTCACGCCGCTGGCCGCCATGACCGCCGCGTTGTGTTCCATCATCGACTTGGTCGCCGCGACGAGCTTGGTCGGATCGCCCGTGACGATCGAAACCGCCTGGATGAACCCACTGCCATTCTGGATGGCATTGGCGGGAGGGGTGAGCATCCCGAAGTTCACCTGCTTGGTGGCCGCCATGTAATCCTTCATCGCATTGAAGTAGGCCACCATCGGCTTGCCCTGTTCGCCTTGGTCAGCAATGGCCTTCTCGATCGGAGCGGTGAACTCGCTGAGAAGCTGAAGGCCGGCGGGATCAACCGCGGCGCCGCCAAAGAAGAGATATTTGCTGTCCGGCAGACCTGCGGTCAGGGAACCGCTGGCGTTCTTCATTCCCTTGAAGGCCTTGCCCATTCGGCTATCGGCGCGAAAATCAGCGAGCAGCGCGGTGGAAATGCCGTCTTTGCTGAGCGTGAGCCCAAATACCGCGCCATCCGAATCGGTCAGGAATTCTTCGACGGCATTGAGTATCTGCCCCATGTACACATTCATCAGCGCAACCATCTGCGGATTAGCGTTGGGGGCTTGCTGCATGCCCTTGGCCATCTGCTGAAGCATCATGGGCTTCATCATCTGGAACATGGGGAGCGCCTGCTTGCGGATGACGGGCATATTGGCGAAGACGATGATGTCTTTGCTATCAAGCTCTTTTGCGGAAGCGGGCGGCGCGACAATGCCCTGGCCCTTGGTGGTGGCGAGGGCCTGGTTGGCGGAAATCGCAGCGTACTTGCCCCAGTTGGTGACGAAGATGGGCTTTCCGCCGGGCTGGAAGGTGGTGAGGTCGCCAGCGGTGGTGGCCTTGGGGAGCGCGGCGATAAACGCCTTGTAATCGCTCACCGGAACCAGCCCGAGAACATCGGGCGGGCCATTGCCGGCGGGATTGGGGAAGATGGCCACGCCGACTTCGCCGGCCTTATCCAAACCAGCGCCCATGCCGGTGATGGCGAGCAGGGAGCCAAGCGGATCTGCGAGCTCGGGGCGCATCTGATCGAGGCCCCAGTCCTTGATCAAAACAGCGGCCTTGGTGCTCAGATCCTGAAGGTTCTTGATCTTGAAGACGACCATCGCGTCTGACGGCATGAGCGGCAGCACCTGCGCCCGCGCCGAGACGGAAATCATCATCATCAGGGCAACGGCCCCGAGAGTCACCCTGCGACCGATCACCGAACACGCGCTTGCGAGCGCGCGACTGCATAGACCAAACTTCTGCATAGCATCTCCTTCGAATCCCCGACATGGCGAGGTTATTGCCCGACAACATGAATCATGGAATGAATCCGCGTTCACTCCGCCACCCGCGGGCCGGTGGGAAAATCATCCTACTCAGCACAAGGGATCGGTCAAACGCCCCAATGAAGGCAGTCCGACCCCGACTATATACGGAGACGATTGCGGGCGATTACAGGAAATGTTGGAGGGGGTGGGCAGTTGTCGGTGGTCAGTTGCGAAGAGGGGGCAGCCGCTGGGCTTATTGAGGGAGACTTGTTCAGCCGGCTGAGTTCCGGTTTGCATCTGAGTTCGGTGGCGTTAGGTTTTGCCGCTATCGCCTGAGAACGTGCTCAACTTGAAATCGAGGTGAATTCAGCCGCTGTCCGCTCACAACGGACTGCTGACTCGGATTTTTCTCACTCCCTCCTCTCGACATCCGGCGATAAGCGCATATGATGACATCAGAGATCGCGGGGTAGAGCAGCCTGGTAGCTCGCAAGGCTCATAATCTTGAGGTCGGAGGTTCAAATCCTCCCCCCGCTACTACGAAGGCCCGGTTGGATGTGAAAGCATCTGACCGGGTTCTTTTTTGGCAACGCCTGTCGCCTCGCATCTCAATCGCTCCCACAATTTGCCGCAGGGGACCCTGGCGCGTAGAAGGAGTAGGAATGGTCGCGTGGTTCTATCTGTTGGTCGTTGCGGCGGGCGTGAGCGTTGCGTTACAGCAATTGCTGAACGCCAATCTGCGTAGCGAACTTGGATCGCCCTGGTGGGCAGGCTTCGTCAGCTATCTAGGCGGATCCCTGGTGATGCTCTTGGCAGTCCTCGCCAACCATGGCCCCTGGATAACCCGCGAGATGGTCGCTCGCACATCTTGGCCGTCGTGGACAGGCGGACTATTCGGTGCAGCGTTTATCGCCATTGCCATCTTCATGGTCCCCAAGCTGGGCGCGGCGACCGTCATGACGCTTCTAGTGGTCGGGCAGATGATGGGGTCTCTGGTGTTTGACCACTTCGGGTTGCTTGGAGTCCCGCGCCATCCGATCAATCTATCGCGGGTGTTGGGTGCGGGATGCCTCATCATCGCAGTTCTGCTGATCCGCCGCTGAAGATACGCGCCCTACGTGGGGACAGTCACGGATGCATCGCAGGGCGTGCAATTGGCGACGATGCAAACGCTCGCGCGCTACTGGCCCAGATGAAGCACCTGGGCTACACGAAATATGTCGCACAAGGCGGCGGATTGGGGTGAAACGATTTCTTCGCGTCTGGTCATCGGCGTGGCGAGTCTTCCGCTTGGATGGCCGGTAGAATTGGAAGTCGACCTGAGAGCGGATTGATTCGCCACGGGCAGCGCAGGACGGCTCTCCTGACCACTTCGAAGACTCCAAGCCGCATCCAGGAGAACTTTGAGGTCTCCGCCATTCCTGAAGACGCCGTGCGGGAGATCACCGAAGAAATTAAGGCGCGGGTGCGGTTTAATTCCGTTGTGGAGACGGGCATCCCCGGGTTCATTCCAAGAGGAAAATGATGATGAAAATCCAATCGCTTCAACAGGCAAATAGCGTGTCCTGGCTTTGTCTGGTTGCCATGTTCATTCCATGTGGCAATGCGCTTGCTCAGGCGAAGGAGTCTGCGATGGCCCGGCATGTCTTGTATCGCTCGGTAAAAGTGGATGGCCTTTCGATCTTCTATCGGGAAGCCGGGCCGAAGGATGCACCGACCCTACTACTGCTGCACGGTCTTCCATCGTCATCACGCATGTTCGAGCCACTGCTGGCGCGACTGGCTGACAAGTACCATTTGATTGCGCCGGACTACCCCGGGTTCGGGCACAGTGATGCGCCATCTCCAAAGGAGTTCGCGTACACGTTTGACAATATCGCCAGGGTGATGGATCGCTTCACCCAAACATTGAAGCTGACAAAGTACACGCTTTGCATGCAGGATTATGGCGGGCCCGTTGGGTTTCGCATGGCGCTGGCTCATCCGGATCGCGTTGAAGCGCTGATCGTCCAGGATGCCGTCGCTCATAACGAAGGCCTTGGAGCAAACTGGAAAACAAGGCGCGCGTTCTGGACGGACCGTGCTGCGAACGAAGCGGCATTGCGGAAGAACCTGCTCTCCCTGGAAACCACGCGCACGCGTCATGTCGGAAACGACCCAAACCCCGAAAAATACGATCCGGATCTTTGGACGGATGAGTACGCCTTCCTCAGCAAGCCTGGCCAAGCCGATATTCAAAGCGATCTGTTTTACGACTACCGCACCAACGTCGAGGCCTACCCCAAATGGCAGGCATGGATGCAAAAAACCCAGCCGCGCCTGCTGGTGCTCTGGGGAAAGTACGACTTATCATTTGAGCTGACCGAGCCAGAGGCGTATCGTCGCGACGTTCCCAAGGCCGAGGTTCATGTCCTTGAGGCGGGGCACTTCGCCCTCGATACCGCTGCCGATGAAATCGCCGAACTGATTCGGCGATTCATGACCAGCAAACAGTAGACGAGCCATCGCACAAGCTCAGCCACCGCAGTTTGGAAAGAGATGCCTCATGAAACGGATTGCTTTCGTTCTGATCGCAGTTGTAACGCTTGCTGGTGTAGTCGCCGGCATAGCGCCCTCGTCTTCACAAAGTGAAGAAGCGGCGGCCGCGATCGCCTCGGGCAAGCTTCCCCCCGGGTATCGCGACTGGAAATTGATCTCCGTGGCCCGCGAAGAAGGAGTTCTCGACGATATCCGCGCCATTCTCGGCAATGATGTTGCGATTAAGGCCTACCGCGAAGGCAAGCCGCCATTCCCTGATGGCACCGTCATCGCCCGGCTCGCGTGGAGTTTTGATGCGTCGGAGGAAAACAACAAGACCTTCGGCAAAGCCCAGTCATTCGTAGCCGGGCACCCTAAGAATGGAGTTCAGTTCATGGTCAAGGACTCCAACAAGTACGCATCGACGGGCGGCTGGCAGTATTCTCAGTTTGACGATGGCAAACCCCTGACTGACAAGGCGATGCTTCAGAGTTGCTTTACCTGCCACCAGGCGATCAAGGATCGCGACTATGTTTTCACGCGCTACGCACCGTGATCTGCACCGCGCAGGCCTCTACGACCGGATGTCGGATGATGTGCCGACACTCGCGGGGCAGAAGCCTCTAAGCATGCAGGACTTCGTCCGAAGAAATGCGGCGGCTTTCACCGCGCCGGCAAAAGGAGTGGCCTGAGTTTTTGCGGATGTGGTTGCCCATGTCACAGGTGCGTGCGTTTATCGCTTCAAGGCACGCTGGAGCAAACCGATGCCTTGAGTCGCAACGGCAATAGATCACAGACAAAACGGTTTCCAAGTCCGCGGACTTCGTTGTCGCATATGCGACTTGATGGTACTTATCCGCACATGAACGAGCCGTGGTTTATCCTCACTAAGCGACTCGGATCTGACGTGATCACTCCTTCGCCGAGCGTGCTTGACGCCGCCATGCGGGAGGTCGTCGATCCTTCCCATGCCGGCGACATCGAGCACACGAGCGCTTTTGTGCGGTTTGGCTACGACGAAGGCTCGATGTACGTGCTCAGCTACGATACGTCACTACGTTTGACCTTTGAACAGTGGGCAGATCAGGATTTCGAAGTCGAACTGGCGCCCACGGCATACTTGTCGAATGTCTCCCCAAGCAACGCCGCAAGGCTCATGCAGGAACTGAGCGCGGGTGCAGTCGATCGTGTTAAACAAGAGCCGTGGACGCCAGTGGAATAGACAATCGCAATCGGTGCGGAAAAGAAACAAGTCCAAAACTCCCAAGTCCCTTTCTTCGATCCTACGCGCGAAGCCCTCAGTTTGGCACCCGCCCCTTCGCTGCATTCGCCCGGGCACTGTAGGTGATCTGGCCTGTGGCATCCGTTGGCAGGCACTCGCGCATTCGCGCTTTAAGTCGCTCGATATCATCGGCTGGCATCGCTGCGAGCGCTCGACCGACGCTCGGCCCGCCGCGAATCGTCGCCCAGTAGTCGTCGAAATCGGCGAACGTCCGCTGCACAGTAATCTGATGCGTTTCGATCGCCTCCAGCCCGGCGTCTTTCCACAGCTCTCGCATCGTGTCTATTTGAGATGCTTCGGGCCTCGGCGGCGTCGGAACGGTTGCGCCCATCGCACGCATCTCAGCCTGCAACGATTCGTAAGGAAATCCGCCGCCCAGCATGTCCCACGCGTATGCGCTGACCACGCCGCCCGGCGAAACCACTCGCGCCATTTCGGCGACGCCCCTGGCTGGTTCGGGAACGAAGAAAATCACCAGCGGCATCACCGCTGCGTCAAACGTGCCATCGGCGAAAGGCAGTGCCATGGCATCGCCCGCGCGAAACTGTGCAATACGCGCCGCGCTTCGCGTGCGGGCGTACGCAAGCTGATCTTCCGATGGATCGATCCCCAAAACCGAGACGGGCGCGCAGCGCTTGACGAGCATTTCGGTGAAGGCGCCGTTGCCGCACCCCACGTCGAGCCAACGCAAGCCGGGCTGGGGCGCGAGCCAATCGAGAAAAGTTTCGCCCGCAAGTTGGCTCCACTTTCCCATGTATCGTTCGTAGGCAGCTCCATCATCGAAGCGGATTTCATTCGTTGCCATTCTTCTTTTCCTCCGGTTTGGCTGGAGGATTCTACAGGCATCTGCGAAAATCCTCCTACACTCGATTCTCACACCCGCGCAAGAGGCACCGATCATGCTCGACACGCTCAAGGAGTTGCTCGCCCACCAGTACGAAGCCTCGCTCAGTATGCTCAATCTCGCCATCGCCCGATGTCCTGATGCGATCTGGGATCAGCCCGTTGCGAAATTGAAGTATTGCCAGGCTGCGTTTCATGTCGTCTTCTTCGCGGATGTGTACCTTCAGCCCAGCGATGATGTGGATGCTCTCAAGCATCAGCCGTTTCACCTCGAGCATATTGCGGCATTTCGCGACTATGAGGAATTGGAAGATCGCCCGCAGGCGCTGCTGTACGAGAAGCCGTTTGTGCTGAACTATCTGCAGAATGTGCGATTGAAAGCCCGGGAAACAATCGCGCGGGAATCAGCCGATCTGCTCGCCGGGCCTTCGGGGTTTCGCCACCGCAAGTGCTCGCGCGCCGAGCTGCACATCTACAACATCCGCCACATCCAGCATCACGCCGCCCAGCTCAGCCTGCGCCTTCGGCTGGATAGCGAGATCGACATTCCGTGGGTCGGCCACCTCTGGAAAGAAGCGTAAGGCAAAGTCCACCTTGAGGAAAACATCGGCGTGATGGCAGTCGAGTTGATGCCGGACGGTCTGCGCGATTCAACGCATGCGGCTTCTCCATGTAGCTTTAAGTGCGGGGCAGTTGGTGCAGTGCCGCTGATGACTGCTGTGCTTCCCCGCCGCAGCCGAACGGGCATTTCGGATTGTCCCGGCGGCTGTGTTGGGTATATGATATTGACCAACGTTTCCGGTGCGCCCAAGCCTTCCCGCCGGGAGGGAGCGGCCAAGCCGGGGATTCATATCTTCCAGGAGCCTTCCATGAAGCGCGTTCACAAGTTTCTTTTGGCTGCCGCTGTTGCTGTCTCCGGATTTGGTCTCTCGGCCGGCGCCGCCGACGAGAAGGGTCATGCCATGACCGGCGCTCTGATCGATAATCAGTGCGGCGCCAAACAAAAGACCGAAGCCGCCGCCCTCAAGCACCCGCTCGCATGCATCAAGAAGGAAGCCTGCGCGGCCTCGGGCTATCAGCTCGTCGTCGGCGACAAGCACTACAAGCTCGATGCGGCTGGCACCGAAAAGGCCAAGGCCTTCCTCGCTGATGCGAAGAACAACCATGTCACCATCGAAGGCAAGATGGATGGCGAGACGCTGACCGTCACGTCGATCGCCGCTGCTCCCGATGCCAAGTGATTCCCGCGAGTTCATTCGCGATGAAGATTAAGACGCCCCCGGTCGCAGAGATGCGCCGGGGGCGTTTTTTTTGCGCAGCTATGGTCTTATTCCCTCTCCCAGCGGCCACATTGCGTTAATAGCAAAACAAGATTCGCGATCAATACGCCACCGCGAATAGGACCTGCGTCCCGGTCTCTTCCCCCGTGTAGATACACTTGCCAGTTCCTCCCGCTTGATCGAACGGAATGCAGCGCACCGTCGCCTTGGTCTGGTCCTTGATCTTCGCCTCCGCCTCGCGCGAAGGCTTAAACCAGACCCGCACAAAGCCGCCCTTCTTCTCGAGAATCTCTTTCATCTCATCAAACGTCGCAGCCGCGTGAATACTCGCATCCCGGAACGCGCGGGCCTTTTCAAACATCGCCGTATGCATTGCATCGAGCTTGGCGCGAAGCCAATCCGCCGTCACTTCGCCGATCTGCACGATCGCCTTGCTTCGGTCCAGACGTTGTTTGAACACCATCGCCCCTGCATCGACATCGCGCGGACCGATTTCAATCCGGAAGGGGACGCCGCGCTGCTCCCAGTGATATTGCTTATCGCCGGGCCGCGCATCGCGCCAGTCGACCACTATGCGCTGGTGCGTCTGCTTATCGAAGAAGAAGCTCTCGATCTGATCCCCGCGCGTGCGCGTCGCGGCTGCGGTCACTTCCGCCTCACCCACCAGCGTCACCAGAAGCCCGCGAATGTACTCGCGCACCTTCGCCTGCTCTTCAGGCGTCTTAAAGATCGGCACAATCGCCACCACATGCGGCGCAACCTTCGGCGGCAAAATTAACCCCTCATCATCGCTGTGCGCCATGATCATCGCGCCAATCAACCGCGTGCTCACGCCCCATGAAGTCGTCCACGCCAATTGCTGCTTCTGATCACGCCCTGAGAACTTGATCTCAAATGCCTTCGAAAAATTCTGGCCCAGGTTGTGCGATGTCCCCGCCTGCAGCGCCTTGCCATCCTGCATCAGCGCTTCGATGCAGTAGGTCGTATCCGCACCGGGGAATTTTTCGCTATCCGTCTTCGCCCCCTTCACCACCGGAATCGCCAGAATGTCTTCTGAAAAGGCCGCGTACACATCCAGCATCTTCAGCGTCTCAGCCTGCGCCTCTTCCGCCGTCTCATGCGCCGTGTGCCCCTCCTGCCACAAAAACTCCGCCGTGCGCAAGAACAACCGCGTGCGCATCTCCCAGCGCATCACGTTGCACCACTGATTGATCAAAATCGGCAGATCGCGATAGCTCTGCACCCACTGCGCATACATATGCCCGATCATCGTTTCAGACGTAGGCCGAATCACCAGCGGTTCTTCCAAGGGCGATGCAGGCTTCAATCCCCCAGCCTTATTCGGATCCTTCTCAAGCCGCGAGTGCGTCACCACCGCGCACTCCATCGCAAACCCCTCCACATGCTGCGCCTCCTTCGCCAGAAAGCTCGTCGGAATCAGCAGCGGGAAATAAGCATTCACATGCCCTGTTTCCTTAAACCGGCCATCCAGATCGCGCTGAATCGCCTCCCAGATCGCATACCCCTCCGGCCGGATCACCATGCACCCCTTCACCGGCGAATAATCCGCAAGCTGCGCCGCCTTGATGACGTCGAGATACCACTGGTTATAGTCTTCCGAGCGAGGCTTAATGTTCTTGGCCATGGGGTGGGGGATGGTACATTGGAAGGCACGAAGTCACAAAGGCACGAAGGGCATACATGAAGAATTGAATTAAACTGACAACGGATGCGGAACCTGCCCCTGATTACCTTTTATCCCTCATCCCCACTTCGTGCCTCCGCGCCTTTGTGCCTTCGTGCCTTTTGTTTTATCGTACACTCCGCGTACCGATAAAAAGAACACTCGCCAAGGAAAGGCCCCTCATGACCCGTCTTCGAACTCTCTGCGCTTCGCTGCTTCTCTTCCCCATCGCCGGCCCCGCCTTCGCCGCTGATGCGCCCGCCGCGCCAGTAACACCCCCTGCCGTCGCCCCCGTGGCGATCGCCCCCGGCGCTTCTGAAGCCGCCGGGCGCGGAGCCAAGGAGATCGTCGAAGCCACCACCAAGGGCGATTTCGCCGCGATCATCGACCGCACCGTCGAAGCCGTCGTCAAGGAGATGGGGGGCCGCGATAAAGCCGTCAAAGCCATCGAAGACGCCTTCACTAACATGAAGAAGCAGGGCATGAGCATCCGAACCG
>Ga0070667_100005357_pt1 | contig 10717 bp, 11 predicted proteins | sample KBSS33metaG_FD_64659 | JGI IMG/M metagenome (GOLD analysis project Ga0070667, IMG submission 64659) | Switchgrass rhizosphere microbial communities from Kellogg Biological Station, Michigan, USA - KBS S3-3 metaG | ecosystem: Host-associated > Plants > Roots > Rhizosphere > Soil ...
ACCTCTCGCGTGGTTCGGGCCTCGGGGTGCCGGGCCAGCGTCTGCAAGGCGCGGTGTACGGCGACCCGCACCGCGCCGGGCGTCTTGTCGACCAGCCGCGCCACGTCCGCGACCTCGAGCCCGGCGACGACGCGCAGCATCACCATCTCGGCCTGCGCGGCCGGCAGGGTGGCGACCAGCTCGAGGGCCCGGGCGGTGGCGTCCTTGGCGACCACCAGGTCCTCGGCGCTCGCCACCACCTCGCGCGTCGGCACCTCCGCCACGGCGACGACCGGACGGCGGGCCCGAGCGCGGCCGGCGTCGATGGCGCGGTGCCGGGCGATCGTGAACAGCCAGGCCCGGAACTCCGGCACGCCTCCCGAGAAGCGCGCCAACCCGCGCACGACGTCCATCCAGGTCTCCGATGCGATGTCCTCGGGCGCCTCGTCGCCGCGCACGGTGAGGTAGCGGAGCAGCGGTGGGTGCAGCTCCCGCCACACGCTGACGAACGCGACCTCGTCGCCGGCCCTGGCCGCAGCCAGGGCCGACGACAGATCGGCGTGCGGGCTAGCGCTCTGTTCCAGCGCCGGCTCCTTCCGGTCCAGGGCGGCGAGACTCAGCTGACGACCGTGCCGCTCGTGCAGGGCGCGAGCTGGGTGTTCCCGGCGTAGGACAGACGGTAGCTGGCTCCCTCCGAGCTGGGCTCCAGGAACACCACCTTGCCCCTGCTGTTGGTCACCCCGGTGGTGACGACGGTCCAGGTCACCCCGTCCTGGGCCAGCGTCTCGAGGTCGACGAGCGCGTGCTTGACGGGGTGCCGGTCGCCGCGGAGCACGCCGCTGACCACGAACCCGGCCCCGGTGTGCCGGCCCCGGATAGAGAGCGAGCTGGGTGCCCGCACCTTCACCCGCACCGCGGGGCTGGCCCCGCGCGGGACGCCGGTCGCGTGCCGCACGACGAGCCGGTAGACGGTGCTGGCGTGCGGAGTGTCCGTGATCGCCACCGAGCCGTCGGCCGCGGTCGTCGCGGTGCCCACGACCTGCCGCGGTCCGGCGTGCCCGGCCGGCCGTGCGACCAGGTCCACGGCCGCGCCGCTGAGGGGCTGGCCGGACAGCGTGGCGACGCCAGACACCGTGGTGGTCTCGCCGGGGTTGACCACCTCGGGTGCGGCCGTCGCGGTGACGGTCGGCCGGATCCCGATCCGCACCACGCCGCTGTGCGAGGGGTGCAGGATCGCGGTGCCTTCGAAGACCAGGCGGTAGGCCGCCGGGGTGGTCGGCGTGATCGGGAACTGGACCGCGCCGACCTGGTCGGTGAGGTCCTGCCCGATGACCTGCCAGGTCGGGTCCGCCGTCGTCCGGGTGACCAGGTCGACCACCCGGCCGCGCAGCCCGATGCCGTGCGAACGCAGACGGCCGCGGACCAGGTCGGCTCCGCCCGGGTCGACGACGCGGTGCAGCGCCCGGATCGAGAGGCTGGTCGGGATGCGGTGGCCGTGGTGCTGGTCGGTCACGATGACCACCCGGGCGGTCCCGCTCCGGCTCGGGCGGGAGTCGGCGGCGCCGGCGTAGGACCAGCGGTAGCGCGTGGTCACGGTCGGCGTCACCTCCAGGCTCACCCCGCCCTGCGGTCCGGAGACGGAGGTGCCGACCGCCGTGAAGCCGGTCGCACCCTAGGGCTTGGCCTCGAGGGTCACCGTCCGGCCACCTTGATCCTGCTGACCTCGCACGTGCAGGTCACCGAGGACCCGGGTCGAGTCACCGGCTTCGATCCTGGGGTGCGGCACCCGGATCGACAGCGTGCTCTCCGGCAGCTGGCTCGCGTGGGCGGGCGCGGTGATGGTGCCGACGGCGGCCGTGCTCACGGCAGCAGCGGCGACGATCAGCCGCAACACGCTCGTGCGTCTGGTGCTCATGCTTCACCTCTCGTTGGTCGCGGAGGACGGGTGTCCACCCCTCACAGCGACCAGGGGGCGCCGGGCGTTACAGCCGGCCCGATCCGTGGCTGGGCGGCCGCTCCCTGTGGGCGCCGGGTCAGAGCGAGTGCGGGGTCTCCAGGACCGCCCGCATCGCCCCCTCGTCGTAGGGCTCGCCGAGCCATTCGAAGAGGCCGCGCAGCACCGTGGGGTCAGCGACGTAGTCGTTGTAGTGGAGGCGGTACGCCGCGTCGCCGAGCTCGGCCGCGAGGGCCACGATCCGCGCCTCGATGGCCGGCAGTGACGCCGCGTGCTCGGGCCGCTTGGCCCACCAGCCGCTGCTCAGCACCTCCTGGTGGTCGCGGGTGTTGACCACGAAGCGTGCCCCCGGGAAGACCTCGCGCAGCCAGGAGACGTAGTCCTCGAGATCCTCGTGGTACCACCGGATCTCCTTGAAGCCGGTGACCCTGGTCCCGGCCTTCGGTCGCAGCACCGTGTCGAGGGCGAGGCTCCGGATCCCCTCGAGCGACCTGCGGACCGGGAAGTCGCCGGCGCCGTAGAAGGGGTGCGTCCGCTGCCGGAGCCGGGCCGGGTCCCACTTCCGGCTGCCGTCGGCCAGGGTCCGGTGGAAGAGGTAGAGGTGGTGCAGGGCATCCCAGTTCTCGCCGCGGATGAGGTAGCCCGGGATGCTGTTGAGCAGCCCCATCAGGAGGGTCGAGCCCGAACGTCCGTAGGTCACCACGAAGAGGTAGCCCAGCTCGCGCCGGTCCTCGGGCGCCCCGGCAGTCACGGCCCGAGCCTAGGCCCCGGCTGCCGAGGAACCGGAGATGACGGAAATTCCCGTTCCGCCACGAAGGGGGTCACCCACCGGTTAGCGTCGAGCGGTGCATCGCCTCCGCCGCGCCATCGTGCTGCCCGCGTCCCTGGTGGCGCTGGCCCTCGCGCTGCCGCTCGCCGCGGAGGCGAAGTCGTTCCACGGCACCCACAGGTCCGACACCGTCAAAGGCACACCCCGCAACGACAAGTTCATGGGCAAGGACGGCAGGGACCAGTTCAAGGGCATGGCCGGCAACGACCAGGCCTGGGGTGGCTCCGGCAACGACGTCTTCAGTGGCGGTCCCGGCGCCGACAAGCTCTACGGCGAGGACGGCGACGACACCCTCAACGGCGGCGGTGGCAACGACTACGCCGACGGCAGCAGCGGCAACGACCAGATGATCCTCAACGCCGGCAACGACACGGCCTACGGCGGCGACGGCAACGACACCATCGGCACGGGCACGGGCGACGACACCGTGCACGCCGACGCGGGCAACGACGACGTCAGCCTCAACGCGGGCAACGACACCGGCTGGGGCGGCGACGGCGACGACCAGATCCGCGGCACCGCAGGCAACGACACCCTCTACGGCGAGGCCGGCAACGACTATCTCCAGGCCGGCGACGACAACGACGTCGACTACGGCGGCGACGGCAACGACGACCTCGACGGTGGCAACGGCAACGACGTGCTCTACGACGGCCTGGGAGACGACCACCTCTCGGCCGACGAGGGCGACGACACCGTCTACGTCGGCTACGGCGTGGACGAGGCCTACGGCGAGGAGGGCGGCGACACGATGTACGTCCTCAACGACGGGGTCCGCGACGAGGTCTACTGCGGACCGGTCGTCGGCGGCGAGCCGGGGGACACGCTGATCTACGTCGGTGGCCCGGACCCGGAGGACCACATCAACGGCTGCAACTTCCGCACCGCCGTGACCTACCAGGTCGGCAGCCCCGAGTACGACGCGGTCATGCCGAGCTTCGGCCCGCCGCCGCCCGTGGCGCCGGTCGTCCCCAGCCGCTGGGCGCCCGGCTCGTAGAGTCGACTGCGTGCGGCACACGATCGTCACCATGACCCGCGGTGACGGTCACAAGATCGCCGAGTGGCTCGACTACCACGCCCGCCTGGGCTTCGACGACTTCCAGGTCGTCCTCGACGGCGACGTCGACGGCACCGAGGAGCTGCTCCGGTCGCTCGACCTGGACGCAGAGCTCACCGTCCACCCCCGCGCGGAGGTCGGTGACTACTACGACGGGCTACCGCCCGCGGAGCGCCGGCGCCGGGTGCTCGCGTGGCGCGAGCTGCACGCGGAGGAGCGTGCCTCGGGCCGGATGCGCGGCACCGACGCGCTCGCCTGGCGCCAGCACCTGCACTTCGGCCCTCTCCTGACGCCGTACGCCGCAGGGGACCGGGGCAAGGGCTGGCTCGGGCTCATCGACGTCGACGAGTTCGTGGTGCTGACCCGGCACCGCAACATCGGCGAGCTGATGGCCGAGCAGGCGGTGCCGCGGGTGCGGTTCCTCAACTTCAACGTCGACACCACCGGGCACGACCCGAGCCGGCCGGTCCTCGAGCAGCACTCGGTGCGCTGGTCGCGCGAGGACCTGCTGGCGCACGAGGACGCCCGGTGGTCCAAGCGGGTCAAGTCGCTGGTGCGCTACCGCTGCGCGAAGCTGAACGCGACGGTGCACAAGATCAACCGCGGCGAGCACGTCGTGCTCGACCCCGACGAGGCGCGGCTGCACCACTTCAAGATGCCGGCCGCGAGCGAGCTCGACATCCCGTTCTCCGTCGACGACCCCATCAGCGCCCCGTCGAGCAGCTAGGGCCCCCACGCCCTCCGGTCCAGCTCGGCGGCCTTGGTGCCCAGCTTGCCGGCCTGCACCATGCTCGCCAGCGAGTCCATGATGACCCGGGCCGAGAGCAGCGCGGTCTGCTCGGAGGTGTCGTAGGGCGGCGAGCACTCCACGAGCTCGATGCCGGCCAGTCCCTCCTTGGCGATCGCGCGCACCATGTTGAGCCCCTCGCGCGGCAGCAGCCCGCCCGGCTCCGGCCAGCCGGTGCCGGGGACGAACCCGGCATCGAAGACGTCGATGTCGAAGGACAGGTAGACCGCCTTGGCGCCCTTCCAGGCCACCTCCAGTGCCGTCTCGACGACCTTCTCCCAGCCCGTCCGCTCGACGTCGCCGACCGTGATCACCGTCGTACCGCGCTGCCGGCCCACCTCGACGCCAGGCCGCGGTGCCTGCCACCCGCCGATGCCGACCTGGACCAGGTTGGTCGCCGGCGCGTTCTTGATGTTGGTGGCGTGGAACCACGGCGTGGTGTGCATCCGCTCGTCGAGGTCGGTCTCCTGGGTGTCGACGTGGCGGTCGAAGTGGATGATCCCGACGTTGCCGTCGAGGTACGGCGCGAGGCCGCGGATCGTCGGGAAGCCGATCGAGTGGTCGCCACCGAGCACCACCGGCATCGCGCCGCTCTGCACGACGTGCGCCATCGCCTGGCTGATCTGGTCGAAGGACTTCTCCAGGTTGCCGGGGATCGTGAACACGTCACCGAGGTCGACCATGTTCAGCTGCTCGCGCAGGTCCACCCCGAGCTCGTAGGAGTAGGTGCCGAACAGGTTGGTCGCGCGCCGGATCCCCTGCGGGCCGAACCGGGTGCCGGGGCGGTAGGTCGCACCCGAGTCGAGCGGCACCCCGAAGAAGGCCACCTCGGCGTCCCCCACGTCGTGCACGTCCTCGAGGAACGGCGACTTGAGGAAGGTGCCGGTCTCGCCGGCGAAGTGGGGGAGCTCGCCGCGCACGAACGTCGAGATCCGCCGGTCGACGATCGTCGGCGCGGCCTCGAGGCCGTGGGTCAGGCCCCGGTCGATCTCCTCCTGGAACCGGCGCTGCGACAGCCGTCCCTCGGCCTGCTGGGCCCAGTAGCCCTCGTCGTTGACGCCCTCGAACAGGTTCGGGGGTCGCTCGTCCTCGGTGGTCATGGCTTCTCGTTCCTCGCGTCGTCTTGTCGCAGACCGGGTACGACGCGCCTCGTCCGGGGAACCATGACCGGCTCCTGACCACGATTGTTCTCACGGCCGTTCGGTCGTGTCCAGCGACTGCGGGCCGCGAAACAGCATCGTTACGGGGAGGGGTCGTTCGGCGTAACGCGAGGGCGGTCGACTGGACCCGACTCACATGGTGAGGCGTGTCTAGGGTTCCACCGGCTGCGGCACCGGGCCGGGTTCGGTCCGAGAGACACAGGTGGCCGTCGGCGCGGACGACCACCCCACGGCGGGACAAAAGCCCGGGAGATCCGTCCAGTCCTTGGAGGTTCTCCTTGACCGCGACCACCGACAGCACGGGCACCGTCGCCACCGACTTCGGCTACCGGCAGGAGCTGCACCGCGGCGTCGGGCACTTCGCCTCGTTCGCCGCCGGCTTCTCCTTCGTCTCGATCCTGACCACCGTCTTCCAGCTCTTCGGGCTGGGCTACTTCCTCGGCGGCGCGTCGTTCTTCTGGGCCTGGCCGGTGGTCTTCGCCGGTCAGCTCTGCGTCGCGCTCTGCTTCTCCGAGCTCGCCGGTCGGTGGCCGGTCTCGGGTGCGATCTTCCAGTGGTCGAGCCGGCTCGCCGGTACGGCGTGGGGCTGGTTCACCGGCTGGGTCATGATCATCGGCCAGATCCTCACCACCGCCGTCGCGGCGATCGCGATCCAGGCCGTGCTCCCGTCGATCTGGTCGGGGTTCCAGATCGTCGGCGGCTCCGGCGCGGACTCCTCGATCCTGTCCTCGACCGGCGCCCGCAACGCCGTGGTGCTCGGCGTGGGCCTGCTGGTCATCACGACAGTCGTCAACGTCCTCGGCATCCGGCAGATGGCCGCCGCGACCAGCGCCGGCGTCGCGGTGGAGATCGGCGCGGTCATCGTGCTGGTCGTCGCCCTGTTCGCGCTCTCCGAGCGCGGGCCCGGCGTCGTGCTGCACCACACCGGCTGGAGCGCGGCGGACACCGGGATCCACACCTATGCCTTCGCGTGGCTCGCGTCGTCCCTCATGGCGGCCTACGTCATGGTCGGCTTCGACTCGGCCGGTGAGCTGTCGGAGGAGACCTTCTCCCCCCGCAAGACCACCCCGAAGACGATCATCCGGGCGCTGACGACCTCAGGCGTCGGAGGGCTGCTGCTCATCCTGGCCGGGCTGATGGCGGCGCGCAGCCTCACCGACGGCAACCTCGCGACAGGCGGCCTCGCCTGGGTGGTCACCGACCGGCTCGGCAGCGTGCTCGGCCGGCTGTTGCTGTGCTGTGTGGCCGTCGCGGTGTTCGCGTGCACGCTCGCGTGCCAGACCTCCGGCGCCCGGATGATGTACTCGATGTCGCGCGAGCGGGCCTTCCCGTTCCACCGCTACCTGGCGAAGGTCTCGCCGCGCACCGGCACCCCGATCATCACCTCGATCGTGGTCGGCGCGGCCGCCGCTGTGGCGCTGCTGGTCAACATCAACTCGACCACGATCTTCACCGCCCTCTCGAGCCTGTGCATCGGGATGCTCTACCTCGCCTACTTCGGGGTCACCGTGCCGCTACTGGTGGTTCGGATCCGGCACCGGGGCAGCGACCGGTTCCCGGCCGGCGTCGACGAGGACGGCAAGCCGCTGTTCTCGCTCGGCCGGTGGGGGATCGTGGTGAACGCGGTCGCCGTGGCCTACCAGGCCGTCATGGTGCTCAACCTGCTCTGGCCGCGCACGGTCATCTACGACCTCACCGGCGACACCTGGTGGCTGCGGTGGTGCGCGCCGCTGTTCGTCGGCGTCACCCTGCTCGGTGGCGCGGCGTACTACCTCGCACGCAGGCTGCACACGGCGATAGAGCTCGTCCACGTGCCGCACTCGGCGGTGCTTGCGCCGGTCCGGGACGCCGACCCCGCCTAGCCCTGCTCGGGCTCGCCGGCCAGCGGGCGGATCACGTCGTCGGCGAACCGGGCCATCCCCTCGAGCTTCAGCTCGATCGGGGCGTCCCGCGCGGAGTAGTAGAGCCACGGCATCGTCATGCAGTCGGTGACGCCGCCGGCCGCGGCGCGGGCGAACTGGTCGGGCAGGAACGCGTCGGTGAGCGCCACGATCACGGCGAAGTCGCCAGTGGCGCCGGCCTCGGCGCGGACCTCGCCCAGCCGGGTGGCCCAGCCGATCGCCTCGTCGGTGGAGTACATGTCGCCGACCCACCCGTCGTGCCGGACGGCGCGGGCGAAGGCGATCTCGGAGAGCCCCCCGACGTAGACCGGCACCGGGGCGGACGGCGTCGGCTCCATGACCAGCCGCGGGGCGTCGTAGAAGTCGCCGTGGAACTCCCGCCAGCCCGGGCTCAGGAGCTCCTTGATCAGCGCCAACCCCTCGTCGGTGCGGCGACCGCGGGTCCGGAAGCCCTGCTCGAGCAGCTCGAACTCCTCCTCGCACCAGCCGATGCCGACGCCGAGCGCGACCCGGTTGCCCGAGATCACCGCGGCCGTGCCGACGGACTTGGCGACCTGGAAGGGGCTGCGCAGCGCAGGGACGTAGACGCTCGTGAAGAACCGGAGCCTGGTCGTCACCGCCGACAGCGCGCCCACGAGCACCCAGGGGTCGGGCCACTCGGCGTCCGGTCCCCAGCGCCGCGCACCGTCGGGGGTGTAGGGGTAGGGCGTGCTCAGGGTCTCGAGGTCGACCACGTGGTCGGGGATGGCGAGGCTGTCGTAGCCCAGCTCGTCGGCCGCCCTGGCGATGGGGAGCAGCTGGTCGGTCGGCAGGAACGCCGTGCTGATCGAGAACCGCACCGGGCCATCGTAGGGCCGGGAAGTGGAACCTGTTCTAGGTGCGTCACGGAGTCCGCGCCGGCTCCAGCCCCAGTGGGACCGCGACGTAGCCGCTGTCGGCGGGTACTTCCCGGTATGACCGAGGAACGCCCGGGTGCCCAGCAGTGGGTGCCTGGGCGTGCCTCGTTGCCGGCGCTACGCGACGCGGTGCAGGAGTGCCGTGGCTGCGAGCTCTACCGCGACGCGACCCAGGCCGTCATGGGCGAGGGGCCGAAGCGGGCCCGGCTGGTGCTGCTCGGAGAGCAGCCCGGCGACCAGGAGGACCGGCAGGGCAGGCCGTTCGTCGGCCCGGCCGGAGGAGTGCTCGACCGAGCCCTTGCCGACGCGGGCATCGACCCCGCGGACACCTACCGCACCAACGTGGTCAAGCACTTCCGGTGGCGGGCGCAGGGCAAGCGGCGGATCCACCAGCCGCCCGGCCAGGCGCACGTCACGGCGTGCGCTCCGTGGCTCACCGCCGAGTTCCGGGTGCTCGAGCCCGTCGGCGTGGTGCTGCTCGGTGGGACGGCCGGCAAGCTGGTGTTCGGCTCGTCGTTCCGCGTCGGCGAGGCCCGGGGCCGCCTCACGGACTGGCCGGACCGGTTCCCGGTCGACCGCCCGCCGCGCTGGGTGCTGCCGACGACCCACCCCTCTGCGGTGCTGCGGGCCGAGGACGACCGCGAGGCAGCGTACGAGGGCCTCGTCGGCGACCTGGTGGTCGCCGCCGAGGCCCTCGACGCAGCTGAGGCTAGTTGAAGACGCTGACGCCGCCCGGCCCGACGAGGAAGGCCACGATGATCAGGATGATCCCCCACAGGATCTGGCCTCGGAACAGCGAGACGATGCCCGCGATACCTATCACGACCGCGAGCAGCCAGAGCAGAAACAACATCAGTACTCCCTTCCCACAGCCCGCCTGGTGGCGGGCAGTACAAAGGACTCAGTACCCGTCTTCGTCGTCAACGATGTGTACGGCGGCCTCCTCGGCCGACGAGGCGGCGCCGTCGATGCCGACATCGTCGGCCACCAGGTCGGCCTCGGTGTCCTCCGCCAGGCCCTGGTCGGGGTCGACGAGGCGCCCGGCGCGCCGGTCGCCGACCTGGTCGTCCTCGAGCTCCTCGTCGTCCTCGTCCGCGGTCTCGGCGTAGGGGTCGGCCTCCGGGTCCTCCTGGGCGAGGCGCTGGTCGAGGGACTCGCCGGTGGCCTCCTCGTAGGGCGTGTTGCCGTAGCCCTGGCCCGCCGACCACCGCTCGGGCGGCGAGTAGCCGCGGTCGAGCTCGTCGTCGACATCCGGGTCCGGCAGGCTGTCGACGTTGGACGGCTGGTCCTCGTCGTCGACGCTGTAGTCGTGGTAGGTCTCGGCGCCGTCGGGGGTCTGCTCGCTCACGCCGGGAGCGTACCCAGGCCACAACCGACGCACGCCTCTTGACTTAGTTCAAGACTCGTACTAAATATTGTCCCGTGCCACTCGTGCTGGGGATCGACTCCTCGACGCAGTCCTCGAAGGCCGTCCTGGTGGATGCCGACGACGGGACCGTCGTCGACCAGGCGAGCGCTCCGCACCCTCCGGGGACCGAGGTCGACCCCCGGGCCTGGCTGACCGCCATCGACGCCGTCACCGGGGGACTGCTCGACCGTGCGGACGCGCTGGCGGTCGGTGGTCAGCAGCACGGCATGGTGGCCCTGGACGGCGCCGGCGAGCCGGTGCGCCCGGCCCTGCTGTGGAACGACACCCGCTCCGCGCGCGAGGCCGAGCAGCTGATCAGCGAGTACGGCGGCCCCGAGGCCTGCGCGGAGGCGGTGGGCAGCGTGCTGGTCGCCTCCTTCACCGTCTCCAAGCTGCGGTGGCTGCGCGACCACGAGCCGGAGCACGCCGCCCGGGTCGAGTGCGTCCTGCTCCCGCACGACTACGTCTCCGCCCACCTGGCCGAACCCGGCACGCCCGCCTTCACCGACCGGGGCGATGCGAGCGGGACCGGCTACTACTCCGCTCGTGAGGAGCGCTGGCGTCCCGACCTGCTCGAGTCGGCGCTGGGCCGGGCGGCTGCCCTCCCGGACGTGGTCGCTCCGGGCGCGGCCGCCGGGCGAGCCCGGGGTGGGCAGCTGCTCGCCGCCGGCACGGGCGACAACATGGCAGCCGCGCTCGGCATGGACCTCGCGCCCGGTGACCTGCTGGTCTCGATCGGCACCTCC
>Ga0070667_100005361_pt1 | contig 10710 bp, 10 predicted proteins | sample KBSS33metaG_FD_64659 | JGI IMG/M metagenome (GOLD analysis project Ga0070667, IMG submission 64659) | Switchgrass rhizosphere microbial communities from Kellogg Biological Station, Michigan, USA - KBS S3-3 metaG | ecosystem: Host-associated > Plants > Roots > Rhizosphere > Soil ...
GCTGAACGGCGCGACGCCGCGGATCGACGTCGACGCGCAGACCTACGAGGTGCGCGCCGACGGTCTGCTGCTGACGTGCGAGCCGGCCGAGGTGCTGCCGATGGCGCAGCGCTACTTCCTGTTCTGAACGCGATGCCGACCCTGGTCGCGAGCAAGCTGATCGCCGGCGGGCGCGGGCTCGCGCAGGTGCTGCTGCGCCGCGCTGCGACCGTCGCGCTCGACTGGGACACGCGCCGGAAGAGCCGGTTCGAAGCGGTCGATTCCGGCGGCCGCACGATCGGCGTCTTCCTGCCGCGCGGCACGATCGTCCGCGGCGGCGACGTGCTCGTCGCCGAGGACGGCTCGCTCGTCGTCGTCCAGGCGCTGGCGCAGCCGGTGCTCGTCGCGACGGCGCGGGCGACGTCGCAGGCGCCCGCCCTTGACCTCTCGCGTGCCGCCTACCACCTCGGCAACCGCCACGTCGCGCTCGAGCTGCGCGACGACCGCGTCGTCCTCGAACCCGACCACGTGCTCGCCGAGCTGTTGCGCCGGCTGGGGCTCGAGGTCGCGGAGACGAGCGCTGCGTTCGAGCCCGAAGGCGGCGCGTACGACGCAGGATCAGGCCACGCGCACGCGTCGCGTGCGGACGGTCGGGGGCACGAGCACGGGCACGGGCACGGGCACGGGCACGGGCACGATCATCCGCACGACGGCGACCATGCGCATGCGCACGGCCACGGGCACGGGCACGATCACGGTCACCGCGACGATCGCGCGCACGGGCACGGCGACCACGGCCACCGTCCCGAGCATCCGTGACGCCGACCTCGCTTCGGCGCGCGCAGCGCGCGTCGCCCGCCACGACGGGGCGCAGGCGCGGCGGCGTGCGCGAGCGCGCCGAGGCGCCGCTGGCGACGACGACGCTGCTGCAGCTGATCCGCCTCGCGTCGCCGAGCCTTCCCGTCGGCGGCTTCAGCTATTCGGAAGGGATCGAGTCGGCGGTCGACGCCGGGTGGGTCGGCGACGAGGCAAGTGCGCGGGCGTGGCTCGCCGACCAGCTCGCGCTCGGCATCGGCCGCAGCGACCTGCCGCTCGCTGCCCGTGCGCTCGCCGCGTGGCGCCGTGGCGACCACGCGGCGGTGACGACGTGGAACGCCTGGTTCGCGACGACGCGTGAGACGAGCGAGCTGCGCCGGCAGGCCGAGCAGATGGGGCGCTCGCTGGCGCAGTGGCTGCGCCAGCGCGATGACGGCGACGAGCGCGTCGCGGTCCTCGAAGCGCTCGCTCCGGCGCCGACGTGGCCGGTCGCGTTCGCGCTCGCCGCCGCCGACAGCGCCGCGCCGCCTCGCGCCGTGCTCGCGGCCTTCGCCGCGGGCTGGGCCGAAAACGCGACCCAGGCGGTGCTGAAGGCGGTGCCGCTCGGCCAGGCGGCGGCGCAGCGCGTGCTCGCCGCGCTGTCGGCGGCGATTCCCGCGACGGTCGATCGCGCCCTCGCGATGGCGACGAGCGACATGCAGGCGTTCGCGCCGATGCTCGCGATCCTGTCGTCGCGCCACGAGGAGCAGTATTCGCGCCTCTTCCGTTCCTGATCCGATGCCGATGAACACGCTGCACCACATCCCGCGCCGAACCCGCGAGTTGCCACCGCTGCGGGTCGGCGTCGGCGGGCCGGTCGGATCGGGCAAGACGACGCTCGTCGAGATGCTCTGCAAGGCGATGCGCGACCGCTACGACCTCGTCGTCGTCACCAACGACATCTACACCAAGGAGGACCAGCGGCTGCTCACCGTCGCCGGCGCGCTCGAGCCGGAGCGCATCGTGGGCGTCGAGACCGGTGGCTGCCCGCACACAGCGATCCGCGAGGACGCGTCGATCAACCTCGAGGCGATCGATCGCATGCTCGCCAGGTTTCCGGACGCCGACATCGTCTTCGTCGAGAGCGGCGGCGACAACCTCGCGGCGACGTTCAGCCCCGAGCTGTCGGACCTGACGATCTACGTCATCGACGTCGCTGCGGGCGAGAAGATTCCGCGCAAGGGCGGCCCGGGGATCACGAAGAGCGACCTCTTCGTCATCAACAAGACCGACCTCGCTCCGCACGTCGGCGCCAGCCTCGACGTCATGCGCGCCGACACGCTGCGCATGCGCGGCACGAAGCCGTTCGTGATGACGAACCTGAAGACCCGCGACGGCCTCGCCGAGGTCGTCGCGTTCATCGAGCGGCGCGGCATGCTGCGGCCGGCGGCCGCGGACTGAGCGACGGCGCGGTCAGTCCCAGCCGCCGCCGCCGTCGCCGCCACCGACGTCGCCGCCGCCGCCATCATCCCAGTCGCCGCCGGTGCCGAAATCGATCGGACGGTCCTCGAGCGCGCTGCGACCGCCGTCGGGCGAATCGAGGTAGCCGGGGCCGGCGCCGCTGTCGTCGGCGTTCTGTCCCGAGCGGCGGTGCAGCAGCTCGCTCGCGAGCATCCCGGCGGCGACGCCGCCGGCGGCGGCAAGACCGGTGCCGAGCATGCCGCTGCGCTGCGGTGCGTAGCCTGGAGGCACCGCACCGGGGGCGTAGCCACCAGGACCGTACCCGCCGGAAACGCCGGGCTGGCCGGGAGCACCGTAGCCCGGTGCCGGAGCTGCCATGCCGCCGCCGAGGGCGGCGTTGCGGCTGCGCCTGAAGCCACGCCAGAGCAACACGCCCACGACGACGAGGCCGACGAGCCAGATCCAGCTCGGCAAGCCCGACGACGTCGGTGCCGGCGCGGCCGGCGCGGCGGCCTGCGAGCGGCGCGCGTCCTGCGCCGGTCGCGGCGCCGACCGTTGCGACTGCAGCTGCGCTTCGAACGAGCGGAACTTCGCCGGATCGGTGAACTTGACGTCGGGATCGATGACGCGCGCCTTTTGCGCCTCCTCGGCGGCGAGCGCGAGCTTGCCCTGGTGGGCGAGGATCTCGGCATAGACGTAGTGCGCCTTGGCGCTGCCCGGCTTGGCGTCGACGACCTCGCGCATCATCGTCTCGGCCTGGGCGTAGCGGCCGGCCTGGACCTCGGCTTCGACGTCCTGCAGCGACGGCAGCGCCCACGCGACCGCCGCGAAGGCGGCCAGCAAGGCGGTCAGGATCCATTTCCTCATGCGCTTCTCCTCGGGTCCCGCGGGCCGGGGCCGGCCCTTCGGCCGGCAAATTGGCGGCCCGCGCACCGCTTTCAAGACCATCGCACGATCTTCGCGCCGCGGGCAGCCGCCACGCCCGCCGACCCTCGTCGCCAAAGGGTGGGTTCAGGCCGACAGCCGGCGCTGCGCAGACACGGAGCGCTGCCGAGAATCTGCGGCGCGACGAGGAGATCGGACGTGAGCTTTGGCATCCTCTTCCTGCTGTTGCTGGTGACCGCCGGTTGGTGGCTCTACAAGCGCTGGTCGGCGCTGCGCGCGGCGCAGGAGGCGCGTCGCGAGGCCGAGCTCATGCTCGTCTTCGAGGCACGCTCGAAGATGCCGGCCAAGCCCGTCCAGGCGACGCCGCCGGCGAGCGACTTCTATCCGACGCTGCCCGAGCAGCAGCCGCCGGCGGCGCCCGGGGCAACGCCACGCGCGAGCGCACGCCGATCCGGCACCGGCGGTTGATCGCCGCTTCCGGCGGCTCCCGGCACGCGGTTCAGCGCGTTCGGACGGCGACGGCGAGCCGCAGGAGGCTGAGCGCAGCGAACGCTGCCGCGAACGCGGCGTGAACGGCCGCGAACGCGCGCCGGACGAGCTTCATGGGCGCCGGCGCGGCGAGCCGCGCGCCCGCCTGCGGGCTCAGGTGAGCTGGATCTGGCGCGGGCCCGTCCCCCACGAGAAATCCGGCTCGAGCCGAGGCTCGAACTCGATGCTCGCGCAGGCGCAAGGCGATGCCGCGACGACGGGAACGACGTGCGAGAAGACGTGGACCTTGCCGCAGCCGGTGCAGCGCCACCGCGAGCTGCGGGCGAAGAAGCCGGCGGTCTGCGCCGGAGTCATCACGAGGCCGGTCTCGGCGAAGCTGTCTTCAGGCAGCGCCGACGCGTCGGGCGGCGGGCCGTCGAGCGACCGCCCGCGCAGCGCGAGCACCGACCGGCTCCACTGCAACACCGCTTCTCTCGCCGCTTCGATGCGTCCCATGGGTGTTCCTCGCTGTCGCGACGATAGCCGCTGCCGCTGCCCCTGTGGGCGCCGACGATCTTGCCGCCCCCTCGGTCAGGGGGGCAAGCGACGACGCGACGTGGCACGTAACCGGCGTGTATCGACGCCGAATCAGGAAGGCAAAGACCGCGCCCGGCCGCTCCATCGCCGCGAAGCGCTGCCTACACTGCGGCCATGACGACCGCCGGACCGGCGAGCTGGGACGCGCACGCGAGGACCTTGCATCGCGTCGCGCTCGCGGCGGCGCGGCCTTCGGACCCGGCGCTCTTCGCCGACCTGCTGCGCGAGGTCATGACCAGCCTCGGCGCCGCCGCCGGGCTCGTCGCCGTCTTCACCGACGAGACGCGGACGAGCGTGCGCACGATCGCGTCGATCCTCGACGGCCACCTGCTCGCGCCGTTCGAATACGCCCTCGCCGGCACGCCGTGCGAGCAGGTCACCGGCAAGGAATTCCGCCTCGTCGCGAGCGGCCTCGTCGACGAGTTCCGCGCCAGCAGCCTGTTCGCCGCCAAGGGCATGGACTCGTACGCGGCGTACCCGCTGTGCGACAGCCACGGCGAACGGCTCGGCCTGCTCGCGGCGATGGACCGCAATCCGCTCGCCGACGTCGCGCTCGCCGAAGCCGTGCTCAAGATCGTCGGCAACCGCATCGCCGCCGAGCTCGAGCGGGCGACGACCGAGGGCGTCCTCAAGGCCGCTGCGCTCGCCGTCTCGAGCGCACGCGGCGAGACGGTTTTCGCCGAGCTGGTCCGCTCTCTGGCGGCGATCCTGCACGTCGACGTCGCCTTCGTCGCCCGACCTTCGGCCGCCGATCCGGCGACGATGGACGTGCTTGCGATCCAGATGGACGGCGCGCCGGTCGCGATCGACCGCTACGAGCTCGCCGGCAGTCCGTGCGAGGGCGTCCTGCAGCACGGCTTTCGCGTCCATCCCGAGCGCATCTGCGAGCTCTTCCCGAACGAGCCGATGCTGCGCGCGATCGGCATCGAGGGCTACGCCGGCTACCCGCTGAACGACCTCGGCGGCGAGACGCTCGGCCTCGTCGCGATCTCGTCGCGGACGCCGCTGACGCGCCTCGAGCGCATCGAGTCGGTGATGCAGATCTTCGCGGTGCGCGCCGCCGCCGAGATCGAGCGCCTGCGCGCCGACGAGACGGTGCGCCATTCGGAGGAGAGCTACCGGACGATCTTCGAGTCGATCGAGGACGGCGTCGTCATCCACGACTGGCACACCGGCGCGCTCGTCGACGTCAACGCGAAGGCGTGCGAGACGTCCGGATTTCGCCGCGAGGACTTCATCGGCGCGCCGCTTTCGATCCTGTGCTCGCGCCACGAGCCGTACACGGAGGCCGACGCGCGCCGCTACATGCAGCTCGCCCGCGAGGGACACTGCCCGCCCTACGAATGGCGCGGCCGCAAGCCCGACCGTTCGGTGACGTGGTACGAGGTGCGGCTGAAGGCGGTCTCGATCGGCGGCGTGCCGCGCATCCTGTCGATGAGCCGCGACATCACCGAGAAGAAGAACGCCGAGGAGGCGCTCAAGCTGCGCGAAGAGCAGTACCGCGCGATCTTCGAGGCGTCGTCGGACGCCTTCGTGCTGCGCGACGCCAACCTCGACATCGTCGACGCCAACCCGGCGTTCCTGCAGCTGTACGGCTTCACGCGCGAGCAACTCGCCGCCCGCGGCGGCTATCCGCAGACCTTTCCTGCCGGCTACGTCGCCGAGCGGCGCCAGCGCATGGAGCGGGCGCTGGCCGGCGAGGAGTCGCGCGCCGAGACGATCGCGCTGCGTCCCGATGGCTCGACGTTCGAGGCCGACATGCGCGTCATCCCGGTCCGCTACCGCGGCGAGCCCCACGTCCTCACGGTCGTTCGCGACATCACCGAGCGACGCCAGCGCGAGCGCGAGCTGCAGAGGAGCGAAGCCCGGCTGCGCGCGACGGTCGAGGCGGCGTTCGACTGCATCATCAGCATGGACGGCGAAGGCCGCATCGTCGAGTTCAACGCTGCCGCCGAGCGCTGCTTCGGCCGCACGCGCGCCGACGTGCTCGGCCTGTTGCTGGCCGACGTCATCATCCCCGAGAGGCTTCGCCAGGGACACCGCGACGGCGTCCGCAAGTTCGCGCACAGCGGCGAAGGCCCGTTCGTCGGCCGCCTCGTCGAGACGACGGCGATGCGCGCCGATGGCAGCGAATTCCCGGTCGAGGTCGCGATCAGCGTCGCCGCCGCTCCCGACGGCAACATCTTCGTCGGCCACATGCGCGACATCACGGCGCGGCGCCAGGCCGAGAGCCAGCGCAGCGAGCTCGAGACGCAGCTGCGCCAGGCGCAGAAGATGGAAGCGATCGGCCAGCTGACCGGCGGCATCGCCCACGACTTCAACAACATCCTGACCAGCGTCACCGGCTACATCGTGCTGGCGAGCGAGCGCGCCGAGCGGCTCGGCGCCGGCGAGCTGGTGCGCCAGCTCGGCCAGGCGCACCTCGCGGCGCAGCGCGCGCGCGACCTCATCTCGCAGATGCTCGCGTTCGCGCGCCGCCAGCGCAGCGAACGCCGCTCGCTCGCGCTCGCCGCCGAGCTGCGCCAGTCGGCGCAGCTGCTGCGCTCGACGCTGCCGAGCTCGGTCGAGCTTCACACCGCGCTCGACGCGGCGGCGCCGGCGGTGGTCGGCGACTCGGTGCAGATCGAGCAGGTGCTGTTCAACCTCTGCATCAATGCGCGCGACGCGATTTCAGGCGCCGGCATGATCAGGATCGGCCTCGGCAGCGAGACGATCGCCGAGCGCGTCTGCGCGTCCTGCCGCGCCCCGCTGCGCGGCGGCTGGGTCGTGCTCTCGGTCGCCGACACGGGCTGCGGCGTCGCCGACAACGTGCGCGAGCGGATGTTCGAGCCCTTCTTCACCACCAAGCCGGTCGGCCGCGGGTCGGGCATGGGGCTCGCGATGGTGCACGGCATCGTCCACGAACACGGCGGCCACCTCCTCGTCGATGCGGTCGAGCCGCACGGCACGCACTTTCGCGTCGTCCTGCCGGCGGCCGACGCGGCGCCGCTCTCGCCGGTCGAGCGTCCGCTCGCGGCCAAGACGCCGCAGCTCGCCGGCCGCGTCCTGCTCGTCGAGGACGAGGCGATGGTCGCCGCGTTCATGGCCGAGCTGCTCGGCGGCTGGGGACTCGACGTCGTCCACTGCGGCGATCCGCTGCGCGCCGAGGACCGCATCTGCGACGGCGACGAGCGCTTCGACCTCGTCCTCACCGACCAGACGATGCCCGGCCGGACCGGCCTCGAGCTCGCGACGCGCGTGAGCGCGCTCCGTCCAGAGCTGCCGGTGCTCCTCTACAGCGGCTTCGGCGAAGGCATCGACGCCGCCGACCTCAAGCGCTCTGGCGTCCGCGCGCTGCTGCGCAAGCCCATCGAGCCGGAGGCGCTGCGTTCGGCGCTGGCCGAGGCGATCGGAATTCCCGCATGAGCGCGAGCTGGAGCGTCGCCGCGACCGCGGCGAGCGTGCCGTCGGCGAGCCAGAGCGGCAGGTAGCTGCCGCTCAGCTCGACGGCGACGCCGCCGAGCCATGCACCGAAGAAGCCGCCGACCTGGTGGATCAGCATCGTCGCGCCGAGCAGCGCCGACAGCCGCTCGACGCCGAACGAGCGGGCGAGCAGCTCGGCGGTCGGCGGCAGCGCGGCCATGTAGGTCAGTCCGATCGCGACCGCGAACGCGAGCAGGGCGACGCCGCTCTTCGGCGCGGCGACGAACGCTGCGATCGCGACGACGCGCAGCGTGTAGACGACGGCGAGCAGCGGCGCGCTTTCGAAGCGCTTCATCAGCACGCCGACGCCGACGCTGCCGGCCATGTTGGCCGCCCCGGCGAGGACGAGCCAGGCGCCGGTGAACGCGGCGGGCATGCCGCAGCGCTCGATGACTCCCGGCATGTGCACGGTGAGGAACGAGACGTGGAAGCCGCACATCGCAAAGCTGCCCGCGACCAGCCAGAAGCGGCGGTCGCGCAGCGCCTCGCCAGCCTGGGCGAGACCGCCGGGCGTCGCCGCGGCCTGCGGCCGGTGCGGAAACGAGCGCGCCAGCGGCAGCGCGAAGAGCGCGATCGCGCCGAGCGTGCACAGCGCTGCCACCCAGCCCTGCAGCGCGATCGCGATCGTGACGAGCGGCGCGAGGACGAGTTGCCCGGCCGGCCCGCCGGCGCCGATCACTCCGCTCGCGAGGCCGCGCTCGGCCGCCGCCGTGCGCCGGCTCACCTCGCCGATGAGGAGCGCGTTGCTCGCGACCGCGGTGCCGGCGGCGCTGACGACGAGCATCAGGAAGACGAGCGCGACGAGCGAGTGGACGGCGACGAGGAGCGCCGTCGCGCCGGCGAGCAGACACGCGCCGGCGGTCATCACGCGCGCCGGGCCGTAGCGGCGCGCGAGCGCCTCGACGAGCGGCAGCACCGCGCCGGAGGCGAGCTGACCGCACGCCGCGGCAAACCCGATCGCCGCCATGCCGAGGCCGGTCGCCGTGTTGAGCGGCGACAGGAAGATGCCGAACGACGCGCGGCTGCCCGAGATGAGCGCTGTCAGCGCGGTCGCCGCGGCGGTGAGCCGCCAGGCCGCAGCCCTCATGCCGTCGCGCCCCGGAAGCGGTCGTCGCGGATGCGCAGGCGCGTGCTCGGCGCGAGGCCGCGCGCCTCGGCGGCGTACGACAGGTACTCGTCGCGCGTCAGGCCGAGGTCGCGCAGCGCGCTGTCGTCGAGGCGGGCGAACTCGGCGGCCTCGCGGGCTCGGCGACGCCGCTCGGCATAGGCGATCTTCAGCCAGTGCGCGCCGGCGACGATGCGCCGGAGCGCACCGTCGACGCCGGCCCAGAAGCCGGACGCCATCGGGAGTGTGCTCGGGTGGTTCATGGCGGTTCTCTCGGAAGGGCGGACATGGAAGACGCTCACGCAGCCATCGGCAGCGGGGACGTCGGCGACTTCGGCATCGCGTAGGCGAGCGGAACGAGCGCTGCCTGGACGCGGCGCATCTGCGTCGCGGTGACGAGCGCCGACAGCAGCGCCTGGAAGCGCGGCTCGGACACGCCCGAGACGATGTACTGCCAGCGGTACGCCTTGAGGAAGTGGTCGCGGAGCTGCTGGATGCGCGGCGCGCTCAGCGAGCCGCCCCAGTGGGCGACGAAGTAGCCGGCGTCGGCGTTCGCCTGCGCCTGCAGGATGCCGTCGACGGCGCCGACGAGCGCGATCAGGTCGTCGACCGCGGCGTCGCGCTCGTTCGCCGTCAGCTTGGCGTCCTCGCGCCGCCACTCGAGCTCGTCGAGGATCGCGTGCTGCGACTCCTCGCGCCAGTGGAACAGGAACACGTCCTTCCACAGCGGCGACAGCGTCTCGGCCGGGCCGATGCTGGCGCGGTAGTGCGCCTGCACGAAGAGCTCGATGTGGCAGGTCAGCGCGAGCACCGACCAGTCCGACTTCGAGAGCACCGCGGCAGCGACCGCGTTCGGCTCGGCGGCGAGCACGTAGCCCGACGGCATCTGCGCCGCCAACATCTCCTCGATGCGGCGGAACAGCGCCTGGTGCTTGAGCTCCTCGTCGGTGAAGCGGACGAGCGCCTCGAACGCGTTCTGGTCGCCGAGCGCATGGGCACGGCCGAGATCGGCCATCTTGGCGCCGATGAAGCGCTCGACGAGCGCGAAGATGTTCGCGTAGGTGCGGCCCTGCACCTGGCTCAGCGCGCGCTTCTGGGACGGCGTCAGGAAGTCGACCTCGTCGACGAGCGAGAGCTCGGCGGGCAGGAAGTCGAAACCGAGGTCGAAGTTGCGGCCGCGGATCACGTCGCGCTCGATCTCCCAGCGCACGCGCTTGGAGACCTCGATGACCTTCGCGTAGCGGCTCGTCGTCGGGATGCGGGATACGTCTTCCATGGTGGTGTCCTCGTTGGCGTCGCCGGACACCGCGTCCGGCGAGTGGCGGCAGTGTCGAAAGCGGCGGTATCGCGCTTGCGGCGACGCGCGCATCGCGTGTTATCGTTTTGTATCGATCGGGATACGCGGGCCAGCAGGCGATGGACAGCAGCGGACGGCTACTCGTCGTCGACGACGATCCGGGCGTCCGGGCGATGCTGGTCGAGTACCTCGGCGGCCACCGCTACGACGTCCGCGCCGTCGACGGCGGCGCCGCGATGCGCGCCGAGATCGAGCGCGACCTGCCCGATCTGATCCTGCTCGACATCCGCATGCCCGGCGAGGACGGGCTGACGCTGGCGCGTTACCTGCGCGAGCGCTACGACGTCGGCATCATCATGGTGACGGCGTCGAGCGACGTCGTCGATCGCGTCGTCGGTCTCGAGATCGGCGCCGACGACTACGTCGCCAAGCCGTTCGATCCGCGCGAGCTGCTCGCCCGCGTGAAGAGCGTGCTGAGGCGCATGCAGGCGCGCGTAGCCGCCGGCGGCGACGCGGCGGCCGACGTCGCCGTGGCCAATGCCGATGCGCGCGTCCGCTGCGGCCGCTGCCTGCTCGACGTCGACGCGCGCCGCCTGTTCGAGGCGAGCGGCGAGGAGGTGCCGATCACGGCGATGGAATACGAGCTGCTGCGCGTCTTCCT
>Ga0070667_100005362_pt1 | contig 10709 bp, 13 predicted proteins | sample KBSS33metaG_FD_64659 | JGI IMG/M metagenome (GOLD analysis project Ga0070667, IMG submission 64659) | Switchgrass rhizosphere microbial communities from Kellogg Biological Station, Michigan, USA - KBS S3-3 metaG | ecosystem: Host-associated > Plants > Roots > Rhizosphere > Soil ...
CGCGTGCAGATCGGACGCATCTCGCGCTTCGGTCTTCTGGAAATGTCGCGCCAGCGTTTGCGTCCGAGCCTCGGCGAAGCGACGCAGATAGTCTGTCCGCGCTGCGATGGTCACGCGCGCATTCGCGGCGTCGAATCGCTGTCGCTGTCGGCCTTGCGTCTGGTCGAAGAGCACGCGATGAAGGAAAACACGGGCCAAGTCCTCGTGCAGGCGCCGCCGACAGTCGCGAACTTCCTCCTCAACGAGAAGCGCCGCCAGTTGACCGAGATCGAGACGCGGCATGATGTCGCCGTGATCGTCGTCGCCGACGACAAGCTCGAAACGCCGCATCTCGAAATCCAGCGCCTGCGCGAATCGGAAGTCGGCGACGAGATCAAGCCGAGCTACCAGCGCACGACGCCGGCGCAGCCGACGCCGCTGCCGCAGATGATGCGGCCGAGCGAAGAGCCCGAGCAGCCCGCGGTCGCCGGCGTGGTCCGCGCGACGCCCGCACCCGAGCGTCCCGAACCTGCCGAACCGGCACCGGCGCCTGTCGCCGCGCGGGTAGCCGCGAAACCGCAGCAGCCGCCTGCACAAACCGGCGGCCTTCTGTCGCGCCTGATGGGCTGGTTCCGCAGCGAGCCCGCGACACCCGTTGTCGCAAGCACTCAGCAAAAACCGGCGACGGCCGCGCGTCCGCAACAAGCTGGGCGCGAACAGCAGCGCGGCCAACAGGCGAATCGCTCGCAATCGCAGCGTCCGCAGCGCGGCGATGCGCAAGGTGCGCGCCGCGATGCGCGACAAGGCGATCAGCGCGGCTCGCAGCAACAGAAATCGCAGCCGCGCAATCAACAACAGCAGCCGCGACGCGACGAACAGCGTCCAGCCCAGCAAGCGCGCACCAACACCGGCGAGCAGCCGGCCATCGCGCCGCAGCGTCAGCCAGCGCCGCAACAGCCGCAGCCGCAACGCGCGCCAGCCGAAGCGAAATCGCCGGCACCGGCGACCGCGCCGGTTGCAACTGTGCAATCCGCGGCAACGTCGCCGAACGCGGAACGTGCCGCTGCCGCCGCCGCGCTCACCTCGACGCCGCAAGAATCCGCCTCGGAAACTGCCGGCACGCGCGAGGAATTGCGTTCGCGTCGCCGCGGCCGTCGCGGTGGACGCCGCCGCCGCAAAGGCGCGGCTGGCGAAGCCGGTGCAGAGCCGCAGTCGCAAAGCGTCGCGCCATCGAAGGATTTCGATGACGAGGACGGCAACCGCGAGGCGCACGCGCAAAAACCGGCCGCACCTGCGCCTGCACCGTATCCGACCCACACGCCGTCCGAGCAGCTCGCTGCCGCGGAACCGCAAGCGACGTACAAGCCGCTCGCGGCTCTGCCCGCTGTCGCATCGACGCCGGCGCCGGCGCCGGCTGAGAACACCACGACGACACCGATGCCGCCGATCGCGAGCAGCGAATCGAGCCCGAAGCCCGATGCGCCTGCCGTGACGCCGCCCGCCTCATTCTTCAAGCCAGAAGAGAAGAGCGAAGAGCGCCCTGTCGTTTCGACACACAGCGAGCCACGCGCATCGTTCGTGCCTTCGACGCCATCGTCGCCGGAAGCGGACAAGCCTGCCGCCGCCGAAGCGCCTTCGACACCGGCGTTCACGCCGCCGCCCCCGCGCCCTGTCGTCGAACGCACGGAACCTTCGATGAGTGCGCCTGCACCGGCGCCGACTTTGTCGGGCACGCAGCCGTCGAGCGCGCAGCCGTCATCGCCCGATCGCGGTCACACGCTCGATCTTCCGCTCTCGCAGCCGGCTACGATGCAGCCCGCGCCGAAACCGTATGTGCCGGCGCCCGTCGCTGAGATGCGATTGGAAACGGCCGCGGTGACGCCGAAAGACGCCACCAAGGACGTGCACGCGAAGCAAGAAGAGTCCGCCGAAACCAAACCGTCCGAGCGGGAATCCGACAACGCCGCTTGATGCGGCGCGCGCGTTCGTCAGGCCAGCGAGCGCGCGCGGTTGTCGAGCAATCCGTGCAAGTGCGCGAGATGCGCGAGCGCGACCGGATTGTCGATGCCGAGCTTGTCGAAGAGACGATACTTGTAGGTCGCCACCGTCTTCGCGCTGAGCTTCAAGTGCTTGGCGATGTGCTGCATGTCTTGCCCTTGCGCGAGCATCAACGCGACATCGAGCTCGCGCGTCGACAGCGCATCGAACGGCGATGCGGTATTGCCGTCGAGCGCGCCCAGCGCGAGCAGCTCCGCCACATCCGGCGATAGATAACGACGCCCATCAGCCACCTGCCGCACCGCGCGCACGAGCTCGTCGGCCGCGCAGGCTTTGGTGAGATAACCGCTCGCACCCGCCTCGATCAGCCGCCGCGGAAACGGCGCCTCGTTGACGACCGTGAGGATCACGATGCGCGTCGCGAGCTTGCTCTTGCGCACGCGATCGGTGAGCTCGATACCGGAGAGGCCCGGCATATGCACGTCGACCAGCGCGACGTCGGGATTCGCGCGCCGGATCAGGCTGAGCCCCTGCTCGCCGTCCGCCGCCTCGCCGACGATCTCGATACCCGGCTGCTGCGACAGGATCATGCGAAAACCCGTCCGCACCAGCTCGTGATCGTCCACCAGCACAATCCGAATCATTGCCTGTTTCCCGCCGTCGATCCGGAAAGTGTGGTCCCCCTGCCCGCGGATGACAAGCCGCACTTTTGTTGACCGGCATCACAAGAACGCCGAAGTCTGCGATGATTCGGCCCCGCCTGGGGCGGCTAGCGGCACCGCATCCCGGTCGAAGCCCGCTACACGATCACGTCAACCGGAGAGATGGCCGAGCGGTTTAAGGCACCGGTCTTGAAAACCGGCGTGGCAGCGATGCCACCGTGGGTTCGAATCCCACTCTCTCCGCCATATTCAATCACTTAGCGCTTGCATTCCTCTCCAGACGTGGTAGAGACTGTCGCCGTTGGGACACCCTGGGACAGTCCGTGGCGACTTTCGAGAAGCGCACTGGCAAGACGGGGAAGATCACGTGGCGCGTGCGAGTGCGTCGCCACAGCGGCCCGTGGCTCACGAAGAGCTTCACGCGCAAGAGCGAAGCACAGGAGTGGGCGCGTAGCGTCGAGCACAAGATCGACGCCGGCGAGCATGTACCGAATGCAGAGGCGCGCAAGCGGACTCTCGGCGACGCGATTGACCGATATTTCGAGGTCACACTTCCGCGTGCGAAGCACCGAAAGAACGAGAGCGAACAGATTCGATTGCTCGAATGGTGGAAGTCGGAGCTCGGCGACCGATCGCTGGTATCGCTGACTCCCGCCGTGATTGCTGAGGCACGCGATACGCTTTCAAAGCGTCGCTCGCGATCCGGAGAAGCGCTCACCGGATCGACCGTCAACCGCTACCTCACTGCCCTCTCTGCCGTCCTCCGCGTCACCGTGAAGGAATACGGCTGGATCGCTCGCAACCCCGTTTCCAACGTCACGCGCCTCGAGGACAGCAAGGGTCGCGAACGCTTCCTATCGACGCCTGAGCGCGACGCGTTGCTCGACGCGTGCGATGCGTCATCCGTCCCTGCCCTCGCGCCTGTCGTGCGTGTGGCGCTTGCTACAGGTGCGCGTAAGTCGGAGCTGCTCGGCCTCTTGTGGAAGGACGTCGACCTCAAGCGCCGTGTCGCGCGCTTCCGCGATACGAAGAACGGTGAATCGCGCACCGTCCCGTTAGCGCAGACGGCGATCGAAACGTTGACGGCCTGGCGCCAGCGCCGGCTTCCTGCGGGCCCCGTGTTTCCGATCCCCGCCGCGACGCTCGACAACGCTTGGCAAGACGCGCGCGCGAGGGCCGAACTCGAGGACGTCCGGTTTCACGATCTGCGACACAGCGCCGCAAGCTATCTCGCGATGTCGGGCGCGTCGCTGATGGACATCGCAGCGATCTTGGGACATCGGACGCTCGCAATGGTGAAGCGCTACTCGCACCTAAGCGAACAACATACGACCGCGGCCGTTGACCGCATGGCTGAGAAGTTTCTCAGCTGACACGAATCCGGCGCTGGTCGCCGGACAAATCGTCGCGCCGGCGTGATTAGGGCACGTCCGGCGCGACTACCACAACGACCAACTTAGGAGTGCTCGTCATGGGTAGAGAAAGCTTACAGCAACTATTCGCGTCGCCTGAGACTTCGATCCTGCTTAAGACGCCGACCTCAATGGGTCCGGCGAAACGCGAACGGACGGTCGCTGTCCCAGCGCGCGCGGTTATGAGCAGTATCTTGTTCTTGGACTGGATGGCATCTCGTCGCACACCGGCGACACCACAGACCATCCAGGATCATTTCGGCGTCAGCAGGGCAACGAGCTATCGATGGCTCCGCACCTACGCCGACGCGCGTGGCCTAGTGTGGCCGACCAAGACCGAGCCCGTATCGTTGCCGCCACGCGCGCCAGCGGCGCCCCAATATGCGGGGATGCCGTCATGAGCGAGAACATTATCACCGCCGAAGAAATGGCCGCTGCGACCGATGAAAGCATGCCGGTGTCGCCGGCAAAATTTCTACCGTATCGCAAGCTCGTCAATGCACTGCATGGCATCGACGATCATTTCGAGCGGATTATCGAAACGCTCGACCGTATCGCGGCGCAGTTTCGAGCCATCGAGGCCACGGCAGATACCGGGATCTCGGAGCTGGGCGCCTTGGGTGCCGAGTATGCCGTGTCTCACTGCAACCAATTTCAGGCGCTGCGCGACGAGACGGCAGATTTGGTTCACAGCGCAAAGGCGACAGTGCCTCGCATGCGCTTCGACACGAGCTTGAGCGGATGTCCTGATGACGTTCCAGACGAGAACGACCTCCAACGCGAATCCGCAGCACGCGTACCTCCAGAAGAGGACCCGCAGTGATGGCGAAACGACTCACGATGAAAGGCCTCGACGCGAAGCGCGAGAGTCAGATTGCGATCCTGCGAGGACTGCTCGACCAAACGCGTCAGGAGACGCAGGAGCTGCAACGCGTGCGTGACGGATTACAAGACGCCATCGAACAACTGCGTGCGTTCCGACAACAGCAGCGCGACGTCGATGCCGAGATCGCTACCCTCATCCGACGCACGAATGCTATTGCGGAGGAACGCTCTCACATCGTCGTCACCGGCAACGAGCTGCTTAGAGAAACCCGGTTCCTTTTCCGGCAGGCGAAGAGCATTGCCCAGACGGGACAAGAAGACTGGAGGCGTTGCGGTTGAATATCTGAACCCTGCAAAGCAAAGCGTGTAGTACAACGAGTCAGCCGCGCCTAGATCGACGGATCGAAAACCTGCACACCCTTGCAGGCTGGCGCGGTCCCTCTTTCAAAGGGCGCTGAGGGCGCGCGCTATGAATTTTGATGACGACGACGATTTAGACGACATCGAACCTACAACGCTACTGCCGATTGGCGAACTTCCCAACTGGGCGCCCGCCGAAATGGTCGATTGGCTGCGCAAATGTGAAAGCAAAGCGAGGGTGTTCGGCGATGAGTGGAATCTCTACGTGACGTTGGTAAGCGACGAACGTATGCGTCCCGTTTGGGATTGGTTCGCAGTCGTAGGGAATCAGTGGCGATCGGTCGATTTATCTCCAAGTCTCGCCAAAGCACGAAGTAGGTCGGCGTTCGGGTTCTGCTTCGACGTTCGACGCGCAACCCTGCTGCCGGGCAAGCCGGGGAATATGACGATCTCTCAGAGGGATGCATATTTCAAGAAGGTTCGCTTTCACACCGAAGCACTTATCGATCTATTGGACGGAACGCAATACTCGATCGACTCGGAGCTCTACGGAGGCATATCTTCCGAACCTATTGCTGAGGACGAGCTTATTGCGCGAGTCGACAAAGACCTCAGAAATTGGGGCGCGGAAGAGACAGGCCACGTGGTGGCCTACTTTGTCGATCAAGATGGCGTCTCGCGCCTGCCTTGGACCTATCCTGAGTCGAGCCTATTGGATCTCTTGGGCGATGTTTTGGATTGGACTTGTATGGATGAAGGGTGGCACGCGAATTTTTTGCAGCCCAGCTGGCCGCTCGCAAACGCCAAGGGAAAGAATGTCCACGTCACGTATTTCACCTGCGTGCTCTACGATCGCCTGCGGCGTTGCGGTCTGACGATTCCTTTCGCTCACTTGGCAACAACAGCGAACGTCGCACTTGGGTTGGACGCGGACGAGCAGATCGATGAGGATGCCGCACGCAAGCAAGTTCGCCGCCATCCCCACGGCTCCAGCGCGACGTCCACACCCCTCGCGCAAGATGGGGACGATGGCCATTTCTGACAGCATCTCCGTTTGTTTGAGCGGACGGATATTTGGGTGTCTTGTTTTTTCTGTCCTGTAGTTCACTCTATTTCTTTACGACCATCACTCCCCAATGCGAGCCGTCAATGCGCTCGCGATGGAGGAAGTGTCGTGACGCGTCATCTTAAGACCGTGGCTGGATTTGTTAGCGGCTCACCGTTCACCGAGCCGCAAGTTCGCTGGTGGATTTTCAACTCCGGAACGAATGGGCTAGCCGATGCTGGAGCGATCGTCCGAATCGGCCGTCGCATTTATATCGACGAAGACGGCTTCAATCGCTGGCTCGACGAGCAGAACAACCAGACGCGGGCCGCGGCATGAGCGCCACTGCGCTCGCCATACGCACGCACAACGCCGGCCTACGCGTACGCAGTGTCGCTGAGCTTCACGCCGACCTGATCGCAGGTTGTCAGTCGCTCGGCGAGCTCGGCGCCGAATGGAAGGCCACTGGCTTCGTTCGCGACGCTGATTTGAGCGCGGTCGATCGGACGATCGTCGGCCTGCAGCGCCTTCTCGTAGACCTTCGCGTCGCGCACGGAGATCCGCATGCGCCATGAACAAGAAGGCCCCGGCAGCGACTGGCATCGCGCCGAGGCCCAGAAGGTTCACCTGAACCTCTCACAGAACAGGCACGTTGAGTATATCACCGCGCCTCATTCGGGGCGCGCGCATGAAGCAACAACAAGATCCGCCGTCCGGCGAGATCGATCACGTTCCTGCACTCGTGCCGCCGGGTCGGTACTCGGTGCGTTTCCTGCACTGGTCGACGCACATCATGTTCGGTCGTCAGGGAAAACTCGCGATGCACTTCGCGATCATGGATCAGGGCGAGCACTTCGGCGTGCCGTTGATTCGCTGGCACAACTGCAAGGTCAAAGGCCAAACCTGCCGCTATGGTCGCTTCTCTGTGGGCTGGGCGAGCGATCTGACTCGAGAGTACGGGCGCTTGCTGGGAACGCCCTCCAGGAACGACAGGCTCGCGCTCACGAAGTACGAGAACTTGCTTCTGCTGGCGGACGTCGAATCGGTTACGCAGACCCGAACGCAAGAGAAGCTGCCGCCGGACATGCAGTACAGCGTGATACGACGATTGGTCGCGATCGAGGCAGGGAAAGTTGCGTAAAGCTCTTAGCCTTACCTGCCCCTAGCCCTATCCCCACACCTACTTCGGAATCCCTCGCAAGCAAGCTGTGGCGCGGCTCTCGCGCTTTTGCCTTGGCGATGAGTCTTAACAAATTCGGCCGCGTGGAAATTGTAGATCGGCTGGATATCTGCCTAGCTATCCATCTACGCCCGCGGCGGGACGTACTTGCGCAGAACGCAAGTATGGATCTGCCGCGGGTCCACGGAAGCTGGCGGGGCTTCAATCGTCCTGACGATGAGGTTGGCCGATGACGGCCGCCCGGATTTATCAGGCGCGCCCGATAAAACGCCGACGCCGCACAAACGCCGAACTCGAGGAGCTCGACGCGCAGATCCTTGAGGTCCTGCACGACGATCACCCGCAGTCCGTGCGCCACTGCTACTACCGCATGACCGATCCGCGCTTGCCCGTGCCGGTCGAGAAGACCGAGAACGGCTACGACCTCGTCCAACGTCGTATCCTGCTGCTGCGTCGGTCCGGCCAGTTGCCGTACGGCTGGATTACCGACGCGACCCGACGCGGCTACTTCGTCGACACGTTCCGCGACGCGAGCGACTTCCTCGATCGCGTGAAGGGTCTCTACCGCGCCGACCTCTGGGCTGGCTGCTCGACCTACGTCGAAGTGTGGGCCGAGAGCCGCAGCATTGCCGGCGTGATCCAAGACCTGTGCGAGGAACTCGCGGTGTCGCTGTACCCGAGCGGTGGTTTCACGTCGGCAACGTTGGCATATCAGGCAGCGGAGAACATCAACGCGATCGCCGACGGTCGGGATGTCCAGATTTTCTACATCGGCGATTACGACCAATCAGGCGTCATCATAGATCGGTCGATCGAGTCCGAACTTCGCTTTCATCTTGACGCGCGGATCGATATGGCCTTCGATCGCATCGCGATCAACAGGACGCAGATCGAGCTCTACGATCTGCCGACGAAGCCGCGGAAGGAAACGGACCGGCGCTCACCTGAGATCGCGCACACGGTCGAAGCCGAAGCGATGCCAGCGAGCATTCTGCGGACGATGTTGCGCGAGCGCATCGAGAGCTTGCTACCGCCGAACGCGCTTGAAGTCGCCAAGGTCGCCGAAGAGTCAGAGCGCGAGCACCTCGAACGAATGGCTGAGATCCTCGGACGGGCAGCATGACCGACGCCGAGCACAAATTCACGCTAAGCAGCAATTTGCATCCCGCTGTCTTCGAACGCGTCGCCGATGCTCACGCTGTCGTGCGGTCGCCATCGGTAGGAAATCTCAGCCCGCATTGGGCCAGCGCGCTCTATACGAATATCGGAAACGCCGGGGAGCGACTGCAGGAGCTTGACAGCGTCGCCGGCCACGAGGACGGACGACGGAACGGACCGCTTGCGTTCGACGGTAATGGTGGCGCGCACGATCCGAGTCCCAAGCATGAAGTGGCGCGCAGTTTCGGAACCGGCGTGTGTTTGAGTCGTGAAAAAAAGATGTCGGTTGCAATTCGTTGCACCCGCTTAGCCGTGAAGGAATCCCCACAGCAAACTTACAATGTTAGGTCGTCTTGGGCTCCTGCTGCCCTCTTTGCCGCACGCGGCCGATACGAAAACCGAAAGCGAGCACTCCGTGAGTCAACAAGACACCTGCGAAAAATTCGGCTCGATCTTCGACCCGCCCGCCGAGGACGCGATCGTCGGCGTGGCGGTGGCGAGCCTCGGACAGCTTCCGCTAAATGCAATGCGCTCGCAGCCTCACGGCGCTGCATGCGGATGGTACGTGTGGGGCGGCGACTTCTCGGACGCGCCGGACTTCTTCGAGCCGCTGCACGTCCAACACTTGGCGCACTACGCGCCCGCGCTGGTGCCGTATCTGGCTCTGACCACCGGCTGGCGAGTTCAGCTCGCCTCGGATCACGTGGACGTCTGGTATGACGACAAATTGCTTGCCGTCTGATCAAGCTATAACGCGTGTTCGACGCGCGCTGCACGCGTACGCTACCACCCATTCGAACATCGTGGAGTACGAGGAGCGGAAGGCACAGGAACGGCAAGGCGCGCGAACCGACATCAAGACTTCTGTGCCAATTGGTGCAGAAGGTGGCCGCGTCTCAATTGATCGCAACCCGCGCGGCAACGACAAGCTCGTGGTCAGCTACAGCGCAGTCGCGCGCGCTGTCTTCTATGCGCCGGCCAATCCATTCTGCGCTTTCACGCAAGGCATCGACTGGGTCCTGTCGGTGAATATAGAAAGGATCGTTCTTACGCAGGTCTTCCTGTTGGGCCCGCCAAGCAGGCAGCCGATCCCACGCCTTGTCCAAGGCAAGTTGTCTCTCACTGAATCGGTCCAAGGCGTCGTTAACGTCAAAGACATCAGCCATACATTTAGCCATCCAGATACCGGCGTCTCCGAACATGTCGAATTTGTCCATAAATCGCTCAATAAACTCGCTGCGAGGGATGCGAAATGTGACTGCGGAAGGCTTCGTCAACCTGTCCTGCTTAAGAAACTTTTGGAACTCACCTCCTTTTTCAATGAGTGCGTAGTCGAGCGTGCGGAATTCGGCCTCCATCGCAGGAGCCGTCGTCTTCTTAAAGACAGCACGCGCACGTTCAGTCTCTTCGTACGTCCGATATCCATAGTACGCGGCCGCAAAGGCGGCCAAGAGTCCGAGCACTCCCACAAAAAAGTTCCAATCCCACCATCTTGGCTTTTTCATAGAGGTATTGACTTGAAATGGCCGAATCTTCGAGGTGAAGATGATCAAGGAGTGCATGACATAAAGATATCAGCTCGCCGGTTCGTTCGGCTCCGCTGGCAGGTCCGATGCGCACGCTCAAGGGACGCCGATAGCGACAGAGGTCGCAGCGACGCTGCCGATTGCTTGCACCAAAGCAGCTTGAGCTTCGCGTTGCAGGGCACACCAACCTATCCAATGGCAAGTCATCCTCACCTCCCCAGGCAATGTGGAAAGGTTGCGCCGCTCAGAGACCCGAGGCAAGCACAATGAGTAGCGCCGATCTCGAAGCGGAAGGCGAGTGCTTGGCCGAAACCATGCGAGAGGAGGACCAGGACGCATTTGCGGATGCGGATGTCGTCGTCGTACCAATGCCACCGGCGGCCATTACGACAAAGGGGGACATGGACGAGGATGCCGCTGCCGTTTACATAAGCTATCGCATGCGCAAGCAAAAGAAACCACGCACTCTCAGACAGTGGCGCCTTGAAGGCAAAGGGCCTCCCTATCGCGCATTCGGCAACGACGTGTGGTACGTCGACCACGAGATCGATCGATGGATGGCGA
>Ga0070667_100005365_pt1 | contig 10706 bp, 10 predicted proteins | sample KBSS33metaG_FD_64659 | JGI IMG/M metagenome (GOLD analysis project Ga0070667, IMG submission 64659) | Switchgrass rhizosphere microbial communities from Kellogg Biological Station, Michigan, USA - KBS S3-3 metaG | ecosystem: Host-associated > Plants > Roots > Rhizosphere > Soil ...
GGCTCTCCCCCGCACCGCAGTGCAAGCCCTGCTGGAGACTGTGGCGCGAGACGAAGGTTCGAAACGCCAAACTGATTGGGCTGAACGAGATCTCGCGCTCATCCTCACTGTGATCCTGGCCGGCCTACGCTCCGAGGAGCTCCGCGTCGCGGACATTGGCGATATTCGCACCACCGATAACCGGGCCGCGACAATCCACGTCAGAGGCAAAGGCGGCAAGGAACGCAGCGTGCCGATTGAGACTGAACTCCAATCGGTCATCGAGGCGTACCTCGATAGCCGCGCCATCCGGTTTCCAGCTGGTACTAAGCACAAAGCAGGCGACAGCACCTCGTCCTTGTCGCGATGGCCCGCGCGATCACCGTTATTCGTCGGGCGTGACGGCGAACGAATCACCCGCGGAACACTGCAATCACGAATCAAGCGGTCCTTCAAGCGTGCTGGCCTCGAAGCGCAACCCGTCCCAGGTGCCCTCGTTCACGGGCTTCGGCGTACCTACGCGACTGAACTGGCGGCCGCCGACGTCAGCGTATACACGCTTATGAAGCTGTTGGGCCACGAATCAATGACCACTTCGCAGCGCTACGTCACTGCCGCGGGTACCGAGACTCTGACCGGGCTTCGTGCCCAATATGTGCCCAATGAGGTAGGCGTCTCGGGTCGCGATCGCGACACCAGAGGAGTTAGCCATGACCACAACCACCAGCAGCACCGACGACTAGCTCGAGCGCTTCGAGCACATGGCCACAGGTGAGCGGGGTCGAACCGAGTCGGGCTAGCGTCCGTTTATCAAGTGTTCGGCCCGCCATCTCAGACCCCCCAGCGTTGGCGGGCCGAACTCTGCAGGGTCGGCGTCTGAATGGGGCCATCTGTCGCCGACATGGCTAAGGATGATCTCCCAGCGTCAGCCAGCAAGCGAGTTCCGCCAGGCTGCAGGCGAGGGGCGCGCGGGCCGGGTGCAGCAACTGCGGCGTTTAGGACACTGAGGCGCAGCCTGGCCCGCTCCCACCGCGACGCCGCCCTACTGGCGCGCGGTGGTGCCCCACTTACATCTACGAGGGACGACGGCCCGCGGTTCGGCGTTAACGGGCTCTTTTCAGGGTTGACACTGAAAAGAACTCGTAGGCTTGGGTTCATGCTGGGCGAATTGGTGCAGACGACGGACGGCAAGTGGATCACCCACCCGCCGACGCGCTGCCCAAACGGACACACACTCGGCGCCGGTCAGGTCCATGTCGGTCGCCAAGCATGTCTCGGTCACGGCGGCGGCCACACGACTTGGACCTGCCGCACCTGCGATCAGACGGTGTACGGGCCGGCCGCTCAACACCCACTGCACATGCCTCGACGGGCCGGCGGTAGTGCGCATCTCAAACGTCGCGTTGTAGTCGTCGCCACTCGCGGCCCGTCATCCTGCTTGGGTGGCGGGCCGATTCATGTTTATCTCGAAAAGTCTTGCACAACAACAGAATTAGTCATAGTCTCATGGCATAACTAAACAGAGTCGGCGGGGCCGGGATGGATACCCAGACACCACGCTCACCCGAGAGGGACTGAGCCTGGAGACGAACCGAACAAGTTGCGTGGGCTCGCGGTCGTAGGCTCGAATTGGTGCACGATCGATCGACTGTTCGCAATCGTCGTGTTGTTCAGCTGGGCGTGCGTGCACAACAACCCCTCCGCGGGACCGGTGCTGGCCGGGTCGACGGGCTGGTCGCCGACTGAAGGGAGTGCCGGGGCGGCGTTAGCTGGTTCTGGAGCGGGTGGGAGCGCCGCTGGCGAAGGGAATGTCGAAGGCGCGCGAGTGGTCTTTGCGTCGGATTCGCCTTGACCTGCGTCCCATCGGTGCCATGTCAACATAGCGCCAATAACGACCACGACCACGACCACGACAATCGCAGCCGCCGCCGAAACTGCTTTCCAGCGGCCGTGTTTCCGCTCTACCGTAGAAGGTTCCGCTGCCTTGCCATACCGCCATACTACAACCTGCGCTTCACGAAACATGCTGCATTCCAACAGTTTTCCGCACCCCCTTTTCGCGGCGCTCCGCGCCGATTTGAGGTGGTGGATATGACGGCGGGGCCAGCGGCGATCGTAGTCGCGCCGCAGGTCGGCGACGTCGCGCCGGTCCTTGCGGCGCTGCTTGCCCACCGCGCCTGGTGGTCGCGCTTATCGGTGGGCAGCCGCGACGATCCCGTCCAGACCGTTGCGTGAGTCCATGCCCACCAGCGAGCTGTACGCCTCGACGATGGACGCCAGCACCAAACTCATCGCGGCGCAACATCCTCCGGCCCCGATTCCGGCGAAGCCACCCCCCTGCCGCGGGTCAGGCTATGCGGCGGACCCGGTTGACGGTGAGGCCATTCTCGTCGAGCAGGTCGGGCATCTTGCCCACGAAGTCGACCAGGTGCGGCGCCGCGAGGTGCGCATCGAGGTGTTCCCCGGAAACCCAATTCTCGTAGAAGGTGAAGAACCGCGGGTCCTCGACCCCTTGGTGGAGGTCGTAGTTGACGTAGCCCTCCTCCCCCGTGGTCGGCTCGATCAACGCTTCGAGTGCGGCGCGAAGTTCCTCCGTCTTTCCTTCTGCCGCACGCATATACGCCACGACTGTCAAAAGACTGCGGTTCTCGTCGGTGGGTGTGGACACCGGATTCTCTTTTCGATGACAATAGAAAAACTCGTCGGCCACACTAGTCTGCATGACAGCAACCCCGCAAGCATCCACTCGACATGACATTGCCTAGTCAAACTGCACTCGAGATGGCCGAGGCCGCGGCAGCCTGGCTCGGTTCACTGAACGACGAACAACGGGCAACGGCTCACGGCGTAGTCCCTGCCCACGATGGCAATGCGGATGCCGAGCGCCGACGCTGGTTCTACACACCAACCGACCACGGCGGCCTGACCATGCACCAACAAGCTCCGGCGCAGCAGCGGGCCGCGATGAAACTGGTGGCCACCGGCCTATCGCTGGCCGGGTACGTCACCGTCGCCACGACCATGGGACTGGAGAACGTGCTCGACCGGATGGAAGGATTCGTGGCCCGCTTCGACCGCGAACGGGGCCGGGACCCGGGGCTGTACTACCTGCGAGTCTTTGGCGTGCCAGGTGGCGATGAGCCGTGGGGCTGGCGCTTCGGCGGCCACCACGTCTCGCTGAACAACTTGATCGTCGGGGGGGTGCTGGTCTCCACTACGCCGTGTTTCATGGGCGCTGATCCGGCGTCGTCTCCCCTGCTCGGCGAGGTGCTCAACCGGCCCCTGGGACGGGTCGAAGACATGGCCCGTGAGTTAGTGCGCTCTTTGCCCCCGGAGCTGTCCCACCGCGCGGTGCTCCTGGACAAAGGGCCCTCCGATATTGTCACCGCCAATCGCACGACCGTCCATGACGGCGACCAAGTCATCCCACTCGTCGGTATCTGGCGAGACAAAGAGTTCCCCGATAAGGAGGAGCAGGCCAAATTGCAGGCTGTCAGCGACATCTTCGATGCCAACGCCGGCCTGACGCCGGAGGACCATCGGCGCGTCGCGTACAGCACCATACCCAAAGGCCTACCAGGCCACGCGCTCGACGCTCCGAAACGCAAACTCCTGTTGGCCCTGCTGAAGTCCTACTTCGATAGGGTCCCAGCCTCCGTCTCACCAGTGTCTGCCTACGACGACGCCGCGCTTGACGCCGTTCACTTTGCCTGGTCGGGTTCAACCGAGCCCGGACAGCCACACTACTACCGGCTGCAGGGTCCACGGCTGCTCATCGAGTGGGACAACACTCAGCGTGACGCCAACCACGCGCACTCCGTATGGCGCGATCCCGAGGCCGACTTCGGCCTCGACGTGCTCGCACGGCACCACGCCACACATCACAACGGTGAGCCGAGCAGGTGACCCGCACTCGACGCCAGCCCACTAAGCGCCTCGGCGTCCGGGCCGCGCGCAGCGATCAGCACGTCGGCGATGGCGAAGGCACGAACGGCCCCGCTGCAAACCTTCTTCACCGACCGCCTGGCCCGACAGCAAGGCGCCAGCAGCCACACCATCGCCTCCTACCGCGACAGCCTGCGGCTGCTGATGGTCTTCACCGCCGAACGCACCCACGTGTCACCTTCGGAACTGCAGATCGAAAACCTTGACCCCCCACTCGTCGCCGCGTTCCTGGACGATCTCGAGCACCGCTTGCCCGTGCGTGGCGGCGCCAGCGCGTAGAGGGCGGCGTTGGCCGGGCGGCCGGGTGGTGATCGTGGTAGCGGGCACCAGCAGCGCCTTGCCGTGGTAGGCGGCTCCCCGACGGCGTGCACGAGTCGGTCCGGGAACACTTGGGCCAGAATCGAAATCAGTTCCCTTGCCAGCTGCACCGGGGAGGCGGTGCCCTGGCCGCGCCACAACCGGAACAGCACCGGTAGGCACCGGGTGTGCGCAGAACGGCACCGCGACGACGATCCCGAATCGCCCCCGGCGAGGTTGGCCCGGTCGTGTGGCCGGGCTGAACTGCCGCGAGGGCCTTCGGAGGCGGCGCCGAAGAGGCAGGTGTCGCGGCCAGGGTGCGGGTCGGCAGGGCGACGTGACGTGCCCACATGATGCTCCAGCCGGTGGGACTGACTAGGGGGGACGACGCGATCTTTCCGAATCTGCTTGAGATACCAACTGATTACGGCCACGCCAACAGCGCGCGGCCACAGCGACCAGCGAGCCATTCATCGGAGATGGAAGTCTGGCCGATCTCTGAGACGGCGGCGTTATCAGCGGTTGAAATAGCCATTGCACCAACAGTATTCGATCGTAATTGACATAATCGCTATTATCGGCATACAACTGCGGCGAGTTGTATTTAAGGAAACAACGTGTGCCCCTTGATGATTGGCTGACCTGAGCACGCACGTTACGGCACTAATTGTGCGTAGTAGTCGTCCGCCGCTTCCTGCGGGGTGCAGCGGTGCTCTTGGCGGCGCGACCGACCTTCCCCTTGCCGGACTTCGCGGCGCGCTCGAATCGGCCGCGGCTGGCGCTGTGCTGAAACGGGCTCGCTGTCGCAACCGCCACAGTCGGGGCCTGGTGCAACAAGGCCGGATCAGAAGGCCCGGAGGGCGTCAACGGCGTCCCGTTCCCTGCGGGTGAACGCCTGGATCACGGCCCTGTCCCCGTGACGGCGGCGGCACATCCCAAGGAAGAGCGCGACCAGGGCGTCACTGCTGCCCTCTGTGAGCGCGGGCCCGGCAGGTCGACGCTGACCGCGAGATCGTCAGCGTGAACCAGCACCTCGACAAGTCGCACGACCAGGAAGTCGCCGAGGCGCATGCATCTGCCGATCGGGACGCGCATCAGCCGATCGGGACTCTGTGCCGGCAACCAGATTCGCAGGTGCTTCAACGCGCCATCGAAGTCCGCTAGGACAGCGGCAGGCCCGGGCTGAGCCTGTTCGCGGCTGCGAGCGCTCACTGCTTCGCGCACCGAGTCCGAGACCACGTCTGTATCTGGGCCCGAGACGTAGTACGTCACGGTGTCGATGGGGTCCGTCTCGGGAACGGGCCTGTCCGGGTGCGCATTGATCGAAGCGACCGCGTAGACGAGGTGGGCCGTCAAACCGCCTACGGTCATCCCAGGTAGCGCCGATGGCTCCTCCCAGGCGGCCGCAACTTGCGGAGCGGCGATCAGAGGTCGGACGCTTTCCGCTGCGGCCAGAAAGACATCAATTCTCATGTTGGCGAACCATACGCCGGCGTTGCGGCAACATCGGACGGTTACGGAACTCGGCGCCCCGACCGGCGTCGCGGCCAAATTCGCGCAGATCGGCAGATCGAACGCTGATCGAACGTTCTTACGCCGACGGCGCAGGGGTCCACGCGTAATGGGTCGCCGCACGATCCGCCAGACCCGGCAGATGCGGCGCTCCACCATCGGGGCCGACAAAAAGTCACACGACATCGCGTCATGCGGGCAACTCGCACCTCATCAGCACGCACCGTTACCAGTTAGCCACTGCGAGTTGCATTTAATGAAAGTGCCCGCACCCCTTGACGGTTGGCGATCGGAGGACATCAGGGCGCTGATTTCGGGTACTCGCTTCCGGATGGGCTGCTCGTATTGGTTGTGCATACGCCCAAGGTTGCCGTACAGCTCAATCACTTAATGGATGATTCGGGTGTTAGGTGAAACCTTGCGGATGCCACAGTCGGCTGGCCTCCTAATCGGCGATCGACCGCCCACCCTCTCTCCCCGTGCTAGCAGCAATACGTCACTGTGACGTATTGACTTGTGGCGCAGGGCTATTGAGGGCGCCGCGTCGGGTTGGCAGTCGACCAGGCTTCGGGCGACTGGCGGCATGGATGAGGAGCTGCCCGGCTTCATTCCACAGGATCGGTGCCAAGATCGACCCTGACGCATCCAGCGAAGGTGTCGAAGTCGATCTCATCCTCGGTGGCGATGTCACCGGCCCCCACCGTCACCGTCTCCTAGTCCTTCGCGACGTAGCGGAGGAGGACCGCGCCCGACGGAAACGTGCGGTTCTCCACCAGCCCCAGCGTGATCCACTTGTCCAGCGTCGGGAAGAACGGCGTGCCGCCGCCGACCGCGGCCGGGGTGACCACCACGTGGAACTCGTCCACGAGGCCGGCCCGGACCAGCGGCGCGGCGAGCGTGGCGCCGGCCACCTCGATCAGGCCGTCGGTCTCGGCCTTGAGCCTCGTGGCGACCTCGACGACGTCACCGCGCTCCAGCCGGGAGTTCCAGCCGACCGAGTCGAGGGTCTTCGAGAACACCACCTTCGGCATCGCCCGCCACAGCCGGGCGAACTCGGCCTGCACCGACGACACGTCGGGGGCCTCGTCGGCGGTCGGCCAGTGGGCGGACATCAGCTCGTACAGCTTCCGCCCGTACAGCGACACCGCCGTGTCGCGGACCTGGTCGTTCCAGTACTGGTGCAGTTCGGCGTCCGGGTCGCTCCACCCGATGTCACCGTTCGTGTCGGCGATGTAGCCGTCCACCGAGACATTCATGCCGTAAGTCAGTTTGCCCATGCGGGTTAGACCACCACACGGACGGAAACTCATCGGACGCCGCTGTATTCGAGTCCACGCTGCGCAGGGCTCGGTGGATGGGTTACAGGTAGTTGGCCGGCGGCCCGGAGGGTACTCCCGACCGAAACCGCTCCCCTACGGCAACTCGCACCTATTGAGCACGCACCGTTACCAGCTAACTGGTGCGAGTTGCTTTGCGGCACACCACGGTTCAGGTCACGACCCACTGCGCTGTGTGTGTGCCGGACGATCGGTGTCGAAAGAGCTCCCGGCGGCGTTCACGCTAGGCGGTGGAGAGCAGGTTATTCCTGGCGATCCACTCGTCGATGTGGCCCATGGTGATGGGTAGCGCGGCCCCGTAAAAAACCATGTGGTCGGACCCGGGAATCTCGACGTACGTCGCGTTGCGATTGGGGTGTACACCATTCGGGACACTGCGTGCGGCTGGTACTCGCACCTGGCGGGTGACTCCCCCACAGACCCGCACCCGACTGGCTCGTCGACGACGGGGTTTTGCAGCAAACCCGGCGCTGGGAGGTCTTGTGCGTGTCCTGTTGGAGGCTATCTCGGACTGTTGCGCCGTCGCCAGCTTGGCGGCTTCTGGGAGCGGAAGGTCTCCCCGGAGTTCACTTTCAGCCAGTTCGTTAAGAACCCGTCGTAAGCTGCCAAGGTGTCGTAGACGGAGTCCGAACTGGATGCGTCCGGAGAGGGCTTCGTCGCGCGGGTCTGCCCTGCGATCCTCTGCGGTGTTACGGCGGTGGATGTCTTGTTCGACCTCGCGAAGCAATCTCCGCGCTACAGGCAGTTGTGGCGAGTTTGCTGCGCTCGATTGCAGTCGCCGTACCACATTGACAAGCAGCTGGCGGGCTTCTTCATCGTTCTGGGCCGAACGATCCGAACGCCTGAGCCTCTGTGCCTGGAGCAGTCCGTCGCTGGCATACGCGATCGCCACCGCCGCACGGGCCTGGTTCACAGCTGCCATCACTTCACGCTACTCGCGGCGCCACCGCTGGAACTAAACGCGCTTCAGCGCTGACGACCTTGTCAGCGGGCCGCCACTCACGCCCATCCTCGATGAGCTGCGCTCCGAGCGGTGATCTACCTGGACACCTCAGCGACGGTGAAACTCGTCACGGCGAGCAGGAATCACCCGCGCTCATCAATTGGCTCAACGACCATCCCGACGAGCATCTGTCCACTAGCGCCATTGGCCACATCGAGCTCATCCGAGCCGCCACCCGAGCCGGCGCTGCCGCCACCGCTGCTGCACGCACCGTTGCTAAGTGAGGTTGGATCGGCCGGCTCCAATGTGTCTCCATCAAGCTGACGGTTCCCACTACGCGACCGCCAACCGCCAAGTCCACTAAGACCGGACACGGGCCAAGCCGAGGAATGCCATCTCGCTCGCTCGACCCAGACGACTTGCTCTCGCGTCCAGTTTTGCGCCAACTACAGGCCACGAAGTCTTAGTCTCTCCCGACGAAGACGACACGGTGGACTGCCACAGCACACACGGGAACGTCCACGTGCCGGGCGGGCATCGCACACTAGGACACGCATCCGACGCCAGGGAGGAACGATGCCGGAAATGAGCCCCGTCGCCGAATTCGACTTCATCATCGTGGGAGCAGGCAGTGCGGGCTGCCTGCTCGCCAACCGGCTCAGCGCCAACCCTGATCACCGTGTGCTCCTGGTTGAGGCCGGCGGCAAAGACAACTGGTTCTGGATCAAGGTGCCGGTGGGCTACCTGTACACAATTGCCAACCCCCGCACCGACTGGTGCTTCACGACCGAGGCTGACCCAGGTCTGGCCGGCCGCAGCATTCACTACGCGCGGGGCCGCGTGATCGGCGGCTCCTCGTCGATCAACGCCATGATCCATATGCGCGGACAGGCCTCCGATTACGACCTGTGGGCCCAGGCCACCGGTGATGAGCGATGGCTTTGGGGTGGCCCGGACGGTACCGGCGAGACACTGGCGATCTACAAAAAGTTGGAAGACTACTTCGGCGGAGCCGACGACTGGCACGGCGTCGGTGGTGAGATCCCCGTCGAGCGGCCGCGGGTGCGCTGGAAGATCTTGGACGCCTGGCAGGCCGCCGCTGCCCAGGTGGGCATTGCCCCGATCGACGAGTTCAACCGAGGAGACAACGCCGGCAGTGCGTACTTTCATGTCAACCAACGGCGTGGCCGTCGCTGGTCGATGGCCGATGCTTTCCTGCATCCCGTCGCCCACCGACCAAATCTCACCGTCTACACCCACACCCAGGCCTTGCGGCTGCTGATGGACGACCAGGTCCACGCGGATCAGCGTCGCGGTGCCTGGATCACAGCTCAGCGCCGCGCCACCGGTGTGCGGCTGCTCAAAGATGGCCAAATCATCGACGTCCAAGCCCGCAGCGAGGTGATCCTGAGTGCCGGTGCGATTGGGTCACCGCATCTCATGCAGGCTTCGGGTCTGGGCCCGGGCGGGCTGCTTACCCAGCATCAAGTTCCGGTGGCCGTCGATCTAGCGGGAGTGGGTGAAAACCTCCAGGACCACCTGCAGCTGCGAACGGTCTACCGGGTACGGGGCGCCCAGACCGTCAACACGCTGTACCGCAATTGGATCACCCGTGGAGGCATGGGACTTCAGTACCTGTTGCTGCGCTCAGGACCCATGACCATGCCGCCCTCCACGCTGGGAGCTTTCGCCAAAAGCGATCCCGCGCTGGCCAGTCCAGATATGGAGTGGCATGTCCAGCCGTTGTCGTTGGCCAAGTTCGGCGAACCGCTGCACCCTTTCGGAGCGATCACTCCCTCAGTCTGCAATCTGCGACCCAGCTCCCGTGGCCATGTGCGCATGGCCAGTGCAGATCCGCTGACCAACCCGAAGATCTCCTGCAACTACCTGTCCACTGACGCCGATCGTCAAGCCGCCGTGCGCGGCCTCCGGATGACCCGGCAAATCATGGCGGCGCCGTCCCTGGCCCGCTACTGCCCAGAAGAATTGCTTCCCGGCACGCAACTGGTGAGCGACGAAGACCTACAGCAGGCGGCCCGTGAACTCGGTACAACCATCTTTCATCCGGTTGGCACCTGCGCTATGGGAGCCTTCGACACCCACGGTCTTCCGCGGTCGGCCGCCACGGTGCTCGACACCGACTGTCGCGTATACCGCGTCGCCGGCCTTCGAGTGGTTGATGCTTCGGCGATGCCTACCATCACTTCCGGGAACACCAACGCGCCGGTCATGCTGATCGCAGAGCGCGCAGCGCGGGCGATCCTGGGATGAGTCGGTCGGACACTTGGTTCGAATGATTATGCAGAGATCGAATATGCACCGTTACCAGTAACGGCGAAATACGCTGCTCTGCAGTCGAATACAGCGCCGGATAATAACGCCGCTTCCTTAGCGACATGCCAGAGTTCCAACCATCTAACGCCGCACCGATTGCGCGGGGGCTGTTGGTCCCTTGGGCCTCCCAGGCCGCGGCGGGCGTTCAGACCCCCGCGGTCGCCGGACGCCGTCGTGGGATGGCGCGATCACCAGCGCAGGCCCCAGTGGGCGAATACAGAAGCACCACTGCCCCGGTGAGGGACGACCAGTTACGCGAATCGCTGCCAAAAAATTCAGTGCGTGACCGCTGAGAAACAAGATCTATCAGGATGCGAAGACGTCAACGGCGTTGCGAACCGTCTGGCGACGTGATCCAA
>Ga0070667_100005368_pt1 | contig 10705 bp, 10 predicted proteins | sample KBSS33metaG_FD_64659 | JGI IMG/M metagenome (GOLD analysis project Ga0070667, IMG submission 64659) | Switchgrass rhizosphere microbial communities from Kellogg Biological Station, Michigan, USA - KBS S3-3 metaG | ecosystem: Host-associated > Plants > Roots > Rhizosphere > Soil ...
GGCTCGCTCACCCCCGAGGGCAACGTCAAGGTCGGCGACGACGTCTACGAGGCAAAAGCGGTCGTGCTGGCGACCGGCTCGGTGGCGCTGCCGATCCCCGGCGTCGAGTTCGGTGAGCGCGTGGTCGACACCTGGGGCGCCTGGTCGCTGCCCGCCCAGCCAAAGAAGATCGCCGTCGTCGGCGCTGGCGCCTCTGGCTCTGAGATCGCCTCCGCCTACGCCCGCCTCGGCACCGAGGTGATCCTGATCGAGATGCTCGACCAGATCCTCCCCGCCGAGGACCGAGACATCGCCAAGATCGTCGAACGCTCCTTCAAGAAAGACGGGATCGAGATCTCGACCGGCGCTCCGGTCGAGAACGTCGAGGTCGGCGGGTCCTCGGTCAAGTTCACCTACGGCGACAAGTCGGCCGAGGTCGACTACCTCTGCGTCGCCGGCGGCCGCGGTCCCGACACCGAGGGCCTCGGGCTCGAGGCGGCCGGGGTCGAGCTCGCCGAGGGCGGCCGCAAGATCAAGGTCGACGAGTTCCAGCGCACCACCAACCCGAAGGTCTTCGCGATCGGCGACCTGGTCAACGCCAAGGCGCTGGCCCACAAGGCCGAGGAGGAGGGCGTGGTTGCGGTCGAGACGGCGGCCGGGGCCGAGACCGAGCCGGTCGACCAGGGTCTTCTGGTCGGCGCCACCTTCACCCACCCGCAGGTCGCCTCGGTGGGGATGACCGAGGTGCAGGCAACCGAAGCCGGCCACGAGATCAAGGTCGGTAAACAGAAAATCTCGGGCGAGGGCGCGGGCACCGTCTACGACGACAAAGTCGGCCTCGTCAAGCTCGTCGTCGACGCCAAGTACGGCGAGCTGCTCGGCGCCCACATCGTCGGCAACCGCGCCTGCGACATGATCGCCGAGCTGGTCGCGACGATGGCGCTCGAGGGCGGCTACCAGGAGCTGGCCCGGATCGTGCACCCGCACCCGACCGTCTCCGAGGCCGTGCTCGATGCGGCGCGTGCTGTGGACGGTTGGGCGATTCACGCTTAGCACCACTACGGCTAGCGTTCCCCGCGTGCCCGAGCGCGCCGCCTTCTACTTCGACCTCGCCTCGCCTTACTCGTACCTCGCGGCGGAGCGGGTCAGCGGGCTGTTCACCGAGGCGGAGCTCGAGCAGCCGGAGTGGCGACCGATCCTGGTCGGGGCACTGATGAAGGAGTACGGCCGCACGCCGTGGGGCTACAGCGACGAGCGCGAGGCGAACATGGCTGAAATCGAGCGGCGCGCCGCCGCCTACGGGCTGCCGCCGCTCGTCTGGCCCGACCCGATGCCGGCCAACTCGCTGACCGCGATGCGCGCCGCGACCTTCGCCAAGCAGACCGGCCGCACCGTCTCCTTCGCCCTCGCCGCCTTCCGTCAGGCCTTCGCCGCCGGCCGCGACCTCAGCGACCCCGACAACGTCGCGATCGCCGGCGCCGCCTGCGAGCTGCACCCGCGGGCGCTGCTGAAAGCGGTCGCCACCAATGGGGTCAAGGAGGAGCTGCGGCGGGCAACCGAGGAGGCGGCGGCGGCTGGCGTGCGTGGTGTCCCGACCGTCGTCGTCGGCGACGAGGTCTTCTGGGGCGACGACCGGCTCGAGGAAGCGGTCGAGGCGGCAGCCTCAGCCGCCGGTGGGCCGATTTCGGGAACCTAGGCCGCGAAATCGGCCCATCGGCGGGCGGGTAACCTGGGGCGATGCCGCCCGCCCTCCCCGACGCACCGACCTGCTTCGAGCTGCTGGCGCGGATGGCGCTGATCCGGCGCTTCGAGGAGGAGGCCGGGCGCCAGTACCAGCGCGCCAAAGCCGGCGGCTTCCTGCACCTGGCGATCGGCGAGGAGGCGACGATCGTCGGCACCACCTCGGTGATGCGCCCCGGCGACTACCTGATCGGCACCTACCGCACCCACGGCCACGCGATCGCCCGCGGCACCGAGCCCGGCCGGGTGATGGCCGAGCTGTTCGGGCGCGTCGACGGCACCAGCGGCGGCCGCGGCGGCTCGATGCACATCTTCGATGCCGAGCGCCGCTTCATGGGCGGCTACGGAATCGTCGGCGGCAACCTGCCGCTCGCCGCCGGCCTCGCCCTCTCCTCGCAGTACCGCGGCGAGGACGACGTCACCGTCTGCATGTTCGGCGACGGCGCGTCAAACACCGGAAACTTCGGCGAGACGATGAACCTGGCGGCGCTCTGGAAGCTGCCGGTCCTCTTCCTGGTCGAGAACAACCTCTACGGGATGGGGACGGCGGTCGAGCGCCACTCGGCCCAGACCGACCTCTCGCAGAAGGCCGAGGGCTACGGGATCCCCGGCCGACGGGTCGACGGGATGGACGTGGTCGCGGTGCGCGAGGGCGTCGCCGCCGGCCTGCAGGCGGCGCGCGAAGAGGAACGGCCGACCCTGCTCGAGGCCTTCACCTACCGCTTCCGCGGCCATTCAGCCGCCGACCCCGAGGTCTACCGGGAGCGCGAGGAGGTCGAGGAGTGGCGCGAGAAAGACCCGATCGAGAACTTCGCCCGGCGCTGCGTCGAGGAGGGCGTGCTCGGCGAGCGCGAGGTCGGGCAGGCGCGCGAACTGGCCGAGGACGAGGTGGCGCGAGCCGTCGAGTTCGCCGAGGCCTCGCCGGAACCGCCGCTCGACACGATGTACGAAAGCCTCTACGCGTTCACCGACTATCCGGGCGGCTGGTACGCGGTCGACGAGCGCAGCCCGGAGCCGCACCGCGGCGAGCACGAGGCGGAGATGCCGGAGCGGGCGCGCGAGCTGGCCGAGGCCGGCGCCGCCTACGCCGACGAGGAGGACGACTCGCCGCGGCCGAACCCGGCGATCCAGGGCGACGCGATCGACGGCCAGACGCACGACGTCGGCGCCGACGACGCCGAGGCACTCAACGCCGGCGAGCCCGGCGTACTCGAGGGGGACACCTGATGGCCGAGCAGCGGATGCGGGAAGCGCTGCGCGACGCGATGGCGGAGGAGATGCGCCGCGACGAATCGGTCTTCGTGATGGGCGAGGACGTGGCGGTCTTCGAAGGTGCGTTCAAGGTGACCGAAGGGCTGCTGAACGAGTTCGGCGAGCGCCGCGTCCGCGACACGCCGATCTCCGAGAACACGATCGTCGGCGCCGGGATCGGGGCGGCGATGGGCGGGCTGCGGCCGATCGTCGAGCTGATGACGGTCAACTTCAGCCTCCTGGCGCTTGACCAGATCGTCAACCACGCCGCCGCGATCCCGTACATGTTCAACGGCGCGGTGACAGTGCCGATGGTGATCCGGATGCCGGGCGGCGGCGGCCACCAGCTCGGTCCCACCCACTCGCACAGCTTCGAGGCCCTCTACCTCCAGGTGCCCGGTCTTCTCGTCGCCTGCCCCTCGACCCCCGCCGACGGCAAGGGCCTGCTCAAGGCCGCGATCCGCGACGACAACCCGGTGGTCTTCATCGAGCACGAGTCCCTGTATGGAGTGCGGGGCGAGGTGCCCGACGGTGAGGTCGACCCGGTCCCGTTCGGACAGGCGGCGGTACGGCGCAAGGGCGGCGACGTGACGATCATCGGCCTCTTGAAGATGGCCCAGGTGGCCGAGGAGGCAGCAGCAACCCTGAGCGAGGAGCACGGAATCGAGGCCGAGGTGATCGACCCCCGCACCCTGCGTCCACTCGACCTCGACACGATCCTCGAGTCGGTTGCCAAGACCAACCGCGCGGTGATCGTCGAGGAGGGTTGGCCACACGGCGGCGTCGGCGCCAACCTCTCGACCCTGATCACCGAGCAGGCCTTCGACCACCTCGACGCCCCGGTCCAGCGCGTCACCGGCGCCGACGTCCACATGCCGTACTCGAAGCGCCTCGAGCAGGCGGCGATCCCGCATTCGGAGCACGTGGTGAGCGCGGTGCTGGCGACGCTCGAGGGCGCGCGTTAGGCGCGCGTCAGCAGGTCTTGCGCGCGCCCGTCACGGCGTTCCACGTCGCGCCGAGCGAGAGGTCGGCGTCGACCCGGAGCACCCCCGGGTGGAGGGTCCGCGCGAGGGTCCAGCCGCTGCCGCCGGCGCGCAGTAGGCAGCCGCTGCCGCGTTCGATCGACCAGTATGGGGTGAAGTTGACGCGGACGAGGAAGAGGCCAGGCTTGGTGACGTCGAGGGCGAAGCCCTGGCGGCCGACCCAGCGGGTGGTCGCGGCGGCGCCGTCGAGGGGGCTGACCATCGGTTTCGGGTGAACCACCTGGTAGATGCGCCAGTGCTGGGAGACGTGGCGCAGATGCAGGTAGGGCGGGTCGGAGAGGATCAGGCGGCGCTCGGCGACCGAGGAGTAGTCGAGCGGCGCGTCGGGGAGGGCGACGTAGGCGATCGCGTTGTCGCGCAGCCAGCTGCTGTAGGTGGGATCGGTGAGCTCTCCTTCGTCGTAGAAGATGTCGTCTCGGGCGGTGTCGGCCTGGCGCAGCCAACCGCGGGCGAGGTCGAAGTCGGGCGCCAGGTAGGCGGCCTCCCAGTGGTTGGCGGTCGAGGGAACCTCGATCCGCTTGCCCTCGGCGCCGTGCGCCCGCAGCCAGGCGGCCGCCGGCTCGAAGTAGGCGGCGCTGGTCGAGGGGTCGCCGACCGAGCGGGCAATCTGGGAGACGCTGGCGGTCACCTGCCAGTAGAGGCTCCCCACCATCGTCACCACCAGGACCGCCCCGTAGAACCAGACCGGCACGGTCGGCCGCGGGCGCCGTGAGAGCAGCACCGCCGCCAGCACCGGGCCGCCGAAGAGAGCGCCGAGCCGGACCGCGTTGCCCCCGAGCGCGTTCGGCAGCAGGAAGACCACGGTCGAGGCGAGGAGGTAGCCGACGACGACCCGGCGCAGCTGCCGCTCCTCGCTGCGCAGGCCGTCGGTGAGGAAGAGGGCGCCCGCGCACCAGATCGGGATCGCGATGAAGGAGGAGAGGACGAAGGGGAACTGCCCCGGTTCAGGGAAGGCGAGATTGGGGGCGAGGGTGAGGACCAGCGCCAGAGCTCCGGCGACCAGCGCGACCGGGCTGGGCCGGCGGCCGCGTTCGAGCGAGCCGGCGAGGAGGACGCCGCCGAGGAAGGCGCCGGCGACTGGGCTGGCGAGGGCGCAGGCCGCGGCGGCGGCCACCCCGACCACGCTCCAGCCGAGCTGCAGGGCGCGCAGCGCGGCGAGCGCGAAGGCGACGCCGAGGGCGAAGGTCAACTGGCCGTCGGCGAGCAGGGTGACGACGCCGGCGGCGAACCAGAGGGTCGCCCAGCGCGCCTCGTCGCCCCAGTGGTCGCGGACGATGCGGTCGAAGAGGTAGGCGGAGGAGACGACCGAGAGCATGCCGACGAGCTGCGGGCTGAGCAGCGCCGCCAGCGGCGGGAAGAGGACGCTGTAGGTGAGGGTGTAGTGCCCGCCGTACCAGCTGCCGTTCCAGATCGCCAGGCCCGCACGCTCGAACAGCTCGGTGCGGAAGACCTGGGCCGCCAGGTCGCCGACCGGCGGGCTCCAGATGATCATCAATAGCGCCAGCCCGAAGCTGAGCGCCACGGCCGGCAACCAGTCGAGCCGCAGAGTTTTGGATTGAACCATTCCGGTACCCAAGCTTATTGCGATGAGTTGCGAAGATTGTCTACATGAGCGAGCCGATCCACGTCGTGCACTGCGGCCTCGTCCCCTACGCCGAGGCCTACGAGCTGCAGGGCCGCGTGCGCGAGCGGCGCCAACGCGGCGATTTGGCCGACGTCCTGCTGCTGCTCGAGCACCCGCCTGTCTATACGCGCGGGCGCCGGGCGACCCCGGAGGAGCTGCCGATGGGGGTCGAGTGGTACGAACGGCAGGGGATTGAAGTGCGCGACACCGAGCGCGGCGGCCGCGTCACCTACCACGGGCCCGGCCAGCTGGTCGCCTACCCGATCGTCTCGCTCGCTCCTTACGGCGGCGACGTGCTCGAGTACGTGCGCAACCTGGAGCGGGCGATGATCGCGGCGATCGGCGACTTCGGCATCGAGGCGGGGCTGATCAAGGGCGAGACCGGGGTCTGGGTCCACGGCGACGGCCCGGCCCGCAAGATCGGTGCGATCGGCCTCCACATCAGCCGCGGCGTCACCACCCACGGGCTGGCGGTCAACGTCAACAACGACCTGCAGCCGTTCGAGTGGGTGGTGCCCTGCGGGATCGAGGGCTGCGCGGTGACCTCGATCAGCCGCGAGCGCGGCGCCGAGCAGAACTTCGAGGCCTTCGCGGCGGCGCTGACCGGCCGCTACGGCGAGGTCTTCGACCGGCAGCCAATCGCCACCGAGCTCGCGGCGCTCGACCAACAGCAAGCGACCGCTAGTCTCGGCTGAGCAGGTCCGACTTCGATGAGCACCACCACCCCGAGCGAGCCCCCCGCAGAGCGCGTCCACGTCACCCGCTCGCGCGCCAAGCCCGGCGGCACCGCCGCCGCAGCCGAGGGCACCGTCCCCTTCAAGCGCGCCCGCAAGCCACCGTGGCTGAAGGTGCCGGCGCCCGGCGGGCCCAACTACCGCCGCCTGAAGGAGACGATCGACGCCGACAACCTCCACACCGTCTGCGAGGAGGCCAACTGCCCGAACGTCGGCGAGTGCTGGGAGCGCGGCACCGCGACCTTCATGATCCTCGGCGACGTCTGCACCCGCCGCTGCGGCTTTTGCAACGTAAAGACCGGCAAGCCGACCTGGAACGACCCGCTCGAGCCGCTGCGGGTCGCCAACCAGGTGAAGATGATGGGGTTGCGCCACGCGGTCGTCACCTCGGTCGACCGCGACGACCTCCCCGACTACGGGGCCTCCGCCTTCGTCGGCGTCGTCCGCTCGATCCGGATGCTGGCCCCCGATTGCAAGGTCGAGATCCTGACCCCCGACTTCCGCGGCCAGGAGATGCCCCTGGCGAAGGTGATCGCCGAGCGCCCCGACGTCTTCAACCACAACGTCGAGACCGTCCCCCGTCTCTACCCCTTGGCCCGCCGTGGCTCACAGTTCGAGCGCTCGGCACGGGTCCTGCGGATGGCGAAGGAGATGGGCGGAGAGGACGTGGTCACCAAGTCGGGCCTGATGGTCGGCCTCGGTGAGACCTTCGAGGAGATGGTCGAGACCTTCGGTCTCCTGCGTGAGTCGAAGGTCCAGGTCCTGACCGTCGGCCAGTACCTGCGGCCGACCGAGAACCACCTGCCGGTCGTCCGCTACTGGCACCCCGACGAGTTCGCGGCGCTCGAGCGGGCCGCTTATGAGCTCGGCTTCGAGTCGGTCGCCGCCGGGCCTCTGGTGCGCTCGAGCTACCACGCCGACCAGAACCTGCCCGAGGGCAAGCGGGCGGAGAGTCTGCTGGCGTCCTAGACGGGCCCGCCGTCGTCAACCGCTGGTGGGTGGTGTCGGTCGCACTGGCTCCACTCGCAGTGACGGTCTACCTGCACGAGGCGACCGACTACGTCTATCCGTTCCACGAGGACCCCTACCGGGCGATCACCGTGATGGCGACGTTCGTTCTCCTCTGCCTCGCCTTCCTCGGACTCGCACTGCGGAAGGTTGCTTGCATCCTCAGCGCGCGCTTAGGATGAGCGGGCCATCTCGGTCCGCTCGCGAACTGCCGGCCTCGTTCTCCTGGTTCTGACCGGGGCGGCTGCGCTCGCGCTGATCGCGTTCAGCGGCCAGAGCCGCGCCCTGGCCCCGGTGGCCGGGGTGACGCCGGTCGAATCGTCCGCCTGCGGGCCGGTCGAATATGGCGGCCAGGGCGAGGCGCAGGCGCTGATCGTCTCCGACCTGCCGCTGCAGGGCGACTCGCGGCGGCGCTCGCTGCAGATGAACGACGCGATCACGCTCGTCCTCGAAGCGGCGAACTGGCAGGCCGGCGGACGCCGGGTCGCCTTCCAAGCCTGCGACGACTCCGAGGCCGACACCGGCCTCTGGTCGAAGGCCCAGTGCAGCTCTAACGCCCGCGCCTATGCCGCCGACCCGAGCGTCCTCGGCGTGATCGGCACGTACAACTCCGGCTGCGCCGAGGTGATGATCCCGATCCTCGGTGCCGCACCCGGCGGCGGGCTGGCGATGGTCTCCCCCGGTAACACCCTGATCTGCCTGACCGAGTCGGCCTCCGGCTGCCCCAAGGGCGAGCCCGGCAGCCTCTACCCAAACCAGCGCAACTACGCCCGGGTCGTCCCCAACGACGCCTACCAGGGGGCCGGGCTGGCGAGCTTCGCCAAGAGCAGCGGAATCCACCGCGCCTACATTCTCTACGCCGCCGGCGACGTCACCAGCCTCGGGCAGGCGCGGACCTTCCGCGGCGCCGCCCGCAAGCTCGGGATCACCGTCACCGGCTTCCGGGCCTGGGACCCCGACGCCTCCGGCTACAAACCGCTGATGAACAAGGTCGCGGCGACCAACCCCGACGGCGTCCTGCTGGCCGGGCTGACCGAAGACAACGGCCCCCAGCTGATCAAGGACAAGGTCGCCGTCCTCGGCCCCAACAGCGGCGTCAAGCTCCTCGCCCCGGACGGGATGGCCCAACAGTCGACGATCGACCTCGCCGGCTCCTCCTCGCGCGGCATGTTCGCCAGCGTCCCCGGCCTCGTCCCCCAGGACCTCCCCGGCCCCGGCAAGAAGCTGGTCTCCGAACTGCGCAAGCAGATCAAAGGCCCGGTCGAACTCTTCGCCCCCTACGCCGGGCAGGCAGCGAGCGTCGTCCTCGACGCGATCGGCACCAGCGGCACCCGCGCCGGCGTCATCACCGCGGTCCAGCAGACCAAGGTCACCAACGGCATCACCGGCAACTTCCAGATCCTTCCCAGCGGCGACCCCAGCGTCGGCCCGATCACCGTCTCGGTAGCAAGGAACAGCTTCGTGCCCGAGAAGGTCGTTAAGCCCAGTGCGGCGCTGGTCAAGGCCGCCCGCCAGGGCTGAGGCGTCGGTCGTCACACATTCGGCACGAACACGTCTAGATCCGTCACACCTCGATCTGTACGTTCGACGGGGTGTCAACCGGACAACCCGAGACCTTCCTCAACCTCAAGGCGAAAGGCGACCTCGCCGAGCTGAGGATCGCGACCGACCTGCGACGTCGCGGCCACGGCGTCGCCTTTCCGTTCGGGGAGGATCACGACTTCGACCTGATCCTGATCGCACGGACCGACTGGAACGCGTGCAGGTGAAGTACACCCAGTCCGACGGACACGTGGTCAGGGTCAAATGCTTCTCCCACTCACTGACGAACGGGAAGGTACGCAAAACCAAGCGATACACCGCAGCGACCGTCGATCTTCTTGCCGTCTATGACATGACGACCGACCGCTGTTTCTACATTCCCGCCGCTGCGCTGGGCGAGGGGCGCTCCTCGATCCACCTGCGCCTGACCCCGGCACGCAACAACCAACTCCTGCGCACCCATTCGGCGGAGTGCTACATCGCTCCCCCTGAGCCCGGAGTGGAGCCAGCCGGAATCGAACCGGCGACCTCCTGAATGCAAATCAGGCGCTCTGCCATCTGAGCTATGGCCCCCTTCGCTTGCAGTGTAGGGGCGCCGGGCGAAGCCGGCACGCCGGCGGCTAGTCGCCGAAGTCGAAGTCCTTCGGGGGGCGCTGCTCGAACCAGGCGTCGTCGTCCTCGGGGGACTCCTCGAGGAACTCGGGGGTGTCCTCGAGGGCGTCGGTGTGGCGGGGCTCGTCGGGCTTTGACTCGTCGGCTTCGGCGGCCTGGTCGCGCGGGTGGTCGGGGACGTCGTGTTCGCCAGACTCCTCCGGCAGGTCGTATTCGGCCGAGTCCTCGGGCTCGTCGTGGTGCTCCGCCGCGCCGAGCTCGGAGTCGGGGTCGAGGAAGGGCGATTCGTCGGTGGCCGGGGCGCCCGGCTCGTCGGGGAGCGGCGCCTCGAGGGCCTGGTTTAGCTCGTCGGAGAGGCGCTGCTCGCTGAAGAACTCGTCAAATTCGTCCTCGGGCTCCTCGCGGGCAGGCCCCGAGACCTCGACCTCGTTGCCCGAGTCCTCGATGTCTGCGAGCGGATCGATCGGGGCGAGGCGCGGCGGCTCGGAGCGTTCGGCGTCGACCAGCTGCTCGTCGCTGGGGCTGGCCGACTCGGCGGTGTCCTCGAACTGGCCCTCGACGTCGAAGAGTTCGGTCGGCTGCTCGGCGGCGGTGTGGCGCTCCTCGGCGGACGCGGCGTCGGCCTGCGGCGCCTCAGGGTCGGGCTGCAGTCCGTCGTTCGGCGGCGCCGGCTTGTCCTCGGACGCCGGCTGGGCAATCGTCTTGTGCTCCATCGCCGGGTGCTGCTCCTCGCTTGGCCCCTCGGCCTCGTCGCTCGGCCCCTCGGTCGCGGCGTCCTCGGCGTTCTCCTCGGGCTCGACCGGTTTCGGTGGCGGCGGCTCCTGCAGGTCGGCGATGTTCGGCAGCTGGCGGCCGCCGGTCGGTGGATCGGTTGGCGTCGCCGCGGAACCGTCCTCCGGCGCTGCGAGGAACTCGGTCGGCGCCTCGGCGAAGGGGTCGACCTGGTCGGTCGCCTGGTCCGGGCGTTCGGCCGGCCCGAACGCCTCGTCCTCGAGGCGTTTTAGCTCAGCCTCATCGGCGCCGTGGGCGCGCTTCAGTTCCAGGTGCTCTCGAATTGCGTCGTCGAGGATGCTCATTTCGCCCATCCGCGGAGAGGCTGCCAAAGCCTATGCGGTTATCCCTGATCGTGCGAGGCCGTGGGAGCATCTTCCCAGGCCAACGATCGTCCAGTT
>Ga0070667_100005372_pt1 | contig 10699 bp, 10 predicted proteins | sample KBSS33metaG_FD_64659 | JGI IMG/M metagenome (GOLD analysis project Ga0070667, IMG submission 64659) | Switchgrass rhizosphere microbial communities from Kellogg Biological Station, Michigan, USA - KBS S3-3 metaG | ecosystem: Host-associated > Plants > Roots > Rhizosphere > Soil ...
GCAAGGCGATTACAGTCGCCGGCTCAAACCACAAGGCCGGGACGAGCTGGCTCAGCTCGGACGCGTGCTGGATGACCTGGCTGAAGGTCGAGCCACCGAAAATGCTTATGATCGCGAAAAGCTGGAACTCATCGAAGCTCTGCAGGCGATAGAGCAAGAACACGATGCCCATCAGCTGCTGAGGCGTCACCTCGAGCTCACCATCTCGGACACGCAAGTGACCGTCCTCAACCGGAACAACAGCGCCGATCGTCTGCAAGCAATGACGCCGGTGGACCCGAATTCGGCGATCGCCTTGAGCCTGGAGTCCGCCGAACCCCGATCCTGCCTCGCGGTGCGGATGGCCCGCCAGCACGCATCCGGGTCCGAGGACTCGCTGCTGCCCTGTCCGGTGTGCAGCCAGTGCGACGGCCTCACCACCTGCGTGCCCCTGATCGTGACCGGCGAGGTGATCGGCAGCGTTCTGTCCAACCACCAGCGACCCCTGGAAGATGGGGATCTTCGCACGATCCGCGACGGTGTCACCTTGGCGGCGCCGGTTATCGGCAACCTGCGCAACCTCGCGGTCGCCGAAATGCGGGCCGCAACCGACGGGCTGACTGGTCTGCCGAACCGACGCGCGGTCGAAGACACCATCCGGCGGATGGTCGCGCACACCAACCGTTCGCTGGCTCCGTTGGCCGCCCTGATGTGCGACCTGGACCACTTCAAGCAAATCAATGACGAATACGGGCACGGACGAGGCGACGACGTTCTCGCGGCGGCGGCGACCGCCTTGACGGCATCGATCCGCAGCAGCGACTTCGCCGGCCGCTACGGCGGCGAGGAATTCATCGTCCTGCTGCCGGAAACCGACGCCGCCGGAGCGCTGACGATCGCAGAGAAGATCAGGGCAACCATCGCCGCGATACGAGTCCCCGCCGTGCAGCGGCCGATCACGATCAGCATTGGTGTTGCGGTGATGCCGACGCACGCCGTCGATGCCGAATCACTGCAGCGCTACGCGGATCGAGCGCTCTACACGGCGAAGAACGCCGGACGGAACCGCGTCGAACTGTTCCAAAGTGAAAGCTCGCCGATCGAGGAATCGGTACTCGAGAGCGGCAGTAGCTCGTCATCTCAATGACCCTGCGGTCTTGCATGACCGCGTCCCTGACTGGGCACTAACGCGGCCCGCAGCTCATAGTCGCGGATCCTCAGACGTTGTCAGGCTGGCTCGACCGGTAGGTCTTAGGCGTGGAAAGCACGGTCTCGTGTCATCACCGTCAAGCCTTCGACGAGCGCTTGACCGATCAACATCCGGTCGAATGGGTCGCGGTGATGCGGGGGCAGTGCCGACGCTGCGATCGCGTGATCTGCCGATATCGGTAGCACCGCGAAACCAGAGTCACGTACGTACTCGGCCAGACTGCCTTCGCTCGTCAGTTTGCCGAGTGCCTGCTTGATGCCGACCTCCCACACAGTGACCGTGCTGAGAAAGATCTCCGAATCCACGTCGAGGCGGTCCTTGGTCGCGGAATCGAGCGTGTCGTCGTCGGCGAGCCACCACAACACCACGTGCGTGTCGAGCAGCAGCGCCATCAGGCCGTCCCGAAGTCGTGCGCGATCGACTCGTTCGTCTCCACCGAGTCCCAGTCCTCAGTGAGCGTGATCTTTCCGCGAAGCGAACCGCGTTTTGCGCGCCGCACTGATGAGTCAAGGCGCACGACCTTCGCCACCGGGTGGCCATCACGGCTGATGACGATCTCTTCGCCAGCCTCGACCCGCGCCACGATCCGCGACAGCTGCGTTTTCGCCTCATGAATATTGAACTGCGCCGACGAGCCAGCCATCACCCGCTCCTTAGCTAACTTCCTAGTCCATCAGTGTAGTCCGAAGGTTGGAACCGCGCCGCCAATGGCGCAGCGCTGCCGTGGTGGTCTAGATTCTGCGGCATCTGAACCATGAGGAGTTGCCTGGATCGAGAGAGAAGGTAATGGCGATGAGCGCGACAGACACCCGCAACATCGACGACCCGCACGAGAGGCGCAAGTTCAAAGGCCACGGTCAGGTCGATGTCGTGACGCTCGGTAACTTCACGATTGGTAAAGGCACGTTCGAGCCGGGGTGGCGCTGGTCGAATGATGTGAAGCCGATCGCCGGCACCGACGCCTGCATGACCCGCCACACCGGAGTCTGTGTCTCGGGGAGCATGGTCGTCCGTTCAGCTGACGGCAGCGAGGTAACCATCGGCCCCGGTGACGTCTTCGTGCTCGAACCGGGGCACGACGCATGGACCGTGGGTGACGAGCCTTGCGTCATGTATGACACCGGAGTCGCGGCGTACGCAAAGCCAGCCTCTTAGTGGCTGTCGGCAGGCCCAGCGCGAGTGCTGTTAACGCGGCAAAAGCCGGACGGGCCGAGGGCAAGCTGCAGCGATAGCGTCGGCTTTCCGGTTACGCGAGGCGGCGCCGCGCGGGTAGCCCATCGCCAAGGGCTAGATAGGGACCGCTCGTGCTTGAGCCAAACCAACAGGCGTTACGTCTCTCATGCCGCTGGGGTCGGCTGGGCGTCGAGGCTTGGCGAGAGCGCCAGCGGTCGAGTCTCCCAAAAACGAACTGAATTAACCTCGGCGAAGCACCTCGAATTCCCGGCGAGGTGGCGTTGTCGTATACCCGCTCATACTCTGACTCTGCGACGGTGGCTACATGAGCCAGACAGGCACCGTGGACGCGCCTTCTTGCAGGCGTATCGCTCTGATCGCGCATGACAACAAGAAGGGCGACATGCGCGAATGGGCGGCCTACACCCGACACCACCTCGCGCAGTACGGGACGCGGGACGGTCAGGTCGTGGGGTTATGTAGCCGGCTGCGGTTCAGGGGCGGTTATGCGGGGCGGATGTTGGCGTTGAGGTGGAAGACGTTGTCCGGTCGTAGGTCGTTTTGATCTGCCGAAGGCGGTCGAGTTTGTCGCCGTAGGTGGCGGCGACTCGGGCATCGTCGGCCTCGGCCAGGAAGTTGATGTAACCGCCCGATCCGGCCGCGTGCGGCAGGAGCGCCGCCCAGTACTCGCGTGACCATTCCCGTTCGGCGGCGAACCCTTCGACGGTAGGCGAGGTCGCCGAAATGTTGACGACATAGCCGATGTCGCGGCGACCGCCGAAGGCGTTGCTGTCGGGGGCGGCGGCGGCATAGGCGCCGCCCATGACGAAGATCGGCACGAACGACAGCGGTGAGACCTTGCGGGCCTGGTGGTCGAGGATGACCCGCTCAACAACCCCGATGTTCCGGACCTCTTCGGGGACAGGTGGATCATCGTGACCCGAGACAAGGCAGTGCTTGCCAAGGCCCAAGAGTTCGGCGTTGATACCGAGAGCCCCGAAGCACTTGCCGCGTTCATCGACGATGCAATCGGCGCGGCGAGTAAGGCGTCCGACTAATGAGCTAACCGGACGATCGTTTGAAACCTGTGTCCAGCCGCTGGCCGGCGTCGGTAGCGCCCGGCCAGAAGCGCATGGTCGGGGTTCTCGCGAGGCCGTACCCCGAAAGAGCAGGAACGTGTGCGGTTGGAGTGCCGTCCTCTGACCTGCGACTTGTCATGATTCTGGTGGGCGCTACTGGGATCGAACCAGTGGCCGCTCGGGTGTAAACCGAGTGCTCTCCCGCTGAGCTAAGCGCCCGTGCTGTATCTGACAACCGCCTCAGGGTACCGGGACGACCGCTGCATCCGAGACGTACTGTCCTTATGTGCTCGCCACCCTGCGCCAACCGCGTTATCTGGGGCTGTTTGGCCTGATGCTCGTGGTCGCGACGCTGTGCTGCCTGGCAGGGAGCTGGCAGGTCATTCGCTTCGGGGAGAAGCACCGCGCCAACCACGAATTGCGGCACAACAACAAGGATGTGCTCGCCGATGTCAGCACGGTCCTGGGACCGGCGGACCAGCAGATCTCGGACGGCCATGCTCAACAGTTCCGCCACGTGACGGCCACCGGCACCTACCTGGCCGCGAGTCAGACCCTGTGGCGAGGACAGAACGTCAACGGTGATGCCGGCTACGTGGTGATCACGCCCCTACGAACGACCCACGGGGTGCTGTTGATCGCGCGCGGGTTCGTGCCCCTGACGGCCTCGGCCAGCTCGAGCCCGCAGGTCTCGGCCCCACCGGACGGTCAGGTCACGGTCACAGTTCGGCTGCAGCCGGGAGACAGTCATAGTGATCGCTTCGCCACCTTGCCCACCGGGCAGATCGAAACGGTCAATCCGAGCGAGCAGTCACAACGGCTGCACAGCCTGGTCTGGAACGGCTACGGCGAGCTGCTCGACTCTCAGCCGGGAACCGCCGGTCTGCAGGTGATTCCCGGACCGGACCTGTCCAATCCGGCTGGCGGGGCCGTAGAGCCCCAGCACGCGGCCTACGTGGTGCAGTGGTTCCTCTTCGCCGGCTTGGCGTTGGCGGCACCTTTTGTGTTGGCCAATGCCGAGAGCCGTCGTGATCGCGGCTCCGGCGGCCCCCGTGGCTCGGACGGCTCCGGCGGCCCCCGTGGCTCGGACGGCTCCAGCGGCTCGGACGCATCAGACCGCACCGGACGATCGGCCAGAGCCGCCCGCAAGGCCAGGAAAGCATCGCTGGACGACCGCCTCGCCGGTCGCTCCTGAGGCCTTGGCGGCGTAAGCCGGCCAAGAGACGAGGCCCGTTAGCTCAGCGCCTTGATTTCCTGGATCCAGCGCTCCGGGTCTCGTCCGACCCCGATCTCGTTCACTTCGCTGAACCGAATGATTCCGTCCCGGTCGATGAGGAACGTGCCACGGTTGGACGCGCCGGCCTCGGAATTGAAGACACCGTAGGCCTGAGCAACCGCGCCATGTGGCCAAAAGTCGGCCAGCAACGGAAACTGCAAGTCCTCGCGCTGAGCGAAGACCTTATGGGCGTAAGAGGAATCAATACTGATCGACATCACTTGCACGGCATCGTTGGCGAATTCGTCCAGCCGTTCGCGAATCTGGCCCAGTTCGCCGGTACAGATGTTGGTGAACGCCCAGGGATAGAAAACCAGCAATACAGCCCGATCGCCCCGAAAGTCGCTGAGGGTGACGACCTCATTGTTCTGATCGCGGAGGCTGAAGTCTGGCGCCTGGCCACCGATCGGCAGGGCGGACATTCCCGATCCGCTGTCAGGGGAGGTCATCGACGTTCTCCCCGGGTCCGCTCACCGCCGGGCCGGCTCCGTCGTGTGACGAGGCGGGCCCCGGTCCAATCCGCGCCCAGGGGCAACAGTGAGGTTTGGGACAGTCCAGCGGTCGGAGCTGCCTCGGAGATGTCGGAAGGCTCGACGTAGCCGTCGCGTCCGCGCTTGGGGGTCAGCAGCCAGATCACGCCATTGTCGGCCAATGGAGCGATGGCGTCCACCAGCGCATCGACGAGATCACCATCGTCTTGGCGGAACCACAGCAAGACCACTTCCACAACTTCGTCCGAGTCCTCATCGACCAGATCGCTGTCGATGCGGTTCTCGATAGCTTCGCGCAGGTCATGGTCGACATCATCGTCGTAACCCAATTCCTGTACGACCATTCCGCGCTCGATACCGAGGCGGTCCACCAAGGTGGACGTATGGTCCCCGGTTCCGGGGGTGGTGCTCACTGCCAGCCTCCGCTATAGGTCTCTAGTAGTTCGTGTCCAGCTCTACACCATGCGGTCTTGTCCACCGTCGAAGATCTAGTGTCCCGCGTAGATAACCACACTCTCGTGACGTTACAAGCGCGCGGGGCTACTCACCGGTTAAGAAGTCTGCTCGCAGGGCTCGGCCCAGGGGGCCACAATGGAGCGGTGACTAGTGATCGCTACAGCATCATCACTGACGGATTGCCCACCCAGCTGCCCGATATCGATCCCGGCGAGACCCGCGAATGGATCGAATCCTTCGACGCAGCCATCGATGCCGACGGACGCCAGCGCGCCCGGTTTCTGATGCTCAAACTGCTCGAACGGGCCCGAGAACGGCAAGTAGGCGTTCCGGCGCTGCGCAGCACCGACTACATCAACTCCATTCCGCCCGAGCGGGAACCGTGGTTTCCCGGCGATGAGGACATCGAGCGACGGATCCGGGCCTACATCCGCTGGAACGCCGCGATCATGGTCTCCCGGGCCAACAAACACCTGGGCGTCGGCGGCCACATCGCCACCTATGCCTCGGCGGCGTCGCTGTATGAGGTCGGGTTCAACCACTTCTTTCGCGGCAAGGATCTGGCCAGCGGAACCGGGGATCAGGTCTACTTCCAAGGTCACGCCGCTCCCGGCATCTATGCCCGGGCGTTTCTTGAGGGCCGCCTGACCGAACAGCACCTAGACGGATTCCGCCAAGAGCAATCCAAGGCACCGTTTGGATTGTCGTCCTATCCACACCCGCGGCTGATGCCAGACTTCTGGGAATTCCCCACGGTCTCTATGGGTCTGGGACCGATCAGCGCCGTCTATCAGGCCCGCTTCAACCGTTACCTGGCCGCACGCGGGATCGCGGACACCAGCAACTCCCACGTGTGGGCGTTCCTCGGCGACGGTGAGATGGACGAGGTTGAGTCCTTGGGCGCGATCGGTGTGGCCGCCCGCGAGGAACTGGACAACTTGACCTTCGTCATCAACTGCAACCTGCAGCGCCTGGACGGCCCGGTGCGCGGTAACGGCAAGATCATTCAGGAGTTGGAGTCCTACTTCCGTGGGGCGGGTTGGAACGTGATCAAGGTGATCTGGGGACGGGACTGGGACCCGCTGCTGGCCCAAGACCGCGACGGCGTCCTGGTGAACAAGATGAACACAACTCCGGACGGACAGTTCCAGACCTACACGGTCGAATCCGGTGCCTACATTCGGGACAACTTCTTCGGTGGCGATCCCCGACTGCGCAAGATCGTCGAGAACCTGTCCGACGACCAGATCCGGCGTTTGTCCCGCGGTGGTCATGATTATCGCAAGGTGTATGCGGCCTTCGCCTCGGCACGCGCCCACGTCGGTCAGCCGACCGTCATCCTGGCCCACACGATCAAGGGCTGGACACTGGAAAGCTTCGAAGGCCGTAACGCCACCCACCAGATGAAGAAGCTGACCAAGGCCGATCTGAAGGCCTTCCGGGACCGGCTGTATCTCGATATCCCGGATTCGGCGCTGGAAGGCGAACTGCCGCCGTACTACCACCCCGGCTTGAAATCCGACGAGATCAGCTACATGCGCGAGCGTCGGGAGGCTCTCGGTGGCGCGCTGCCCAAGCGGGTGAATCGCGCTCGGCCGCTGGTGCTGCCCGGCTCGGATTCCTACGGCGAACTCAAGCAGGGTTCGGGCAAGCAGCAAGTCGCGACGACGATGGCGATCGTCCGCTTGTTCAAGGACCTCATGAAGGACAAGAACATCGGCCATCGCTTCGTCCCGATCATTCCGGACGAGGCTCGCACCTTCGGCCTGGATGCGATCTTCCCCACGGCCAAGATCTATTCCCCGCACGGTCAGGAGTACGACGCGGTGGATCGCGAACTGCTGCTGTCCTATAAGGAATCCAAGCAGGGCCAGATCCTGCATGAGGGCATCAGCGAAGCCGGATCCATGGCCTCACTGATCGCAGCGGGAACCTCGTATGCGACCCACGCCGAACCGATGATCCCCTTTTACATCTTCTATTCGATGTTCGGATTCCAGCGGACCGGCGATCAGTACTGGCAGTTCGCTGACCAGCTCGGGCGTGGTTTCGTCCTCGGCGCAACGGCTGGGCGTACGACGCTCACCGGTGAGGGCCTTCAACATGCCGACGGCCATTCGCTGCTGCTGGCGTCGACCAATCCGGCGTGCGTTGCCTACGACGCCGCGTACGCCTACGAGATCGCTCACATCGTCGAGTCGGGCCTGCACCGCATGTACGGCACGGACGAGCAACACCCCCAGGGCGAGAACGTCTTCTTCTACCTGACGATCTACAACGAGCCGATCGCCCAACCGGCGGAACCGGCCGACGTGGATGTCGACGGCATTCTGCGCGGCCTGCACCTGGTCTCCCCTGCCCTGCAGGAGAGCTCCCGTCCCCGTGCTCAGATTCTCGGCTCCGGAGTTGCTGTTCCATGGGCGTTGAAGGCTCAGGAACTGCTCGGCATCGACTGGGGAGTCGACGCCGACGTATGGTCCGTCACCTCCTGGAACGAGCTTCGGCGCGACGCTCTGGTCGCCGACAATCACAACCTGCTCAACCCCGAGGCCGACCAGCTGATGCCATACGTCAGTACGAAACTGCAGGAGACGAGCGGACCGTTCCTCGGCGTCTCGGACTACATGCGGGCCGTACCGGACCAGATTGCTCAATGGGTACCGGGTGAGTGGAGCTCGCTGGGTGCGGACGGTTTCGGCTTCGCCGATACGCGCGGCGCCGCGCGCCGGTACTTCCACATCGACGCTGAATCGATCGTGGTGGGCGTACTTACCCAGCTGGCCAAGCGTGGCGAGGTCAAGCCAGGGGCCCCGCGTGAGGCGATGGAGCGCTACCGGCTGCTGGATATCTCGGCGGCGGACGCTGGTTCGGCGGCCGGCGACAGCTGAGGCTCCGACAACGGCGAAGCGGTCCTCAGCCGCTGGTCGAGGGCGGTGAGGGTTGCCCCCAGAGGGGCGTCGATCTTCACCGCCGCCAGGTGGTCGCCGCGGGTGTCGCCCTGGTTCACTAGGGCGATCGGGATACCGCGGGTGTGGGCCCGCCGGACGAATCGAAAGCCTGAGGCAACCGTCAGCGACGATCCCAGCACGAGTAGCAGAGCGGCCGAATCGACCAGGGCGTAACACTGCGCCACCCGCTCGGGCGGGACGCTCTCGCCAAAGAAGACAACGTCGGGCTTGAGCGGGCCCGAGCCGCAGTCCAGGCAGTCGACGATCCGGAATGATTCGACGAAGTCGGGGGAAACGTCGACGTCGCCATCCGGTTTCACCTCACTGGTCGCGGTCCGGTCGAGGCCAGGGTTGGCGTGCACCAATCGTTCGTCCAGTTCAGCCCGCGGGCTGCGTGCCCCGCACGACAGACAGACCACGGTGTTCAGAGAGCCGTGTAGTTCTATTACGTCGCGACTTCCGCCGGCCTGATGGAGTCCGTCCACGTTCTGGGTGATCAGGCCGCCGATGAGGCCGCGTCGCTGCACCGCGGCAATGCGGCGATGACCGTCGTTGGGCTCAGCCGCCGCGATCCGACCCCATCCCAGGTGGCTGCGGGCCCAATATCGCTGCCGGGCCGCCACGCTGCCGACGAACTGCTGATAGGTCATCGGTGTGGCTGGACGCGCTCGGCCCGTTGCCCCGCGGTAGTCCGGTATTCCCGACTCGGTGGACAGGCCGGCGCCACTCAACACGACGGTCCCGCCCAGTCCCGCGTCCGCGATCAGGGCGGCCAGTTGGGTGTCGGGCGAGGTCACCAGACCAGGGTAGGCAGCTTTGACCATTACGGTTCGGCGCGATCCAGTTCCCATACCAAAATCTCCGAGGCCGAGCTCGCGGTCACCAGCCGCCCACCCTCGCCGGTCAGGCGAAGGGCGTCGCCGTCGGCCAGTTCGCTTACCCCTTCGACGTGCACTGATCCGTTGACCACAAACAGGTGAACCCGCTCCGCGTCCGGCAGGTTCACCGTCGCCCCTATCGGCAACCTGGCCACGGAAAACCCAGCCCCGGCCTGCCCGATCCGGATCGCCGACTCGCGGTGGCGGGCCAGCCCGGAAGCGATCGGCACCAGCGCCGGCCGAGATAGCAGATCGGTGGCGTCGATCACCTGGTAGGACGGCGTGGTCCCGAGAGTATCCGGGGCGACCCACATCTGAACGAAGCGCAGCGGTACGACTCCGGCGGCATTGCCTTCAGCGTGCAGAATGCCGGAGCCGGCAGTTGTGTGCTGTAGTCCGCCCGGCCTGATCGATCCCGAATTGCCTTGCGAATCCTGATGAATCAAGGTGCCGCTGACGACCCAGCTCAGAATCTCCAGATCGCGATGCCGATGCTCGCTGTACCCGTGGCCGGGCTGAATTAGATCGTCGTTATTGGCCAACAGCACGCCGAAACCGACGTTGTCCGCGTCGTAATGCGCTCCGAATGAGAACGAATGCCGCGAGAGCCGGCCGTCGGTTCGGGTGACCATCCGATCCTGCGCGCGCCGCACCTGAATTGAACCCACGTCTGCCAGCCTAAGTCGGCCGCTTCGGCCGCTCATTAGGCTCACGGGCGTGAAGGTCAGCCTGAGCGAACAGACGGTCCGGCGGATCGAGCAGTCCTCCGGCGCGCTGGCCACCCGCAGCGTGTCGCGGATGGATGACGAGCTGCCTTGGTTCCGCCGGCTGCCCGCCGATCAGCGATCCTGGGTGACCCTCGTCGCCCAGGCAGGTATTGCTTCCTTCGTGGAATGGCTTCGCTCGCCCGACGCGGTCCTGCGGATCACCGGCGAGGTCTTCGACGCCGCACCTCGCGAACTGGCTCGCCGGGTTTCCCTGCAACAGACGGTGGAGATGGTTCGCCAGGTCATCGCCGTCGTCGAAGAACATGTCCCGGCCCTGGCTGCTCCGGCCGAGCAGCAGCAGGTGGCTGATGCTGTCCTGCGCTTCTCGCGCGAAATTGCCTTCGCCGCGGCCCGCGTCTACGCCAGTGCTGCCGAGACTCGTGGCGCGTGGGATGCACGGTTGGAGGCCCTGGTGATCGACGGACTGATCCGAGGCGTCGGG
>Ga0070667_100005373_pt1 | contig 10698 bp, 8 predicted proteins | sample KBSS33metaG_FD_64659 | JGI IMG/M metagenome (GOLD analysis project Ga0070667, IMG submission 64659) | Switchgrass rhizosphere microbial communities from Kellogg Biological Station, Michigan, USA - KBS S3-3 metaG | ecosystem: Host-associated > Plants > Roots > Rhizosphere > Soil ...
TCGACGGAGCGAACGCCGCGGGCCTTGGCGCCGTGACCGGCTCGATCGTGGTCGGCAAGGCTGCGGACATCATCGCGCTCGACGATCGCTCGCTCTCGATCACCCCGATGAACAACCCGTTCGGAGCGGTCGTGTACGCGGCGCACCCGGGACTGGTCCGCGACGTCTTCGTGGCGGGCAAGCGGGTCAAGAAGGACGGCCAGCTGGTCGGCGTGGACTACGACAAGGTCAAGGCGCTCGCTCTGGCGGCGCGCGACCACGTGATGGGTGAGATGCCGGGCGCGAGCCTCGGCGGCGGATGGCACCCGGACCTCTGATGACCACTCCTCTGACCCCGGGCGACGCGGCACCCGCGGGGCGGGCCGAGCCCGTCAACCGCCGGAGCCTGCCGGCGGTCGTGTTCTCGTGGCCCGGCACGCGCGCTCTGATCGCCGTTGTGGCGCTGTTCGCAGTGAGCCCTCTGTTCTCGCTCGGCACGATCAGCCACACCGCGATCGTCTCGATGCTCCCGTTCGCCGCCCTCATCGCGGTGGTCGCCGTCGGTCAGACTCTCGTGATCCAGCAGGGCGGCCTCGACCTCTCGATCGCCGGTGCGGTGACCCTCGGCGCGGTGTTCGCGGCGAAACTCGGATCGGTCGGAGGGATGGACCCGATCGTCGCGGCCATCATCGCCGTTCTGGTCACGTCGATCTTCGGCGTGCTGAGCGGGATCGTCGTCGCCTTCCTCGACCTGCCGCCCCTCGTGGTCACCATCGCGAGCAACGCCCTGATGGTCGGCATGGTGCAGGCGGTGTCCGGCGGCTTCAGCTCACATGCGCCGAATCAGTTGAGCGACTTCGCCTTGAGCCGCTGGCTCGGCCTGCCGGTGCTGGCATTCGGCGCGCTTGCCGCGGTGCTGATCGGTCAGGCCGTGCTGAAGCTCACCCGAGTCGGGCGGCGCTTCGAACTGGTCGGCGAGAACCGGCGCGCTGCCGAGTACATCGGGGTCTCGCCCAAGGCGTACATCATCTCGGCGTACTGGCTGTCCGCCCTTCTCGCGGCAGCCGCCGGGGTCATGCTCGCCGGCCTGCTCCGCATCCCGACCCTCACGGCCGGCGACGCCTATCTGCTGCCCTCGATCGCCGCGGTCGTGCTCGGCGGCACCGCCCTCACCGGTGGTCGCGGCAGCATCGTCGGAACCGCGCTCGGTGCGCTGTTCCTCGCCCAACTCAGCCAGCTCGTGCAGACCTTCACCCAGTCCACGGCTGTGCAGAACATCGTCCAGGCGCTCATCATCGGCGTCGGGATCGTCGCCCAGCTTCAGCTGGGCGGATCGACGGCGAGGCTGAAGGGCCTCGTCAGCAGGAAGACCGCCACCACAGCCCCACGCCCATCCACCCAAGCACCTCAAAGAGGAGTGTGAAGTGAATAACACAACAATGCGCCCGATGCGCCTCGTGGCCTCGGCCGCGGTGGTCGCCGCCGCGCTGATCCTCGCCGGATGTTCGTCGACCAATTCGTCGACATCCAGCGGAACGAGCAACACCCTGCACGCGGACATCGCGGCAGGCAAAGTCGGAACCGAAGCCGACTTCACCAAGATCGGCGACGTCTGCGGCTCCAAGCCGGTGTCGGTGACCGTCGTCGACGGTTACGGCACCAACTCGTGGTCGAAGACGGTCAAGGCCGAAATCGACTCCGAGGCCGCCAAGTGCAAGTCGATCACGAGTGTGTCGTACACGGCGGGCGCCGGTGACCTCGCGGCCACCAACGCGGCCATCACCGGTGCCGCGGCCAAGGGCAGCAACATCCTGCTCGTGATCCCCGATGCCGGCCCTGGCCAGGCGCAGCTCGCCTCGGTCCGCAAGGCCACCAAAGCTGGAACGATCGTCGTGCCGTTCGCGTCGGACCCGACCGGCAAGGCCGGAACCGACTACCTCGACTACACCGACCAGATCCCGTCGTTCAGCGGCCAGGCCTGGGCGCAGTGGGTCGTCGACACGCTGGGCAGCAAGGGCGGCAACGTCGTGTTCCTCGGCGGCCCGGCCGGCGCTGCGGTGTCTGCTCAGGAGTTCATCGGCATCCAGAAGATCCTCGCGAAGAACCCGCAGATCAAGCTGCTGACCCCGGAGCCGGTCACCACCAACTGGGACCCGGCACAGGCGCAGCAGGCCATGGCCGGACTGCTCAGCCAGTTCCCGAAGATCGACGCCGTGATCGCCGACTACGGCGCAGTGGCGAACGGGGTCATCCGTGCCTACCAGGCGGCGGGGGTCACCCTTCCGCTGCTGACGTCGACCGACGACAACTCGCTCAGCTGCGGTTTCGACGCTCTCAAGGCGACGAACCCGGGCTACGAGCTGGCGACGAACTCGTCGCGCACCTGGATCGGTCGTGTCGCGCTGCGCAAGGCGCTCGCCGCCTTCTACGGCAAGGCTGACCACGAGCCGTCGCAGTACGACCTCGGTCTGGTCGAGGACTCGACGGGGAAGACCGCCGGGACCAAGAAGCCGGCAGAGGCGTGCCTGACCGACGCCCCGACCGACGCATCGCCGTCGTCGCTGCTCACCTCCGACGAGTTCAAGAAGATCTTCGGCTGATGAGCACCCCGATCAGCTCGACTCCCGGTCTGGTGCTCACTGAGATCACCAAGACCTACCCCGGCGTACGCGCGCTGGATGGCGTGAGTGTCACCGTGGAGCGTGGCCGTGTGCACGCGATCCTCGGTGAGAACGGCGCCGGGAAGTCGACCCTGGTCGGGATCGCCGCGGGGTCGGTCGTGCCGGATTCCGGCACGATCGGCCTCGCCGGCGAGCAGTTCGCGCGGCTGCAACCGCGCGAGGCCCGCGAGAAGGGCTTGGCCATCGTGTACCAGACCCCGGCTCTCGCTCCCTCTCTCTCCGTCGTGGATTCCGTGCTGCTCCTGCTTCCGGAGTCGCGGCGGCCCCCACGCCGTGGCGCGGCAGCCTGGCTGTCTGCGCACTTCACCAGCCTCGGCCTGGAGATCGACCCGAACGCCTTGGTCGGTTCGCTGTCCCTGCGCGAGGCCCACCTCATCGAGATCGCGTCGGCCCTCGCGTCCGACCCCTCGGTGCTCGTCCTCGACGAGCCGACCGAAGCTCTCGGCAACGACGAGACGCGCTGGCTCTTCGAGCGCATCGCCGAGCTCGTAGCTCGTGACGTGGCGGTCGTCTACATCACCCATCGCATCCCCGAGGTCATCGAGATCGCGACCGACCTCACTGTGCTGCGCGACGGCAAGGTCGTGGGCCGCGGCAAGGTCGCGGACTTCTCCCAGGACCAGATCGTCGAGCTCATCGTCGGAAGGTCGCTCGAGACCACCTTCCCCGACAAGGCGCAGGTCGCGGCGTCCACCGCGTCAACGCTCGAGGTGAGCGGAGCGTCAGGCACGGGCTTCCAGGATGTGTCCCTCAGCGTGCAGGCCGGCACCATCATCGGGCTGGCCGGCGTCGAGGGCAACGGGCAGCGCGAATTCTTGCGCGCGCTGTCCGGCAAGGGACCCATGCTGGGCACCATCTCGGTCAACGGACGCGTGTTGTCACGCCGTTCCGCGAAGGCGGGCTCCCGACTCGGCGCCGCCTACCTGCCCGGGGACCGCATCGGCGAGGCGATGTTCGGCAAGATGTCGGTGCGCGAGAACGTCGTCGCCCCCTCGATCGACGTGGCGATGCCGACCGGATTCCTGGATCGCCCGCGCGAATACCGTTTGACTCGCCAAGGCATCGCCGGCCTTGCGCTCAAATCGCCGACCCTCGAGACCCCGGTGACGGCGCTCTCGGGCGGAAGCCAGCAGAAGGTGCTGCTCGCGCGGTCGCGGCTCGGCGATCCAAAGGTGCTGCTGGTCGAGGATCCCACCCAAGGCGTCGACGCGGGGGCCCGCGTCGAGATCTACGCGTTCCTGCGACGGATGGCCGAATCGGGCGTAGCCGTCGTCGTGCTCTCCACAGACGCTGTCGAGTTGGAGGGTCTCTGCGATCAGGTGCTGGTGTTCTCGCGCGGTCGCGTGATGGCTCGTCTCAACGGCGACGACGTCACGGAGCGGGCGATCACCGGTGCCGCTGTGCTCTCGCAGCACGAACGGGACACCCCGGCCGTGGTCAGCGCCGTGCCGGCAGATACGAGCCGTCGGTGGTGGCGCGGCGAGGGACAGGCGGGGGTGCTCCTGGGCCTTGCGATCGTCCTGGCCACGGTGACGACGCTCCTGTTGCCCGCCTTCCTGAATCCCCTCAACGTCGGCCAGACTCTCGCCGCCGCGGCCACGCTGATTCTCGTCGGCCTCGCTCAGCTGCTGGTGGTGATGACCGGCGGCATCGATCTGAGCGTCGGGTCGGTGGTCGCGTTGTCGGGAGTGATCGTCTCGTTCTTCGCCAATGGCGACATGCTGCAGTTCATCGTCGGGGTCGCCATCTCGATCGTGGTCGGGCTGCTCGTCGGAGTGATCAACGGCCTGCTCGTGACTCGGCTCAACATCCCGCCGGTCATCGCGACCCTGGTCACCTCGATCGCCATCGTCGGGCTCGCCCAGGTGCTGCGCCCCCAGCCGAGCACCACGGCGACCGACGCGATCATGACCGCCATCGGGACGACGGTGGCCGGCATCCCCCTGATCCTGATCGTCTCGCTCGTCATCGCCATCGCCCTCTGGTTCGTGATCGGGCGCACGCGGCTCGGCCGCGGCCTTCGCGCGGCGGGCTCGGACCCGGTGAAAGCCAACCGCATGGGCGTGAGTGTCCGCGGGATGCGGATGTTCGCCTCGGTTGCCGCGGGCGGCCTCTCGGCCGTCGCCGGATTCGCGCTCTACACGACGACCGGCATCGGCGACGCGAATACCGGACAGACGCTGACCCTGACCTCGGTGACGGCGATCGTGATCGCCGGCGCCAGCATCTTCGGAGGATCCGGCTCGGCGATCGCTGTCGCCGCGGCCGGATTCCTGCTCGAGACCATCAGCAGCGCCCTGACCTTCCTGTCTCTCAGTTTGAGCTGGCAGTACTGGGTGCAGGGCGCGTTCGTGCTCGTGGCGGCGGTCATCCCGCTCGTCGTGAGACTCGCCCGTGAGCGCGCGGAGGCGACGAGGACGTCGACAGGTGCCCGGTCGGGCTCTGTCGAAGGCGTTGCCGCATGAGCGCGCATTCCCCATCCGATCCCACCAGGAGGACTCGATGATCAGCACCGCAACGACCGGGACCAATGCGGTCGATTGGGAGCAGCGGATCGACTTCGACCGCTTGCGCACGGAGCGGCTCGCCCGCCTTAAGGCGGAGCTCGAGCGATCCGAGCTCGGAGCGGTTCTCGCGTTCGACTTCGCGAACATCCGCTACATGTCGGCGACGCACATCGGAACCTGGGCGATCGACAAACTGATCCGCTTCTCGCTGCTTACGCGCAACACCGACCCGATCGTCTGGGATTTCGGCTCTGCAGCCAAGCACCACGCCCTCTACAACCCGTGGCTGAACACCACGACCGCCGAGATGGATGCCGATCCGCACGCGCCGCACCACGGCGCCGTCCGGCCGCGGCTCGAGCCGGGTTCGCGCGCGGGGATCTCGACGCTCCGCGGTGCGTTCAATCCGGCCGCCGGGATCGCCGACGACGTCGCGGCGAAGATCAAGCGCGAACTCGAGAAGTTCGGGGTGGCGGATCAGCCGCTCGGGGTCGACGTGATCGAGCCGCCCGTGCTCTTCGCCCTGCAGCGGGCGGGTATCGAGGTGGTCGACGGGCAGCAGCTCTTCCTGACGGCCCGATCGATCAAGACCCAGGACGAGATCAGCCTGCTCACGGAGGCCGCCTCGATGGTGGATGCGGCCTACGACAAGCTCTACGAGTTCCTACGTCCTGGCGTTCGCGAGAACGAGGCCGTCGGCCTGGTCTCGAAGACCCTGTACGACCTCGGCTCCGAGTACGTCGAGGGAGTGAACGCGATCTCGGGTGAGCGGTGCTCGCCGCATCCGCACGTCTACTCGGATCGGATCATCCGCCCGGGCGACCCTGCGTTCTTCGACATCCTGCACAGCTACAACGGCTACCGCACCTGCTATTACCGCACCTTCGCGGTCGGCTCGGCCAGCCCGGCCCAGGCCGACGCCTACAAGCGCGCCCGCGAGTACATGGACCGCGCGATCGCCCTGGTGAAGCCCGGCGCGACGACCGCCGACATCGTCAAGGTGTGGCCGAAGGCCGAGGAGTTCGGGTTCCCCGACGAGGAGGCCGCCTTCGCCCTGCAATACGGCCACGGAGTCGGGCTGTCGATCTGGGAGAAGCCGATCTTCTCGCGACTGGTCTCTCTCGACCATCCCGAGGAGTTGAAGGAGGGCATGTTCTTCGCCCTCGAGACCTACTGGCCGTCGGCCGACGGGATCGGCGCGGCACGCATCGAAGAAGAGGTCGTCGTGACGGCGACCGGTTGCGAGGTCGTCACCAAGTTCCCTGCCGAGGATCTGCTCATCGCCGGTCAACGGTTCTTCACCGTCAACGGTCCCCTGCCGACCCTGCGCAGTTCGCAGTCCCATCTCAACACGGCCGCCGGTCGTGGCGACGACAACGCCTGATCCGGCGATCGGGGGAGGACGATGATGAAGGCTGCGGTCTATTACGGCCATCACGATGTCCGGATCGAGGAGCGACCGGATCCCGTTCGGGGCGAGGGCGAAGCGCTGGTCCGTGTCTTGCGCAGCGGCATCTGCGGCACGGATGCCACCGAATGGCGATCAGGACCGCACCTCTTTCCCGTGGACGGGACGCCGCACCCGCTGACCGGGCACGTCGGCCCGATGATCCTGGGGCACGAGTTCATCGGCGAGGTCGTCGAGGTTGGCCCCCGGAGCGCCTTCGTCGTCGGCGATCGCGTCGCGGCCGGCGCGGGCGTCTGGTGCGGCGAATGCCCGCGCTGCCTCGAGGGGCGCACCAACCTGTGCTGGAGTTACACGACGTTCGGCCTCAACGTCGATGGCGGGATGGCGGAGTACGTCTCGGCCCCCGAGAAGATGCTGGCTCCCATCCCCGCGGGCATGTCGCTCGATGCGGCAGGACTCGCCCAGCCGCTCGCGGTCGGCTTCCACGCGGCTCGTCGCTCTGGCGCCAAGCCGGGTGACCGGGTCGTCCTGATCAGCGCGGGCGCCATCGGCACGTTCGTGCTCGCGGCGCTGCTGTCGTTCGGAGACATCGAGGTGACGGTCGTCGACTTCGCCGGGCCCAAGCTGGACCGCGCCTTCCGGCTCGGGGCGACCCGGATCATCCCCGCAGGCGACGACATCGTGTCCGAGGTGCTCACGGCCGTCCACCCGCGCGGTGCCGACGTGGTCATCGAAGCGAGCGGGGCTCCCGGTCAGCTGGCCAACGCGATCCGGATGGTGCGTGCGGGCGGAACGATCCTGCAGCTCGGGCTTCCCGCCCATCCGCCCGAGGTCGAGCTGCCGGCGATCGTGCTGCGCGAGGTGACCCTGCGGACCACGAATGCGCATGTCTTCTCCGAGGATCTCGGCCCGGCCCTTCAACTGCTCGCGAGCAGTGGTCTCGCCGACGAGCTCCTCGACTCGGTGCACCCGCTCGGCGACATCGCCGATCAGCTCGAGCGTCTCGCGACGGGGCGCCTCGAGGGCAAGGTGCTCTTCGACCCGACCATGGACTGACGCGGCCGTGCCGGACGCCCGAGTATATTTGTCGACGTCCACTGCACGGGCGGAGCAGCCGTGAAGTGTGACTCGACGGCGTGTGACTCGACGGCGAGTGCTCGGCTGTCGCGCGGCGAGCAGTCGCGATGACCGACGAAGCAGAGGAACTCATGGACAACCTGGGCACCCGCCTGAAGGATGTACGCCAGAAGGCAGGGCTGACCCTGCGCGAGCTGGCGCGTCAGGCCGATGTCTCGCCCTCGTTCGTCTCGCAGATCGAGAACGGCAAGTCGCAGCCGTCGGTCGCCACGCTGTACACCTTCTCGCGCCTCCTGGGCATCTCGATCGATGAGCTATTCGACGACGCGCCGCCTGCCGAGCCGCTCGTCGAGGGCTGGGGTCCCGACGGCGACAAGAATCCGACCAATGCCTGGCACCCCTCCGAATACGCCAACCGGGTATCGGTCGTGCACCCGTCGCACCGGCCGCACCTCGACATGGCCGACGGCGTCGTCTGGGAGCGGCTCGCGGCGACGCCCGAGCACGGGGTCAACTTCATGAAGATCGTCTATGCCCCGGGCGCGACCTCGACGGCGGGCGGCGATCTGGTCAGCCACGAGGGTTACGAGTATGGCTACGTCCTGCAGGGCGTCGTCGAGGTGACCGTGGGCAATGAGGTCTTCACACTGCGCGAGGGCGAGTCGCTCGGCTTCGACTCCACGATCCCCCATGTGCACAAGAACGTAGGCTCCACCACGTTCGAGGGCCTGTGGTTCGTGCACAGCCGCCGGCACTGAGCGATCAGCCTGGGTAGTCCTGGCCGCTCGACAGCCAGACGCCGCGGGCCGGGACGGTCCCCTCGTTGACGTAGCGGTGCGGTCGGCTGGAATCGAAGGAGATCGAGTCTCCGGCACGCACGGCGTGACGCTCTCCGTCGAGAACGAGGGTGAGCTCCCCGACGACGAGGACGGCGTGCTCGTGGCCGGTGTGCACGGCAGCGTCCTCGGTATCTGAGCTCGAGGCGCCGGGTTCGTAGCTGACGAGCACGGCATCGACCGAGCCGTCGATGCGCGAGATCGCGACCTCCCAACTGACGCCGTTCGCGATCCGCAGCACGGGGTGCTCGCCGGCCGGTGTCACCGGCCGGCCGGCCGCGAGCGCTGCGGCAGGCGCCGCGCGACGGTCGACCTCGTCACGACCGACGAGCCAGTCGAGCGAGACGCCGAGGTGCTCGACCAGGGCGTAGAGAGTACTGACCGACGGCTGGGTTCTGCCGGTCTCGATCTGCGAGATCAATGCACCCGAGACTCCGACTTCGGCGGCGAGGCCGCGCACGCTCAGGCCGCGCTCCCGGCGGGCCTGGAGCAGTCGGGCCCCGATCTCGACGGCGATGGCATCCTCCTGGTCGCCCCCATGATAAGCCTGGCTGAACGTTCTCTTCCCTCGATCAGGCGCGCGCTGTAAAGTGTGGCTATACACGCCAGTGTCGGCGCCCGAGCGCCGACGTCGTTCGACGGGAGCAGAACATGAGCGCACGCATCGCGGTGCTGGGAAGCGGGGCACAGGGCGCCGGCATCGGAGCGGACCTGACTCGCGCCGGCTTGGACGTGACCTTCATCGAGCAGTGGCCGGCGCACGTCGAGGCGATGCGCGCCAACGGCGTGCGGGTGAACTTCCCGGACGAGACCGTCGTGACTCCGGTCAATGTCATGCACCTGTGCGAGGTCGCGACCCTGCGGCAGAAGTTCGACATGGTGTTCACGCTCGTCAAGGCGTACGACACCCGGTGGTCGGTCGAGCTGATCAAGCCCTACCTCGCCGACGACGGTCTGGTGATCGGGCTGCAGAACGGCATGACCGTCGATGTCGTCGCCGACGTGGTCGGCTCGCATCGCACGATCGGCAGCGTCATCGAGATGGCCTCGAACATGTACGAGCCGGGGATCGTCAACCGGCAGACCACCGTCGAGAGGTCCTGGTTCGCACTGGGCGGCCTCGACGCGGCATCGCGCGCCAGGGCGGAGGAAGCCGCCGCGGTGCTGCGCAACGCGGGCACCGTGCAGGTGACCGATGACATCCGCTCGTCGAAATGGATGAAGCTGGTGGTCAATGCCGGAGAGCTGGTGCCGTCTGCGATCCTCAATCTGCCGCTGTCAGAAGCGGTTCGGGTACCGGGGATGCACGAGTTCATGCTCGAGGCATGCCGCGAAGCGGTGCACACGGCGGTCGCGACCGGCAACCGGATCGTGCCGATCTTCGGCAATGACGCGCTCGATCTCAGCGATCCCGACCGTTTCGTCACCCAGTTGCTGGATGACGTGCTCACCCAGTTCTCGCGTCCGGACACCCGCACCACGGTGCTGCAGGACTGGGACAAGGGTCGCCACAGCGAGGTCGACGAGGTCAACGGGCTCGTCGTCGACGAGCAGGCGAGACTCGGCGGATCGGCGCCGTACAACGCCCTGACGGTCGATCTCGCGCATCGCATCGAACGCGGCGAGCTCGAGGCGTGCCCCGAGAACGTCGACCTGATGGTCGGGGCGGTCGTGCGATGAGCCGGATTCTCATCGAGGACGCCGCGGTCGTCACGGTCGACCCCGGGCTCGGTGACTTCGAGCGGGCCGACATCCTGATCGACGACGGGGCGATCGTCGCGATCGGCCCCGACCTCCGCGCGGACGCCTGGCGGATCGACGCCTCCGGCATGATCGCGATGCCCGGCATGGTCGACACCCACCTGCACACCTGGCAGTCGCAGGTGCGCGGCATCCTGGCCGACGGCAACATCCCCGATTACCTGCGGGGCATTCGGCTGCAGCTGGCCGAGCGGATGCGGCCGGAGGACATGTATGTCGGCAACTACCTAGGCGCGCTCGACGCGATCAACAATGGCGTCACGTCGATCGTCGACTACTGCCACAACATCCTGACGCCGGATCACGCGCACTCCGCCGTGCAGGGTCTGCTGGATGCCGGCGTGCGCGGTCTGTACGGCCACGGGATGACGCCCATCACCACCAACACCTGGGCCGAGAGCAAGGGCGGGTCGAGCGCCGCGGGCGACCCCAACGAGTACCAGACCCGG
>Ga0070667_100005378_pt1 | contig 10695 bp, 9 predicted proteins | sample KBSS33metaG_FD_64659 | JGI IMG/M metagenome (GOLD analysis project Ga0070667, IMG submission 64659) | Switchgrass rhizosphere microbial communities from Kellogg Biological Station, Michigan, USA - KBS S3-3 metaG | ecosystem: Host-associated > Plants > Roots > Rhizosphere > Soil ...
GAACCCGGGCGGCGAGATCCGCGGTCAGGTGCTGGCGAACTAGAGCGGCCGGCCGCGCGGGGTCGCGAGGCCACCCGGCGGGCGGGTCACGGCGTCAGTCCAGCTTCCACTTTCCGCCGTCGACCTTGACGATCACCCGGGCGCGTTGGTCGAGCCCGAGGTGGTCGTTCTTCGACATGTTGACCACGCCGTTCGAGACGTGCAGGTCGCGCAGCGCCTCGAGCGCGTCGCGCAGCGCGGCACGGAACTCCTTGGTGCCCGGTTGCGCCGTCTTCAGTGCAACCGGGATCGCGTGGCTCAGCAGCAGCCCGGCATCCCAGGTGTAGGCGCCGAAGGCCGAAACGCTGCCGGCACCATAGGCCGCCTCGTAGCGCTTCACATAGTCCAGCGCCTGCGCCTTCGCGGGGTGATCCGCCGGCAGTGCCGCGGCGACGACGACCGGGCTGGTGGGCACGAACGCGCCCTCGATGTCCTTGCCGCCGACGCGCAGGAAGTCGTTGTTCGCCACACCATGGTTGAAGTAGACGCTGCCCTTGTAGCCGCGCTCGACCAGCGCGCGTGCCGGCAGCACGGCCGGCGTGCCCGACGCGCCGATCACGATCATCTCGGGATTGGCCGCGGTCAGCTTGATGACCTGCGCGGTCACGCTGGTGTCGCGCGGCGCGAAGCGCTCGTTGGCCACGATCTTGATGCCGCGCACCGAGGCGAACTTGTCGAACTCGGCGTAGAAGGCCTCGCCGAGCGCGTCGTTGAAGCCGATGTAGCCCATCGACTTGATGCCGCGCTTGGCCGCGTGCTCGAGGATCGCCAGCACCATCATCGTGTCGGTCTGCGGCGTCTTGAAGACCCAGGCCTTCTTCGCGCTCATCGGCTCGATGATGCGGGCGCTGGACGCGAGCGAGATCGTCGGCGTCGCGCTGTCGGCGACCGCGTCGGTCATCGCCAGCGAGTTCGGCGTGGTCGTCGAGCCGATGATCGCGTCGACCTTGTCCTCCAACGTCAGCCGCCGCGTGTTGACGACCGCGGCGCTCGAATCGCTGGCGTCGTCGAGCACGATGTATTCGACCGACTTGCCGGCGATCGTCTTCGGCAGCAGCGCGATCGTGTTCTTCTCGGGGATGCCGAGCGAGACCGCCGGGCCGGTGGTCGACAGCGTGACGCCGATCTTGATCTGGGCGAGCGCCGGCAGTGCGGCGAGGCCGAGGAGCGCGAGGGCGAGCAGTGAGCGAACTTTCATCGAGGGGTCTCCTGTGGTCTTCGGTGGATTCGTTCGGTTCGTTGCATCAGCCCAGCAGCGTGCAAGGCAGCGCCACGTGGCCGCGAAAGCGCACGCGCTTCGAGCGCACCGCCGCGCCGGCGAGCCGGTAGTTCGGGAAGCGCGCCAGGAAGCGCTGGAACGCGACGCGGCCTTCGAGCCGCGCGAGTCCCATGCCGACGCACTGGTGGATGCCGGAACCGAACGCGACGTGACGGTTCGGCGTGCGCGCGATGTCGAGCGCATCCGGCATCGCGAACTGCGCCGGGTCGCGGTTCGCCGCGCCGATGCAAAGCGTGACCTGTGTGCGCGGCGCGAGTTCGACACCGCCGATCTCGGTGGCAACGGTCGTGATGCGGTTGCCGAGCTGGTTCGAGCTCTCGATGCGCAGGAACTCCTCGACCGCGCCGCGCATCAGCTCGGGCTCATTCAGCAGACGCTGCTTCTGCGCCGGCGCGTCGAGCAGGCACTTCAGGCCATTGCCGATCAGATTGGTCGTGGTCTCGTGGCCGGCGTTGAGCAGAAAGATGCAGTTGTGGAGCAGTTCCTTGGCGAGCAGCCGTTCGGTCGCGCCGTCGGCGCCAATGACTTCGCCCTGGATCAGCCGCGTCAGCACGTCGGTCTCGGGGTCGCCCGGCGCGCACGCACGGCGTTCGACCAGCCCTTCGAGGTAACCCAGCATGTCGCGCACCGCGGCGTTGCCGCGCGCGTGCATCGTGTCGCTCAGCGCCGGCTCGAGCGCGCCCAGGATCGCCAGCGACCAGCCGCGCAGCGCCCCGCGCTCGGCATGCGGCACGCCCAGCAGGTTGCCGATGATCTCGACCGGAATCGCCGCGGCGAACGACTCGATCAAGTCGACCGTCTCGCCGGCGGCGGCACGCGCCTGCATTGCGTCGAGCAGGCTGTCGACGAGGCGCACGAGGCCGTCTTCCATCGCCGCGATGTGGCGCGGCGTCAGTGCGCCCGCGATCAGGCGCCGCACGCGCGTGTGCAGCGGCGGATCGTTGAAGACGAGGCTGGTCGTGTGGTGCTCGAACAGCGGCGAATCGACCCCGTACTTCGGACCGAACTCCTCGTGCTTGTCGGAGCTGAAGGTCTTCGGGTCCTTGTAGACCGCGACGACGTCGGCGTAGCGCGTCAGGAACACGCTGCCGTCGGGCATGCGCTTGACCGGCGCGTGCTCGCGCAGCGCGCGGTAGGTCGGGAACGGGTCGTCGTAGAAGGCGTCGCCAAGCTGGCGCAGGTCGAAGCGCGCGGCGAGTTCGGAGAGCGAGGTCGGGGTCGTCATGCGAGGGACGAATCTAAGGCGGATCGCGCGGCGCGGCGCCGGGGAAATACCCGGGCCGGCGCTGCGCCTCAGACCTTGTGCGTCGACAGCAGCAGACTGGTCTCGGTGCTCGCGATGCCGGCGATCAGCCGGATGTTGCCCAGCGCGCGGTCGAAGGCTTCGAGCGAATCGGCGCGCAGCTCGGCGATCAGGTCCCAGCGGCCGTTGGTGCTGTGCAGCCCGGTCACGTTCGGGTGGCCGCGCAGCGCCTTCAACACCTCGGCGCCACGGTTGCCTTCGACCACGATCGTCATCAGCGCGCGGATGCGGTGCGCCTCGGCCTGCGGCTTCACGCGCACCGTGTAGCCGACGATCACGCCGTCGCGCTCGAGCCGCTTCATGCGGTTCTGCACCGTGCCGCGCGCGACCTTCAGCTTCGCCGCCAGCGTGGCCACCGGCAGCCGCGCGTCGTGCCGCAGCAGCGCGAGCAGTTCGCGGTCGGTGTCGTCGAGATTGTTCATATTGCTCTCGCCTCCTGAACAAATTGACTCAAGAGCCGATCATATCGAACAGTCTGCTGTCTTTTCGTTGGCTGCGAAGCGCCGGAAGATGGTGGCCGTACCGGAGACTTTCATGACCCGCTTTCTCGATGTCCCCGCCATGTCGCGCCTGGTGCGCGAGGTCGGCGTGCCGCGCTTCCTGGCCGAGCTGGCGCAGGCGATCCGCGCCGACTACCTGCGCTGGAACGAATTCGACAAGTCCGCGCGCCTGGCCAGCCACTCGCCGGTCGGCGTCATCGAGCTGATGCCGGTGGCGGACGCGCAGCGCTTTGCGTTCAAGTACGTCAACGGCCACCCGCGCAACACCGGCCGCGGCCTGTTCACGGTGATGGCCTTCGGCGTGCTCGCCGAGGTCGACACCGGCTATCCGCTGCTGCTGTCGGAGCTGACACTGACGACCGCGCTGCGCACCGCCGCGACCTCCGCACTGGTCGCGCGGGCGCTCGCCAACCCAAGTTGCCGCCGCATGGCGCTGATCGGCAACGGCGCGCAGAGCGAGTTCCAGGCGCTGGCCTTCCACGCGCTGGTCGGCATCGACGAGGTCCGCGTGTTCGACGTCGACCCGGCCGCCACCGACAAGCTCGTGCACAACCTTGCCGCGACAAAGGGGCTGCGCGTGATCCGCGCCGCGTCGACCGCCGATGCCGTGCGCGGCGCGCAGATCATCACGACGGTCACCGCCGACAAGACGCGGGCGGCGATCCTGACGCCGGACATGATCGAACCCGGCATGCACATCAACGCAGTCGGCGGCGATTGCCCCGGCAAGACCGAGCTGCACGTCGACGTGCTGCGCGGCGCGCGCGTGATCGTCGAGTACGAGCCGCAGACGCGCGTCGAGGGCGACATTCAGCAGTTGCCGACCGACTTCCCGGTGACCGAGTTGTGGCGCGTGCTGTCGGGCGCGGCCGCGGGCCGCGAGCACACCGACCAGGTCACGGTGTTCGACTCGGTCGGCTTCGCGCTCGAGGACTACTCGGCGCTGCGCTACGTCCACGCGCTCGCGCTGGCCCGCGACATCGGTGACGACGTGGCGCTGGTGCCGCCGGGCGCAAACCCGAAGGACCTGTTCGGCCGCCTGGCCGAACCCGCCGATGCCGACGCGCGCGACGCGCTGGCGTCGGTCTTGAGCACGCTGCGCCGCACTCAGCCGGCATGAGATCGTTGCAGGCGCGGGCGCGGTCGCGGTCGCGATGATCCGCCCGCACCGCGACATCCACTTCGCGCGGCGCTGATCTGCGGCTCAGGACTCGCGCAGGAACTGCAGCAACAGGCGCGCCACTTCGGCCGGCTGTTCCTGCTGCACCCAGTGGCCCGCGCCTTCGACCCAATGGCAGCCGAGCATCCGCGTGCAGGCCTCGTTCTGCATGCTCTGCAGCACGCCGGGCGATTGCCACGGCCCCCAGTCGCTGCGGCCGGCGATGAAGCACGACGGCACGTCGATGTGGCGCCCCGCGAACAGGCGCAGGCCGTCACTGGACGTTCCGTCGGTCTGGCAGCGGTACCACTGCAGCCCGCCCTGGAAACCGGTGCGCGCGAACTCGGCCGCATAGACCGCGAGTTCGGCGTCGGGCAGCCAGCGGCAGGCCGCGACCTGCGCCGGCGTCGGCATCTGCGGCGCGACCGTCTCGCTCATGCCCTTGTGCAGGTCCATCACGTAGTAGTCGGGCAACTTCGCGAACTCGGCGGCGCTGCGCGCGCTCAGCATGAAGGGCCGGTTGCCCGGCCAGTCGGCGCTCTTGAAATGGTAGTAGGCCCGCAGGAAGTCGTGCAGGCCCTGCGGGCAGTGGCGCATCTCGGCGTCGGCGCCGCGCTCGGAGTAGTACCACTGGTAGTGCTTGCGCGGCCGCGGCAGCCGAGCCAGCTCGGCGCGCCAATCGCTTGCAGGTGTGTCGGCCGCAGTGGACAACCCGCCGGCGGCGCCGAACGGGAATGCGGGCACGCCGCCGAACGGCGCGCTCATCAGCACGACGCGGCGGAACACGTCGGGCCGCGCCAGCGCGCAGCAGGCCGCCACCGGCGAGCCGAAGTCGTGGCCGACAACCGCGGCGAGCGAGGCGTGGCCCATGGCCGCGACGAGCCCGAGCGCGTCGGTCGCCAGGTTCATCAGGCGAAACGACGCGAGGTCGCCGTCATAGTCGGCGTCCCAGCCGGTGGTGCGGCCGTAGCCGCGTTGGTCGGGCGCGAACACGTGGAAGTCGGCCTGCGCGAGCGGCAGCATCAGCTTGCGCCAGCTGAAGGCGAGTTCGGGGAAGCCGTGCAGCAACAGCACGCCGGGCCGGGACGGATCGCCCGCCTCGAGCACGTGCATCCGCAGGCCGTTGCCGTTATCGACCATGCGCGCGCGAATGCCGGGCGCCAGCGCAAGCTCAGGCAGCGCGCCGATCACAGCACGGCGGCTTCAGGAGGCAGCGCGTCGAGAAAGGCTTGCAGCGCGCGGTTGAACTCCGCCGGCTTCTCAAGGCCCGGCAGGTGCGCGACGCCCTCCATCACGACCGAGGCGACCTGCGGGATGCGCTGCGCGATCTCGCGCATGCGCGCGCCCAGCGGTGCGAAGTCGAGCGTGCCCCACACGACCAAGGTCGGCACGGCGATCTCTTCGAGCCGTCCCCAGGCCGGGGGCGGATCGATCTCGTCGCCCGGCGGGCCGCTCGCGAGCGGGACCGCATTCATCGCCAGGAACAGCTCGCGCAGCGGGCCGGTCACGCGCCCGGTCGGCTGCTCGGGGCCGTCGAGCCAGAACTGCGCATCGAGCTCGTTCAGCGCGGCCTGGTCGCCGCGCCGCTCGGCGGCTTCATAGGATTCGACGCGCGCCTCGATGAGCGGCGGATACGGCTCGTCGACCTCGGGCGAGCCGCTCACCGCGGACGCCACCAGCACCAGCGCGCGCACGCGTTCCGGGTGCGCGAGCGCGAGGTCGATCGCGATGCGCCCGCCCTGCGAGCAGCCCATCAGCACGGCGCGGTCGATCAGCAAGGTGTCGAGCACGGCCAGCAGGTCGGCCACCTGCGAATAGGGCTCGCGCGCCGCGGGCTGCGGCAGGCGCGTCTCGCCGAAGCCGCGCCGGTCGTAGGCGACCACGCGCTGCGTGGCGCGCAGCGCGTCGACCTGCGGCGCCCACAGGCGGCGGTCGGTGACGCCGGCATGCAGGCACACGATCGGCGGCGCGGCGCCGCCGGTGTCCTCGACGCACAACTCGGCCGAGCCGCTGCGCACGAAGCTCTTCATGCCGCGGACTCCTGGTCCTGCAGCAGCCGCCACATCACCTTGCCGGAGCCGGACTTGGGCAGCGCGTCGACGAACTGCACAAGCTTGGGCACCTTGTACGCGGCCATGTTGTCGCGCGCCCAGTTCGTGATGTCCTCGGCCGTGGTCTTGCCCTTCGCCTCGGCGCGCAGCACGATCACGGCCTTGACGGTCTCGCCGCGGTAGGCGTCGCGCGCGGCGATGATGCAGGCCTCCTGCACCGCCGGGTGCTTGTACAGCAGCATCTCGACCTCGGCCGGCCAGATCTTGTAGCCGCTCGCGTTGATCATGCGCTTGAGGCGGTCGGTCATGAAGAAGTAGCCTTCGTCGTCCATGCGGCCGAGGTCGCCGGTGCGGAAGAAGGTCTGGCCCTCGAACTCGACGAAGGCTTCTTTCGTCGCCTCCGGGTGGCCCCAGTAGCCCTTGAACAGCATCGGCCCGCGGCTGATGATCTCGCCGACCTCGCCGACCGGCAATTCCTGCAGGGTGATCGGATCCACGACGCGCGAATCGACACCGAAGATCGGGATGCCCAGGCACTGCAGCTTCGCGCGCTCGGGCGGGTTCGCGTGCGTCGGTGCGGCGGTCTCGGTGAGGCCGTAGCCCTCGGCGAAGCTCAGGCCGAATTCGTCGAGCAGGCGCTGCGCCACCGCCTGCGGCATCGCCGCGCCGCCGCCGCTCAGGTAGCTCAGGCTGGTCAGGTCGAAGGTCTTGTAGTTCGGGCTGCCGAACAGGTCGATGATCATCGTCGGGATGCAGGTCCAGTGCGTGACCTTGTACTTCGAGATCAGGCGCCCGGCGAGCTCGCGGTCCCAGCGCGGCATCAGCACGCTGGTGCTGCCGATGTAGATGTTGCCGATCACGCCGTACATCATCCCGGTGATGTGGAACATCGGCACCACCGCCAGGCTCACGGTCTCGGGGCTGGCGCAGCTCCACTGGCCGCCGCCGACCGAGTTCGCCATCAGGCTGCGGTGGGTGTGCATGCAGCCCTTGGGCAGGCCGGTCGTGCCCGAGGTGTAGGGCAGCAATGCCAGGTCGTCGGGCTGCGCCGTGTGCGGGCCCGGTGCGAGTTGGCGTGCGAGCACCTCGGTCCAGCGCACACAGCCGGCGGGCAGTTCGGGGTCGCTGCGCAGCCAGGCGTCCATCGCCGGCGGCGGCGCGTCGTCGGGATCGATCGCTCCAGCTGGCATCGCGTCGGTGAAGCGCGTGACGAGCACTTGCGCGACACGCTGGTTCGGCGGCACGGCCGCATTCGCGCTCGCGACGATGCCGGCCAGGTCGGCGGTGCAGATCACGACCCGGGTCTGCGGATCGGTGATGAAGTGCTTGAACTCCTCGGCGCGGTTCATCGGGTTCACCGGCACCACGACCGCGTTCGCACGCAGGATGCCGTAGTACGCGGCCGCGTACTGCGGACAGTTTTGCATGAAGATCGCGACGCGCTCGCCGGCCTTCACGCCCACGCTCTGCAGCCAGCCGGCGATGGCCTCGGCCTGCGCCTTCAGCTCGCCGAAGTGCAGTGCCCAGCCGAAGAACAGGTAGGCCGGCTTGTCGGGAAAGCGCGCCGCCGCGACCTCGAGGTTGAACCACAGCGTGGTCTGCGGCACCACCAGTTCCGGCGGCAGCCGCTTGGGCCAGATCTTGTGATGCGGGCGGACGGCGGGGGCGACGACATTCGGGTTCACGGAACTCTCCACGGGATGAAACGGCATGTGTCTGCCGACGACAGCCGAAGGTATAGCGCAGCGGCGCGGCCGCTCCAACGGCGGGAACCCGATGATCGATGTCGCGCCGGCGACGCAGCGGACATCCGGCGCGCAGACCCCCTAAACCAGGGACGGTCACGCGGCCCGGCCCGGGTCGACACGCCTATGCTGTCGACATGGTCAGCAGCACGCCCTCACCCCAGACCTCGCCCGCGCCCGAGGCGCCGGCCGTGCTCGACATCGAGGCCTCGGGATTCGGTCACGACAGCTATCCGATCGAGGTCGGGTTCGTGCTGCCGAATGGCCAGAGCTACTGCAGCCTGATCCGCCCGGCACCGACCTGGACGCACTGGGACCCGGCCGCCGAGCGTGTGCACCACATCGCGCTGGCGACGGTGATCCGCCACGGCCGCGAGCCGAGCGAGGTCGCGGCGCAGCTCAACGCCCGCCTGAACGGCTTGACCGTGTACTGCGACGGCTGGGCCCACGACTACACCTGGCTCGGTGTGCTTTTCGAGGCGGCCGGGCTGAGCCCGTCGTTCCGCCTCGAGAACCTGCGCGCGCTGCTGAGCGATCGCGAGGCCGCCTTCTGGAGCGTGATCAAGCAGCAGGTCACCACCGAGATGCGGCTGCAGCGCCACCGTGCCAGCTCGGACGCGAAGATCCTGCAGCACACGCTGATCCGGCTGCGCGCGCCGCTGCCCGTGCGCAACGTGCGTTCGCGTCCCGGCTGACGAGGCGCCGAAGCGCGCCCGCGCCTAGCGCGAGAGGCCGCCGCTGCGCAGACGCTCGATCGTGCGCTGCTGATCCTCGACCAGCGCCGCGTACATCTGCAGCTGGTCGCCGAGCGCGCGCAAGCGCTCGGCGATGCGCGCGCCCAGCCCCACGAGCAGCTTCGCGGCGGTGCGCGGCTGCTGGTCGATCAGCGCTTCGAGCCCCTTGCGCGACAGCCCCGCCGCCTGCACCGCCGACACCGTGGTGCAGTTGGCCGAGCGCGGCGCGCCGTCGAGCAGCGCCATCTCGCCGATCACGCTGCCCGGCCCGACCACCGAGATCGCCACCGAGTCGGCGCGCCCGGTCGCGGCCATGTCGATCGAAACCTCGCCGTCGAGCAGCAACAGCATGTGATCCAGCCGCATGCCGTCACCCTCGCGGAACAGCGAGACGCCGCTGCCGAAGTGGACCAGCCGCATCTGTGCGACGACGCTGGCGGCCTCGTCCGGCGTCAGGTTCAGCAGCGCGCCGGGCGTGCGCAGCAGGTCGGCCGCGCGCGCCGCGAGATCGGGCGCTTCGGTCAGCGGCCGCGCCCAGGCGATGGCCGAAGGGTCGGGATTGGAATTCACGCCGCCACGGTATCACTGTCGGCTGGGCACGGCCTCAACGCTCCGCGCGGCGCCGCTTGTCCTCGAGGATCCGCACGCACTCCGGGCTGTCACGAAAGCGCGCCTGTTCGCATTTGCGATCGAGACAGATCGCGAACGCGATGAAGCTGTGATCGTTGCAAGCCTCGCGCGCGCTCGTCGGACCGGCGACGATGACCGGGCGCGTGCGGCTCGCCGGACGCGGCGCCACTGTTCTGGCAGTGCTCGGGCGCTCCGGGCCGACGACGACGGGCGCGTCGAACGCGGCCGTGGCGGGGCTCGAATCGGCGAGCGGCGGCGCCACCGCCGGCGGTCCCGGATCGGCGCGCGCGCTCGGGGCCGGCGTCGCCGCCGTGACCGGGGCCGCGACGAGCGCAGGCGCGACCGGCCGCACGCCGTCGATCACGCGGACGAACCACCACAGCACGATGGCCGCGAGCGCCGTCGCGCCGATCAGTCCGGCAAGCATCGGCGTGCGGCGCGCCGCATTCATGCTCGGCACGCCGGTCTCGGCAAGCAGCGGCACCTCGCGCGGCACCGGCATCGACACCGGCGGCAGCGTGCCTGGCGGGCTCGCGCGCATCGGCGTCGTGGCCGGCGCCGCGGTGGCCGGCGGCGGGCGCGTTGCCGGCTGGGTCGGAGGATGCGCGGGGGCGATCGACGGCGCCGTGGTCTGCTGCGTGCGGTCGATGGCCAGGCGCTTCGCGTCGGGCCGCGCCGCCGTGTCGATCGCCGCGCGCGCGAAATCGACCGGCAGCGTGACCGCGTCTTGCAGCGGCGCCGGGATCGGTAGCTGACCCGCGAGCGCGGCGCGCAGCGCCGCGACGCTTTGCGGCCGCGCCGACGGTCGCACGCCGAGCATCCAGCCGACTGCGGCCATGAACTGCGGCGAGACCCCGGCCACGTGGCGCTGCTCGATGGGCTCGGCGTCGGGCTGCAGCGCGCGTGCGGTCGCCGGCGCGGGCGGCGCGCCGAAGAGCAGGAAGTGCAGCACCGCGCCGAGCGCGTACAGGTCGGTCCACGGGCCCTGCCGCAGTGAGGCCATCTCGGCGTACTGCTCGATCGGCGCGTAGCTCGGCTTCAGGATCGCGGTCAGCGACTGCGCGGCGTCGCCGATGACGCGGCGCGCCGCGCCGAAGTCGAGCAGGATCGGCGCGCCGTCGGGCGGCAGCAGGATGTTGTCGGGCGCGATGTCGCGGTGGAACACGCCTTCGCGGTGCAGCGCGTCGAGCGCGTCGAGCAGCGGGTCGAGCAGGCCGCGCAACCAGGCCTCGTCGGGCGCGTCGATCATCTCGCG
>Ga0070667_100005390_pt1 | contig 10684 bp, 4 predicted proteins | sample KBSS33metaG_FD_64659 | JGI IMG/M metagenome (GOLD analysis project Ga0070667, IMG submission 64659) | Switchgrass rhizosphere microbial communities from Kellogg Biological Station, Michigan, USA - KBS S3-3 metaG | ecosystem: Host-associated > Plants > Roots > Rhizosphere > Soil ...
GTCGGCGGCGGCTTCGGCGCGCCGGCGTCGGCTACGCAGCGGAAATTCTCGGCCTGATCGATGCTGCCGCTGCCCACGTACTGCGCGACCTGCGGGTACGGACACAGCGGCCTCGTGCGGTCCACGCCAGCGTCCGACATGTGCATCGCGGTGATACGGGCGGGCGCGCGGCCGCTGCGCATCCAGTGATCGAGCGCGCCCACGGCGTCGAAGATATCCGGGCCGTCGCCGCCCCAGCAGTGATTCACGCCAGGCTGCAGATACAGTTCGATCGCGTTCCCTCGCCTCGATTCGTTGGTCGCCTTCAGAACCGCGTTGAAGTAGCCGATGGTGGCCAGCGGCGGCACCTGCGGATCGGACCAGCCGTGATACAGCAGCAGCTTGCCGCCGGCGTCGAAGAAAGGCTCCAGGTTCGGATCCACCCGATTGATGATGCCGTCATCGACCCGCAGCGCGCGCGGCAGATCGAGAGACAGACGAAACGCCCGCCAGTCCCACTGCTCGTTCTTGAACACCACGTACTTGAACGGCTCGACAGCGTTCGGAAGCGGCTCCGGACCGGCAAGGCGTCCCCATCCCAATTCAGAGCCGGGCTGCAGGATGGCGGGCGAAACCACCTGCCCCGTCAGGGGGTCGGCAATCGGTGCGTACATCCCGCGCGCCGTTTCGACCTGCGCGGCGGTCAGGCACGATCGATCGTCGCCACGCCGGCATTCCAGGACGGCCGGATCGAATCGACAGGTGGACGGCTTCGCGATCAGGCCGTCGTGGACGCCGTCGAGCGCATCGCACGCGTTCAGTGCCGCACGGTGAATGGCAGGGTATTTCTCGGGCGGAATGTAACTGTCGCTGGAGCGATGCACGAACCTGTTCAACGCCAGCCGCGCCGCGTGCAGCTCCATGTGCGCGATGGCCGGAGCCCCAGCGATGATCGCGTCGAAGTCGGCAGGGTAGCGGATCGCTTCGGTGATGCCTTGACGGCCGCCTTGCGAGCAGCCGTTCCAATACGAGTGGACCGGCGCCGCGCCGTAAAACGTTTCGACGATCGTCTTCGCGTGGACTGTCATCTCGTGAACGGCGCGATAGCCGAAGTCGACGTACTTGTCGGGGTGGCCGAGCGCGAATGCCATGGTGTTGCCGACGTGACCGGTATCGGTCGAGCTCGTGGCATACCCGCCGCGAATGGCTTCGACCATCGCGGCGTAGCTGATGACGCCGGCGGCGTCGCCGTTGCCGACCGCCTGAAACTTGCGGTTCCAGCCGCTGACCGGTAGCCAGACTTCCGCCTTGATGTCGGAATCTGCCGTGGGCGCAATTGTCAGGAACACACGACAGAATGCCCGCGGCGCGAAGAATGGCGTGGCGTTCGAACGGACGGTGCGCGCGTCGGTGACCGTCGCGTCGTCCGCGAGCTTGATGCCGCGGAGACGTGCGCATCCGCCCGCGGCTTGAAGCTCGCGGGATCCGGCGAGCAGCGCGACGAGGGTCGCACCGGCGGCAGCTGAGAACACACGTCGCCGCACGGCGGCGGCAACACGGCGAACGTCCATCGGATGGCTCTGCGTTTCTGGTGGGGTCGAGCTCCATTGATTATAGCCGCGTCCGGTTCGTGAAGCTCTGGAAAATCGCGTAAAGAGTTCCCGATTTGTAGCACGTCGCTGCACCTCAACTGGTCGCGCCGTGCGTTAAAGCCGGGCATCGAGCTTGCCCTCTTCGAGATCGTGGGAACGATCCGATTCGGCGAGACCGCTGGCAAGCGCGATGTGCGCATCGACTGGTTGCGCGGACTCGCGATGACCTGCGTGATCGTCAATCACTCGAAGCTTTCGTCGCTGCTCAGCTGGTTTTCGTACGAGCGGCTTTGGGTCGTGACCGCGGCTGAGGTGTTCGTGGTGCTGTCGGGCGTCGTGCTGGGCATGGTCTATGGCCGCCGGCTCGCGCGTGACGGCTGGCAAGCCGTTGTCCGCGGCCTCGGCCGCCGGGCGCTGCTCCTCTACAGTGCGTTTGTCGCCGTCACGGTGTCTATGCTCGCGCTGGCCGCGATGGGTGTCGATGTCGGGTTCCTCGTTCCGACGGACGGCGAAACCGCTGGGTGGTTTGTCGCGCCGAACACCATGACGACGAGCGCGTGGCGCGATGTCCTGTCGATGCGCGCGGGCCCGTGGGCGTTCGAAATCATCGGCCTGTACGTGTGGCTTGTCGCCGCGGCCATCCCGTGTCTTCTGATCCTCCATCGCGCCGGCTGGCGCGTGCTGCTGGCCGCGAGCTGGGCGCTCTATCTCTGGTACCGCGTCGATCCGCATGTCATCACGACGTCAGGCTTCGAGATGGCGTTTCCGCTGCTCGCCTGGCAGCTCCTGTTTGTGCACGGCATTGCGATCGGATATCACCGGAAGGACGTTGGCGCTTTCTTCGAGCGCATGCCGTCAATCACGCCGCGAGTCGCCGCGTTCGTCACCGCCGGCTTCACGATCTTCGCGTTCTGCTGTCCCTGGAGTCCGGGCCCTTCGTGGCTTCACCTCCGGGTTGTGTCACCCGAGCGGTTCACAGAACTCTACGAGCGTTACTTTTCGCTGAGCGACCTTGGCGTTGGACGTCTGCTCAACCTGGCGATCGCGTTGCCAGTGGCCTACCTGATGTTGACGCGCGACTGGGCTGTGACGCGTTCGCTCGAAAAGGTCTTCGTCGTGCTCGGGCAGCGTTCGCTGGGCGCGTTCGTGCTTCACGTCTACGGCCTGCTGGTGCTGGCGCATCTGCCGCTTCCGGACGGCATCTGGGTCAACACACTGGCGCAGGTGACGCTCGTGGCCGCCATCGCCTCACTCCTGATGACCGCGGAGCATCTGCGCAACCGCAGCCGCAGCCCGTCGCTCCCGCAGGCTCAACCACTCGCCGCGTGACGCCCGCCACTTGGGGGTTTTCAGGCCCGGAATAGCCGGTCGATGGCCGTTCCCTGGCGGCTTGGAGAGCGGTAGAATTCCCTCTGGTTCATGAGTCCGAAGGGTCTCTTCGTCTTTACCTGCGCGCTGCTGCTGTCGCTGGGTGTGCTTCGCGTGCCGGCTTCGTCACGCCAGGCTGGCACCGCCCGCTCGTCGCCGCCCGCGGACGCGTTCGCGACCAGCGTCAAGCCGTTCCTCCAGACCTACTGCTACGGCTGCCACAGCGGCAACCAGCCGGCGGCCGGCTTCGATCTGACGTCGTATCCCACCCAGGATTCCGTCCTCGGCGACCAGCGCCACTGGAACCTGGTGCTCACCAGGCTCAAGGCCGGCGAGATGCCGCCCGCCCAGTCCCGCCAGCAGCCGACGACGGCCCAGCGGCAGGCGGTCGTCGACTGGATTGAAGCGATCGGCGCGGAAGATGCGAAACGCCATCCCAACGATCCTGGCGTGGTGCTCGCGCGCCGCTTGAGCAACGCCGAGTACGACTACACGATCCGCGACCTGACGGGCGTCGACATCCGGCCGACGAAGGAGTTTCCCGTCGATCCGGCCAACCAGGCGGGGTTCGACAACTCCGGCGAATCGCTGGCGATGTCGCCGGCGCTGGTCAAGAAGTATCTCGACGCCGCTCGCGTCGTCGCGGAGCATGTGCTGTTCATGCCGAACGGTTTGACGTTCGCGCCCTATCCGGTCGTGACCGACCAGGACCGCGACAAGTACGGCGTCAACCGTATCGTCGATTTCTACAAACGCCAGCCGCTGGATTACGCGGATTACTTCCTCGCCGCGTGGCGGTATCACCATCGCTCGGAGCTGCGGCGGCCGCGGCTGACGCTGGCGGATGCAGCCAGAGAGGCGAAGGTCAGCCCGGCGTATCTGAACAAGGTGTGGGCGATGCTGACGGCGCCCGGCGAAGACGTGGGTCCGCTGGCGGCGCTTCAGGCGCGTTGGAAGAGCCTGCCCCTGCCCCTGGATCGCAAAGAGCCCGACGGCCTTCGGCAGGCGGTCGGCTGGATGCGCGATTTGATCGTCGGTCTCCGGCCGCGCGTCGCGATGTCGTTCGACAACCTGCCCGCGCGCGGGATTGCTCCGGGCTCTCAATCGCTGGTGCTCTGGAAAGATCGGCAGTTCGCCGATCATCGAACGACCTATGCGGGCAACGCGCTGAAGCTGGACATGTTGGCGTACGCGCCAACCGACCCGGCCCTGCTGATTCCAGAAACAGACGACGCGCGGACGCGCTACGACGCGTCCTTCGCGCGTTTCTGCGCCCTGTTCCCCGACAAGTTTTACGTTTCCGAGCGCGGCCGCATCTTCCTGACCAACCCCCGCGAGATCGCATCCGATGCGCAGGGCCACCGTCTGCTGAGCGCGGGTTTCCACAGCCAGATGGGCTACTTCCGTGACGATCGTCCGCTGTACGAGCTCGTGCTCGACGCCAGCGAGCAGCGTCAGCTGGACGACCTGTGGCAAGAGCTCGATTTCGTCACGCACGCGCCGGTTCGGCAGTTCAAGCAGTTCATCTGGTTCGAGCGCGCCGAGCCGCCCAGCTTCATGGCCACCTCGCAGTTCAACACCTTCCGCTCCGAAGACGACGACGTCACGTCGGAAGCGAAGATGGCGCAGCTGGCCCAGGTGTACCTGGCCAAGGCGAAAGAGATCACCAACGACGTCGCGTTGGGAGTGGTCCGCGACTACTTCCAGCAGATGAACGCGAACGTGCGTGCGTTCGAGAAGGCCACGGCCGCCGCCGAACCGAGCCACCTCGACGCGCTGCTCGCATTCGCGGCACGGGCGTACCGCCGGCCGATGACGAAAACGGAAGCCGACGATCTCCTTGCCTTCTATCACTCGCTGCGCGAGCAACGCCTCAGTCACGAGGATGCGATCCGCGACGCGGTCGTCAGCGTGCTGATGTCGCCGCATTTCGTCTACCGTGTCGACCCGTTGACCGATGACAAGGCGTCCGGCGGCGACGTGCGGCCGCTGTCGTCCTACGAACTCGCCAATCGTCTGAGCTATTTCCTCTGGTCGAGCATGCCGGACGACGAGTTGATGAAGCATGCTGCGGCCGGCGACCTGCAGAAGCCGGACGTGCTCGCCGCGCAGGCGCGGCGGATGATGCAGCATCGCCACGTCCGGCAGCTGGCCACCGAGTTTGCCGGCAACTGGCTCGACATCCGCCGGTTCGAAGAACACAACGCGGTGGATCGCGAGCGATTCCCGGTCTTCACGAGCCAGCTGCGCGAAGCGATGTTCGAGGAGCCGATCCGTTTCGTGCAGGACGTCATGCAGCGCGACGGTTCGGTTCTGGATTTCCTCTACGGCAACTACACGTTCGTCAACCCGATCCTGGCGAAACACTACGGGATGCCGGAGCCGCCGGCGGAGACCTGGGCCCGCGTGGACGACGCGCAGAAGTACGCGCGCGGCGGATTGCTGCCGATGTCGGTCTTCCTGACGAAGAACGCGCCCGGCCTCCGCACCAGCCCGGTGAAGCGAGGCTACTGGATCGTGCACCGGCTGCTCGGCGAGTACATCCCGGCGCCGCCGCCGAACGTTCCCGTTCTGCCGACCGACGAAACCAAGCTGGGCGACCTGACGTTGCGCGAGACGCTCGCCCAGCACCGCGCGAATCCCGCGTGCTCCAGCTGCCACGCAAAGTTCGACTCGTTCGGGCTTGCCTTCGAAGGCTACGGTCCGATCGGCGAAACCCGCGATCGCGATCTCGCGGGACGGCCGGTCGAGACCGGCGCGACGTTCCCCGACGGCAGCGCCGGGTCGGGTCTCGACGGGCTGCGCGCGTTCATGCGCGCGCGCGGGCAGAATCAATTCGTCGACAACCTGTGCCGCGAGCTGCTCGTTTATGCCTTGGGCCGCAGCCTGCTGCGCTCGGACGAGCCGCTGGTCGCTGACATGCGGAAGCATCTGTCGGCCGGCGGTTTCAAGTTCGGCCTTCTCGTCCAGGACATTGTCACCAGCCGACAGTTCCTGATGAAACGCACCACGCTCACCGCGCAAGGAACCCGATGACCCTGACCAGCAGCCCGCTTCAACGGAATTCGCGTGAACTGTCCCGCCGCATGTTCCTTCGCGGCACCGGCGTGGTCATGGCGCTGCCGTGGCTGGAATCGATGCCGGTGTGGGGCGCCCAGCCGACGGCCGCTGCGACCGCACCACGGCGGCTCGCGTTCCTGTTCATGGGCAACGGCGTCAACCCGACGCAGTGGTTTGCGAAGGGATCGGGCGCCGAGATGGAGTTGGGTCCGAGCCTGGCGCCGCTCGAGCCGCTCAAGGGACAGTTCAACTACATCAAAGGGCTGTTCAACAAGGCCGCCACCGGCGTCGGCATTCATCCGGGGATGACCGGCAACCTGCTGTCGGGCGCGCCGCTGACGAAGGGCGCAGAGCTGCACGGCGGCGTGAGCCTGGACCAGGTCCTCGCCAGTCGCATCGGCGATCAGACCGTGCAGCCCAGCATGGTCCTGGGTTGCGAACAGCCCGTCACCGGCTACCACGAGACGAACTTCTCGATGGCCTACAGCTCGCACATCTCGTGGTCGAGCCCGACGTCGCCGGTGCCGATGGAGGTCTATCCGTCGCTGGCGTTCGACAGCCTGTTCGAGAACCGCGGCAGCCAGCGCAATTTGAGCGTGCTCGATCGCGTGATGGAGCAGGTCGCGTCGCTCGGCCGCCGTGTCAGCGCCACCGACAAGGGGAAGCTCGACGAGTACCTCACCAGCGTCCGGGACGTCGAAAAGCGCGCGCAGGACATGCGCGCGGCGAAGGAGAAGGCCGAGGCGAACGCGACGGGTCGGGGGCGGATCGTGGCCACGATGGCGCGGCCCGACAACGGGCTGCCCGAGGACATCCGCGATCACATGCGGCTGATGTGCGACATCCTGGCGCTCGCCTTCCAGACCGACAAGACCCGCATCGCGACGCTGCTGCTGTGCCGCGACATCTCCGGTCTGTTCTATCCGTTCCTCGACGTCAAGCTGGCGCATCACCTGGCGAGCCACGAAGACACCGGCGACGCGTTCATGCGCATCAATCAGTTCTACGTCGGTCAGTACAAGTACCTGATTGACAAGCTCGCCGCGATGCCGGAAGGCGAGGGCACGGTCCTCGATAATTCCTGTCTCGTGTTCATGTCGAATATGTGGTCCGGCAGTCAGCATGACAACTCGAAGCTGCCGGTGCTGACCGCGGGCACGCTTGGCGGGACGCTGGAAACCGGTCGCGTGCTCGATTACACCACCGCGGGCGACGAGAACCGGAAGATGTGCAGCTTCTATCTCTCGCTGGCCGATCGCATGGGCGTGACACTGGATCGATTCGGCGACGCCGACCAGCGCCTTTCAGGCATTTGACACCTCTGCGTACGTAGTGTCCGCCTTCAGGCGGACCTCGTGAGGTCCGGCTAAAGCCGGACACTACGTACGAGGTCGGAACTCAGAAGTCGATCGCGACGACCTCGTGGACGTCGACTGACGGCACGATCACCGTCAACATATTGCCCGATTCCTCAACGCGCGGCGATGTCCCGGCGGTCAACAGTTGCACGCGCTTCGCTCGTGTCTGCGGCGGCAGACGCACCCGAACGCGCTGCGGCCCGACAGGAATCGTCTCGCGGAGCGGCCCCTTCATCATCATCGGGTTCGTCAGGTTCACGAGGTGCACCGTCATCGAATCGCGCTGCCGCCACGCGGTGACGTCGAGCAAGCCAGGTCCTTCGACGTCGACCAGCGGCGGTTCGTTCGCCGCCCACCGGATCGCGTTTCGCAGCAGCCGCCCGTGGTCGACACACATCACGTCCCAGAACGTGCGGTCGATGTCCCACGGGATGTAGACGATCCGGCTGTTCCCGAGCGTGCGTAGATACACTTCGCGCGTGTCCGTGTGCGAGACGCGCGGGTAGACGTCCTCCATCGGCAGATCGGGATAGCTCGGGATCAGCGTCACGGGAGAAGGGAATGGCTGCGAGGGACGGACTTCGATCCGAAACACGCCGTTGATGATGCGGCTGGTGTCGTCCATCCCTTCGAGAATCGGGTGCCGGCGGCCGGTTTCCGGATCCGTTTCCAGCGTGAGATACGAGTTCTGCATCGGCCCCTGGATCTGACCGGCGAACGACACACCGAACAGATCGGCCAGGCCGAAGTCCGCGCGCTGCCGTCCGGTCTCGTCGTAGAGCGATGTCGCGAAGGTGGCGAGCACGCTGCCGCCGCGGCCGACATAACCGCGGATCGCGGCGCATTGTTCGCTGGAGAGCGCCGCCCGATCCGCGAGGATTAACAGCTTGAACTGATCGAGCCGTTCGGGCGTCAGCAACGCTTCGTGGACCAGCTCGAACGGGATCCGCGCTTCGACCAGCGCGTGATACATCCCGAGCATGTGGTCCTCGGCGCGATCGCCCGTCGCGACCCCGGGATGGTAGGCGGCGGTCTGCTCCGAGTGGAGCAGTGCGACGCGCGCCAGCGGCGCCTCGTTCCGGAGGTAGCGCTCGTGCTCGAAATGCCACTGATAGAGGCGCTCGACCGGCTGCAGCCAGCGCCGGTCGTAGAGCACGCCCGAGAACTTCGTCACCCACGGCCGCATGCCGTTGGCCGTCCCCTCCGCGACCCACAGGCGGATTTCCGGCTCGCTTTGCACCGAGTCCTTCCACCGGTACGGCTCTTCGAGCCCCACGCTGAAGATGCCACCGATCGGCCGCCGCCCCATGACGGACCGCAGCTCTTTGGCGCGGCGCCCGTTGTTCCACGGCGGCGTCACGCCGCGGCGCGCCTGGTTGTCGGTGAACTGGATGGCGGCCAGCTCGCCAGCCGTCTTGAGATCGGGTGGGCCGTTGGGAATGAACCTCGCATCGGGATTGGCGTCGCGCACCGTTGCGTCCCATTTCTTCCAGAGCTCGGTCAGCCGCGCCTTGCGCCACTCGAGAAACTGACGCCGCGCGGGATCGCGGGGGTCGGTGGTTCGCGGCAGAGCGGCGCCGGTCGCCTCCCTGAAATTCCGCTCGCAGTGGATGCAGTAGCAGTCGCCGCCCTGTGGTGCCCAGCGGTTGGCAAATACACCATCGACCTTGTACTTCGTCACAATCTCGCGATGGACGCGGTCCATGAAGTCGAAGTTGTACGGACCGAGCGCGCAGGTGACCCACAGGTCCGGGTTCGCCCAGTGCTGCAACGGCTTGCCGTCGTGCGTTGTCGATATCCAATCCGGGTGGGCGACCCGCACGTCGTCGCGTACCGCGTGGGGATCGGTTCGTGCGACCACCCGCATGCCGAGGGCGCGGCATCCCGCGACGAGCGTGCCGAATGGATCGCCGTCGCCGAGCCAGGCGCTGCGATGGTGCAGCGGAATCTCCGTCGGATAGTAGGCGACGATGCCGCCGGCGCTGAGAGTGGCGGCATCCGCGTGCAGCCGCCGGAAGTAATCAAGCCAGAACTGGGGATCGAAGCGGCCCGGATCGTTTTCGACCAGCGTGAGCTGCACCCACCGCATCGGTCCATCGAACCAGCCGTCCATACCTGCGGTTGCCGCGCCGGACTGCTCGATCGTCGTCGAGACCGTTGGCGATTCGCCCGGGATTCGGGACGAGACGAACGCCGCGGCGCCGGTGACGTGGAGGAAGTCCCTGCGACTGAGATTGCGTGTCATGCGCAGATTGTATCCACGGTGACAGGCGGCAATCGCTGTGACGATCGCGCGGCGCTACGACGGTTTGTGCTTGAGCAGTCGATCCGCCCAGGGAATGAAGTGCTTCCAGTTTGGACCGTCGGTGTGGCCGCCGTCGTGCTGCCGCCAGGCCAGCTGTCCATCCAGCAGTCCGACGTTGACGCCAGGCATTTTCTCGGTGTGATAGTCATCGGATCGACCGAGATCCCGGGCGCCGAGCAGCCGGAACACGGGACCGGCCGCGATTGCCGCCATGTAACTGCCTTGCTGATCGAGCCACTTCGCGTCCCCTTTCTCGGGGACACCGTAGCTGATGAACGTCGGCCGCGGCGCACAGAGCGCGATCAATTCGTGGGCGTCGACCGGAAGATCGCCGGCGTTCCTGCTGCCGAACGTGGCTTCGGCCGCACCGTACTTCAGGAAGTTGCCAGCCATCCAGTGGTACTCGCCGGAGCCGGTCAGGTTCTCGACGGCCTCGCCCCAGTTGCGTCGATGCAGCTTGGCGCCACCTTCCCCAGAGGACCCGACGAGCACGACCGCGAACCGCGTGTCGAACGCCATGGCGACGAGCGCGGCCTTGCCGAATCGCGAGACGCCTTCGATCCCGACCTTCTTCGCGTCGATCAGGCGGTCGGACTCCAGATAATCGAGCGCGCGCGATGCGCCCCAGGCCCAGGCACGGAGAGTGCCCCAGTCGTCCGGTTTGCGCGGCTGGCCCCGATTCACCAGACCGATGATCCCTTTCGTCAATCCTGCGCCATTGTCCGCCTGGATACTCGCCGGGCTGATCGAGGCATAGCCCCAGCCGTTCGCGATCAACTGCTCGGTAGCGGGCGGGTCCGCCGGAGGTGGCGCCGCCGGAGGCGGTGGCGCTCCGGCACGTCCACCAGGTGCCGTGAACCCGGGCAGCCCCGGTAGCGCGCGGCCGCCGATCAGCATCATGACCGGCACGGGCCTCTTCACGCCGGCAGGCGTGACGAGAATCACCTGAATGTCGACGTTGATTGCCGGGTACGCGGAGTTGTCGGCGTGACCGACGAGTTGGCGGCCGAGTACCGGATGAG
>Ga0070667_100005394_pt1 | contig 10683 bp, 10 predicted proteins | sample KBSS33metaG_FD_64659 | JGI IMG/M metagenome (GOLD analysis project Ga0070667, IMG submission 64659) | Switchgrass rhizosphere microbial communities from Kellogg Biological Station, Michigan, USA - KBS S3-3 metaG | ecosystem: Host-associated > Plants > Roots > Rhizosphere > Soil ...
CAAGTTGAGAGAAACTTGTCGCAAGTCGCCGAATCTTGAGATAGTAACCACATATATGTTACTTATCTGTGTTTCTCAACAAGACGTGACACTCTCGCAGTGTCAAGGAGTGGTTTTTGGGGATTTAAACCTCTTAGCATACTTCTAGAAATAATGAGTTTAGTTCGAATACAACTTGAATGGTTACCAAATAACACTTTAGTGACATTCATCACTGCCAAATGACCCGAATTGAGGCAAGCTGAGAGTATCAGCAAACCGATCGATAGCTGGTAACTCCTTAGAAAGATTTGAGGGAGAATTCCGGGCCCGCCAAGAGGATCTGGCGGCTCTCACAGGTGAACTGCGTGAATACATTTAGATCGATACAGCAATTTTGCAAATTCGGAATTGATCCCTCAATCCCTCCGACCAAAGCTAAGCAGAGTCAAGAGTTAGCTGAAAGCAAAAGTTCAGAGTCCAGCTGCCCAACATCTACGATTTGGTTCCAAACAGGTCCGCGTAACACTCGGTGCGCAGCGATATTCATGTTCATATTGGGCTGCTTATCCGCTGCAGCAATCGCCAAAGCCAGTCCCCAGTTGACGGCTGTGTCATGCGGGACCAGCACTTTCACCGGATCGGGCACGGCTGCTTGCTCGGTTTACCTGTCTGCGCCAACGAGCGGAAAAGTCGTCGTGAGTCTCTCCAGCAATAATGCTGCGGTAAGGGTCCCCTCTTCGGTCACAGTCAGGTCCGGAGCGTCGACGACTGGGTTCAGCGCCTCTGTCTCTGGCGTGACCCTTAGTCAGACGGCGACGATTACCGCGAGCGCCGGGTCCGTTTCGAGGACGTTCCTCATCAACCTAAAGCCAAATGCCGGCACTCCGACTCTGGGAATCAGTACAACGAGCATCGACTTCGGCACACTAACAGTGGGACAGTACGCCACAAAGCCGTTGGTCCTCACAGCAACAGGAACGGCTCCAGTCACGATCTCAAGTATCTCCGTGGCCGGTTCGTTATTTACTGTTTCTGGACTAACACCACCCGCCACACTCAATCCAGGTCAATCCGTGACGTTAAGTGTGCAGTTCTACTCCCATCATGCAAGCTCGTTCACCGGAGTGGTAACAATCTCGAGCAACGCCTCGAACAATCCCAATGCAGTGGTTAACCTAAGCGGAACTGGTACCACAGCAGTGGCATTGAGCGCGATCTCGTGCAATAACGCGACAATGACGGCATCCGGCGCGGACTCTTGCACCGTGACTCTAAACGGCGCCGCCCCGAGCGGTGGACTCGTCGTGAGTCTGTCCAGCAACAATGGGGTGGTCTCAGTACCGGCCGCGGTGACTGTTCCGGCCAATGCCACCTCTGCGGGATTTTGGGCCACGGTCTCTCCATTCACTTCACCCCAATCGGTCACTCTGGCCGCATCGGCCGGGGGCGTGTCCAAGACTTTCGCCTTGCAATTGAGTTCATCGCAAGCGGCGCTTAGCATCAATGCCACGAGCGTGGCTTTTGGCAGCGTCGTGCTGAACTCGTCCGCGACTCAGTCAGTGACCTTGAAATCAACCGGCACAAGTGCAGTCACCGTGAATTCCGCGGCTGTTACCGGATCCGGGTTCTCGGTCTCAGGTTCTGCATTCCCAGTCACGCTCAGCCCTGGCCAGTCGGTGTCTCTGAGTATGCAGTTCAGCCCGAAAAGCACGGGATCCGCGTCAGGTCAATTGACCATTAACAGCAATGCCACCTCGAACCCAACAGCGGTCATCAGCCTCAGCGGCACTGGAGCGCCTCACGAGGTCGACCTGACCTGGAACGCGCCCTCCGGATCGATCGCGGGCTATCACGTTTATCGGACCGCTAGCGGCGGCTCTTCGTATCAGCTCCTGAACTCATCTTGCACTGACACGAGCTACGCCGACACAACAGTCCAGAGCGGCCAAGCTTACGACTACATCGTGAAAAGCGTTAACTCGTCCGGCGTCGAGAGTGCTGCTTCAAACAAGACCAGCGTTCAAATTCCTTAGGGAAATTGGGGTTAAAGCGGGGGCCGTTTAATCACGTTCATTGAATTATCGGCAACTGCTCATGAGCTGAGGCCACAAAAATGGAGGAGATTTGGTAACCCTTTCATTAGGTTACCTAATCTCCTCTATCTGCTTCCGCGAAGCGAAATGGACCCGAATCTGGCTACAACTTTGCAGCCATCGTCTCAATTTAACCTATTTTTATGCAATAACTTAGACTATTAGTACAAAGGTAATACATATTTACCACTTTAGTGACCATAGTCACTTGTATGGCCCCCGGTTGTAGGTCGATTCTTCTCATAGCCATCCGAAGCAGCTGTCGTAATAGCTCCTCTATGGGGACGGCACTTGCATCGGGCAGCTGAACCACAAAGGTTCATAACGCTTTTTATAAGGTGATCCTGATGCGGGAATCTCACGAGTTTCCGGTTGAAAAGAATGAAGCGTTCGATATGCGCGGATCGAGCCTGCTTCCCGGGTCAAATAGCCGCCCCGTTTTCTCCATCGGTCTCTGGGTTCTCGGTTTCTTGGTAGCTGCCGGTTTCTGCTTGTCCCTGTCTGGATGCGGCGGAACCCCTGTCAAAGCGTCCGTTGATTCGACCCCGACATCGGCAGCCCTGCAAGCGACACCCGATTCAGTCGACTTTGGCACAGTTCCGGCCGGTAGTTCTCCCAACACCAAGGTTTCCGTTTCGAACAAGGGCACAGAGCCTGTGGATGTCTCTGAGCTGAAATTGTCCGATCCTGCGTTCTCAGTCGACGGCCAGGCAAAGCTGCCTGTAACACTCGCCGCCGGCAGCAGTCTCGATCTCAAGCTGCACTACAGTCCTAAGCCCGGCACCGATGCGACCGGGCAGTTGAGCGTCATGGCTAGCGACTCAACGATCACCATGGCAAAAGTGAGGCTGCATGGCAAAGGGTCAACTTCAAACCTGGTCGCTCTGAACTCGTTGACCTGCAGTAGTGCATCGATGACGGGTGCTGGCACGGTTACATGCACCGTCGCGTTGAGCGGCCCCGCACCGACAGGAGGAATTAACGTTAGTCTTTCAAGCAATAGCAATACTGTCACTGTGCCCGCTTCTGTAACGGTGGCAGCCAGCGCAACAAGTTCCAGCTTTATCGCAACTGTATCTTCTTTTAGTTCCGCGCAGACTGTGACTCTAACAGCAACTGCGAGCGGTCTCTCAAAGACATTTTCCCTGCAATTGAATCCCCCGGTGCCCAGTCTTGCTGTGAGCGCGACGAGTCTTTCGTTTGGCAATGTAGCGGTGAACACGTCTGCGACAAAATCCCTCACATTAACATCTACGGGATCCGCGACGGTGAATATTAATGGCGCAACTATGAGTGGCGCCGGCTTCTCCGTCTCTGGTGCATCCTTCCCGCTGGCCTTGAACCCTGGTCAGACCTTGGCTCTCAACGTCCAATTCCATCCGACGAACGCTGGATCGGTCACCGGGCAACTCACCATAAATAGCAACTCTTCCACCAACCCCACTGCAGTAATAAACCTGAGTGGCACAGGCACCGTCACGACGCCGGCACTAAGCTCTCTCACCTGCAGCAATGCGACGATGACGAGCTCCGGTACGGATGCCTGCTCAGTCGTGCTAAGCAGCGCTGCACCGAGTGGAGGGTTCAATGTCACCCTGGCAAGCAGCAGCACCCTCGTTTCGTTGCCATCTTCGGTCACAGTTCCAGCTAACGCAACGAGCGCCAGCTTCGGCGCAACAGTGTCTTCCTTCAGTTCGACTCAGACCGTTACACTAACTGCCAGCGCCAACGCAATATCAAAGAGCTTTGCCCTGCAGTTGAATGCCGCGACTGCAACGTTGAGCATCAATGCGTCAAGCGTGTCGTTTGGAAGCGTAGTGCTAAACAACCCTTCCACGCAGGCGATCACATTGACATCGACTGGGACAGGGCCCGTCACCGTTAATTCTGCCTCTGTGACAGGCACAGGATTTACGGTTTCCGGGTCTGCCTTCCCCGTCACTCTTAACCCAGGCCAGGCATTGACTCTGAGCGTACAGTTCGATCCAACGACCACGGGATTGGTTACAGGTCAATTGACCATCAAGAGCAACTCTTCCACCAACTCAACCGTGGTGATCGGTTTGAGCGGCACCGGTGCTCCGCACGAGGTTGACCTGACGTGGAACGCACCCGCCACCGGCTCCGGCGATCCCATCGCGGGCTTTCATGTTTACAGAGCACTCAGCGGCAGTTCATCGTATCAATTGGTGAATTCTGCTAGCGACGTGCAAACGTCCTATGCCGACACCACTGTCCAGAGCGGAAATGCGTACGACTACATCGTCAAGAGTTTCGACGCATCCGGAATGGAGAGCGATCCCTCCAATACGACGACTGTGACGATCCCCTAGTGCTATGGCTCAGTGGTAAGCACGATCTAGATGGCCGCACCGACAAGCTTCAAGATTTGATCCGCAGCGGGGATGACATCCCCGCGACGGCCGGAATAGCAGCCTGCCTTCGTGACCGCCTGTAGAAAAGTCGTCGTCATCGCTGGCGATTCAGCCAATGCATGTGGCGTGTTTTTCAACAAAATCAGTACGGCCTCGCCTTGAGGGACTTTCTGAACGCTCCACACCGATCCGGCCTCGTACTCCAGGTTCAGAATCCAGCCAATTGGAACCGGACCGCCTGCAAAACACGCATTGAACTCTTCCGGAAGTGTTGGGGATTGCCGAGGCTTTCCATTTCGAAGGAGCATGGGCCGAGGATATGGGTGCACCAGCCCGTGTTCGTCTATCAATGCATACTCGTCTGAGAGATAGATCGCTCCACGCCGCAGCAATTCAGCCACCATTGATGATTTTCCGGCATGCGAAGAGCCTGGAATCAAGAGGGCTCGACCGCCCAAAACAACCGCCCCCGCATGCACTGCATACAGGTTGCTGAGGCGCTTGATCACGACATCGTCCAGTGCCTTTATGGAAGCAAGCACTGCATCCATTACGTCGCAAGCTGTTGCGACCTCTGCACCATCGACCGATATCTGAAACCGCTCTTGGAGCTTTTTGACGCAAACAAGGATTTGTGGAGGATCTAACGGACTGTCACTTTTTGGCAGAGGAGGAAAGATATAGCGGACGAGCATGTCGTAGGCGTCACGACAGGCCGTCTCTACACGAATATTACAGTCCAGCGCACGAACACTGAAAGCAAAGATGCTCGACATAGGGATGCGTGGCCAGATGGATGCGATACTCCGACTTTATCTGCAATGGCGATCGTAAAGACCGCCATTGCCGGAATATCATCGAATATCACACTTCAATCGTTCGCGTAGTCTCGGCGCACCTTTGCGCGTCGAAAGCTATGTGACCATCAGTGCGCTGACTCAAGACTATCTGAGCTGGTCTTGAACGTAGATGCCCACTTCGGAGAGTTGCAATATCAGTGTTTCAAGCTTGAATGCTTGGGGACGCTAACTTGCGGCCTACCCCCAAACGGGCTGTCATTTGACTTGGCATCTTCAGCGTGTGCCTTTTGTTCTCCCACGGTCAAAGAAACAACGAGTGGCAAGGCCGCCGCACTCAGACCCGCTAGAACCGCGCGACGGGTGGTCTTCGGCCATTTCCCTGAGGTGCTCACAAGCTCTTTCTCTTCAAGTTGCCGAATTGCCTCTTCGGCAAGCTCTTCAGTCACACTGGGGTCAAAGGAACGACGCATCTCGGCCGTGATTTCAGACAGCGTTGTCGGTGCACTGCAGGCGTCCCAGGCAGCGCCGGCAGTCGCATTCAATGCGAATACCGTTTCGTTGTTGGAGTTGACTATCACCCGGGAGCCGTCGGGGAGACCGTTTACTACAAGATCACTTGAGTTCACACGCTCTACGTGCATGGAGACTTCTCCTTCTTGATCCAAAATCGAAACGGGGTTTGGGGGACTACTCGGCAAATATACCTCGATTCGCATTGGGCCAATAGAGATTACGACGAGTCTCGGTTGTCCTAAGTAATCGTCTACATCGTTTAGGTAATATCCCGCGCTCGGTACTTTGTGTGTAGATACTAGAGAAGCTTATGTTGGAAAAATTGTGGTAGTGGGAGTTCCGTCGCCACTGACATCAGCAGCGATGTCTTTGTTCGAGTCTCACGAGACTGAATCCACCACTGAATTTCCGTTTTGTTTAGTCCTGTCAAATATGCAGTTCTGTATATTTTGACGACATCGAGTGGAGAGGAGTCGCGCACAATGTCACCTGATCGTGAGTCTTGTGAACTCCTGCGCGAGATCGTCCGACCTGAGACTCAGGTGAGTGCTGATCGAATTGCTAGGATCCTGCCGACCATTCAAAACTGGGATGCGCTGCTCACCCTTGCACGAAGTCACGGTATACTCCCCCTTTTGTATCTCCGCGTCGTGAATCAACAGGCAGATATTCCTCGATCGTCGTTCGAGCGCATTCAGTCGGATTACAACCGCAATGTTCTGCACAGCCTCACCAATGCGGCGGAACTCATAAGCGTGCTCAAGGATCTGTCTGAGAAGAGCATTCCCGCAATGCCATTCAAAGGTGTCGTGCTTAGTGCTACAGCCTACCGCGATCTCGCCGCGCGACCAGCTGGCGACTTAGATGTACTGATCTTCTATCGTGACCTTATTCCGGCTGCGGCGGCCTTACTGAATCGAGGTTATGAGCTAGAAACTTCAACGCGCGAAGATGGTTCACCGGCGATTGAAAACTACTACGAATACCATTTCGAGCGGCAATCGGACGGAATGGTTCTCGAGCTTAGATGGAGGCTCGAGCTGACCCAGCCGCGGTTCAGGCGCAACCTTGGCATGGACTGGGTGTGGCCGGCCAAGAGATCAACGCTCCTTGCAGGGGCCGAAGTTCCAGAAATGGAGCCTGAGATAGCTCTACTAGTGTTGTGCATGCACGGAAGCAAACACGTGTGGTCCAGGCTTATCTGGATTTGCGACGTCGCCCGCTTATTAGAGACCCACCCTGGAATGAACTGGAAGCGAGTCAGATCAGAAGCCAAGGCCCGAGGTCTTTCGCGCGCCCTGGCACTAGGAGTCCTACTTGCGCATCGCGTCGGCGAGGCTGTCATCCCCGAGGCTGTTTTGCGTGTTTTCGAATCAGATTCGACCGCACGCAGCCTTGCTCACCATATAGCGGATAATCTGTTCGAGCGTCCCGGCAGTACTCCTGAAAGCAGGCTTCCCTATCACGTTCAACTGCTCGGATTCAACGATCGGATGAAAATGTTATTCTCGATTGACTTTCTCCGTCCCAATGCGCGAGACCGAGCTGTAGTCGGGTTGCCGAAAGCACTCGAGCCCCTCTACTTCTTTATCAGGCCCTTCAGAATACTGTGGGACAAAACTGCGCGATAGGGTGGCCACCCGAATCATTTACTGAGTAGATAATACCCGACATGGAAACATTTACACAGTTATGCGTAATACTCCATGAAAATCTCGCCGATAGAGCCTATCTAAGTTGCACAAATCAAAAACCAAAATAATTTTCCAATCGTGTGCAACCCTTTGGCACTGACTTTGCTCACGAAAGCACTGATACTGGGCCAAAATTACGCATACATGCCGGACGCGTTGCGAATTTCGAAATGCAGATTCGTCTGCACGTATCGCGCAGAAGGAGGGGAGGTCACGCACTGCAGCGCGGAGTTACTCGCCATCTAACAATTCCGGGCATATTCAAACTCTTCAGAGATTCCACTCAAATTCCCCATTGGTCGATCAACGGGCCATCTCGCTCCGTACACGTGTTCTTTGTCATGATCAGGCGCACAGACGTTCGCTAAGTCACACCGCCAAAGAATCACCAGGAGAAAGCACTGCCATTCGAAAAACTTCATACCAGCAGGAAACTCGTTCGGTGTCGGAAGTCGTGCTCTTCAACTGCGTCCAGCATTCTGCAAATTTTCTCCAGCACAAGTGCATCGCTGGCCGCTTCCATTTTTCTACGCGTCGACCAAAATAACAGGTGCCAGGGCACCTGCGGAGGAGAAGTAGATGTACAAGCTTCAGATCCGGCCGCCATCGGGCCGCGAACTTGCAACACCGCATTCTTTGCCATCCGAAAACAGCTCGCAACTCTCTCAACGAAGCGCAGATCATTCCCTACAAATCTTTCAACCAAAGTTCAATCCCGGGAACACCTTCCTTTCTCTTCTTATCTGTCTGCTGTCCGTCACCTTCACCGGTTGTGGAGGCTTGGTTTGGAATCCGTCAGTAGTAGGATCCATCACTCCGACACCGGGAACAGTCAAATTCGGCCCAGTACTGGTTGGTAAGAAGGCAACCACCAGAGTTGCACTCGGCAATCAGAGCTCTTCACCAATAACAATTTCGAAAATTGACGTGAGCGGGCCTTCGTTTTCCCTTGACCAGGGCAATGTTCTTCCTTTGACTCTCGCAGCAGGTTCGACCTTAAGCGTGAATGTGCATTTCGTCCCTTCTGCCACTGGGACGCAGACCGGGAGGGTCATGATCGCAAGTAACTCCACAACCAGCCCTAATGCAGTGGTTGCCCTGACCGGAACCGGCAGTACGAGCGATGGCCCCGCGTTGAGCGCGATCTCGTGTGGTACACAATCGCTCGCAGCACTGCAAACAAAAGCATGCTCCGTGTACTTAAGCGCAGCTGCCGTGGACCCATTCGTGGTTTACCTGACGAGCAACAATGCAGCCGTCAAAGTGCCGACTGCAGTAACTGTAAGTTCAGGGGCGACCAGTACGGGTTTCAATACGATAACTTCGGCGATCAACACCGCTCAATCAGTGACTTTGACAGCAAATGCAGGAGGAGTTTCTCAAACAACCAACATTCAACTCAACCCTGATCCATCCCAGCCAACTGCTGGACACGAGGTAAAACTAACCTGGGATGCACCGGCTAGTTCGGTAGATCCGATTGTCGGATTTCACGTCTATCGGACTGGCGGTACTACGTCCACGTACAGCCTCTTGCAATCAGTAGTCGCCACTCAGACGGCATACTCCGACACCACGGTCCAGGGCGGACTTACCTATAACTACGTTGTGAGGAGTGTTGATGACGCAGGCGTGGAAAGCGGGCCATCAAATATGACTAGCGTCGCAATTCCCTAGAAGCGTAGTCCGCCTTGACTGAACGCCACCTTTTGAGCAACTATCTGTGCTCAAAATGGTGGTGCGCAAGGCTCCAGGGAAGGCCGCTTAGTCGCCAATTGCATCGCTAGCGAAGTCGATGATTTCGTCGGCGATCGACAGACAGGCTGTTGCCGCTGGGCTAGGTGCGTTCAGCACATGAAGCGCACCCGCCTGGTGGGCAAAGTGGAAGTCCTGGACAAGTTCCCCGCTCGGCGAGAGAGCCTGCGCCCGCACTCCGGCGCCACCCTCCATCAGATCGTCAATCTGGAGCTCTGGGACGAGCCTTTGCAGCGAATGGCAAAACAGTGGTTTGCTGAATGAGCGCTTGAACTCATCCCAACACATCGATGGATATCGTAGAAGAAACCGCCAGAACCCAGGATACGTTGCAGTTTCGATGACGTCTCGAAGGCAGAAGTCAGTGGAACGATATCCCTCTCGCGCGAATGCCAACACTGCGTTTGGTCCGGCTTCGATTCCACCGTGAATCAATCGAGTGAAGTGCACGCCAAGAAATGGAAACTTCGCATCGGAAACTGGGTAGATGAGGTTCCGAACCAGATGTTGACGCTCCGGCCTAAGCTTGTAATACTCACCGCGAAATGGAACTATCTGAGTTGGATCCCGGTTGCCTGCCATTGTGCTCAAACGATCGCTGTGAAGCCCAGCACAGTTAATTAGGAACTCTGCCTCATAGTCGCCGCTCTTGGTGTGGATTCTCCAACCATTTTGGTTCTTGAGGTTGATAACTTCCGAGGAGAATCTGATTTCGCCTCCCCGCAAGTTGATCTCACGGACCATTGCTTCGGCAGCGGACGTGAAGTCTACAATCCCTTCTTGTGGCACACGGATCGCTGCTAGACCCGCAGCATGCGGCTCGTATTCTCGAATCTGCTCAGGTCCGAGGAGTTTGAGGCCATCGAGGCCGTTTGCGGTTCCACGTTCCAGAAGCAAGTGCAGGCGAGGAACTTCCTCCTCCTCGGTCGCCACGACAATCTTGCCGCACAACTCGAAGGGAACGCTATGCTGCGAACAGAATTCAACCATTCTTCGAATTCCCTGCACCGCCAGGCGAGCCTTCTTCGATCCGGGCTTGTAATAAAGTCCGCAGTGCAAGACCCCACTGTTGTTCCCAGTCTGGTGCTTCGCTGGGCCCGTCTCCTTTTCTAATACGAGGACCTGAACACCTGGATGTCGCAACAGAAGTTGGTAAGCTGTCGCCAACCCTACGATTCCACCACCAATGATGGCGACTCTCATTTTGGATCTCACGCTTTCAACAAAACACCAGGGCTAGTGTCCCGTTGAGGCTCGATGGGCTCACGAGACCACGTCTGTTCGCACTTCGTTGTTAGGAGTTGGATTGGCGCCGGCACTCTTCAATCATTCCCGCCGCTTTCCAAACATTCAACTTACTCGAAAATCTCCGCCGAGAATCGATGCTACACATCCACCGAGCGGCCCATGTACATAGCCGACGAAGCAAGTACACGGGGATACCAGCAACGTACCACCTTGTATCCTTCGG
>Ga0070667_100005395_pt1 | contig 10682 bp, 9 predicted proteins | sample KBSS33metaG_FD_64659 | JGI IMG/M metagenome (GOLD analysis project Ga0070667, IMG submission 64659) | Switchgrass rhizosphere microbial communities from Kellogg Biological Station, Michigan, USA - KBS S3-3 metaG | ecosystem: Host-associated > Plants > Roots > Rhizosphere > Soil ...
CGGTAGACGTCGCGGTCGAGCAGGCTGTGCAGGGTGATGATCGACTCGTCGTGGGTGGTCGCCGGGTGGACGAAGTCGATCACCAGGCCGGCCTCCTTGCCCGGCGCCCGCCGGGTGACGCGGCCGACCCGCTGCTGGTAGATCCGCCGCGAGGCGGTCGGTGCCAGGTGCATGCAGATCGTCGCCCGCGGCGAGTTCCAGCCCTCGGCCAGCAGCATCGCGTTGCAGAGCACGTCGACGTCGCCGCGTTCGAAGCCGGCGAGGATCTCGGCAAGCTCGCGCTTCGGCGTTTCGCCGGAGACCGCCTGGGCGTTGATGCCGGCGGCGCGGAAGGCTTTGGCGACATTGGTCGCGTGCTTGACGCCGGCCGTGTAGACGACTCCCGGCACCTTGCGGAAGCGCGAGCGGTAGAGGTCGGCGATCGCGACGTTGAAGGGCTCCTGGTCGAGCAGCGCGGCCAGCTCCTCCTGGTCGAAGTCCTGGTCGACCTCGCCTTTGCGCAGCGGCACCTTGGCGATCGTCCGCACCCCCGGCCCGGGCGGGATCCGCAGACACCGCAGCGGCGCGATCACCCCGCGCCGGGCGGCCTGGGCGAGGTCGAAGCGCGAGGTCTGGGTCGGGAAGAGGTCGGCGACATGGCGCGCGATCAGCGCCCCGGTCGCGGTCATCCCGATGTAGACGGGGCCGACCCAGTCGCGGATGCAGGCGCTGGTTTTCTCGCCCAGCGCGGTGTGGGCCTCGTCGCAGATCACGATCGAGTAGGCGTCGGAGATCCGCTTGTGGTTGCGGACGAACCACTGGTAGGTCTCGACCGTGACCGGGCCATCGGGATCGTCGCGGTTGTCGAGCAGCGGCGGCCGCAGGCGCTCCTTGTAGCCGCGGTCGGAGATCTCGCCGATGAACTGGTCGACCAGGTTGCGGCGGTGGGTGAGGATCAGGACGCCGCCGGTCCGGGTCGCCTCGATGAAGCCGACCGCGGCGACGGTCTTGCCGGCGCCGGTCGCGTGCTCGAACCAGAAGCGGCGGTTGGCGCCGGGGTCGTCGGGCGCCTCCTCGACCACCTCCTCGTCCTCGTCGGCCGGCGCTTCCTGCCAGTCCTGGGGCTCTTCGTCCTCCTCGACGTCGGCGCCGTTCTCCTCGGCATCGACATCGTCGTCCTCTAGGTCCTGCGGCTCGTCCTCGAGGTCCTCCGGCTCGACCGGCTCCTCGTGCAGGACGTCCGGCCCGTGGCCGTTGCGGGCTTCGTCGTCGGTCTGCTCCTGCTGCTGCGCCATCAGCTCGGCGAGCGTGCCGGACAGCGCGTCGACCTGGTGCGGGTTCAGTTCGGCGCCGTCGCGCAGCTTCGGCGGTTCGTCGGCGAGCAGCCGCTCGAGCCCGAGCAGCAGCGAGAAGTCGCGCCGCCACTCGATCGAGGGGTGCTCGGCGCCGGCGTCGATCTCGGCCAGGGCGGCGTCGAGGGCGCGGCGGCGGGCGGTGCCCGGGGCCAGGGCCTCGGGCCCCTCGCCGTCGAGCAGGAAGGGCTCGCGGGCGAACTCTTCCGCCCGCTCTATGTCGGCGCTAGATGGAACTGCCGCGCTGGCGGCAACGTCGCTGGGTTTGGCCATAAAAGGCTTCTGGGTTGAGCCTGCGCCACGAGCACGAGACATAGCGGCGAAGGCAAGGGTGTTACGAGGCTGCCGAGAGAGCGGATCCCGTCCCCCCGGAGATCTCAGGCGGTCCGCGAACCACGGACCTTACGTCTCCGTATTGTAATCACGCAGCGGATGCACCGACGACTGGCACCCCTTCTGGCGCTTTCCGCGCTGCTGATCGCGGCGCTGGCGGCGGCCGGCTGCGGCGGCTCCGGCGGCGACTCCACAGGCTCGTCCCACCCCGACTACGCGCAGGCGCTGAAGGGCGCCCCGGCCCCCCTCGCGGCCCTCCACAAGCAGGAAGGCGAGCTGCTGCCGGGCGGCACCGCGGCCTTCGAAAAGCGGATCGCGGAGCTGCGCGGCTACCCGGTGGTGGCCAATGTCTGGGCCTCCTGGTGCGGCCCCTGCCAGTTCGAGTTCCCGGTCCTGCAGAAGCTCTCCGCCCGCTACGGAAAGAGGGTCGCCTTCATCGGGGTCAACTCCGAAGACGACGAAGCGGCCGCCAAGACCTTCCTGCGCGAAGAACCGGTCCCCTACCCGAGCTACACCGACGGCGACAAAGCGATCGCCCGCAGCCTCGGCGCCTCGGTCGGGCTCCCGGACACCGCCTTCTTCGACAGGCAGGGCAAGCTCATCTACCTCAAGCAGGGCCCCTACGCGCACGACTCCGAACTGGAAGAAGACGTGAAGCGCTACGCCCTGGAAAGCGGATAATCGGGCAATGGACGCCTACGTCATCATCGCCCTGGTGGCCGTCGGGCTGATGGTTGCCGAGCTGGCGCTGCCGACCGGCGGGATCCTCGGCGCGATCGGCGTCGCCGGACTCTTCGCCGCCGGGATCGTCGCCCTCGCCGAGGGCGGTAGCACGGCCGAATGGGTCGGCGGGGCGCTGATCGCGCTCGCGGTCGTCTCGGCGATCACGCTCTACTTCGTCGCTCGCAAGGTCTACGCCTCCCAGCGCAATCGGCCGCCGCTGGCCGGCACCGAGGAAATGATCGGCAGTGGCGCCGAGGCGCGGACGGCGGTCTCCTCTGACAGCGGCCAGGTGTTTACCCGCGGGACGCTGTGGTCGGCACGGCTCGCCGACGGAGCGGAGCCGGTGCAGGTGGGCGATAAGGTGGTCGTCGAGGCCATCGACGGGCTGACCCTGGTGGTCCGCCGGCAGCCGCAAGTGCAAACGAGTGGAGGGAGCGCCGGCTGATGAACGTGGTCATCGGGATCGTCGTGGTCCTTCTGTTCTTCGCGCTGATCGCTGCGGCCGCATCGGTGCGGGTCCTGCGTGAGTACGAGCGCGGGGTCATCTTCCGCCTCGGTCGCCTGATCGCGACCAAGGGGCCCGGCCTGATTCTCCTGATTCCGTTCATCGACCGGATGGTCAAGGTCGAGCTGCGGACGGTCACGCTCAGCGTCCCGCCGCAGGAGATCATCACCCGCGACAACGTCCCCTGCCGGGTCAACGCCGTCGCCTACTTCCGCGTCGTCGACCAGAACCGCGCCGTGGTCGAGGTCGAGAACTACCTGGTCGCCACCTCACAGATCTCGCAGACCGCGCTGCGCTCGGTGCTCGGCAAGGCCGAGCTCGACCAGCTGCTGGCCGACCGCGAGCGACTGAACGAAGAGCTGCAGAAGATCATCGACGAGTCGACCGAGCCGTGGGGCGTGAAGGTGACCGCGGTTGAGATCAAGGACGTCGAGATCCCCGACCAGATGCAGCGGGCGATGGCGCGCCAGGCCGAGGCAGAGCGCGAGCGGCGGGCCAAGATCATCAACTCCGAGGGCGAGTTCCAGGCGGCCCAGAAGCTCACCGACGCTGCCGACATCATCAGCACCAACCCCGCCTCGCTGCAGCTGCGCTACCTGCAGACGCTGCTCGAAATCGGCTCCAACCAGAACACCACCGTGGTCTTCCCGCTGCCGATGGACATGCTCGAGCCGTTCCTCGGCCGGGCCGACCATGCCGCGGGAGGCAGCAAAGCGAAACCGCGGCCGCCACAGCCACCCGCGGAGCCAGCGCCCGAGCCACCGGTCGAGCCGCCCGCGGATCTGCCACCCTCCCGCACCTAGTGGTGATCGGCAAACCCCCACGCACGCCTGGCGTCGTCCTCGGTCGGCCAAATGGCGCTGCCATTCGGCCTCCCTGCGTCCTACCCCCGCTCGGTGCGGCACTCGCCAGCCGCACGCGCGGGTTCACCGATCACCACTGAGTTCTTCGGCCGCAACTTCCCCCGAGATCCGCATCGACCAGCTGACCGGGCTGAGGACGATCCTCGCCCCGGGCCGGGCCGCGCGTCCCGACAACTTCCAGACGGGGCGAATGGCGCCGAAGGGCGGCGAGAACTGCCCCTTCTGCGAGGGCCACGAGGACCGCACGCCGCCGGAGGTCTTCGCGCTGCGACCGGGCGGCGGCGCCCCCGACACGGGGGGCTGGCAGACGCGGGTGGTGCCGAACCTCTACCCGGCGCTCGGCGCGCCGGAGGGCGACGGCTCCGGGCCGGGCGGCGCGGGCGCGTCGGCAGGGAGCCCGGGCGCCGAGGGCGGCGCCTTCGCCTCCAGCGGCGACCCGCTGCTGGCCTCCCGCCGGGCCGGCGAACCCGACCTCTTCTCGGCGCGGCCGGCGACCGGCGCCCACGAGGTGGTGATCCACTCGCCGCGCCACGTCACCGCGATGGCCGAGCTCGACGACGGCGAGTTCGATGCCGCCGTCGCCACCTGGCGCGAGCGGATGCGGGCCCACGCCGGCGCCTCCTACCAGCAGCTGATCGTCAACGAGGGCGGCGGCGCCGGTGCCTCGCTCGAGCACAGCCACGCCCAGCTCTACGCGCTGCCGTTCGTGCCGGCGGCGGTGGCGCGCGAGCGCGAGCGGGCCGGGGCCTACGCCGAACGGACCGCCGGCGCCGGACTGCTCTCCGACGTCCTGGTCGAGGAGGTGAGGCGGGGAGAGCGACTGGTGGCGATCGACGACGAGGCGGCATTGATCTGCCCCTGGGCCTCGCGCTCGCCGTTCGAGCTGCGGGTGGTGCCGCGGCGCGAAGCCGCCAGCTTCGAGGACGACACGGTCGGCGCGGCGATGCTGCGGACCGCGATGCGCCTGCTCGCCGAGCGCTTCGGCGGGCCGCCGGAGCTGAACCTCTGGGTGCGGACGGCGCCGCGCGGCGCCGAGCAGTTCCACTGGCACGTCGACATCGCGCCGCGGCTGACGATCAAGGCCGGCTTCGAGCTCTCGACCGGAATCGACATCAACATCTACCCGCCGGAGCTCGCCGCCGCCGACCTCAAGGAGTGCCTGCCGGGCTAGGCCGGAACCGGCGCCAGCACCGCGTCGAGCAAGCCCGGGAACTTGGCGTCGACGGCCTCGCGCCGCAGGCTGGTCAGCTTGCGGGTGCCATCGCGGCGCTGCTCGATCAGACCCGCCTCGCGCAGCACCCGGAAGTGGTGGGTGCGGGTCGATTTGCCGACGTTCAGCTCGATCTGGCCACAGGGGACCGGCTCTGAGCTGGCGGCGAGCTCACGGACGATCGTGCGCCGCTGCGGGTCGCTTAGGGCGTGCAGGATCAGCGACAGGTCGAGCTCGAAGGTGTCCAAATCCCCAGTTTCCATGCGTCGAGTATACGAGGAAATGGACCTTGGTACGATGACCATCGAACTATGAGACTCCGTCGCTCCGACGCCCTGCTGATCGTGGTCTGCCTGGCCCAGTTCATGGTCATCCTCGACATCGCGATCGTCAACGTCGCCCTGCCCTCGATCCAGGACTCGCTCGGCTTCTCGGACACCGGCCTGCAGTGGGTGGTCAACGCCTACACGCTGGTCTTCGCCGGCTCGCTGATGCTCGGCGGCCGGGCCAGCGACCTGCTCAAGAGGCGCACCGTCTTCCTCGGCGGGATGGCGCTGTTCACGCTCGCATCGCTGGTCTGCGCGGTTGCCGACACCCAGGGCCTGCTGCTCGGGGCGCGGTCTCTGCAGGGCCTCGGCGCGGCGGTGATCTCCGCCGCCAGCCTGGCGATCGTCACCTCCTCGTTCGCCGAGGGCGCCGAGCGCAACCGGGCGCTCGGGCTGTGGGCGGCGATGGGCGGCATCGGCGGCAGCGCCGGCGTGCTGCTCGGCGGCATCCTCACCCAGGCCTTCTCCTGGCCGGCGATCTTCTTCCTCAACGTCCCGATCGGGATCGCGGTCTTCCTCGCCGGCCAGCGGCTGATCCCGGTCACGGGGCCAGCCGACCAGGAGCGGCGCTTCGACTTCGCCGGCGCGGCGCTGATCAGCGGTGGCCTGAGCGCGCTGGTCTACGGGATCGTCCGCACCGACACGCTCGGCTGGGGCGCGCCCGGGGTGCTGCTGCCGATCGCCGGCGGGCTCCTGGCGCTGGCGCTCTTCGCGCTGGTCGAGGGCCGGATCGCCCGCGATCCGCTGATCCCGCTGGACGTCTTCAGGATGCCGCAGCTGCGGGCCGCCAACCTGATCGTCGCCCTGCTCTTCTCGGCGATGTTCGGCATGTGGTTCTTCGTCTCCCTCTACCTGCAGAAGGTGCAGGGCGATGACGCGCTGCTGGCCGGGATCTCGTTCCTGCCGATGACCCTGGGGGTATTCGTCGCCTCGGCCTCGGCGCCGAAGCTGATCGCACGCTTCGGCTTACGGGCGACGCTGGTGTTCGGGATGTCGCTGACCACGGTCGGGTTCCTCGTCCTCGCCACGGTCACCCCGACCAGCGCCTACGAGGTCGCGATCCTGCCGGGCGGCGTCCTCGCCTCGCTCGGCACCGGCTGGTCGGTGGTGCCGGCGACGATCGTCGCGGTCAAAGGCGTGTCGGCGGAGCAGAACGGCCTCGCCTCGGGGGTCGTCAACACCTCGCGCCTGGTCGGTGGCACTCTCGGCCTCGCCGTCCTCAGCACGATCGCCACCTCGCGCACCAACCACCTGCTGGCGAGCGGCCACGGCACCTTCGACGCGCTCACCGACGGCTACAAGCTCGCCTTCCTGATCAGCGCCGGCGTCTGTGCCATCGCCATCTTTGCCGCCGCAACCCTGATCCGCCGCAGCCCGCGCCCGGTCCCCCAAGCGGCCTAGCGAGTAGGGTCCGGGCGTGCCGCCGGACCCACGCCCGATCCCCCACTTCATCGCCGACACCAGCCAGGAGGGGATCGCCCACGGCCGCTTCGCCAGCCGCCTGCGCGAGGAGTTCGTGCTTGCCTGCGACGCGATCGAGGACCTGCCCGCCGGTGTCGCGGTCGCCGAGGAGATCGACTGGTTCCCCGAGCGCGCCTGGGGCGGCCGCGTCTGGGTCCCCGCCTCGGTTCGCAGCGAGAGCGAGGAGGGACGCCTCGAGCTCTTCGGCCACGTCTCCTACGTCCAGCTAGCCGATGGCGAGCCCACCGACTTCGCCGCCAAGGCCGACTTCACCGACGTCCTCGCCGAGGACAACCCGGACTGGAAAATCGACCTCAACGACGACGTGATCGGCCGCTGGCGCGGCGAGAACGGCCGCGCCGGGGCGGTCACCCTGGTCTGGGGCCGCCCCCTCGTCCGCGGCGCCGCCGCCGCCACCGCCGAGCTCGACGGCACGACGGTCGACCAGGAACCGATCTCCCAAGAGCGCTTCACCCTGATCGCCCTCGACGCCCTCGAGGCCTACGGCGACGACATCTACATGGAGGTAAGGCTCTGGAGCCAGCGCGGCCTCGCCCTCGCCTCCGAGAGCCTCTACGAAGCCTAGGCTCGATCGTCGGTAGCGCCGGCGGGATCCTGCTCGGGGCGGGTCGAAACGGCGAGCGCAGCTGCGGTCGCGGCCGCTCGGTTGTGGACGCCGAGCTTCGCGTAGACATGCTCGACGTGGCGGTTGACGGTGTGGACGCTGACCCCGAGCTGATGGGCGATCGCCGCGTTCATCATGCCGCTGGCGATCAGGGCCAGCACTTGCGCCTCACGGCGGCTGATCGGCAGGCGGCGGCGCAACTGCTCGGGGTCGACCGCCTCGGTGCTCCGCTCGGCGACGAGGATCGCGTCCTCCGGCTCGCCGGCGATGAGCCGCAGCAGCAAGACGCGCGGCGCTCGCCGCCGCTCGAGCGCCACCGGCCCCGGCGAGCCGCGTTCGCGGCGGCGCCACGCCTCGACCTCGGGGGGCAGCGATCCCCGAGTGGTCGCTTCGCCGAACCAATCGCGCAGAACGTCCTTGGCGCGGGGGCCGGCGGCGACGATCCCGCCGGCTCGGTCGACGAGGACAAAGCCCTCTCCGGAGTGCTCGAACCCACGCTCCAGCAACTCCAGGCGCCGCCGGCGATCGGCCATCGCCTCGACCCGCGCGTAGGCGGCGCGCAGGTGCGGGGCGATGGTCTCGAGCAAGCTGCGATCGCGCTCGGAGAAGTCGTGATCGGCGCGCTGCAGAGCCGCGCACGAGAGCTCTGCCGCCGTGCAGTTGATCTGCGCGGAGATCTCCCAGGCGAGGCCGAGCCGCCTGCCGTAGCAATCGTTGTAGACCTCGCTGCGCCGCCACTCCCGCTCGCTGAGGAAGTCCGAGAGCTTGGAAGCACCGGCGACGAAGCCGCCGAAGTGGTGGACGACCACCGGCTGCTGGCGCCAGAGGCGACCAAACGCCTCGCGCGCCTCCTCGTCGAAGAACCCCGGGGGATCGTCGCTGGCGACGAGCCGTGCCGGCTCGCGGCTTCCGGGCCGCGGCTTGTGGACGCTGCCGACGATGATCGTGTCGGCGCCGACGATTCGCGGCAGCCGGTGGACCTGCTCCTCGAGCGTCGCGGCGTCGGCGCAGTCGGCGAGATCGGCGGCGAAGCCGAGCGCACTGCGCAGATCCGACGAGCCGAGATCGGCGGCGGACGAGGCCATCGCTCAAGGATGACGCATCGACGATGACGCTCGAAGAGGCGGCCAGACGGGGTACGGCGCGTGGTTGGTGCTTCAGCCGAGCCGCTCGTGCAAGGTCACGCGCCTGCCCTTGGTCAGCGGCTGTCCGCCGGTCGGCGTGTAGGTGATCGCGACGCGGAGCGGGGCCCTGCCAGCCTTTGCCAGGCGTTTCTTCGCCTTGCCCTTGGGCCGGATCGCCAGCTCGGCGCTGCCGCTCCGCACCGCGACGTCGACCTTTTTCGCGCCTTTGGCGGCGAGCGCCAGTCTGCCGGGCCCGGGCACCATCACGGTCAGCGTCGCCGAGCCGTCGTCTCGGTTCAGTTTCAGCTTGCCGAAACGGAACGCGTTGGAGGGAGCCGGCGGGGGCAGTGCTGCGCTCGGTGGCGGCGACGTCGGGACCGGCGGAGAGGATGGCGACGGCCCGGGCGATCCCGCATCGACGGCGACCGCGAACGGTTCCCCGAGGCCGGTGATGAAGTTCGAGTCCGGCGCGCTGCCGTCGAGGTTCGCCCGGCCGATGGTTCCCGGTTCGACGTGCGTCCAGTAGATGTGGGCGGCGTCGACCGCGAGGCTTTCCGCTTCGACGTCGGCGATGAATTTGAGTTCGACCGAGCTGCCGTCCAGCTTGGCGCGAGCGATCGAATCGCCGGCGATCCAGTAGATGTGAGCTGAGTCGACCACCGGCTCCGAAACTTCCCCGGTGATCAGGTTCGGTTTGATTTCGCCGCCGCTGAGGTTGGAGCGGCCGATCGCTTCCGGCGGAGCCCCGGCCCAGTAGAGATGGCCGGCATCGACCGCGACCCCGAAGACGATCGAGGCGGCGCTCAGGAAGTTGTCATCGAGCCCCGATCCGTCGACGCCGACCCGGCCGATGTCGCTCGAGAAGAGGCCGATCCAGTAGATGAAGCCAGAACCGACCGCAAGCGAGGTCGGTTCGCCGCCGACCGCGATGTAGGCCTGGTTGGCGCCGCTGCCGTCGAGGTTGGCGCGGCCGATCGTGCCGCTGAAGCCGACGTCGTTCGTCCAGTAGACGTGAGCGCCGTCGACGGCCACGTCGGTGAGTTCGTCGGCGCCGCCGATGAAGCCGCGGTCGACGCCGTTGCCGTCGAGGTTCGCCCGCCCAATCGCCTCGGTTGCCGAGTCGACCCAGTAGATGTAGGCCGCGGCGAGCGAGGGGGTCAGGAGCAGCGCGAGCAGGACGAATGCGGTCGCAACGCCGAGCGTCAGACCTTTCTTGCCCCTTGCTCCCGCCATCGCGGCAAAGCTAGCCGGGCTGCCGCGGACCTCAATAGGCGAAATGCCCTATGCCAGCGATCGTCCTCGAGCTTCCCAGGAGCGCGAGAGCCCGGTTCTGAGCGACAATCCCTCGCCCAGCCCCGATAGCTCAGCTGGATAGAGCGATCCCCTCCTAAGGGATAGGCCGCAGGTTCGAATCCTGCTCGGGGCGCTGACGCGAGGCGGCCTGCGCCCTCGGAGCACGGAGTTGAATCACCTCAGCTGGTTGCGCTGCAGCTTGCCGAGCGCGTTGCGGGGAAGGTCGGTGGCGAACTCGATCGCCTTCGGCACCTTGTAAGGGGCGAGGCGACTGGCGGCGTGCTCGCGCAGCCGCTCGGCGTCGGTCGGCCGCTCGACGACGACGATCGCCGTCACCTGCTCGCCCCAGCGCTCGCTTGGCCGGCCGATCACGGCCGCCTCGTGGACGTCCGGGTGGCTCTCGAGCGCCTCCTCGACCTCGCGCGGATGGACGTTGTAGCCGCCGGAGATGATCAGGTCCTTGCTGCGCCCGACCAGCGTTAGGTAGCCGTCCTCGTCGAGCTCGCCGAGGTCACCGGTGCGGAACCAGCCGTCCTCGCTGAACGCCTCGGCGTCGGCATCGGGCCGCTCGTGGTAGCCGGCGATCACATTGGGGCCCCTGACTTCGACCTCGCCGGACTCGGCCAGGCGCAGCGAGACGCCGGGGAGGGGGAAGCCGACGGTGCCGGGCTTGCGCGGGCCCTCGTAGGGGTTGGAGGTGAGCATCCCGGTCTCGGTCATCCCGTAGCGCTCGAGTGGGACCTGGCCGGCGCCGTCGGCGATCTCCAGCGCCAGCGACGCCGGCAGCGGCGCCGATCCCGAGACCAGCAGGCGCAGATCCGCGAGCGCCGGCAGGGCGCCGGACTCGGCCAGCCGCTGGTACATCGCCGGCACCCCGAAGAAGAGGGT